>ULSQ01021758.1_pt1 | contig 14996 bp, 10 predicted proteins | sample 1956821 | NCBI WGS metagenome assembly ULSQ01 (sample SAMEA4835712, study PRJEB28245) | human gut metagenome | biome: gut microbiome; material: fecal sample | place: Denmark | collected 2008 | reverse complement strand
GATATAGAGGACACCTGCAAGGTCTATTGTATCGGTTAATTTTTAACAGCTACTTATTATTAATAATGTGCAAGGGGGTGTGGCTTTAGCTGCCGGGACGTGGTTTTGTATGATTTGTTTCTTGTTGGCGGGCGGTGCCGGCCGCCCGCGGTTATTAATTGTAGCCGTAGACTGATTAAACGTGATTTTACGATGATTATTGCGCAATAATATTGGACATTTAGTAATATTTCACCCAAAAATTGTTTTTTAAGGCATGTTTTGTTTGGCTGAATGAAAAGAAATGTTTACTTTTGCACATACTACTAAGTGTGATATATTGTTTAAGTATAATTAGTATAGGTATGAAAAAGTTATTAATTATGCTGGCTTTTGCCAGCGTCTCTGTAGCCGGAATGGCTCAGGACAACGAATCAGCTGTACCTGAAATGAAGTACAGCGTTGCCACGAACTCCTTCAGGAGCAACTGGTTTGTACAGGCAAACCTTGCCGGAAGCGTTTTCTATAGCAACGAAGAGATGGGCTACGGCTTGTCAAAGAGCCCGTTCAAGGGATTCCGCAACAATCTCGGATTCTCTGTTGCAATAGGTAAGTGGTTTACTCCGGGCATCGGATTGCGCACAAAGTTCAACGGCGTATGGGGCCGCACTGTTGCCAGCGACGATAAAGACCTGAACGCAAGCAAGTATTGGGTGCTCAACGAGCAGGTGCTCTTCAACCTGAGCAACATGATTTGCGGTTACAACGAGACCCGTGTGTGGAACTTCATCCCCTATTTGGGTGCAGGTTACGGCCGTAACATGAGCTACAACCGTTACGGAATGGACCTCAACCTCGGTATCCTCAACACCTTCCGCCTGAGCCGCAAGGTGGCCATCAACCTCGACTTGTCGTGGGCTTGGTTCGAGCCCGACTTCGACGGCATCACCGAAGACGGCCCGACAGCTACAGGATGGCCCAAGACACGCGACAACATGCTGAACGTGGAAGTGGGTATCACCTACAACCTGGGCAAGGCTAAGTGGGACAAGACTCCCGACGTGGAGGCTCTCAAGGCTCTCTCGCAGGGCCAGATCGACGCCCTCAACGCACAGCTGGCCGACGCTCAGTCTGAGAACGCCAAGCTGAAGGACATGCTGGCCAACCAGAAGCCCGCTGAGACAAAGGTGGTGAAGGAAGTGGTTGCAGCTCCCGTATCTGTGTTCTTCAACATCGGCAAGTCTAAGATTGCCTCTAAGAAGGATCTCCAGAACGTCAAGGACCTCGTTGAGGTTGCCAAGGCCAACAACTCTAAGATTGTGGTTACCGGATATGCTGACAGCAAGACCGGAAGCGCAAGCTGGAACAAGAAGCTGAGCCAGAAGCGTGCCGACACTGTTGCCGACGAGCTCGTCAACATGGGCGTAAGCCGCGACAACATCGAGGTTGTTGCTGCCGGTGGCGTCAACACGCTGTCTCCGGTTTCTTACAACCGTCGCGCCACTGTTGCAATAAAGTAATTACAAGGAATTTTTATTTACTGGGCCGGCTGGGCATCATGCCCCGCCGGCCCTCTTTTTTTGCTTTCGATGGCCCTGCTTTGCTCGAGGCGCCCTTGTTTTTAGCTCGAATCGCCCCGCCGTTTTTGCTGTTGATGGCTTTTTGGCTGTGGCGTCATCGGTGTTTGACAGCCAGTTTCACGTTGCCCTTTGCGGGGGCTTTGGCGTTGTAGTGATGGCGGCGATGGGCCAGGATGATGAAAAAATGAAGGTAAGATTGAAAAAAACGCCTCAAAATTTGGCCATGACAAAAAATGTTTGTACCTTTGCAACCGCTTAAGACAAGCAACTCGGGCGCTTAGCTCAGCTGGTTTAGAGCATCTGCCTTACAAGCAGAGGGTCGGGGGTTCGAATCCCTCAGCGCCCACACGAATGAGAGACATCAGCACGGCTGATGTCTCTTTTGCGTTTACGGGCTTTCGGGCGGCAGGTGGAAGCGTGGCGGCCGGTGGGTCTCGCTTGCATGAAAACTAACCCGGAGATTGCCGTATAATAGTTTCCGTTTGTATGATAAGTAGGCTCCGCTTGCCATGTCGGCGTGTGGCATGCCACGGCTCACCCGCAAATTGGGGTCAGTCCGAAAAGCCGGTTGCAATCCTTGCTCCTGTTTTCAGTACTATGCACACAATTTGGACAGTCTAAACAAGAAGAATGGAATGTCAGCTACTCCCCTGAACTGGCTTCTGAAAGCCTTTACTTGCCGCGGGCCATGGCTTAATGCAATGCGGCCGTGGCAACGCAAAGGTTGCCACGGCCGCGTTGTCAAAGCCCAGGCGGCGCGGCGCTGTTCAGACCAGCGTTATGCCGTCGTCGGCAATCGTGATTAGCTTTCGGCGGTACAGGTCGCCGACGGCCTTCTTAAACGTTTTCTTGCTCACCTTGAACGTGTCGGCTATCAGTTCGGCCGGGCTCTTGTCGCCGAGGTTGCAGTGGCCTCCGTTGTCGTGCAGGTAGTTGAGCAGCGTGTTGGCAAACTCTTCGGTCTGCTGGCGGCCGGTGGGCTGCAGCATCACGTCGATTTTCCCGTCGGGCCTCATGCAGCTGATGTAGCCCCTGAGTCTGTCTCCGGTGTGCAGCGGGCGGAACACCTGGTTCTCGTATACCAGTCCCGGGTAGCAGTTGTCTATTATCACCTTGAAGCCGAGGTCGGTTTTCTGCCACACAATCAGGTCGACGTCGTCGCCGGGCAGGTATGACGGCGGTTGCGGGGCGAAGTATCGCTCCACCTTCGCGGTGGCCATGATGCGGTAGCTTTCCGTGTCGAGCTTTATGTACACAATGTAGTAGTTGTCTTTCACCATCCTCATCTTCTGCTCCTTGAACGGGCAGAATATGTCTTTCATGAGCCCCCAGTCGAGGAACGCGCCGTATTCGTTGACCCAGGCCACGCGCAGGTAGGCGAAGTCGCCCACCTTTGCCAGCGGGTGCTCGGTGGTTGCCACGGGGCGCTCCTCCTGGTCGAGGTAGATGAACACGGTGAGCTCGTCGCCCACCTTGCTTCCTTCCGGCACGTAGCGTGACGGCAACAGAATCTCGCCTTCGTCGCCTCCGTCCAGGTAAAGGCCGAAGTCTACTTTCTTCACAACCTTCAGTTGGTTGTAATCTCCCAGTCGTATTCCTTTCATTGTTCTGTGGTGTTAGTGTCGTCTGTGGTGCCTTGCTCCGCGCCGTTGTTGCCGTTGTCGCCGGCAAGCATCCCGTCGTTCATTTTTATTGTCCTGTCTGTAATGGAAGCCAGGTGCTCGTCGTGTGTGACGATGACGAAAGTCTGCCCGAACTTGTCGCGCAGGTCGAAGAAGAGCTGGTGCAGCTCGGCCTTGTTCTTGCTGTCGAGGCTTCCTGAAGGTTCGTCGGCCAGTATCACGTCGGGGTTGTTCATCAGAGCGCGTGCCACGGCCACCCTTTGCTTCTCGCCTCCCGAGAGTTCGGCCGGCTTGTGGCTTCCGCGGTCGGCCAGCCCCATGAAGTCGAGCAGCTCGGCTGCCCTGCGTTCGGCCTCCTTGGCTTGCGTGCCGGCGATGTATGCCGGTATCATGATGTTTTCCTTTGCCGTGAACTCAGGCAGCAGCTGGTGGAACTGGAAGACGAAGCCCACGTGGCGGTTGCGGAAGTCGGCCAGCTTGCTGCCGCCGAGCGTGGATGTGTCTATGCCGTCGATGGCCACAGAGCCGCTGTCGGGCCTGTCGAGCGTGCCTATTATCTGCAGCAGCGTGGTCTTGCCGGCTCCGCTGGGCCCTACTATGCTCACTATTTCGCCCTTGCCTATGTGCAAGTCGATGCCTTTGAGCACCTGCAGCGGGCCGAAACTCTTTGTTATGCCTTTTATGTCTATCATATATGGGGTTCTTGTTTTATGCGTTTTGTTTGTCCTTGCGCTTCATCTTGCGGTCAATCCATTCCCTCAGCGCGGCATATGCGCTGCGGTCTTCGTGCTGTTGCGGCGCGGCGTAGGTCATCATGTTGGCAGCCTCGCCATACTGGTCGGGGAACACTATCATGAGGTTCTTGCCGTGGAAGTTGGCAGCCAGCTCGTCGGGCAGGTGTTCGAGTGCCGCCTTGTACGACACCGTCCCCTTCCTTGCCGTGACCACCACGAACAGGTGGTCGTCGTCTATCGACGAGGCCAGCTGCGGCAGCTCGTTCCAATGTCCCATCGGCGTGTATTGCGTCCTTATCCCCGGGTGCGTGTTCTGCAGGTATTCGCTGATGAGCGACATCGTTTGCTGGCGCCCGTGGAACTGCAGCCTGCACTCCAGGTTCGACGCAAGCCGGGCCAGCCGTTCGAGCCACCTGTAGAATCCCGGCTCAAATTCGGCCTTCGAGGGCACTGCTACCTCAATGCGCCTCAGCGTGTTGAGGGGCTGGAGGCACCTCACCAGTATTATTTGCCGGCTCAGGCCGCTATAGAGGCTCTGTGCCAGTTCGCCCAGGTACTTGTGCGGGCGGTTACCGCCCGGATACATGCCCAGCACAATCTCCGAGGCGTTGAACTCCTTGAAGGCGTGCTTTATGCCGTTTGTAATGTTGGTTGCGATGCGCACCTGCGTCTGCACCCTCACGTCGGAGTAGGCCGCCACCTTGGTTATCCGTTCCATGAGCCGCCGTCCCTGCTCCTGGTTGGCCAGCCTGTTGGCGTCGTCGTAAACCACGTTGAGGGCCACGAGCCCCCTGTTTAGCTTGGTGTTGCGCATCATCACGGCCATCGAAACCAGGTTTTCGGCCGTGGCGGGGTCTCTCACCGGTATCATTATCTTCTCGTCGTCGCCCGTGTCTTCCTGCGGGGCGGTGGCGCGTGTCTCAAGCACCATGCGCTTGGCGGCGTTCTCGGTGGTGAACGAGCTGAACACGCATGTGACCAGAATCAGTATTATCGTGCCGTTGAGCACGTCGTCGTTGAGCACCCTCTGGCCGTCGGGCAGCAGCAGGTTGTAGCCCACCAGCACCGCGGCCAGTGTGGCCCCGGCCTGTGCGTTGCTAAGCCCGTAAATCATCTCGCGCTCTACGGCCCTCATGCCAAACAGCTTCTGCGTGGCCAGCGACGCCAGCCATTTGCTCGCCAGGGCCACCGCAATCATCACGGTGGCCACCTGTAGCGTGCCCAGCCCGCTGAATAGTATGTTGACGTTGACCATCATCCCCACGCCGATGAGGAAATACGGTATGAAGATGGCGTTGCCCACAAACTCGAGGTGGGTCATCAGCGGCGAGACGTTGGGCACATATTGGTTGAGCACCAGGCCCACGAGGAAGGCGCCGAGCAGCCCCTCCATGCCGATATACTCCATCATCCATGCGCCGAGGAACGTCATTGCGAGCACGAAGATGAACTGCGTTACGTTGTCTTCGTGGCGCCGGAAGAAGAAGCGGGCTATGCGGGGGAAGAAGAAGAATATCACGAAGAACACCACGGATATCTTTGCCAAGAGCAGAAACCAGAAGCCGCCGGTGATGTTGCCCTTGAACAGTCCGCCCACCACGGCCAGCACCAGCAGCGTCAGCGTGTCGGTGATGGCGGTGGCCCCCACGGCGATGGTCACGCTGCGCTGGTGCGACAGGCCGTAGCGCAGCACCGTGGGATAGGCTATCAGCGTGTGCGATGCATACATGCTGGCCAGCAGCACCGATGTGGCGAAGCCGTATTCCAGCAGCGTCACGTTTAGCCCGAACCCTATGGCCATGGGAATTATGAAGGCCATGATGCCGTGGGTGAACGTCCGTATGCGGTTTTTCCTGAAGTCGCCCATGTTCATTTCCAGGCCGGCCAGGAACATGATGTAGTACAGCCCGACATGCCCGAAGAGCTCCATCGAGCGGTCGTCGGCCAGTATGTTGAAGCCGTGGGGGCCTACGGCCACTCCAGCCAGCACCATGCCTACGATGTGCGGTATGCGCAACTTGCCCATCACGATGGGGGCGAACAGTATTATGCACAGCACAATGAAGAACGACATGGTCGGAGACGTTACCGGCAGATAACTGTTGATGTCGGGGATAGACATAGGTCGTGTTGGTATTCGTTAGCAATTAGGGCGCGGGCTTGCAGGCATCGTTGCGGGCCGGCTGTTTGCCCCGCGCCGCATATCTTCTGCAAAGGTGCAAAAAAAAAATCATAAATAAGTGGCATTTGGGCTAAAAGTTGTAATTTTGCAACCGAAATAGGTAATTTATCAAGGTGTAAAGACATGAAAGTAGCTATTGTAGGAGTAAGCGGAGCCGTAGGGCAGGAGTTCCTGCGCGTGCTCGCAGAGAGGGATTTCCCCGTTGACGACCTGCTGTTGTTCGGCTCGTCGCGCAGCGCGGGGAGCAAGTATACGTTCCGTGGCAAGGAGTATGAGGTAAGGCTTTTGCAGCACAACGACGACTTCAAGGGCGTCGACATAGCCTTCACTTCGGCCGGGGCAGGCACGTCAAAGGAGTTTGCCGCCGACATAACCAAATACGGGGCGGTGATGATAGACAACTCGAGCGCTTTCCGCATGGACGACGACGTGCCACTGGTGGTGCCCGAGTGCAACGCCGAAGACGCCCTCAACCGCCCCCGCGGCATCATTGCCAACCCCAACTGCACCACCATAATGATGGTTGTGGTGCTCCAGCCAATAGAGAGGCTGAGCCACATCCGCCGCATCCACATAGCCAGCTACCAGAGCGCAAGCGGGGCCGGGGCAGCCGCCATGGCCGAGCTGCAGCAGCAGTACCGCGAGATAATCGACGGCAAGCCCGTCACCGTGAGCAAGTTCCCCCACCAGCTGGCCTACAACGTCATTCCGCAGATAGACGTGTTCCAGCCCAACGGTTACACCAAGGAGGAGATGAAGATGTTCAACGAGACCCGCAAGATAATGCACAGCGACGTGCGTTGCTCGGCCATGTGCGTACGCGTGTCGTCGTTGCGCGCCCACTCCGAGTCGGTGTGGATAGAGACCGAGCGCCCCATCGAGGTCGACGAGGCACGCGCGGCCCTTGCCGCAGCCCCCGGCGTCACCGTCGAGGACGACCCGGCCAACCTTGTTTACCCCATGCCGCTCGACACGGCCGGCAAGGACGACGTCTACGTGGGCCGCATACGCAAGGACCTGGCCGACGACTGCGGCCTCACGCTGTGGCTCTCGGGCGACCAGATACGCAAGGGCGCGGCACTCAACGCCGTGCAGATAGCCGAATACCTTGTCAAGGTGGGCAACGTGAAGTAATAGGTCTTTTGATATATAATAGCCGGCGGGAGTCAAGGGCTTAGCCACTGTCTCCCGCCGGTTTTTCTGTTTTATACAGCCGGGATGTCTTTTAGTTCATTGTATGTGTATACATACCGCCCGTATTTGAATAGGTGGAAGTTGCCTTGCAGGTCGCGCCAGTCGGCCCCGGTCAGTTCGCACCAGCAATACGGCCATTGAGGCATACAGGCTCAGCGTGCTGCCCATTACCGACGGCTTGTGTTTGACGAGCAGCCCGGGGCTTTTTATCGGCACAAGGTATGTAAGCACGGTGGCCAGTGCAACCGACAGGGCTCCAACCGCAGTGTACTTGTTGATTGTCATAGCCCCGGCGATACCGAGAACGGTAGGGAGCAGTATGAATACAGAAGCATGTCTTTTGTTCATGATGGTGGATTTTGTGGTTGATAATGTTGTTTTCCCAGAAGGCAAACAGTCGTTACTGTACTGCCTTGCGCTCTGTGATGCCGACCGTAGGCATCGTTAGGGCAATCGATGATAATTTTAAACACTTCATAGGCATGTTGCTTTTGTTGTTGCAAATATAGCTAATGGCGGGCTTGTTGCCCTCAAAATATAGTTTGCAAAACAGCTTGCAATGCGTAAAGAGCGTTTTGCGGAGTTTGCAAGACGGCTTGCAGACGCTCGCAACAATCTCACAATGAGTTTATTATGTCATCCCAATCAGAGGGCCGCCCTTTTTTGCCGAAAGCCCTCATGAATAGCTTTGAGCGCAGGGTGCTCACCCCCGATGTGCTCAGGTTGGCCATTGCGGCTATGTGCGACGGCTGTATCTTTATCTTGATGAGCAGGCAGATGCGATAGTCGAACGTGCTCATCTTGCACAGGCTGTACAGGTTTTCGTCGAAGCCGGGATAAATCCTGTTTACCGCTTGCGACAGTTCGGCCCACATCTCTTCGGTGATTTTCTTCTTCGCATTGGGGTTGTTTACCATTAGCATGATGCTTTTGTATATCTCTTCGCTGTGCATCAGGCTGTCTTTCATGCCGTTGCCTGCTTCATGCCTGGGTTCGGAAGCCTTGCCCGTTTTCTGGCGTCCGAGTTTCATACTTTGCAAATTGCGTTTCCGCCTGAGATATACCGAAAGGAAAGCCAACGCCAATGTTGCAACCGAACCAATGGTTGCGAGTATAGCCATTATGGCTCTTTGCTCCTTGTTCTTTTGTCGCAGCCTCCGAAACTCGCTTTCCCTGAAGCGGTATTCACGCAAGTTGCTTGTCTGTTTTATGGCTTCTGTCGTTGTTATTCCTTGTATCGAGTCAATCGCTTTTTTGTAATTGGTGAGGCATAGGGCGGCCTCTTTCTGGTTTTTTTGCGCCAGATAGTGTTCTGCCAATGCCTTGTAGGCATCCGCTTTGGTGTAAACCGTCCCGATGTCGGCCACCTCTTTGTAGAGCATGATGGCCGAGTCGGGCTTGCCGTTGGCCTCATACCACTTTGCGGCTATGCCTGCTATGCTGCCCCGGTCCCAGCAGCTGTCTTCGCCGATAACCTTGTTCAGGCATTTGAAAGCCATTTCGTAATCTCCCTGTTGGCTGTAGAACCGCGCCAGTTGCCCAGTTACAGTGATTGCCATCGGCTTGTCGTGGCTTGCCTCGGCCAGCGCCAACGCCTTGTTGTAGCATGCCAGGGCACTGTCCGGCTTGCTCAAGTCGACATACATTCCGCCCATGTCCCTTAATGAAAATATCATGGATACCGTGTCGTTTGTCTTGCTGCTGCACCGATACGCCTTCTTGAACATCCCGAGGGCTTCGCTGTCCAGCCATTGACGGTCGAATATATATCCGAGCTGACTGTATGTCCTGCCGCGCAGGTTGAGGTCGGACTCGGCGGCGGCGTCGAGCGTCTTGAAAAAATATTCCATGGCCATGGGCGAGTCGTTGAGCGACATGTATGTCTTGCCTGCATAGTGGTAAGCCTCAGGAAGCCGGCTTCGCTCGCCCCTGGTCTCGTAGTATTCCACCAAGGCGCGGGCGGCGCTGTCGGATGTGAAGCGGCCGAATGAATATGCAATCTGCTTCTGCCGGATGAGCCGGTAGCGCATCCTCACGGCCTCGGGGGCCGAAGCCATGCCGTGCTCCAGCCCGTCGAGTATCACGGCGGCACTGTCCGGCTGTTTGCTCACTATGCTGGCGGCCCTGAGCAATGCCTCGGGGTAGACGGTGCCTTGCCTGTCTTGCATCAGCAGGAATGCCGCTATGGCCAGTGCGGCTATGGCGGGGGCGAGTATGTTTGTGCGTTGTATGTGCATGGTGGTTGTCGTTTTTCGTTGCCGTTGCCAACGGCGGGTGTGTTACAGCGGCCGTCGGGGCTATCTGCTCCTTATGCGGTCGAGCCAGACAATGAGTGCAATCGTAGCGGCAATGATGGTGTAGAACACCTTGTCTGCCGTGTCACGGCTGTATTTCAGGCTGTATATGGCAATGCCCACGGCCACAAAGATGAGCGTCATGGGCAGGCTCGCCTCGTCGGCATAGGTGAGGTTGAGCCTCTTGTTGGCAAGGAGCGACATGCCAACTGCGAACAGAATTGCTGCGCACGCCATCGACGCAATGTTCGCAGCAGACATTTCCGTGCCGTTCCATACTATCACACTGCCAACGGCAGCAAACAGCATCAGGGCCTCCGAGGCCACAAACGGCTTGTCGACAGGGCTTGGCGTGCGTCGGCAGCGGACCTCGTCCCTGAGGCAGAAAAACCGTACCACGTCGGCAGCGGGTATCAGGGCGGGCCACAGCAGCATCCGGGCGCCTTCCCATCCAGTGAGGCTCGGCGTGAGCACGATTCCCCCGGTTATTAGCGCATCGGCCGCCAGCGTAAACTGGTAGTTGTCTTTCTCGGCCTGGCTCTTGCGCATCATGATGGCTGCCACGGCGCAAACGCACCACATTATAGATATGGCCGACGCCACTTCCTGCCAAAGGCCGGTGGCCAGAAACCTTGCGAATACAATGGCGTTGGCCACCGTTGCCGCGATAGGCAGATACCAAATCAATTGTCTTTTGTTCATGTCCGTTGGGTGTTGTTTGCGCTGCGGCCCCGGCGGCATGGCGCGGCCTTGTGTCGGCATGGCGCGTTGCCGTGGGCGTTAGGCGGAATTGTTGATGTCCAAAAATACGGTTTTATGCCCGTGCGTGCAAGAAAAACAGTTTGCAAAACAGCTTGCAGTTGCTTCCGGGCTTGTTTTATGGCCAGCCCGGACAGTTTTTTGCCGTTCCGGGCGTGGCCTGTGTCCATGTCTGAATGGCCCTGGGGGCGTTGGGGCAGGGGTGTAAATGCAATTGTTTCCGGTAAATTTATTGTCGTCAAGTGTGCTCAGTCGCGTTGATGTTTTTCAAATAGAGAAGAATGGAGTGGGGCGGGCCTCACTGCCGATGAGGCTTTGGTATGCGGCCCGAAAGGGCACACATGATGGTGGCAAAGATATAGAGGACACCTGACAGGTCAATTGTATCGGTTGGTTTCGAACAGCCCGTAAGTTAATTAACCGTAAATAAGCACGGCTGCAAGCCTATATATTGATACATTTAGTATCTTTGTAGAAACAATGTGGCGGCATTCGGCCCCCTGTGCATGGCATGCCGGGGCGGAGGCAGGGCCACAGTGGGAGTGGACAGAAGTTTAACGTAAAAATTCAAGCAATCATGAACAGAGTGAAGGAAGCTGCGCTGCTGGCCATAGGACTGGTGGTGCTGGGGCTTTGCATAAAGTGGGGAATCGACGATTTTGCCAACAAAGACCGCACGGTGACGGTGAAGGGGCTGGCCGAGAAGGAGGTGGCGGCCGACAAGGTGACGTGGCCCATACAGACAAAGGAGCTGGGCGACGACCTACCTTCGCTATACACAAAAATCAACGCCACCACCGACAAGGTGAAACGGTTTCTGAAGCAGAATGGAGTGAAGGACGAAGAGATAAGCGTCAACGCCCCCGAGGTGGTTGACCTGCAGGCAGAGCGGTATGGCAGCGACAACCACCGCTACCGCTACAACATCACGTCGACGGTCACGGTGACGTCGCACAACGTCAAGCTCGTGCGCGGCATCATAGCCCGCCAGGGCGAACTGCTCCGCCAGGGCGTGGCCGTGGTCGACGGCGGATACGGCAACGGTGTTACCTACGAGTATGTGTCGTTCCAGAAGATGAAGCCAGAGATGATGGAGGAGGCCATCAAGAACGCCGAGAAGACGGCTCAGCAGTTTGCCGACAACAGCAGCAGCGAGCTGGGCAAGATAATGTCGGCATCGCAAGGGCAGTTCTCCATCGACGACCGCGACGCCAACACCCCTTACATAAAGAATGTGCGCGGGGTGATAACAGTCACATACTCGCTCAAGGACTGAGCTGCTGTCTTGGTTTTGTAAAACAGGCATTTTGCCCCCGCCTGACAGAGTGCATTTGGCGGCATGTCCGTGGGGGCGCTTCGTTGAACTGTACGTTATTGACGAGAGTTAGTGAAATGATATGAAAAGGTTCTTGCTTTAAACGGAAGGCTCAATTAAACCATAGCGGTCTATAAATGTTTTTACTGTTTAAGATTAATAGAAAGAGGATATACAAAATTTCAATCGGACATTCAAGACATATATCTTCATTCGCAACTGTGCACTTTTATTCGACAGCGTACAGTTCTTATGGAGTTACTTAAAATTGAACTATATGGATAAAAATTCAAATTTTCAAGAGATTGTAGAGCGGGCTATGGCTATTCGTCAGCAATATCATCAGTTAGAAAGAGAACTCCATCAAGAAGAATGGAACCTGATAGAAGATGCTTTGGCATTTATGGCCGATGCGTCATTGGTGGGCCGCAATATCATGTCAATCAGCAATCGTTGGCCTAATCAAGACGACAAGAATATCCTTCGCCATAAGATTGGTGAATGCATCTGGTGGTTGATAGTCTTGTCTGAAAGAAGTGGCATTGATGTGATAGAGGCAGTCCATGAGTTTCTACAAAAAACAGAGCGGGCTGTTGGCCCAGGCCCTACCACCGGCAGGCGGCAGTAAAGAAGACAATAGACATAAATATGATAATGTCATGAGAAAGATTCTTTCAATCCTTATGATGGCCATGATGCCATTGCTGTTTGCTGCCTGCGACGGCGGCGACGATTATTATGACCCGCCCGGGTGGCGCCCGGGTGGCGGGGGCAACGACGGGGCCCTCAACGAATATGAGAAAAACCTCGTGGGGAGCTACGTATCCGACGACGACCCCAGCAAGCCGTTCTACCTCGTGCTGCGCGACGACCGCACCGGCAGCTTCAAGTCGGTGAACAACGGGCAGACCACCGGCGACGATTTCACGTGGCGGGCCAACTCGAAGCGGCTCACCGTGGTCTACAAGTCGGACGGCAGCAAGGGCGAGATGGAATACTATTATGCCGACAACCACCTGTATGTAGACGGCATACCGCTCGTGGCCAACAACGGCCAGGCCCCCGACGACACCGGCAACCCGCTCGTGGGGCAGTGGGAAGGAGCAATCAACGGGTACTACCAGGCCGTGCTTGGCCAGACCGGCGACAACTATGCCACCGTGTGCGAGTTTGCGTCAAACGGCGAAGGCACCCAGCTCGACTACAACATATACAGTCCGCGCGACAACTATGCTTACAGTCCGTTCACATGGACGCAGACCGGAGGGGTGATAGTGGTAAACTATGTGGCCGACGCCGACGGCGACTCGCTGCCCCGCGCCGTATTCAACAACTATGCGCTCACCGACACCCGTTTCACCGGGACGGTGCTTTACGGCACCCAGCAGTTTGGCTTTGCCTACACGGCCACGTCGGGATTCGACTGGACACCTTACATCAACGGCACCAGGGGCGCGCCCATGGCCGCTAAGACGCGCATGGCCGACTTGCGCAAAGCCCGGTCGGGCCCGGTGCGCAAGGGCTCGTTTGCCCGCTGACCGCCGTGGCGCGGCCGCGGCTTGCTTGCGCTGCCGCGCCCCCGCAAGCGCAATTGGGCAGGCTGTTGCCTTGCCGCCGGCATGCAGCGGGCGCGGTTGCCATCCATGCCGTGACAGGCATCGGCGGCTGGCTGCACGTGCACGGGGCAGCCAATGCATACGGCAAAGCTGTGAAACCCGATAAACACATGGGGCTATTTTAGGAGTACAGGAGTGCAGGAGTACAGGAGTACAGACAATAGTTTAGTGTATATTTAGTAGACGGTAGACAGGAGACAGGAGTGCAGGCAATAGTTTAGTGTATATTTAGTAGACGGTAGACAGGAGGCAGGAGTGCAAACAATATTTAGTGTATATTTAGGAGACGGTAGGCTGGAGACAGGAGTGCAGACAATAGTTTTGGAAACATTGGTGCCTTGGGAGCATGGCGAAAGTGTTGCAGGAAGATAGTCAAATGCTATTGTCTTAACTCCTTTACTTCCTAACTCCTTAACTACCAAAAAGCCTCCTGGATTAAATTAGTGAGCCAAAAGCGGCAACCATCCGTATTTCCGGGTGGTTGCCGCTTTCTTTGTGTGGTGTCGCCCTGGCCGTTCCGCCATGGGGCGCGCCCCGGTCAGAGGCCAAAACCGTGCCGCTCGCCCGTTGCTGTGGGCGTGGCGGCAGTGGGCTTTATCCGTAAATTATCTTGCCGTTCTCGTCTTCGTAGGGTGCCAGGTCCTTGGCATACTGGTTCATGGCGCGCAGGCTCATGCCCATCGACGAGAAACCGCCGTCGTTATACAGGTTTTGCATGGTCACCTTGCGTGTGAAGTCAGAGAACATCATCACGCAATAGTTGGCGCAGTCTTCCGCCGTGGCATTGCCGAGCGGCGACATCTTGTTGGCAAAGTCCATCAGGTTGTCCATGTCCTTGATGCCCTTTCCGGCCGTGGTGGGCGTGGGCGACTGCGAGATGGTGTTTATGCGCACGTTCTTCTCGCGGCCGTAGATGTAGCCAAAGCTGCGGGCTATGCTCTCGAGCATGCTCTTGGCGTCGGCCATGTCGTTGTATCCGAAGAAAGTGCGCTGCGCAGCCACGTATGTCAGTGCCACCACCGAGCCGTATTCAGCTATGGCGTCCTGCTTCTTGGCCACCTGGAGCATCTTGTGGAATGATATTGCCGATATGTCGAGCGTCTTCTGCAGGTATCCGTAGTCCAGGTCGTCATACGTGCGGTGCTTGCGCACGTTGGGGCTCATGCCTATGGAGTGGAGCACGAAGTCAATCTTTCCGCCGAGCAGCTTCACCGACTCGCTGAACACCTTCTCCAGGTCTTCCACGCTGGTGGCGTCGGCAGCCACGATGGGGGCGTCCAGTTTCTCGCTCAGTTCGTTGAGCGTTCCCATGCGCAGGGCCATCGGGGTGTTGCTCAGAGTTATCCTTGCGCCTTCTTCCACGGCCCTTACAGCTACTTTCCATGCTATGGATTCTTCATTGAGCGCGCCGAAGATAATGCCGCGCTTGCCTTGCAATAAGTTGTGAGTCATTGTAGTTCCAAATTAAATGATGTTGTATTTGCGGCACAAAATTACAACAAATGTGCAACACTGGCAAATCTTTCGGGCAAAAGATGCATTGCGGGCGCGTGTGCGAGGCCATTTTGGGGCGGCTCGGGGGTGTCGGGTGGTGTTGCCGTGGGCATCGCGTGGGCCGGTGGCCGGCGGGGCCGGAGGCGGGCTGGCGGCGGGTGGCTGTTGCGCCCTTCCGCCTGCCGCGCAACGCGTTGTGCCACAGCTGTTTTCCGCCCGCGTGTGGG
>ULSQ01064875.1_pt1 | contig 15141 bp, 7 predicted proteins | sample 1956821 | NCBI WGS metagenome assembly ULSQ01 (sample SAMEA4835712, study PRJEB28245) | human gut metagenome | biome: gut microbiome; material: fecal sample | place: Denmark | collected 2008 | reverse complement strand
AGGGCACTGAGAAATCAACCAGAGTAAAAGCCCGTGTTAAGACACTGGCATTCAAGGAATTACTGGAAACAAAAGAAAAAGTTATCATTATGGCGCATAAGAATCCGGATATGGATGCATTTGGATCGGCGATCGGCGTATACCGGATGGTAAATTCCATGAATAAGGAGGCACATATCGTAATCAATGAAGTGTCCTCTGCCATCAGTCCGATCTATGGTAATTTTACTGCCAACAGTATGTATGGGGATGATATGATCATCAACAATGAGCAGGCGATCGAGATGATCAATGCTGATACCATGCTGGTTGTTGTGGATGTCAATAATCCAAGTCTGACGGAATGTGAGGAGCTGATCTCCTATGCAAAGACGGTAGTTGTATTCGACCATCACAGACAGACCAAGGATGTCATTGCTAATGCAACCCTTTCTTATGTAGAACCATTTGCATCATCTGCATGTGAAATGATCGCAGAGATGTTGCAGTACATGGATGAAAAAATTAAGTTGCGTCCGTCCGAGGCGGATGCTATGTATGCCGGGATCCTGATCGATACGGATAATTTCCTGACAAAGACAGGCGTGCGTACCTTTGAAGCGGCCGCATATTTAAGAAGAAGCGGTGCGGATGTTATGCGTGTCCGTAAGATGTTCCGGAGTGATATTGATTCTTACAGACAGAAGGCAGATGGTGTCAGAAATGCCGAGATGGTTCTCGGAATGTTTGCGGTATCTGTATTTGAACCGAAAGAAGGTCCGGAGTCACCGATCGTATTGACAGCGAAGGTGGCAAACGAGATGTTAAATATAGCAGGCGTGCGTGCCTCCTTTGTCATTGCACAGCTTGGAGATGATGTTAAGATATCAGCCCGGTCGATCGATGATGTAAATGTACAGATCATCATGGAACGTATGGGTGGCGGTGGCCATGCGAATATTGCAGCCGCACAGTTTACGAATACAACAAAGGAAGAAGTAAAGGAACAGCTTGTCAATTTACTTGAGGAGATGTACAAGGAAGGAGATATTTAATATGAAGGTTATCTTACTGGAAGATGTAAAGAGTCTCGGAAAAAAAGGAGAGCTGGTAAATGTCAGTGACGGTCATGCCAGAAATTATATCATCCCGAGAAAGCTGGGACTTGAGGCAACACCGAAGAACCTGAATGATTATAAGTTAAAGAAAGCGCATGAAGAAAAGGTTGCAGCAGAGAATCTTGCAGCAGCAAAAGCGCTGGCAGCAGAGCTTGAAAAGGCATCTGTAGCCGTCGGTATCAAGGTAGGAGAAGGCGGAAGGGCATTTGGTTCTGTATCCTCCAAGGAGATCTCAGATGCGATCAAGAGCCAGTTGCATTATGATATTGATAAAAAGAAAATCGTGCTGAAGGATGCGATCAAAGCAATGGGAACATTTACTGTTAAGATCAAGCTGCATCCACAGGTACAGGCAGAGCTAACAGTAAAGGTAGAAGAGGCTGACTAATGGAAGACGCATTTATCAGGAAGAAACAACCATATAACCTGGATGCAGAACAGTCAGTTATCGGTTCTATGATCATGGATCGTGATGCGATCGTAGACGTATCGGATATACTTACGAAGGAAGACTTTTACAGTGCACAGAATGCGATTCTGTATGAGAACATGATCGAGCTGTTCAAGGAAGGAATGGCGGTCGATCTGATCACGCTGAATAACCGGCTCCGGGAGAAGAATATTCCGGAAGATGTGGCGGGTATGAGTTATATTGCAGATATCATAGCCGCAGTGCCAACCTCGGCAAATGCCAAGTATTATGCGAAGATCGTAGCAGATAAAGCGGTGCTTCGCCGTATGATCAAGATGTGTGAGGATGTTGAAAAGGACTGTTATCTGGATACGGATGACGTGGATGGTCTGCTTGAGACAGCAGAGAGTGGGATCTACAAGATCGTACAGCAGAGAAACGGTGCAAATGATTTTGCGTCAATCGATTCAATCGTATTAGATGTTATCGATCAGATCGAGGCTGCATCCAGACAGAACACCAGAGTTACCGGTGTGCCGACCGGATTTATCGATCTGGATAACATGCTGACAGGTCTGCATGGATCGGAACTGATCCTGGTAGCGGCTCGTCCTGCTATGGGTAAAACTGCATTTGTCTTAAATATCGCACATCATGTAGCTGTAAAGAAGCGTATTCCGGTAGCAATATTCAGTTTGGAAATGTCGAAGGAACAGTTGGTAACACGTATGATCGCGCTGGATTCACTTGTTAATTCACAGAAGATCCAGACGGGACAGCTTGTAGATGATGAATGGGATAAGATCATGGAGAGTACAGAGGTTATTGCTGACGCCCCGATCTTTGTAGATGATAATTCTGCGATCACGGTAGCCGACCTGCGTTCCAAATGCAGAAAATTAAAACAGAACAACGACCTGGGGCTTATCATCATCGACTATTTACAGTTGATGAGCACGAACAAGCATGTAGAGTCCAGACAGCAGTTTATTTCTGATACATCGCGAGCATTAAAGGTGCTAGCAAGAGAACTGAATGTTCCGGTTATTACCCTGTCACAGTTGAACCGTGCAGTTGACTCCAGACCGGATCATAAGCCGGTGCTTGCCGATCTGCGTGAATCCGGTGCAATCGAGCAGGATGCCGATGTTGTTATGTTCATCTATCGTGATGATTATTACAATCCGGATACCGAGAAAAAAGGTATCGCTGAGATCATCATCGCAAAACAAAGAAAAGGTGCGACAGGTTCCGTTGATCTTGTATGGATGCAGGATTACACGAAGTTTGCAAATAAAGAGCACCCGCAGATGTAACGGATCAGAAAAAGATATTAATACGGAATGTATAAATATAAATCGAGAAAGAAAGTCCGAATAAATTGGAAGATCAGAGGAGAAAATTAAAATGGTAGTAGAACCAAGAGTAAAGGATTATATCTGTACCACCGCTCATCCGGTTGGTTGTGCAGAAAATGTAAAGAATCAGATTAAGTATGTAAAGGCACAGCCAAAGGTTGAGGGACCAAAGAAGGTACTTGTGATCGGAGCATCGACCGGATATGGACTCGCTTCCAGAATCGCAGTTGCATTTGGCTATGATGCAGATACACTTGGTGTTATGTTCGAGAAGGAATCCAATGGAAGAAGAACAGCGACCGCAGGCTTCTATAATACAAGAGCATTTGAAGAAGAAGCAAAGAAGGCTGGTCTGTATGCAAAATCCATCAACGGAGATGCATTCTCACTGGAGATCAAACAGCAGGTAATTGATACGATCAAGGCAGATCTTGGAACTGTCGATATGGTTATTTACAGCCTTGCAGCACCAAGACGTGTAACACCGGATGGACATAAGTATTCTTCTGTACTTAAGACTGTAGGTGAGGAGTATTCCAATAAGACTTTAGTTCTGAAGGACAATACAGTAACAATGGCACATATCCCGGCAGCAACCGAGGAAGAGATCGAGAACACCATCAAGGTTATGGGTGGTGAGGACTGGATCGACTGGATGCAGGCATTATCAGATGCAGGTGTTCTGGCAGAGCATGTGACAACTGTTGCATATTCTTATATCGGACCAAAGATCACATTCCCAATCTATGCGGAAGGTTCGATCGGTATGGCAAAGAAGGATCTGTACAGATCAAGTGATATCATCAATGAGAAGTTTGCAAATGTTACATCTTATATTGCAATCAACAAGGCACTTGTAACACAGTCCAGTGCAGCAATTCCTGTTGTTCCGTTATACATCACGCTGTTATATAAGCAGATGAAGGCAAAGGGTGTTCATGAGGGCTGTATCGAGCAGATGGCAAGACTTTTCCTTGATAAGATGGCTGGAGAAGCAGAGACAGACGAGAATGGATTTATTCGTATGGATGACTGGGAAATGGCAGATGACATTCAGGAAGCAGTTGCAAAGAACTGGGATGCGGTTACCAGCGAAAATGTAAAAGAGCTTGCAGATATCGATGGATACTGGGATGAGTTCTACAATATGTTCGGATTTAAGATCGATGGTGTAGATTACAGTGCAGATGTAGATATTATGTAAGGAAACAATTGTGACAATAGACGGGTTCATCGGAAGGTGGATCCGTTTTTTACTTTATTTACAAAATATGTTCTATAAAGTTAAAAGCGTTCTGTTCAGGTGTGAAAATCACAAGGGTTTGGGCAAGGGTTTGGTTTTTATGTCTGAAAGGTTTGCTATACAAAAACAGGAATAAATAATATAATTTATAAGCGTCAGGGTTATGGGGGTATGTATGAAACAAATGAATAACGAGATAATTTATCCACGATCGGAAGAAGAAGTGTTGCTGATATTAGCGACAGCAAAAAAAGAAGGCCATCTGTTAGAGATTATTTATGATGAGTTTGTGAAGAAACCATTTTCCATGCCGGTACTTTGGGGGTGCCGGGCATATTTCTACGGGCTGAAAAAAGAAGAGCTGTCAGCACATCCGGTTCTGTTTACTCATCTTGCATTGCTATCTGCTATGGATGGGGACTTGAGTCAGGCAAAAGCATATGTACAGTTTATGGGGAAGACACCGCGGCTGGTGAAAATGGATACATATGATATGATGGACATTTGTCGTATCAAAACAGAACTTGTCATGCCATATATAAGTGATGCAATGTTTTTTCGGATCGTAAGCTTTCTAATTGAAGAAGAACTGGTGCCTGTGATGGGTCTTACGCTTTCAGCATGCAGACCAAGTATACTGAATGGTTTTCGCGACTTTACAAGATATGGAAAATATCTGAAAAAAAGCAAGGACGAGATAATAGAAGCCGCATGCCGATTATATGGTGGAAGTGTTGGACAGAAAGTGTATGAGATCATGCTGGCAGAGTGGTATTATCAGAACAATAATTGTTTTGAAGCACTGATTCTTGTTACCGGAACGATTCCATTGATCGAGCAGGAGAGGGATATGCGTTGTCTGTTTGTGGCACTTGCACTTCAGATGAAGATCCTTTTGGTAAATGGACAGACAAAAGCTGCACGTCCTTTGGTGGAAAAGATTCGGAAACGGATACAGATTACGGGATGGGATGAATTAACTTCAAGTCTGAACGCGATCGAATGTCTTGGTGCCTGTTATGATGGGCGACTACAGGATGTAGAGCGTTGGTTAGATGAGATAGCACCGGATGAGAATAAGGGCATCTTCATGATGGATATGTATGCATGGATGGTTAAGGTGCGATGTTATATACAGACAGGCAAATATATGGCTGCCTATGTATTGACACACCAGCTTATTGCATTGTTGATTCCGGGCAGACGTTATATGGATTTGTGTGAATGCTATATGTTGTCAGCTATCATATATTATAAGATGAAGAATATGGAAGGCATGTGTGAGGAGCTTTCCAAGGCTATTGTGCTTGCAAAAAGGTGCGGTTATATCAGACTGCTTGCGGACACAGGCAGTTGTATGGTACAAATGCTGGCAATTTATCAGAAAGAATATGAAGAAGATTCCTTCATAAGTGAGATTAAGGAACTTGCATATTCGGTCGGTACTTATTTCCCTGATTATTTAAAATCTCCATATGAATATTATGAACCTCTGACTCAGATGGAAGAGAAAGTCTTTCGTTTGATGGCACAGGGCTTAAGTAATGATGATATTGCACGACAACTGGGCAAAAAGACGGGAACTGTGAAGTTCCATAGTTGTAATATCTTTCGTAAGCTGCAGGTTCCGACGCGTCAGGAGGCAGTCGAACGCGGTCGGGAGATTGGTCTGTTATAAAACAGACGCTTTAATATATAAGAGCATTTGGCTCTTTTATATAGAAAAATAAAAAGGAGGAAATAAGATTGAAACAGAAAATTAAATTTGTGAAGCGTTTCATGTCAGTGGTAGTGGCTGCAACTATGGGGTTTGCAATGGTTACAGGCATTTGTGATTTTTTTCCGAATATAAAATCGGAAGCGGCAGCACGCCAGACGCTGTATATCTGTGATATTAAATCTGGGGGATTTAGTGCCAATTATGCAGGATATACAAGACTGTCTATTGATGGAAATGCGGGAAATGTAAACAGGGGATGTGGAAAAGGATCCAATGATTATATCTGGGTAAAGACGACCACAGATCCGGCACAGGCATATACAAGAATATGGTCTGTATGGCAGAGTGATGCAGGTACATCAAGCAGTCTTGACGGATATAGCGTTGAGAGAAAGACGGGTGACCTGAATGATGGTGTAGGTTCAAAGTCCGGTTATATCTACGTCTATGCAACAAAGGACAGAAATGCAGGAGATCCAATCTCATCACTTGGTATCTGGAATACCGATGATAGAAAGCTGCAGTATGCCGGAGGAAACTCAGGAAGCGGTCTTACAAGTGAATATCAGCAGGAGGTTGACAGCAACTGGAACAAGATTGATGGAGATCTCAATAAAAATGCCGGAGGTGCATATATTTATCTTTATTGTAAGAGAGCACCTTATGTGATTCCAAATGATATAAGGATTACTTTTGATGGTGAATATCATAGGGGATATGTAGAGTCAAAGACATCCGGCGTATCGATCTCATATGATAATACCGGTATGTATCAGGTAGGAAGTAATACAACAAAATATGCGGTGTCAAAATCCGGTATGGAGACAGCATATGGTACATTTACAAATACGATCGCTGATCCATATGGCTATGACAAATACACGAAGCTGGAGGATGGACTCTGGCTTGGAGTAAAGAGCACAGCGGAAACAGCAACAAAAGATGACTATTCTTATTCGGAGACGGATGGACTTACGATCAAATCTGATAAGGAGATGATCCTGTTCGGAACAAAATCCGGTAAGGTTATGAAGGGTCAGATCAAGGCAGCAGGGGATATTGATGTGAATCTTGCGATCCGTAGTCTGACGATCACACGGAATACTCAGGGGGCAGCGATCACAGTAAATCCGGCAGAGGGTAAGACCGTGACGATCACTGCTTACGGAACAAACAATCTGACATCATCGGGAGCTTATGCAGCGATCCAGAAGAATGGAAGCGGTAAGCTGGTACTGACTTCTACGACAAAAGGTACTATAAATGCAACTGCCGGTAACAATGCGACATATGGAGCAGCCGGTATCGGTGGTGGTACAGACAAAACCTTAAAGGTTGTTTCAAATATTGAGATAAATGGAAATGTAATTATAAAAGCAAGGGGATCACAGCCATCAAATGAAAGCTATGCAGCATATGGAGCAGCCGGTATCGGTTCTCAGTACAATATGCCGGTTGATGGCATCCGGATCTCAGAAAATGCAGACGTAACAGCAATTGGTGCAAACGGAGCAGCCGGTATCGGTTCCGGCGCAAATGCTGATGCTGCCAATATCGAGATTGCAGGCGGAATCGTAAATGCAACAGCGGGAAGTGGAACGATCGGTTCTAAAAATATTGGCGGAGCCGGTATTGGTTCCGGTGCTTACATAAATGATGAAGCAAAGCTTGCTTCCGGTATTACCATTTCAGGAGGAACTGTAATAGCGACCGGTGGAGACGGCGGAGCCGGTATCGGTTCCGGATCTGATGTAGAAGCAACAGAGATTAAGGTAACAGGCGGTGTTGTAAAAAAAGCAACAGGCGGCACAGATGCAGCCGGTGTTGGCTCGGGAGCAAATGCAAAGGTATCGTATATTATGATATCAGGTGGAACTGTAACAGCAGTTGGTGGAGCAAATGGAGCCGGTATCGGTTCCGGTCTGGCAGGTGCAGCCTCCGATATTTACATTTCAGGAAATGTAGCTGTAACGGTAACAGCAGGAACAGACGGAGCCGGTATCGGTTCCGGTAAGAATGCATCCGTTGATAATATCAATATTTATTTAGAGTATGCAGGAAATCTGAGTGTCGATGGTACAGAAAACGGAGCCGGTATTGGTTCCGGAGCAACAGATACTGTATCAGAGGCAACAAATATTAATATTTCAAATACAGGTTTTATTAGTATCAGAGCAAGAGGAAATGGAGCCGGTATCGGAGCCGGTCTGAATTCAGAGACAAGGGATATTAATATTATCGGCGAGGTCGTTGAGACAAAAGCAAAGCTTATAGTTATTGCTGCAAATGGTCCGGCAATCGGTGCTTATGCAGGAGATGTTAAGAACGTAAATGTCTTAACAGATGCAACAGTCAACCTCAGTGCTGAAAATGGTATTGCAGTAGGAGCACTGAATGGCTCATCTGCTTCTGATATTACAATTATCGGTGATAATATCTGTGGAGCAAAGGCAGAGGATGTTCCTGTTCTGGGAACTGTTTCTAACTCTGTTCTGTTCGTAGGAAAGACATATGAGGTTTATGGAACAGCAACCATTCGCAAGAGTACACATATTAAAGCAGGAACAACATTAGAATTACCGTCATCATCCAAGCTGATCATTCCTAAGGACGTTGAACTTGTAGTTGATCCACAGCATGATGATGTACTTCCGGGTGCGCTTGTCTGGGCAGCTGACAGTGATGCACAGTTGATCATCAATGGTACTTTAACAGTTAAGGGAACAATGGCGATGGATTCCGAATATGGTATCATTGTATTGAACGGTTCTCTTAATCTGGAAGAAAATGCTAATATTTACGGTAAGTTCTTTATGAATGGTAAATATACCGGAAATGGTGTTATCACAAAGGGAAAGAATCAGACTCCGGAGGAAGGGGAGATTGCAGTATACCTTGAACTGGATATTGATGATGGTGTAACCTACAATGCAAAGGGAAATCTTGCAGAGAACCAGTTGATCATTGATGAGTCCAGCCTGGAGGATACTACTACCGGTACATATGCAATTAATAACATTGTTGCACATGACGGATTCCAGATCACAGATATCCTGTTGGATGGCAAGTCCATTATAAATGACAGCAGTTATGTTACAAAGAATCAGGAAACAGGAGAGTACAATGTAGTATTATCGGTATCTGAATATCGTGGTGAGACGATAAAATTTGCGGTTAAAGCAAAATCAACCGTAGAATCGATCAGCATCGAACGTTTCCCAAATAAGACAGCATTTGCCAAAGGGGCAGAGTTTGATCTGAATGGTCTGAAGGTAGTAAAGACTTATAAGAATAAGAAGACTGCACCGGTTGATATTGATAAAGAGCTGAAGGTTACAGGCTATGATATGAACAGCGTTTCTGCACAGACGGTAACACTTCAGTATATTGCAGATGACAGATACAGTGATGATATTACAGCATCTTATGAAATAACTGTATTTGATTTTGCAGGTTTAAATAAGGAAAAGACCACACTCACTGCGTGCGGCGAATCATTTGTTGCTACAGATGTAGATAATGCGGAGCATGTTGTTAAGTTTGCATTAGGTAAGAATGTTGGTGATATCTCAGCACTGAAGGATAAGATCCGTCTTCAGGTACAGGGATTTACCAATTCAGTTGGTCAGATTGATTTTGTATCAAGTGAAGTAGTCGGACAGAATGCGGTTGAGGCAACATATGTAGCAGATATATATGTAGATAAAGCAAAAACAGTAGTGATCCAGTATACAATAGTGATCACACAGCCAACTTTATACTATGATCTTGCAGAGGCAGCAGTAGCAGTAAATGGCGAATATACTTATGATGGAACGCAGCAGACACCGGATAAGGAAAATATCGAAGTTACAATCGATGGCGCAGTTGTTCCGGACGATCAGTATACGGTAGAGTATGGTGAGAATGTGAATGCCGGTACCGGTAGACTTACGATCAAGGGTGATGGTATTCATACTACAAACAGTAAGGAAGAAACATTTACAATTGCAAAAGCGAAGCTTAAGAATATAGATGCACTTGTAAGATCAAATGAATTTACAGTTCAGAATGATGTGAAGCATGAGCTTCAGATAGAATTTGGCGAGATCGAAGGCCTTGCAGCAGATGAATATACTGTATCTTATAAGAAGATATCCGATCAGTCAAATATCGTGGCAAATGTATCAAACGGAGTTATCACGACTGCTTATGATACATCCTATTCAAAGGCAGGAACAGCAGAAATCGCTGTTAATGTAACAATTAAGGATAGTGCAGTAAACTATTATGCAGATTCTGAATTATCACATTCCATAAATGTTACATTAACAAAGTATGTAAAGGGAACCAATATTACGATCACTTCCGATTCTGATGATTTTGCGTGGGATGCATCAGCCGGTGAATATAAGGTGACGCTTTATAAGGGCGAAAAGATCTGGATCGATGCCAAACTTAACGATGGATCAACAGATGTTATTGACTATAAGGTCGCAGAAGGCGGCGAAGAGATAGCTGCTTGTGATGGAATTACCATTTCTGCGTTAGGCAAGGGATCGACCATTATCACTGCAAGTACAGGTAAGGGTGCTACAACAAAGAGGATTGCGGTAACGGTTCTTCCGACTATCAGACTTGAATTAACCGGTACGGAGACTTATGAGAAGGTATTTGGCGATAGCGCATTTACACTGGATGTGGCTTTAAAGGATACAGCGCTTGAATCCAAGCTCTCTGCATTACGGTATGTTTCGGCTGATCCGGAGGTTGCTGCTGTAGATGAGACCGGTAAAGTTACTATAACGGGATGTGGTGAGACTACAATTACAGTAACATCCTATACAGAAGAAAGAGCATATACATCTGACGAATATGTAGTAATAATCAAGGTTAAGGCACCACATACGAAACATATCAAAGATAATGGAACACGAGTTGAGCCAACCTGTGAGAAAAATGGTTTTATCACATATAGATGTACCGAGTGTAATGAGGTTATGGATATAGAAGAACTGAAGGCAATCGGACATACATGGGATAAAGGAAAGGTTACAACACAGCCAACTACAAAGACAGAGGGTGTAAAGACATATACCTGTAGTGTCTGCAAAAAGACAAGAACAGAGCCAATTGCAAAACTTAAGGAACAGACACCGGTAAATCCAACACCGGAAAAACCAATAGTAAAACCGATCAAGAAGGGGGATGTGGTTTCTGATGACAGTAAAGCTGCAAAGGTTCAGGTTATAAGCACATCCAAGAAAACAGTTGCATATAAAGCACCTGTAAATAAAAAGGCTAAGACTGTCAGCATTCCGGCAACCGTGAAGATCAGAGGTAAGAAATACAAAGTAACACAGATTGCAGAGGGTGCTTTCAAGAATAATAAGAAGGTAACAAAGGTTACAATCGGAAGCAATGTTAGTAAGATTTCCAAGAATGCTTTCAGCGGAGCGATAAAACTTAAAACTATCACAATTGGCAAGAATGTAACGGAGATCGGAGCAAATGCATTTAAGGGCTGTAAGGTTCTTACCGGTATTACGCTTCCGGCGAAGACAACGAAGATTGGAGATCAGGCATTTAGCGGATGTAAGAAGCTGAAGACAATTACGATCAAATCTTCAAAGATTACATCAAAGAAGCTGTCCAAGAATGCATTTAAGGGCATCACAAAGGTTACTACGATTAAAGTACCAAAGAAGAAGGTTTCCTCTTATCAGAAGCTGTTTAAGAGCAAAGGCTTATCTTCCAAGGTCAAGGTAACAAAATAAAAAATATATAATAACAAGAGTGGGGGCGCCGTTTGTGGTAGGAATATCACAGACGGCGTTTTCGTTTTATCTGGACAGTATGAGTCAAGGTGAAAAAAATTTTTAAAAAATTTGAAAACTTTAAAACCTTTTTCCATTTGCCCCTGTCTTATATAGTAGAAGGCAGGAAAATAAAATGTTTTTCTTGCATCTGTAAATATTTGTTGTAATATAAAAATATCAAAAAATGAAAAGGAGAAGAAAAATGATGAAAAACAAGAGTTTATGGAAAGGGTTAATTGTAATGCTGGCAGCAGCATTCGTAATGTTAGTGATGCCAGTGCAGAAGGCATTTGCAGCAGGAACAACAGAGGGACCAAAACTGAAATGGGGCAGTTCGTATAGTGGCAGTACAGAGACCAGTAAATGTTATAAATATGCATTTTCTTTGAAACAATCCGGAAATGTCACCTTTGTATTTCAGGTATCGGATGCTGGATATGCATTTACCAGTATGGGTAAAATAACAGTTTTGGACGAAACAGGAAAAGAAGTATACAAGATTTATAATGTGGGAGATTGTAGTTTATCGCTGGATTTGCTGGCAGGTAATTATACATTAAGAATAGGCATGGAAGGTGGTATGGATGGTTGTAATTTTACATTTACACCATCATTTAAGCCATCTAAGGAAACGAAGTCCGAGCATGCAATGGCAAAGAATAATGAGATGGGAACAGCAACCTCTTATAAGATTGGTAAATCTGTAAAAGGACAGTTAGCGTTGAATGATGATATAGATATTTATAAGATGAGAGTAACAAAAAGTCAGTATCTGAATCTGACGGTATCTAGTAAGCTCCGTGAACTGAACATTAATTTGGTAAACACAAGTGGCAGTCGGAATGTTAGTATATCAGATATTGAAGCGGGACTTCATAAATACAGAGTATTTTTACCAAAGGGTACATATTATGTCAAGTTCAGAGGTGGTGTAAATTATGCAACGGACTATCATTATACAGGTAAGTATTCCTTTAGAACTTCTGTAACTGCAATACCAAAGCCAACTATTACTAAAACAAAACCGGATAATAAGTATAAGACGATGTATATACGGTGTAAGAAAAATTCATTGGCAGATGGCTATCAGTTCCAGATTGCAAGAGACAAAAAGTTTAAAAAGGGCAAAAAGACAAAGCAGGATGAATATACAGGAATGTATATGGTTGATTTGAAAAAAGGAACATATTATGTTCGTGTTCGTTCTTATGTGAAGATTGATAATTATGGTAGTACTCCGGATGAATATTATTATTCTTCTTGGAGTAAGGTTAAGACTGTTAAGATTAAATAATAATAAATACAACCCTACATAAATAAGTACAAAAACTGACATATGGATCATCATATTTTCGGAAGAAAAGATACCTGATCCGTATGTCAGTTTTTTGTTGCCTTTATTTTCTTCATCTTGCTATCCCCTGTGAACTACGTTACAATGAAATCTGGAGAGATTGTACTGAATATGCATAAGAAAGGCTATTCTTTGGATCAGATTGTCGAGATAACAAATCTGAATGTTAGTACAGTAAAAGCTATAATAGGTTAAACAGAAAAAACGGATCTGACATATTTCTATTAAAAGTATAAAAAAATGAAAAAACAGGCGTGTGGGAGGCTACAAATGATTTGCAAAACGTGTGGGAATGATCTGCAGGGAAATGAATATAACTGTCCGTTCTGTGGGGCGGCAGTCGATTATACAGAGGCGGTGGAGCAGGCAAAAGCCGGAAAGGAAGAAGGCTTTTCCTATCTGTATGAGATGACATATCGGAATAAACTGTATATTGCGATGAAATATATGAAGAATGAGGATGAAGCGATGGATGTCCTTCATGATTCCTATGTGAAGGCATTTGAGCGGCTTTCCAGTCTGCAGGATGCGAATTCGTTTCCGGGGTGGCTTAGTACGATCGTTGCGAATACTGCAAGAAATGCACTGAGGGACCGCCATACAGTGAATTTTTCGGATATGCAGAGAGAAGATCAGGATGGAGAGGCATTTGAATATTCGATCGCAGATGAGAACATGACAGCCCAGCCTGAGATGGCATGTACAACGAAAGAAACACAGGAAATGGTACAGGAGTTGATCGGATCATTGTCTGATGAACAGAGAATGTGTGTGCTGATGTTCCACATTGAAGGATACAGTATAAAAGATATTGCGACAGTTCTTGGATGTTCAGAGAATACAGTAAAGTCCAGATTGAATTATGGACGTAAGAATATCAAGGCAAAGGCAGAGGAGCTTCAGAAGAAGGGCTACAAGCTGTACAGCTACACACCTATGGCACTTCTTACCTATCTGCTCATGGCAGAACGAGGAACTATGCTGGTAGCAGGAACCTTCGACAAGCTGGCAGGTGTTGGAAGTGTAGTTGGTGCCGGACTGATCCATGGTGGAGCAGCAGGTGCGTTATCTGCTGCGGGAAGTACAGTCACAGCCGGAGCGACTGGGGCTACCGGATCGGCAGTCGGAACAGGTGCAGCTGCAGGAGGAAAGACTGCGGCAGTTACAGCCGCAAAACAGACCTTTTTAAAGACAGTAGCCGGTAAGATCACGATGGCGGCAGCAGGAGTGGCAGTAGCAGGTGGAGCAGCCGGAGTAGCAATCTATAATCATAATAAGAATACTTGGCAGGATGCGTATACAGAAATAATAAAAGAATACAGACAGGAAATTGAGAATTATAGATGGCAGACTTCACAGGTGCGGGAGAACGAACCGATCCTGGTAGGAGAAGCCAGAGCGATTACTGTTGTTGATATTATGGGAGATGATACTCCTGAACTGATCTTTGCGGCACAGGATGAATCAGATCCGAATAAAGCGGATCTTCATGTATATACATATATAGATAATGAAGCAGTACAGGTTTATAGTGGAGAACTTGATACAAGGTCAGATGAGAATCGGGACAAATGGGGAGCGGAAGGAACTCCGTATGTCATAGTTGATGCTAACGAAACTTCAGGTCATGGATGCCGGTTGTACATACTTTGCAGCGATGGACAGAGTGATGATACAGAGATTGGTATCATAGATAAGATGATAGAATTCGATGTGGCTATTTCTCGTGGAGATAGCTTACAACCGATTGTCTGGACCTGTCATGCAGAACAAGTGGGGGATGAAGAAACGGTGCCGGTTGCAGAACGGGATGGTATATCTGTGGCCTGGGAGGAATATCAGACAAAACGCGACGAAATATATCAAGAAGTGGATAGTGAGGTTCTGAAGAACATGGCGGCGACAGCTCCTTATGGCATATATGATCAGTTGGCAGATATTAACAGAGATTCGTCAGGAAATATAACGGCAGATCGAAATTTAGGAGGAGTAAGTGACGGATGTGAAATGTCCTATGCAGATGCATTGAAATATTTTAAAGAGAGCAAATAATAAAAAATTATTAGCGTGCCTTTGGCTGTTTTTGAGGATCGGTCGAAGGCATTTTATTTTATAAGAGAAAGTTCATTCTATAAAAAAAACTCTCCGACTGAAAATAC
>ULSQ01035118.1_pt1 | contig 15179 bp, 7 predicted proteins | sample 1956821 | NCBI WGS metagenome assembly ULSQ01 (sample SAMEA4835712, study PRJEB28245) | human gut metagenome | biome: gut microbiome; material: fecal sample | place: Denmark | collected 2008 | reverse complement strand
CTACCGGCAGGGACAAAAGAAGCTGGTTGCCGATGTTTACCGCACCATTCTGCGGGGGAAGAACCTGTTTATCGAGGCACCGACCGGAGTGGGCAAAACAATTTCCACAATTTTTCCGGCGGTAAAAGCAGTGGGAGAAGGGCTGGCAGACCGGATCTTTTATCTCATGGCAAAGACCATCACAGCAACTGTGGCAAAAGAAACGTTCGCACTGCTGGAAGAACAGGGATACCGTGCCAAAGTCATCCAGATCACAGCCAAAGAAAAACTCTGCCTGTGTGAAGAGATGGACTGCAACCCGGTAAACTGTCCATATGCAAAGGGGCATTTTGACCGGGTGAACGATGCGGTGTTTGATCTCTTGCAGAAATCCAACCTGTTTACCAGAGAGGAAGTTTTAGCGCAGGCGAAAGAATATCAGGTGTGCCCGTTTGAGATGAGTCTGGATGTGGCAACCTGGGCAGACAATATTGTCTGTGATTACAATTACGTATTCGATCCGAATGTATATCTGAAACGCTTTTTTCAGGAGGGGATAAAGGGAGACTATCTGTTCCTGGTGGATGAGGCACATAACCTCGTGGATCGCAGCAGGGAGATGTACAGTGCCGATCTGTACAAAGAAGACGTGCTTGCAGTGAAGCGGATCATGAAAGCGCACAGCCGTACGATCTGCCGTATCCTGGACAAATGCAACAAAGCCATGCTGGAAATGAAACGTGAGTGTGAGCACTACCAGATTCTGGACAGTGTGGGAACGTTGACCTTCCACCTTATGCGGCTGGCCTCCCAGATGGATGAATTTTTGGAAAAACCGCGGGAATTTCCGGAGAAGAAAACGGTGCTGGATTTTTACTTTGCGCTGCGCAATTTCTTGAATATCTATGATCTGGTGGATGACCATTACGTGATCTACAGCCAGATGACGGAGGAAGGCCAGTTCCGGATCCGGCTCTTTTGCGTAGATCCGTCGGTCAATCTGCAGAAATGCATCGATAAAAGCAATTCCACGATCTTTTTCTCCGCAACGCTCCTGCCGATCGGATACTACAAGCGGCTACTTTCCACGGACGAGGATAACTATGCCATTTATGCGCAGAGTACGTTTGCCCAGACACAGAGACTTCTCGCATTTGGCCGGGATGTGAGCACAAAATATACGCGGAGGAACAGAAAAGAATACGAAAAAATCGCGGACTATATCGGTGCAGTCACAGAAGCACAGCAGGGAAATTACATGGTGTTTTTCCCGTCTTACCGGCTGATGCAGGATGTATATGAGGTCTTTGCCGGGAAGGCGGCCGATTCGTGCGAGATTCTGATGCAGCATAGTAATATGAAAGAACACGAAAGAGAAGCGTTTTTGGAAGAATTTGAAAAAGAGCGCCAGGGGACACTCGTTGCGTTCTGTGTGATGGGTGGAATTTTCGGGGAAGGCATTGATCTGAAAAACGACCGGCTGATCGGTGCCATCATCGTGGGAACCGGACTTCCGCAGGTCAGCGATGAACGTGAAATTTTAAAGAATTATTATGATGAGCGGGGATTGTCCGGATTTGACTATGCGTTCCGCTATCCGGGAATGAACAAAGTCCTGCAGGCAGCAGGGCGCGTGATCAGGACCAGCGAGGACCGCGGCGTGATCCTTCTGCTGGATGAACGTTTCCTGCAGCGCGAATATGGAGCGCTTTTTCCGAGAGAATGGGAAAAGAGAAGCGTCTGTGGTCTGCCGCAGCTGCGGGAAGAAGTGAGCCGGTTCTGGTCAGACGTCCGGGAGGAGCTTTAAAAACTCTTCGGTGGAGGCAGAAACCGGAAGGGTAGGGTTTAACGAAGCCACCAGCTGCCGCTGCGGGATCGTTTCCTGCGTGCGGACGAGAAAGAGATCCTCCGGCTTGTGTTTCAGACAAAAATCCGGGATAAAAGCAATTCCAAGACCGATGCGGGCCATGTCAATGAGCAGATCGTTGCTGCTGAGCTCTACCTGAGGCAGCAGTTCCAGCTGATGCTGCAGGAAAATGTGGTGCAGAAACTCACTCGTTGTGCTCTTGCGGTCTAACATCATGAGCGGATAGGTGCCAAGCTCCGAGAAAGGAACGATGCGGTCCGCCAGATCAAAATATGCCGGATTGGCGACGAACACATCCGAGAAAGAGCCAACCGTTTTCTGAATATAGGAAGGATTCAGATGCGGGTTTGGAAAATTTGTGATAATCAGATCTACCCGGCGCTGCTCTAACAGGTCTACACAGCCCATCGAGCTGGCATTGGTGATTTTAATCGGAACATCCGGGAATTTCCGATGGAATTTCTGCAGATACGGCAGAAGAAAATAGCGGCAGATCGTGTCGCTGGCACCGATATGCAGCTGTCCCAGGCCCAGAGAGCCGGATTCTAAAAGCTGGCTTTCCCCACGGGAAATCAGATTCATGGCAGGCTCCACATGTTTTAGCAGCAGAGCACCGGCAGGAGTCAGCTGCACTTTTTTTGTGCTGCGGATAAAAAGCGGCTGTCCCAGCTTGCGTTCCAGTGTTTTGATAGACTGGCTTACCGCTGACTGGGAGATAAAAAGCTTCTTACTTGCATCCGAAAATGAGAGAGAGCTTGCAACATAATAGAAAACCTTGTATAATTCATAATTGATATCCATCGATCATATCCTCAGTAGTATAGTATAGTATAGGATATATTATATACCTTTCACAAAGGAGAGAAAAGGAGATTATCATGAAAAAGGGAATTTTGAAAACTTTATGCGGATTGATGGCGGCACTCATGCTGCTTGTGTTCGCAGGAACACCCGTTACAACTCAGGCAGCAAAACTGCCATATTACATTAAAATCAATCGTCAGCAGAACTGTGTGACCGTATATGCACTTGATTCCAAAGGCAAATATACCAAACCGGTCAAAGCATTTGCCTGCTCGGTCGGTGTCAACAATGCCACCCCGACAGGAACATTTTCGATTCCGGCAAAATACCGCTGGCATACACTTATGGGCGGTGTGTACGGACAGTATTGCAGCCGTATTCACGGTGGTGTGCTGTTCCACTCTGTTTTTTACAGTTCACAGGACCCGAGCAAGCTGGCATACAATTCTTATAACCGTCTGGGACAGACGGCATCCCACGGATGTGTCCGTCTGAATGTGGAAGATGCCAAGTGGATCTATGACAACTGCCCGGTAGGAACCAAAGTAACCATCTATGACAGCAAAGATCCGGGACCGCTGGGCAAACCTACCCCGATCCGTATTGATGTAAACAGTCCGTACCGCGGATGGGATCCGACCGATCCGGATCCGAGAAATCCATGGCTGAAACTCCGTCCGACGATTAAGGGAATCGCGAATAAAACCATCGAGAGAACCAATCGTAAAGTAGACCTCAAAAAGGGAGTGAAAGCTTCTGATTACAGAGGAAAGACCCTTAAATTTACCGTTTCCGGAAAAGTCAATGCGGCAAAGACCGGAAAATATAAGATTACATACACCGCAAAAGATGCCAAAGGAAGAAAGACCAAAAAGAGCATCATAATTACCGTAAAAGATACGAAAGCACCATCCATCAGCCTGAAGCGAAAGACACTGACCTACAATAAAGCCGTTTCCAAAGAAAAACTGGTTTCTGCAATTAAGGCAGATGTAGTGGCAAAAGATCTGGGCAAAAAACTTGCGTCAAAATATGTTTTCGTGGATGCCAGAGAAGCACATAAGGCAGTTACCGCTATGGAAAGAGGAACCTATGGAACTTATAGCGTGACCGTATATGCCAAAGATACGGCAGGAAATAAATCCAGAAAGCTGAAAGTAAAGATTAATTTTGTAAATCCAAACCCGGGTACCGATCAGCCGGATCAGCCGGAACCGGACACTCCGGGCGTTGTAACGGACAGTGCAATTACCGTACAGTAATTTCATAAGAACAGGTAATAGATATCGTAAGCGATATTAATTTTACTTAATTGTCAACCCATGATACAATAACATAAAGATCAATAGAATGCCCCCGAATACAGGGGGCATTCCGTTTCGCAAAAGAAGGAGGTAAATCCAATGGGCAATGTACGTCGTGTGTACGTAGAAAAGAAACCGGATTTTGCCGTAAAGGCAAAAGAATTAAAACATGAGGTAAAGCATTATCTCGGAATCGCTGCAGATCAGGTGCGTGTTCTGATCCGTTATGATGTGGAAAATGTATCGGATGCCACTTACCAGAAGGCATTGCAGACGGTATTTTCCGAGCCGCCAGTGGATGATATTTATGAGGAGAACTTTGACGCAGAAGGCGGAAACGTATTTTCCGTAGAATTCCTGCCGGGACAGTTCGACCAGAGAGCGGATTCCGCAGAGCAGTGCGTGAAGCTTTTAAATGAGGATGAGGAGCCGATCATCCGCAGCGCGACGACCTATGTGATCAAGGGTGACATCACAGAGGATGAGTTAGAGGCGATCAAAAAGTATTGTATCAATCCGGTAGATTCCCGTGAGACCGGTATGGACAAGCCGGATACCCTCGTACAGAAGTTCGATGAGCCGGCAGACGTGGCAGTTTTTGAAGGATTTATCGATATGGCAGAAGCACAGTTAAAGGAACTGTACAGCTCCTTAAATCTTGCCATGACCTTTAAGGATTTCTTACATATCCAGAATTACTTCAAAAATACCGAGAAGCGGAATCCGTCCGTGACAGAGATCCGTGTGCTTGATACTTACTGGAGTGACCATTGCCGTCATACCACCTTCTCGACAGAACTTAAAAATGTGAAGTTTGATGAAGGATTTTACCAGGCACCAATCAAAAAGACTTACGAAGAATATCTGGATACCCACAAGAAACTGTATGCGGGACGCGATGACAAGTTTGTCTGCCTGATGGATCTGGCACTGCTTGCCATGAAACGTCTGAAAAAAGAAGGAAAACTTGCAGATCAGGAAGAATCTGACGAGATCAATGCATGTTCCATTGTGGTACCGGTGGAAGTAGATGGAAAGACAGAGGAGTGGCTTGTAAACTTTAAGAATGAGACACATAACCATCCGACCGAGATTGAGCCGTTCGGTGGTGCTGCTACCTGTTTAGGCGGAGCCATCCGTGATCCGCTTTCCGGAAGAACCTATGTCTATCAGGCAATGCGTGTGACCGGAGCCGCAGATCCGACCGTATCCGTAAAAGATACGATTGAGGGTAAGCTGCCACAGAAGAAGATCGTGCGCGAGGCAGCCAGAGGTTACAGCTCTTATGGAAACCAGATCGGACTGGCAACCGGATATGTCAAAGAAGTTTACCATCCGGATTATGTAGCAAAACGTATGGAGATCGGTGCTGTCATGGGTGCCGCACCGAGACGTGCCGTACAGAGACTGACCTCTGATCCGGGAGACAGAATTATCCTTCTTGGCGGACGTACCGGACGTGACGGTATCGGTGGAGCAACCGGATCTTCCAAGGCACATAATACAGAGTCCACATCGGTATGTGGTGCCGAGGTACAGAAAGGTAATGCACCGACTGAGCGTAAACTGCAGCGCCTGTTCCGCAGAGAAGAAGTCAGCCATATTATCAAAAAATGTAACGATTTCGGTGCCGGCGGTGTATCTGTAGCCATCGGTGAGCTTGCAGACGGACTGCGCGTGAATCTGGATAAAGTACCGAAGAAATATGCTGGTCTGGATGGAACGGAGATTGCAATCTCCGAGTCCCAGGAGCGTATGGCAGTGGTTGTCGCTCCACAGGATGTCGAGCAGTTCCTTGCTTATGCAAAAGAAGAAAACCTTGAGGCAACCGAGGTGGCAGTTGTTACCGAGGAGCCGAGACTGATCTTAGAGTGGAGAGGAAAAGACATTGTCAATATTTCCCGTGCATTCCTCGATACCAACGGTGCGCATCAGGAAGCAGATGTCGAAGTCGAGATGCCAAAAGAGGAAGACAACTTCTTTAAAAAGATCGAACTTCCGAAAGTTGCAGATGCATTACAGAAAAACGACAACAAATCAGCATGGCTTGCCATGCTTGCGGATCTTAATGTATGTTCCCAGAAGGGACTTGTCGAGATGTTTGACGGTTCCATCGGTGCGGGAAGTGTCTACATGCCATACGGCGGCCGCTATCAGCTGACCGAGACACAGAGCATGGTTGCCAAACTTCCGGTTCTGAAAGGAAAATGCGATACCGTAACCATGATGTCCTACGGATTTGATCCGTACTTATCCTCCTGGAGTCCATACCACGGATCGGTATATGCCGTACTGGAATCCCTTTCCCGTATCGTGACCGCCGGTGGTGACTACAAGAAAGTACGCTTCACCTTCCAGGAGTATTTCCGCAGAATGAGTGAAGATCCAAAGAGATGGAGCCAGCCGTTTGCCGCACTGCTCGGTGCGTTTGATGCACAGATCGGTTTCGGCCTGCCATCCATCGGTGGAAAAGATTCCATGTCCGGAACCTTTAACGATATTGACGTGCCTCCGACACTGGTTTCTTTCGCAGTCGATGTGGCAAGAGAAAAAGACGTGATCACACCGGAACTGAAAGAAGCAGGAGATAAGCTGGTACTCTTTACGATCGAAAAGAACGCGTATGATCTGCCGGTATATGAACAGGTGATGAAACTGTATGACAAGATTCATGAGCTGATCGGCAAGGGAGCAATCCGCAGTGCCTATGCACTTGACGGAAAAGGTCTGGCAGCAGCAGTCAGCAAGATGGCATTCGGTAACAAATTAGGTGTAACCATTGCCGATGATGTCACTGCAGAAACCTTATTTGCACCGGGATTCGGTAATATTGTTGCAGAAGTAAAAGAAGAGTTTCTTCCTATTATAAAAGAAGCATCCGCAGTCGTTGTCGGAGAAGTCAACGATGCACAGAAATTCGTATACAAAGACATGGCTCTTTCCATGGATGAAGCACTCGATGCATGGCAGGGAACACTCGAGCGTGTATTTCCAACCCGTGCGACCGAGGATAAAGAAAAAGTACAGAGTGACGTATACGATACAAAGAACATCTATGTATGCAAAAACAAAGTTGCAAAGCCGACCGTATTCATTCCGGTATTCCCTGGAACAAACTGTGAGTACGACAGTGCGAAAGCGTTTGAGCGTGCAGGTGCCAATACAATTGTAAAAGTATTCAAGAATCTGAGTGCAGCAGACATCCGTGATTCTGTCGATGAATTTGTCAAGGCAATCAACCAGTCACAGATCATCATGTTCCCTGGTGGATTCTCCGCAGGAGATGAACCAGAAGGATCTGCAAAGTTCTTTGCAACAGCATTCCGGAATGCAAAGATGACAGAGGCAGTAGGCAGACTGCTGTCAGAACGTGACGGACTGGCACTTGGTATCTGCAACGGATTCCAGGCGCTGATCAAACTGGGACTTGTTCCTTACGGACAGATCCAGGCACAGAGTGCGGATTCCCCGACACTGACCTACAACACCATCAACCGCCACATCAGCAAGATGGTATATACCAAGGTCGTAACAAACAAATCCCCATGGCTGCAGCAGGCAAAGCTTGGTGCAACATACTGCAACCCGGCATCCCATGGAGAGGGACGTTTCGTAGCTCCGAAGGAATGGCTGGACAAGCTTTTTGCAAACGGACAGGTTGCCACCCAGTATGTCAATGAAGCTGGCGAGCCAACCATGGATGAAGAGTGGAATGTCAATGGTTCGTACATGGCGATCGAGGGTATCACCAGTCCGGATGGACGTGTACTTGGAAAGATGGCACACAGCGAGCGCCGCGGTGAGGCCGTTGCCATGAACATCTACGGAGAGCAGGATATGAAGATCTTCGAATCCGGAGTTGCTTACTTTAAATAGAATTGTTTATCTTCACGCGTAGTTTCACTCGAACTACGCGTGAAATAGTTTTAATAATAGAAAAAAGTGAAAAAACTCTTAAATGCTTAAGAAAATATTAAAGAATTTTTTCAATAAAATGTAATTTTGGTGTTGCAAAGATACAATACTTGGTGTATGATATGCACGTAGAGTAGTTAAAAGTGTACTATAAATAGTACGACTAGCGATGAACTACTATCGAGGCTATGGAAACTGGAAGTTATTCCAGACAGACCTTACAATTGCAGATACATATTAGAAATATAAGTCATCGGAACTTCAGCTTGCTGATCTTGATGCTGGACAATCAACGTTGATATCACACTCTACGCCGACGTCTGATGTACGAAAGTTTCTGGTCATTTATGATTTGTGTGTCTGCAGATGAAACTGACGATGGACTTAACAGTAAGACCGAGGAGGCCAGTGGAGGCAATTAGCGAGAACATTGGATTGGAAAAATCGTCCGCAGCGGTTTGGAAGAGAAGATGAAGGAACTTAAACGTGCAGGGTTAAACGAGTAGAAGAGATGGAAGTTAGTCAAAAAGAAAGAGAGGAAAAAACATGAAATCAAGCAAAAAAGTGTTAGCTTTTGCTCTCGCTGCAGCTATGGTTGTAACAGCAGTTCCTGCTACAAACGCACAGGCAGCTTCTACAGCAAAGCTTAGCGCAAAAAAGGCTACTGTTTATGTTGGTAGCTCAAAAACATTAACTGTTACTACACCTTCTAGCTGGAAGAGTGTTAAGACAACAGTTTCTAGCAGTGCAAAGAGCATCGCAAAGGTATCAAAGACTTCTACAAAGAAGGTAAAGGTTACCGCTGTTAAGGCTGGTAAGGCAAAAGTTACGGTTAAGGTAACTGCAAAGAAGAATGGCAAGAAAGTTTCTAAGACTCTTGCATCTAACATCACTGTAAAGGATTACAAGGTTCGTCTTGTAGATGCAACTGGTGCAACTGTTTCCGGAACAACAATCGCTGTTGTAGGAACACCTGTACAGTTCACAACAAAGACAGCACCGGCAAAGGCTACAGTCACATATACTTCTAGTGATTCAGCAATTGCAACTGTAGATGCTACTGGCAAGGTAACACCTGTAAAGACTGGCAAGGTTACAATCACAGCTGCAACAGATAAGGCTTCTACTACTGCTGAAGTTGAAGTTAAGAACTACGCATTAGGCACAGTTTCCCAGACAAAGCTTACAGAGCTTACCGCTACTGTTGCTGGAAACACAAAGAACCTTAAGACCACTGATTTCACAGTAAAGAATACAACTTCAAATGTTGTTTATCCGGTATCTAAGGTATCTGTTGATTCTAAGGATGCAACAAAGGTTACATTAACACTGTTCAGCGAGTTAAGCGATGGTGCTAACTATGATGTGACACTTGACGAAACAACAAAGTCTTTCAAGGCTTCTGATGGAAAGGTTGCTTCTATCGCACTTGATAATGCAACAATCCCATATGCAACAGAGACAGAAGTAAAGCTTGTTTCTAAAGATGCTAACGGCGTTGTATTAAAAGAGCTGAAGACAACAGATGCAGATGCTCATTATACATTTACAATTGATACAAAGGGAAATGGATATACAAACGGTTCTAAGTTATACTTAAATAAGGTAAACGATACTGCTGAAGCAACGATCGAGTACAAGACAGGAAAGTATGACCAGAATGGTAAGGCAGAAGGAAACATCGGACCAAACAAGGTTACAATTACTGCTGTAGATCAGGCTGTTGTAAACGGATTTGATGTAAGAATTGACAAGGCTACGACAACTAAGTTCGATAAGGCTAAGGATTCTAAGAAGCTTGCTGTAAAGGATCCAACACAGTACGCTGCATTCCTTAAGATTAAAGATGCAAACGGTAACGAGATCAAAGATTACAACAAATATAAAGTAGAGTCTTCTGACAAGGCTACATTAATGCTTGGAACATCTACTCTTGATCCTAAGCACAGTGTAAACGTAACTGCTGTTAAGGCTGGTACTGCTTACATCCTTATTAAGAAGGATAACAAGATTGTTGGTTCTGTAGCTGTTGAAATCGTAGCAGAAAGAACTGTTGCAACACTTGAGTTAGATTCTTACAATGTAACTCTTTCTAAGCAGTTAAAAAATACAAAGACTGTTACTGCAACTGTAAAGGATCAGTACGGTGATGATATTGCCGCTAATTTAAGCGTAGAGTGCTTATCTACAGATGTTTCTAACTTAAGCACATCTGCTGTAGCTGGAAGCACATATTACACAATCAACGGAAAGAAAGTAACTTTCAATAGTGAAAATGTTGCTGCTGGAAACTATGTTTACAAGATTTCTTACAAGAACAGTGATAACAAAGAAGTAGTTGCTAAGACTGTTTCTGTAGCTGTAAAGGATGCTAAGACTACCGTACCTGATGCTTGGAGAATTGATGTTGATAACAACAATTTCGATCTGAAGGTTGACAAGGATACAACAGCTGATAAGAATATCGCAATCCAGGTTGTTGGTATGAAAGATGGCATTGATGTTAAGTATGAGACAATTAAGTCCATTTCTGTAAAGGATGCTAAGGGAAATGCTGTTGTAACAACAACAAGTGGTTCTGCTGTATTAGTAAAGGCTATTACAACAGCAACAAGTGGTTCCGCAATCGTTGCTGATAAGAAGCTTGCTACAGGAACATACTCTGTAAAGGCTACAATCACAAACAACGAAGGAAAAGATATTGAGCTTTCTACTACATTTACTGTAAAGGATACTCAGGATAAGGCTTCTGTTGATGTAAAGGATAACACTGTAGCTGGTGCTACTGTAGCTGATGCTGTAAAGAATGCACTTACTGTAACATACGGTGAGACAACATATAGCAGCCGTTCTGACAAGGCCGCAGCTGATCAGCCATTAGTTATTGCAGCTGTTGAAGGTATCAAGAACAACGGTGTTAAGTTCACATCTGGAACTCAGACTGTTGTATCTGGTGAATACTTCACAATTACTAAGCTTGCTGTAACTGTAAAGGTTGACGGAAATGTTTATACAAACATGGAAGTTTCTGTACCAGGAGCAATCACAATCAAATAATTTTGGTTTGATGAATAGGTAAAAAAGAGAGTCGCGTTTCGCGGCTCTCTTTCTTTAATTGTGCGCCTTGCGGTGCACGTTTCTAATGGGTGAAAGTCCCTAATCCGCCCTAGTAGTGGGAAGGATACAGCCAAGACCAAGGGTGTCCTATTCATAGCAGCGATTATGATTAACGTGAGGGGAATCTGAAGGAAGGTGGCGGCAAATCTCTGGTCTGACGAACAGAAATCACATCAGGCTATAGCTAAGGATAAGGTTGCAATACAAACTATGCAGAAGTGTTCGACTACTCTAAGATTACTGAAAAGAGCGGTGTCATCACAGACTATTGGACGAACAATCTTTTGGATTTGATTTTGCGAAAGGACAATCTTAATGAAGCCTACAAACAAGTTAAGAGAAACAAGGGAAAAGGTGGAATTGATGGTATGCAGGTGGATGAACTTCTGCCCTTCCTAAGAGAAAACCAAGAAACCCTAATCCAAGAGATAAGGGAAGGAAGATATAAGCCGAACCCAGTTCGAAGGGTAGAAATACCCAAGGAAGCAAAAGGCGAATTTCGAAAGCTAGGAGTTCCTACTGTTGTCGACAGAGTAATTCAACAGGCAATAGCACAGGAACTATCGCCAATCTTTGAGGAACAATTCTCGGAGAATAGTTTTAGTTTTAGACTGAAAAGAGGAGCACACGATGCCCTCAGACAATGCCAAAAGAATGTAAATGACGGCTACGTATATGTGGTGGATATGGACTTGGAAAAGTTCTTCGACACAGTATGTCAGAGTAAACTCATTGAGGTATTGTCACGAAGCATCAAGGATGGCAGAGTAATTTCACTGATACACAAATATCTAAATGCGGGAGTTATAGCAAATGGAGTGAATTTATAAAGGAACAATGTTCAGGACTAATTGATGTGGAATCTAGTGTTCCGGAAAAAAGAATTCCCCTGCCGCATAGGTAGCAGAGGAAGTGAAAGTAAATGGTAGTCGTTTACTGCTTTAACTGAATTCAGGAATATGGTAGGCGGTGTGTTATTCATCGCTTACAATAAAATTGTATTTTAAAGGAGAATCCGCTATACTGTAACTATTAGAAGAAGCAACGAATAGGTTGGAGGCTTTTATGGAGCAGCGATTAAAATTACCTGTAGGAATCGAATTTTTTGATGAAATTCGGACATCCGGTTACTATTATATTGATAAAACAAAATTGATCGAACAATTATTACAGAACATGGGGAAAGTCAGCCTGTTCACACGCCCACGCCGTTTCGGGAAAACGCTGAACATGAGCATGCTGAAATGCTTTTTTGAGATCGGAACCGCCCCTGCTCTGTTTGACGGACTTTATATTTCAGACAACAAAGAACTGTGTGATACCTATATGGGGAAATATCCGGTTATTTTTCTTTCATTGAAATGTGTTGAGGGATTGACATTTGAGGAAGCAAAATACCGTCTGATAGAGCTGATCGGTACAGAAGCTGAAAGATTTGCATTTTTAGACGATAGCGATCGGCTTTCTGCAAATGAGAAAGAAAAATACCGTGCCTTAATTGCTTTGAACAATGGAAAATATGCCATGGAGGAAGGGCTTCTCATATCCAGCATTCAATTGCTGTCAAAACTTTTATACCAGCACTATGGACAGAAAACAGTAATACTCATTGACGAGTACGATGTACCACTGGATAAAGCATTCCAGAATGGCTATTACCGGGAAATGGTATCTCTGATCCGCGGACTTCTGGGGCAGGCTTTGAAAACCAATACTTCCCTTCAGTTTGCGGTTCTGACCGGCTGTTTACGTATTTCAAAGGAAAGTATTTTTACTGGTTTGAACAATTTCAAAATCCTGTCAATTGATGATGCACGATATGATGAACAATTCGGCTTTACGGATGCAGAGGTGTCTGACCTTTTGGAAGATTATGATTTGTCTGGACACTTTGCGGAAATAAAGGAATGGTACGATGGTTATCATTTTGGAAATGCCGATATCTATTGCCCTTGGGACGTGATAAATCATGTGGATCATTTATTGCAGGAGCCAGATGTCTGTCCACAGGCATACTGGATCAACAGCAGCGGAAATGATTTAGTTAAGCGGTTTGTAGACAAAGCAGACAAAACCACACGCGACGAGATTGAGCAGCTGATTGCGGGAAATCCCATTGAAAAACGCATCCGACTGGAACTGACCTATGATGAGATTGAAAACAGCATCGACAATCTCTGGAGTGTACTGTTTACCACGGGATATCTGACACAGATTGGAAAAGCGGTGGATGGTGTTTACCGGCTGGTTATTCCAAACAAAGAAGTCCGTGAAGTGTTTGTATTCCAGATACAGGAATGGTTCCGTCAGACGATTGTAGAAGACGCAAAACCAATGCAGGAACTGTGCCGGGCATTTTTAGATGGGGATGCAGAAAAAATACAAAAACACCTGACGCAGATTCTTGGCCGGATGATCAGTATTTTAGATACCAAAGCTCGTGATGAACAGAAGGAAAACTTTTATCATGGCTTGCTGCTTGGTCTGCTGCGGAGTGAACGTGACTGGCTGATCCGCTCCAACGTAGAATCTGGAGACGGTTTCTGTGATATTCTGATTGAGCCGGAAGATCCGGATTCAGGAATGGTCATCGAATTGAAATATGCTGCGACATTCCGGGAACTGGACAGTGCCTGCGAAAAAGCAATGCAGCAGATCAGAGACCGCAGATATGACGAAGCCCTGCGGAATGATGGCAGGGAAAATATTCTGGCATATGGCATAGCTTTTTGTAAAAAGCGCTGTAAAGTCGTTTGTGAAAAACTCTAAAGATTGTGTCAAAAATAACTATCTCCTATAAAAAAGAAATGCTAACATAAGCTTGATATTGGCATTTCTTTTTCAAATTCTTTCACGGAAAGATTTAGTTTTTGAACTCCTCGCCTGTGAAAAAATCTTTGTAAATTGAACAAAATGAACAAGGGGTGACACAATAAACACTGACTTTATTGTGTCACCCCCTTGCGTCTTAAACATGGGTTATTACGGATTACAGAAGTTTTCTTAGCATGATAGCAGAATCCACAGATTCTTTCTCCATTCCATCTGCAACTAACTGTTCCGGAGTTTTTCCTTCTTTCAGTTTCTGAACGATCTCGAGCAAGGTTTTCCTTTCTTCTGAACGACCTTCCGCAAGTCCTTCCTCCCGGCCTTCCTCTCGGAGAACATCTTCATATTTCTTTTCATCAAATTCAGTAAGACACATATCACACACCTCCCTGCGATGCTGTTCCAAAAAATCTCTAAGAATATTTTCCTCTATGCATTCCCTGACGGTAAGATCAATGGCTTCTTTTAATTCCATGGAATCCCGGTATTTTTTGATCTTTGCAACAAAGACCGCATATTCATATAAAACATGGCAGCTGTCCATGATGGACTGATTTTTCCACTGTTTATGTTAATCATTGTGGCGGTCCATTCATATTCACCAGCTCCGGTATCTGTTTCAAAAGCATCTGATAACCGTAGAATCCTTCTTTCTTCTGCAAGCTCCTTTTCGCTTCCGTTGTAAAATACAATATAATGAGGACGCGGAATTTTCAACAGATGCTTGCTATACAGCCGCTCGGATCGGTGAATCAGTTTCCGGTACAGATCCGCATAATACAAAAATCCCCGGAGTGGCATATTCGGGTTATAGGAACTCTGATGTTCGTAAAGGCTCAATGTTTTGTCAATCAGAAATGACAAGTCATTTTTCATATAAATTAGATATTCTTAAATTTTAACATCCTATGATTCTTTCTTTATAATAGCTATTTGATTTTCGGATGTTATATTTACATAGTTAATAGTATCCATTGTATTTATTTCCCATTCACCGAAAACAACAACTATACCATCATGTTTTTTTCCTTTAATTCTTGGTTTCATTTTTTGATATAATTCTTTATTGTCAAACCATAATTCCAAGTGATTTTTTTGATTAGGAAATGGAGGATAATTCATTGTTATAGTAAGACCTTCATCTAAATATTTAAAAAAATTGCATTCAACAACCTTGTATCCTATAATACCATTGCTATAGTATGAATATGTTCTTTCATCCGCTATCATATCTCTTATGAGATAATTATTATAAGTATCATCGATATCTGTATTTGTTAACATAGTATAGACTTCTTTTAGTCCACGTAGAGGTCTGTTTTCAACTTCTCCAGACTGTCCCCTATGGGTTCCTCCGATTCCAC
>ULSQ01027163.1_pt1 | contig 15526 bp, 8 predicted proteins | sample 1956821 | NCBI WGS metagenome assembly ULSQ01 (sample SAMEA4835712, study PRJEB28245) | human gut metagenome | biome: gut microbiome; material: fecal sample | place: Denmark | collected 2008 | reverse complement strand
ATTTTTTTATTGTGTGAGGGCTAGCCTTGCTAATTATGTTTTTATTTTTTGCCGCCATACCATCCACCTCTTATTCAACGATGCCTTCTTGGGAAAAAATCAGCTTTCGGATATTCCCAATATCGCAGTTCCGTGTTTTACGCACCTTCGTTAGCATTCTTATACTGACAGTTTAACCTTTAGACAGCTTGTTAGCGAAAGATCATTTGGTACCGACCACCACCTGCAATTTCTTTCAAAAGGCATCTACAAAATCATACCAAAGTGATGCAATGCTTCCGTAATTGCTTTTTCCTTCTCCGGCGGGCATTGGGTTTGTTTGGCATTCTCAGATTTCGGTTTATTGTAGTTCTCACGCTCAATAATGCCGTATTTCTGCTTTACCTGTGCGATATAGAGATGGCTGACCTTCAAGCCATTATGTTCCAGAACATACGCCTTGATTTCCTCGTAGGTTGCCTTACTCTCCGCCGCAGTCAAATCCAGCTCGTCCATAGCCACTTCGATCTCGATATGTTCTTTGCTTTGAAGTTTGGACATCAAGCATACCGTCTCCACATGCGCCGTTCTCGGGAAGAGATCAACGGGTGTCGCTTCTTCGACTTCATATCCAAGCTCTTTGAACACAGCGCAGTCGCGTGCGAGCGTGGCCGGGTCGCAGGAGACATACACTATCCTGTCGGGAGCCATTTTTGCGGCGGCTTTAATCGTCTGCTCCGAGCAGCCCTTGCGCGGCGGGTCGAGGACTATCACCTCGGGGCGCTTGCCCTCGCCGAGAAGCTTTTCGGCGGCTTCGCCCGCGTCCGCGCAGATAAATCGCGCGTTTTCTATGCCGTTTGCGGCTGCGTTCTTCTTTGCGTCCTCTATCGCCGGCGCGACGGTTTCTATGCCGATGAGCTCCTCCGCCTTGTCTGCCATCGAAAGCCCTATCGTGCCCGCGCCGCAGTAGAGGTCGAGCAGGAGCTTTATTTTTTTGTCTACGGCGTATTCGGCAGCCTTTTTATATAGCTTTTCCGCCTGCGCGCGGTTGACCTGATAGAACGACAGCGGCGATATGCGTACCTTTACTCCGCAGAGTATGTCTGTTATACAGCCGTCGCCGAGGAGCGGGATGCACTTTTCGCCGAGCACGGCGTTCGTGTCGTCGGGGTTTATGTTTATCAGCACGCTTTTTATAGCTTTTTCATTCTTGAGCGATTCGATGAGCTTGTCGGTGTGCGGCAGGTTTTCCTGTGCGCTTACAAGGCAGAGCATTATCTCGCCCGTCGCGAACGCTTTTCGCAGATATATGTGCCTGAGAGCTCCGCTTCTGCTTGTTTCGTTGTAGACGGAAATATTATATTTCTCGATCCAGTCCGCGACCGTGCCGAGTATTTTTTCGAACTCCGGCGGCGCGAGGCGGCACGCGCGGCAGTCAACTATCCTGTGCGAGCGGCGGGAGTAGAAGCCGATTTTCAGTTCGCCGTTTTCGCGTCCCACCGGGTACTGCGCCTTGTTGCGGTAGCTGTCCGGCGAGTCTGCGCCGATTATCGGCTTTAATTCAACCTCGAGTCCGCCGATGCGGGAGAATGCATCGCGCACGGCATCCGCCTTGAGCTTTAGCTCCGCGTCATAGCTCATGTGGCGGAACGAGCAGCCGCCGCAGCCGGGATATGCCGGGCAGTCGTTTTCCGTCCTGTCGGGCGACGGCTCCGTTATTTTTATGCACTTGCCGACGGCGTAGCTCTTCTTCGCCTTGATTATGTGCGCTTCTATTACATCTCCGGGCGCGGTCGCGGGGACGAACACGGCGAGCCCGTTGTATCTGCCGACTCCGCTGCCCGTCAGCGAGACCGAATCTATATGAAGTTCAATGTCGTCATTTTTGTTGAGAAGCAAAATATCACCCCGAAAAATCTTTATTAAAGTATATCAAACGGCGGTCGATTTTGCAATACGGGAGAAAATCCATTGACAGCGGGCGGGCAAAAATATATACTTGACTTGGATAAAATTTCTCCCGAAAGGAACTGATAAAATGATAAGAGTTACCGTCTGGAACGAGGGCGTCCATGAGGCCGAATCGCCCGAGATAGCGGCAGTTTATCCCCACGGAATCCACGGTCAGATAAAGAGCTTTCTCGGCGCGCAGGAGGACATGGAGGTTCGCACCGCGACTCTCCGCGACCCCGACTGCGGTCTGCCGCCCGAAGTGCTCGAAAACACCGATGTGCTCATCTGGTGGGGACACAAGGCGCACGACGAAGTGCCCGACGAGCTTGTTGAGCGCGTTCACGACAGAGTTCTGCGCGGCATGGGCTTCATAGCACTGCACTCCGCGCATTTTTCAAAGCCCTTCAAGCGCCTTATGGGTACCTCCTGCGCCCTGCATTGGCGCGACGGCGATTTTGAGCGCCTCTGGACAGTCAATCCCGCGCACCCGATAGCAAAGGGTATCGGTGAATATATTGAGATACCCGTCGAAGAGATGTACGGCGAGCGTTTTGATATCCCCGAGCCGGACGAGCTTGTTTTCCTCGGCTGGTTCTCCGGCGGAGACGTGTTCCGCTCCGGCTGCTGCTGGAACAGAGGGCGCGGCAGGGTGTTCTATTTCCAGCCCGGTCACGAGGGCAACCCCACCTACTACATCCCGCAGGTTCAGCAGATTTTAATAAACGCCGTGCGCTGGGCGGCTCCTCATGAAATCATCGACGAGATAGTCTGCCCCCACGCCGAAATCTCGCCCGAACAGGCTAGAAGAGAGCGCGGCGAATAAGTAAAATATTATTTATTGCGAAAAATATTGACTTCCCAAACAGAAACAGTATATAATAGCCTTATGAAAAAAGAAGCTAGGCTGTGCGCTAAGCGTGCAGCATCTATTTGGGGAGAAGACAAGCGACCGCCTGATATCTGTCAGCCGGCCGCTTCCCTTTTTTGAAAAAAGACAGCTGATTTCGGTCAGCTGTCTTTCTGTTTATTTGCGGTGTTCATGAGCATAAGCACTTTTTCGAGCAGGTCGAGCATCTTATCCTGCGGCATGATGCGCACTGCTATGTGCGGCTTGCCTGCGGCGCTGACTGTCACCCTGCCGGGGAAGCCCGCGGCTATGGCGGAGATCTCCTGCATATCGAGGTCGTCGATATAGAGCAGCAGCTTGTCGCCCTTGCGCCCGATCTCATAGATGTTGTGCTGAGCGGAATACGCCCGGAACAGTGAAGTCCTTATCAGTCCGAGCACGGGAGCGGGCGGCTCGCCGAATCGGTCGATGAGCTCATCCGTTACATCGTCCGCGTCCGCGCGCGAGGTTATGTCCGCGATGCGGCGGTAGATGCCGAGCCTCTGCGGCACGCTCTCGATATATGTCGGCGGGATGTGCGCGTCTATCGGCAGATCGACAAGGCATTCCTTCTTCGGCTTCTTTGTCTGGTCTCCGCGCTCCTCGCTTATCGCCTGTTCGAGCATCTGGAGATACATCTCGTAGCCGACAGCTTCCATGTGACCGTGCTGCTGTGCGCCGAGCACATTGCCCGCACCGCGCAGTTCGAGGTCGCGCATGGCTATCTTGAAGCCCGAGCCAAACTCCGTGAACTCCCTTATCGCATCGAGCCTGCTCGTGGCTATCTCCGTCAGCTCCCTGCCGGGTCTGAATGTGAGATACGCGCTCGCTCTGCGCGACGAGCGTCCGACGCGCCCGCGTATCTGATGAAGCTGGGCGAGACCCATGCGGTCGGCGTCCTCGATTATAAGGGTGTTGACATTCGGAACGTCAACGCCCGTTTCGATTATAGTCGTGCATACCAATATATCTATCTCGCCCTCGAGCAGCTTGCGCCAGACTTCGCTCAGTTCGTCTTCGCTCATCTTGCCGTGGGCTATGCCGACAACGGCGTCGGGCAGCATATCTTTTATCGCCGCCGCCGTGTGCTCGATGCTCTCAACGCGGTTGTGCAGATAATATACCTGACCGCCGCGCCTGAGTTCCGCGTTCATCGCCTGCGCGAGCATCTCGGGATTGTGCTCGACAACATAGGTCTGCACCGGCGAGCGGTCGTGCGGCGCTTCTTCGAGTATTGACATGTCGCGTATTCCGGAGAGCGCCATGTTGAGCGTCCTCGGTATGGGCGTCGCGGTCAGCGTCAGAACGTCGACCTTGGGATAGAGCTCCTTGAGCTTCTCTTTCTGAGCCACGCCGAAGCGCTGCTCCTCGTCGATTATTATCAGCCCGAGGTCGCGGAACTGAACATCTTTTGATATGAGTCTGTGCGTGCCGACTACTATATCTACACTGCCGCGGCGCAGACCGTTCAGAGTATCCTCTATCTCCTTTTTCGAGCAGAAGCGCGAGAGCATACGCGCTTCGACCGGGAAGCCCTCTATTCTCTTGAGCACCGTCTGATAGTGCTGATAGGCGAGAATCGTGGTCGGCACTAAAATGGCGCACTGCTTGCCGTCCGCAACGCACTTGAACGCGCCGCGAAGCGCGACCTCCGTCTTGCCGAAGCCAACGTCGCCGCAGAGCAGTCTGTCCATGGGGCAGCTTCTCTCCATATCGCCCTTTATTTCATCGATGCATCTGAGCTGGTCCGAGGTCTCATCGAACTCGAACCTGCGCTCGAAGTCGCTCTGCATATCCGTGTCGGGCGAGAATGCGTGACCCTCGATTTTGAGCCTGCGCGAATACAGCTCCGTGAGCTCCTTTGCCATATCCTTGACCGCACTGCGCACGCGCGAGCGGGTCTTCTGCCAGTCCTTGCCGCCGAGCTTGTTGAGGCGGACGGGCTTGTCGTCGCCGGACGGACCGATGTATTTCGAGACCTGGTCGAGCTGAGTGACCGGAACATAGAGAATGTCGCCCTTGTCGTAGCGAATTTTAATATAGTCTTTTATCGTGCCGCTCGCTTCGAGATTGTTTATGCCCTCGAATATGCCGATACCGTGCGCGACATGAACGACATAGTCGCCGCGGTGCAGTTCATCGAGACTGTGGAACGCGTTCGAGCTTTTGCGGACATTTCTCTTCGGCTGAGCGACCGCCGCTCTGCCGGAGTGGGTGAATACGGTTATTTTTGCCAGCGGATATTCAAATCCCGCCGAGAGACAGCCGGGCACAACGGTCAGCGTGCCGGGAGCCAGTTCGTTCGGCAGTTCGTCCATGTAGAGCGCGCTGTAGCCGTCGTCTATAAGATCGCCGCGCAGTGCGTCGGCGGCCTTGCGCGTGCCCGCGAAGATAACGCAGGTGCGTTTATTTCTGTCCGTCAGCGCGTCGAGGTCGTCCTTGAGAACGGAAAACGAGCCGTTCCACGCTGTTATCTGCCTTGCGTTGACGCCGATGAGCTCCTTTACGGGCGTGTCGAATCCGCCGCGCGGCAGATTGTCCATGTATATGGCGCCCATCTGCTCATAGTTGTTCAGCAGGTCTGAGAGATGCAGAGAAAATCTGTCGAGTCCGGGGCAGAGCTCGCCCTCCTCGAACATCGCCTTCATCGCCTCGTGCATGAGCCCGATGGCGGCGTTGAACCGCTCTTTGACGGAAAAGCTCTCGCTCACGCAGAGGATATAGCCCTTCGCGTAGTCGAATATCGAAGCCACATCGTAGAGCAGGGGCATATATTTGTCTGTCGATTGCAGGCGCAGACCGCCCTTTATTCTGTCGATATCCTTGTCAACGCACTCGCGCGCCTTGGCAGCGCCCTTGCCGTGTATCTCCGAGCGAAAACGCTCGAGCAGCTCGATAAATTCTTCCGTGTCGGGCGGGAGAATCTCGTTTGACGGGGTTATTTTTATCTTTTCAATGTTGTCCGTGCGGCGCTGAGTTTCTATATCAAAATACGCCATGCTGTCTATTTCGTCGCCCCACAGCTCGAGGCGACAGGGATATTCCTCGCCGGGCGTGAAGAAGTCGAGCACTCCGCCGCGCACTGCATACTGACCGACTCCGTCGACCTGCGCCGAGCGGGAGTAGCCGGCGCGAAGCAGCGCTTTTACTATATCCTCGAGCGGCATCTCGTCGCCGACGGCGAGTTCAATCGTGCGGTTTTTAAGCTCTTCGGGCGGCAGAGTCAGCTGCGACGCCGCCTCTGCGGAGCAGATTACCGCCTGCGCCTCGCCGCGCAGCATCTTGTCGAGCACGCCGAGCCGCCTGTGCTCATATTCGCGCGACTGGCTCTCCGTCGAGCGGAACGCAAAATCCCTCGCGGGATAGAGCAGGGCGCGGCAGCCGAGCATTTTCATGTCGAGCGCAAGGCGCGAAGCCTGCGCCTCATCCGCCGTTATCACAAGCACGGGTTTGCCGCAGTCCGCGTTCAGCGCGGCGGCGAAATGAGCCTTGTGTATATGGGAAAGACCCGTCATGCCTATGGGCAGACGGGTGTTTTTGACGCAGTCGAGCAGCGCGCCGTATTCTTCTATTCTCTTTGCCGATGCAATAAGACCGTTCATAATACCTCTTTTATACCCCTGTGATGAAGTATATTTGATTTGCCTAAAATCCAATTATACTATGCGCGGCTGAAAAATTCAATGATACGAAAAGCAATATTTGCAAAATTTTTACTGCGCGACTCCAGCCGTTTTGCAGTTTTTCAGATGCTCCTGATATGTCTTTGCAAAATAGTAGTTGCCGTCGTTGTCGGTGACGAAGAAATAGTAGTCCGTGTCCGCCGGGTTCAGCGCGGCGTTTATCGCTTCAATTCCGGGGTTCGTTATCGGACCCGCCGGGAGCCCCTTGCGGTCGTAGGTGTTGTAAAACTCATCGTATTTGTCCGCCTGATCCTCGCTTATATACGGCTTGACGCTGCGCTTTAAATAGAATATCGTCGCGTCGCACTGCAGGCGCGGATAGCTCGATGAATTGAGTCTGTTGTGGAGCACGGAGGAGACATTCGCCATGACCGACGGCACCGACGCCTCCTGCTGGATTATCGAAGCGAGCGTGATTATCTCGTCCATGGACATGCCGATTTTTTGAGCTTTAGCATACATATCGTCTGTGAGCTTCGATTCAGTGTTTGCGAGAAAGCGTCCGAGCGCCTTTTCCGCGCCCTCGCCGACATAGAAATCATATGTGTCGGGATAGATATATCCCTCGAGCAGGAACGGGCGCTCCTGCGGGTTGTTTATAGCTTTAACGAATTTGTTATCCCTCTCGGCGTTGTTGACTGCCGAGATGAACTCGTCCTTTGTGCATACGCCGCCCTCTTCGAGCTTCTGCGCCGCCTGAATGACAGTCGTGCCCTCGGGAAAGGTCAGCCTGACCGTCTCCGGCGCGGGGGCGGGCTTGAGGCGGTCAATCAGCGAGCAGGAGCAAAGGCTCAGCGCGAGAATAAAAATCAGCAAAGCGGCAATATATTTTTTGAAATTTTTCATTTTTTGCACCTCCGTCTTTCGGACAAGATGATTCTATCAAAAATAACGAGCAAATTCAACTTTCTTCTTCGCGGAATATCGGCGCGCCCGCGCGGAAAGCTAAAAACGCAAACGCAGAGAAAGGAGAATTTTTTGTGGACAAGCCGAAAAAGCAGAAGAAAAAGATAATCGAAATTCCGCAGTACAACGACCCGATGAACAAAGAGGGAGTTATCCCGACCGATGTTCTCGGCAGTTATTCGGGCACTCCGCTCGACGGCTCGCAGCCCGTGCAGGATGTAGACGACCTGTAAAAATAAAAAAGTTCCCCGAAAAAAAGTTAAAGCCGAATGTGTGCAGCATTCGGCTTTAGCTTTGGGGAAAGAGAAAATAAAAATGAAAAAAGAAGTTGACAATTATTAAAACCAGATAGGTAGTTGTCTCTTCGGTACCTCTTGGGTACAGATATAGAATAATTGCGCCGTGTTGCATCAAGTATACATAAATATGAACAAATTGTAAACAATATTTGTTTTTTCAATCGTGTCTGACATTTTTAGGCATTTTTATTGAAAATTCTCGCCGGGGAGTTCGTTTTTTCTGAGGGCGTTCGAGCGGTAATTGCGAGTATTCGGTTGTATTATTTACATTTTCGGTATAAAATAACATTTGGTATATTTTTATATATCCGGCAGTATATGCTGCACAAGCAAACGAAAGGTTTGATACAATGGATTATTCACTGACAAAGAAGGCCGCCGAGGAGCAGATAACCGCAAAGCTCTCGCACTTTTTCGGCGTAACTCCCGAGGAGGCCAACTACGAGCAGTTTTACAAGGCTATCGCGATGATAACCCGCGATATGCTCAGACAGGGCAGACACGAGTTCGAGCAGCGCTGCGAAGAGAGCGGCTCGAAGCGCGTGTACTATATGTGCATGGAGTTCCTCATGGGACGCTCGCTCAAGAACACGCTCTATAACCTCAATCTCATCCCCGTCATGGAGGAGGCACTCAAAGACTTCGGCATCAAGCTCGACAAGCTCTATGATTGCGAGCCGGACGCGGGTCTCGGCAACGGCGGTCTTGGCCGTCTCGCGGCGTGCTATCTCGACGCTTTGGCAACCGACGGCTATCTCGGCATGGGCTACTCCATTCTCTATGAATACGGTATCTTCAAGCAGAAGCTCGTTGACGGCTGGCAGACCGAGATGCCCGATTTCTGGCTCCCCGGCGGCGAGGTATGGCTCGTTGCGCGCGAGGAGAAGAGCGTTGACGTCAGCTTCGAGGGCAATGTCGTTGACCGCTGGGAGGACGGCTATCACAGCGTCGATATAGAGAACGCGAAGAAAGTCCACGCCGTTCCCTACGATATGATGGTCGCCGGCAAGGACGGCAAGGGAGTCAGCGTCCTGCGTCTCTGGAGCGCAAAGAGCTCGGAAATAGACATGAACTCCTTCAATCAGGGCGATTACCTGCGCGCCATGGAGCAAAACGCCATGGCTGAGGTCATAAGCAAGGTACTCTATCCCGCGGACAATCATCCCGAGGGCAAGAGCCTGCGTCTGCGCCAGCAGTATTTCCTCGTCTCCGCGTCCGTTCAGGATATCATCAACCGCCACCTGCGCAAGTACGGCTCGCTCGACAATCTCTGCGACAAGATGGCTATCCATATCAACGACACCCACCCGACTCTCGCTATTCCCGAGCTTATGCGCCTGCTGCTCGACGAGTGCGGCTACAGCTGGGATGACGCATGGGATGTTGTGACGAAGGTTTTCGCCTACACGAACCATACCGTCATGAGCGAGGCTCTCGAATGCTGGAGCGAGGATCTCTTCCGTCGCCTGCTGCCGAGAATCTATCAGATAGTCAAGGAGATAGACAACCGCTTCCGCAGCAGCGTCTGGGAGCAGACCCACGACGCTAATAAGGTCGAGAGAATGGCTGTTATCTCAAACGGAGTCGTGCGCATGGCGAACCTCTGCGTTGCCTGCTGCCACAGCGTCAACGGCGTCTCCGCTCTCCACAGCGAGATACTCAAGGACAGCGTGTTCCATGATTTCTATACCCTCACGCCCGACAAGTTCTGCAATGTCACAAACGGCATCGCCCACCGCCGCTGGCTCTGCCAGGCAAACCCGCGCCTGACTTCGATGCTCAGCGACCTTATCGGCGGCGAGTTCGTATATAACGCCGAGTGCCTCTCGGAGCTTGCAAAATATAAAGATAACCCCGCCGTGCTCGCGGAGATAGAGAAGATAAAGACCGCGAACAAAGCGGACTTCGCCAAGCGCGTCAAGGCGAAGACCGGCATCGAGCTCGACCCGAACTCCATCTTTGATGTTCAGGTCAAGCGCCTGCACGAGTATAAGCGCCAGCACCTCAACGCGCTCAACATCCTCGCGAAATATCTCGCGATAAAGGCGAATCCCTCGGGCGATTTCACGCCCCACACCTATATCTTCGGCGCAAAAGCGGCGAGCGGCTACTTCATGGCGAAGAAGATAATCAGTTTCATCTGCGCCCTCGCGGATCTCATCAACAACGACCCCGATGTCAAGGGCAGGCTCAAGGTCGTCTACATGGAGGACTACAACGTCTCCATGGCTGAATATATGATGCCCGCCGCCGACGTCAGCGAGCAGATTTCCCTCGCCGGAACCGAGGCGAGCGGCACGGGCAATATGAAGCTGATGATGAACGGCGCGATAACTCTCGGCACGCTCGACGGCGCGAATGTTGAGATTCACGACGCAGTCGGCGACGAGAATATTGTTATCTTCGGCATGACCACCCCCGAGGTCAACGAACTCAAGAGCAAGGGCTATGTTCCGATGAATTTCTACAACAACAATGCGGAGCTTCGCAATGTTATCGACTTTATAAACCGCGGCTTCTGCGGCAAGCAGTTCCCGGAAATCAGCGGAACCATCGTCTATCACGATCCCTATATGGTGCTCGCGGACTTCGCGGACTACCGCCAGGCGCAGAACAAAATAGACGAGCTCTGGGCGGACAGAACGCGCTGGAACTCGATGTCCCTGATGAACACTGCCTGCTCCGGCAGATTTGCCGCCGACAGAGCGGTAAACGAGTATGCAAAGAACATCTGGCACACCGTCCCCGCAAAATAAGGACTGCCACACTCGGCGCAGACCAAAGAGCAAAAAGAGCCGCAACTTGCGTTTTAGCGTGGGCTGCGGCTTTTATCATAGTTTGCGGCTTTTGCCATATTTACTTTTGCTCTTTTAAGCGCTTTTTTGCCCACTCGCGGTATCTATATACAGCTTCGGGGCAAAGAAAACGCTTTCTGCATCCGACTGTGACAGCCCGGAAAGAGGATAGTCACACTCAGCACAGACCAAAGAGCAAAAAGAGCCGCAACTTGCGTTTTAGCGTGGGTTGCGGCTTTTATCATAGGCTGCGGCTTTTGTCATAGTTTGCGGTCTGGCATTTACAGGGCAATTTATAGGACTCATCTTGCAAAAAAAACAGCCCGCGAGGATATCCCCGCAGGCTGATTATTTGTATTTACGCTTTGTGGTAGAGCTTCTTGACTTGATAATGCGGCTCGCAGGTCAGGTTTATGCCGAGCTTGCGGTAGACATCCGCGTCGACCTGGGAGAGTATAACCGAGGAGTGTGCCTCGCAGCCGCGCAGGAGCGAGAGAGCGTCGAACGCTTTCTTTGCGGGCTCGCTCTGTATCGCGCTCATGGTCAGCGCGATGAGAACTTCATCCGTGTGCAGGCGCGGGTTGTTGTTGCCGAGGATATTCGTCTTGAGCGACTGTATCGGTTCGATAACGCCGGGATCGATGAGCAGCTGCTCCTTGGGCTGATTGCTGAGGAGCTTTACGGCGTTGAGTATCGCCGCCGAGCTCGCGCCGAGCAGGGAAGAAGTCTTTCCGGTTATCAGTCTGCCGTCGGGCAGCTCGATTGCGACCGCGGGAGCGCCCGTCTCTTTTGCTCTATCGAGCGCGGGACGCACGCAGCGGCGATATTCTTCAGTGACTCCCGCCTGGTTCATCAGGCTCTCTATCTTCGTCAGCTCCGCGTCGCCGGTCAGACCTTTTTTGTGGTCGCACAGCGCGCTGAAGTAGCGGCGGATTATCTCGTTCAAAGAGGCGTCGCGGGTCGCGGCGTCGTCGGAGATGCAGTAGCCCGCCATGTTGACACCCATGTCCGTGGGCGACTTATAGGGGCTCTTGCCCTCGATTTTCTCAAATATAGCGTTGAGCACGGGGAAGACTTCAACGTCTCTGTTGTAGTTGACGGTGGTCTTGCCGTATGCTTCGAGGTGGTAGGGGTCGATAACGTTGACATCGTTGAGGTCGGCGGTTGCCGCCTCATATGCGAGGTTGACGGGGTGCTTCAGGGGCAGGTTCCATATGGGGAACGTCTCGAACTTTGCGTATCCCGCCTTGATGCCGCGCAGGTTGTCGTGATAGAGCTGGGAGAGGCAGGTCGCCATCTTTCCGCTTCCGGGGCCGGGCGCGGTTATAACAACGAGCGGGCGCTCGGTCTCGATATATTCATTCTTTCCGAAGCCCTCTTCGCTGACGATGTGCGGGATATTATAAGGATAGCCCTCGATGGGATAGTGGATAAAGACGCGCACGCCGAGATTTTCAAGCCTGTTCTTGAATGCAAGCGCGGCGGGCTGACCCTTATACTGCGCGATAACGACGCTGCCGACGAAAAGACCGATCGCGCGGAACGCATCGATGAGGCGCAGCACGTCGCTGTCGTAGGTTATGCCGAGGTCGCGGCGGATCTTGTTGTTCTGGATATCGCTCGCGTTGATGACAATGACTATCTCAACATCCGAGCCGATATTCTTGAGCATCTGCAGCTTGCTGTCGGGCTTGAAGCCGGGCAGGACGCGCGAGGCATGGTAGTCGTCGAAGAGCTTGCCGCCGAACTCAAGATAGAGCTTGCCGCCGAATTCCTTGATGCGTTTGCTTATCTGCTCGGACTGCTTCTGGATATAAAGGTCGTTATCGAATCCCACTTTGAACATTGTAAAACCTCACAGTATATTTTTTGCGCTTGACGCGCTTTGTCGCCGCAAAATGCGCCGCCCCTCGACGCGAATTTATCAAAATCAATTAATTATACAACTTCCGCGCCGCCATTGCAACTCTTTTGAAGCATTACCCCCCGAGCCTTAAAAACAAAAAACAGCCGCAGCATTTTCGGCGGCGCTTTGTGTATTAACCTGTCCCCCTTGACAACCGGCGGAGCGGTTATATAATTAGACTGTTCGTTTTTTGCATGCATGGGGGTAATTAAATGGAAAAAGATAAATCGTTTCTCGGCACTCAGCCGGTCGGAAAGCTGCTTTTCAAGCTCTCGCTGCCTACGGTCATAGCGCAGATAGTTAACATGCTCTATAATATAGTTGACCGCATATATATCGGTCATATGCCCGGCGACGGCAGCCTTGCGCTGACAGGAGTCGGCGTGTGCCTGCCGATAATTATGATAATTTCGGCGTTTGCCGCGTTCGTCAGCGCGGGCGGCGCGCCCAGGGCGTCGATATCCATGGGCAAGGGCGACAACGGCTCGGCGGAAAAAATACTCGGCGGCTGCTTTTTCATGCAGGTAATAATATCTGCCGTTCTGACTGCGCTGCTGCTTATCTTTGACCGCGACCTGCTCCTCGCATTCGGCGCGAGCGAGAACACTATCGAATACGCGGTCGATTATATGAATATCTACGCCATAGGCACCGTCTTTGTCCAGCTGACGCTCGGCATGAACGCATTTATAACGGCGCAGGGCTTCGCGAATATCGGCATGGTGACCGTCATGATAGGCGCTGTGTCGAATATTGTGCTCGACCCGATATTTATCTTTGGGCTGCATATGGGAGTCAGGGGCGCCGCGCTCGCGACGATTATATCGCAGTGTATCTCCTGCGTCTGGGTCGTGGCGTTTCTCTTCGGCAAAAAGACAATATTACGCCTGAAGGCGAAGAATTTCTTCGTTTCTCCTAAAATTATCCTGCCGTGCATTACGCTCGGGCTCGCGACTTTTATCATGCAGTCGAGCGAGAGCGTTATCTCGGTCTGCTTCAACTCGTCTTTGCTCAAATACGGCGGCGATATCGCCGTCGGTGCGATGACGATACTGACGAGCGTCATGCAGTTCGCCATGCTGCCGCTCAACGGCATCTCACAGGGCTCTCAGCCTATCCTCAGCTACAACTACGGCGCGGGAAACAGCGAGCGCGTCAAAAAGACATTCAAGCTGCTTCTTGCCGTGTGCCTCACCTATTCGTTCCTGCTCTGGGGATTCATCGAGCTGTTCCCGCAGGGCTTTGCAAGGATGTTCAGCTCAGACGCCGCGCTTATTGATTTCACCGCGCACGCCCTGCGTATCTACTGCGCCGCGCTCTGCCTGTTCGGCATACAGATGTCGTGCCAGATGGCTTTTGTATCGATAGGCAGCGCGCTGTGCTCGATATCGGTTGCGGTCATTCGCAAGTTCGTGCTGCTCCTGCCGCTTATTTATATCATGCCGGCGTTCGTCGCAGACAAGACGATGGGCGTTTATATGGCGGAGCCCGTGGCTGATGTTATCGCGATAACATTCACGTCCATACTCTTCACAATTCAGTTCGGCAAGGCAATGAAGAAGCTCGAAGCCCAGAAAAAAGGGGAGGCAAAATAAAATGGCCGACGAAATAAAAATCCGCGCGGCAACGCCCGACGACGCTCCGGCGCTGCTCAAAATATACGCGCCCTATGTCAAAAACACCTCGATAACATACGAATACGATGTGCCGAGCGAGGAGGAGTTCCGCAGGAGAATCGAATCTACGCTCAGGAGATACCCGTATCTCGTGCTCGAAAGGGAGGGCGATATCCTCGGCTATGCCTATGCGGGTCCGCTTCATTCGCGCCCGGCGTATGACTGGGCGGTTGAGACATCGATCTATCTCGATCAGAATGCGCGCGGCGGCGGGCTCGGCAGAAAGCTGCACGACGCGCTCGAAGCCGTGCTGCGCGAACAGGGCTTTCTCAACATGAACGCCTGCATAGCCTATCCAGAAGTTGAGGACGAATATCTGACGAAAAACAGCGCGGAATTCCACGAGCATCTCGGCTACCGAATGGTCGGCGGCTTCACAAAATGCGGATATAAATTCCACCGCTGGTACGGCATGGTTTGGATGGAGAAGCTTATCGGCGAGCATCTTGAAAATCAGCCGCCAGTCATCCCGTTCCCACAGATAGGAAATGTCATCCACGAGAAGTACGGAATAGATTAAAAAAATATACACGCCCCGAAAGAACTGTGCACTGTCTTTCGGGGCGCATATTTTTATGGGTTGCAGTTTCCCTTATTCTCAGCCTTGATTACCCTCAGGCCGATTGTAAAAAAATCTTATTTGATCTTTATCTGCCAGTATGCGATGTAGTCTCTCTCATAGGTGTAGGTGATGTGGATGGTGTCACCCTTGACGACAACTGAGGGATAAGAATACTCAGCGAGACCCTTTTCGAAGGTCTTTATCTTTGTGAAGGTCTTGCCGTCATCGGTCGAAACGGAGAGGACAAGAGGAGTACGGATGCCGGGGAGACCAATGTTGTTATAAGCCAGGAAGATTCTGCCCTGATCGTCGGTGTCGAGGTCGATACCGCTGTTGTTGTTGGGAAGCTTGGTGGCATAAGCGCGGCACCAGGTCTTGCCGTTATCATAGGAATCGCTGCGATAGATCTTGCCGACCTTTGTTCTTGTGAACATATGGACAGAGCCGTCAGCGGACTGCCAGAGGGTGGGCTGAATCATCGGAACCTTGAACCATGTGCAGTATTTGGAATCGACATTAGCGGTCTTTGTCCAAGTCGCGCCGTCGTCGGTGGAAATGTCAACGAATGCTTTCCACTCGCCGTCGATCTCAGTCGAAGCGGGTGCAAGAACGGTGCCGTCCTTAAGTCTGATGGGCTTATTCTTGACGGGTCCTCTGCCGCCGCTGTTGTCGCCGGGGACAAGCTCTCTGGGAGTGCTCCAGCTTCTGCCGTCGGTCGAGGTTGCGTAATAGGTCTTCCAGTAATCGGTGTCGGTGCCGACCTTGAAGTAAAGAACGACAGTGCCGTCTTCCTTCTGGAACAGAACGGGGTTCCAGTGAGCTATGTCATCAGCCGCGGAAACAACGATGGGATCGCTCCAGCCATCCTCTTCGGTGCGAAC
>ULSQ01038386.1_pt1 | contig 15728 bp, 10 predicted proteins | sample 1956821 | NCBI WGS metagenome assembly ULSQ01 (sample SAMEA4835712, study PRJEB28245) | human gut metagenome | biome: gut microbiome; material: fecal sample | place: Denmark | collected 2008 | reverse complement strand
CTCCAAGCATACCAAAACCGGAGGCGCCAGGCACGTCACCATCCTGCCCGTGCTCGCCAAATGGCTCAAATTCTGCCGTGACAGGACCAAACCCGGCCCCGGAACTCCCATCTGCCCGAAAGGGTGGACAATCAAGTGGCGCAAAATCCGGAAAAAAGCCGGCTGGGGAGGAAGAAAAAAATCATGGGTGCCGGACTGCCTGCGGCACACCTACGCCAGCTATCACGCCAAGCACTTCAAGGACTACAACCTGTTGCAAATGGAAATGGGGCACCGCTCCTCCTCCCTGCTCCGCACACGGTACTTGAACATGAAAGGCATCTCTCCGCAAACGGCCACGCGCTTCTGGGCCCTGACGCCAGCCAAGGTCATTGAAGAAACGAAACCGCCGGGAGAACCGCCGGTCTCCTGATCCGCAACAAAGGAAAACGCGCCGGCACGGGACAAACGCTCCCTGTTGAAGCAAAAGACAAAACCGTTTCCTACAGTTCGTAATAAGTGTATCCATTCAATCCGGAACGGAACACTTCCAAGGCTCTCCGGCGTTCGGACGGAGATATCTTCCCCTCGGCTACGGCTTGCTCCGCAAACGTGCGGAACTTGTTGATCAACTCCTTGGGATCATACTCCACGTAGGAAAGGACATCGGACACCGTATCGCCCTCCACTTCATGGGTATAAACGGGGCGGCCGCCTTCCAGATGCACGCCAACCACATTCGTATCTCCCAGCAGATTATGCAAATCCCCCAAGGTCTCCTGATAGGCTCCTACCAGGAATACGCCTATGTAATAATCGTCCTCGCCGGGTTTGATGGCATGCAGGGGGAGGGCGGTTGCCACGTCCTCACGGTCAATGAAATGGTCTATCTTTCCGTCGCAATCGCACGTGATGTCTGCCAGCACGGCCTTATTCGTGGGCCGTTCATTCAAACGGTGCAGAGGCATCACGGGGAAAAGCTGGCGGATGGCCCAGGAATCCGGAAGAGACTGGAATAGTGAAAAATTGCCGTAATAAAAGTCCACCATGGAGCAGGAAAGCTCCCTGAGATCCTCCGGAATGGTCTCCATCTCCGCCAGCATGCGGGAAATGCGGCTCAGGATATGCCAATAATAAGCCTCTCCCAGCCCGCGCTGCCGCAGGGTGGCGTTCCCGTAAAAAAACTGGGCTCTCAACTGGTCCCGGTAATAACAGGCGTCATTATAGCACTCCTGCATATTCTTCCTGGCCAGCGTCCGGTCCGTGTCCGCAAAAGCCTTCAACAGCTCCGGAGCGTCATCCGGAAGCTCGGGCGGAGGTTCCTCGCCCGGCGCGCTCGTCACATCCAGCACGTTGAACACCAGCACGGAATAATAGGCCACTACGGCCCGTCCGGACTCCGTCACCAGCGTGGGATGGGGAACCCCGTACTTGGAACACATGTCTCCCACAACCTCCACCACGTCACGGGCAAACTCCGCAATGGAATAATTGCAGGAAGAATGGAAATTCGTCTTGGAACCGTCATAATCCACGGCCAGGCCGCCGCCCATGTCCAGCGTGCCCAGAGGGGCGCCCTCCTTCACCAGGTCCACGTAAATGCGGACCGCCTCCGTCAGCCCCTCGCGCACCACGGAAATATTTGGAATCTGGGACCCCTGATGATAATGGAGCAGCTTCAAGCAGTCCAGCGCATCCACCTGCTTCAGCTTATCCACCACATCCACCACCTGGGCTGCGTTCAGCCCGAAAACGGACTTATCCCCCGCGGATTCCTGCCATAACCCGGACCCCTTGGCCGCCAGCTTGACGCGCACGCCCAGATTAGGGCGGATATCCATCCTTCTGGCGCGCTCCAGAATAACGTCCAGCTCGGAAGGCATTTCCAGCACGATAAAAATATTCAGCCCCATCTTCTGGGCCGTCAACGCCAGGTCAATAAACTCGTCATCCTTGTACCCGTTGCAAATCAGATAGGCATTCGGATTGTGCATATGGGCCATGGCGGCTATCAGCTCCGGCTTGGAACCGGCCTCCAGACCATAATCATACTTGGTGCCGAACTCCGCAATCTCCTCCACCACCTGGCGCTGCTGGTTCACCTTGATGGGGTAAACGCCCTGGTACTTACCCTGGTACCCCGCCTCCTTGATTGCTTTCCGGAAACTGTCGTTCAGCTCCGCAATACGGCTGCGCAGCAAATCCCGGAACCGGAACAGAACGGGAACGGTAGTCCCGCGCTCCTTCAGCCCCTCCAGCAAATCGCACAGGCTGACATCCTTCTTTCCTCCATCCTCGTCATTCAGGCGTACGGTAACCTCTCCCTTTTTGCTGATGCGGAAATAACCGTTCCCCCAATCGTCAATGCCGTACAAATCTGCGGAATCATGGTGACTCCACCCGCGGACTTTCTGCTTGATGCCTTCTTTAGCTGCTGCCATGTCAATCTGTCTGGTCAAATATTCTAGCCCAGGCGGGCCTCAAAATCTTCATAGGAAAAACGGCGCACCGTCTCCACGGAACCGTCTTTTCTCTGAACGGCGATGTCCGGATGGCGCACGCCATTGAAAAACGTAGTCTTCACCATCGTATAATGCGCCATATCGTCAAACACAAGTTCGTCACCTACCGCCAGGGGCTCCGCGAAGGAATAATCTCCAAGCCGGTCTCCCGCCAGGCACGTGGGGGCGCCCAGCCGGTACGTATAAGCTTTTTCCCCGGCCTTCCCCGCCAGCGCATAGCTCTCCCCTTCCAACCGTACGGCGGGCTGCTGCGCGGAACGGAGGGAAGCGTCTCCTGCAATCTGGAACACATCCGGCCGATAAGGCATTTCCAGCGTATCCGGCATGTGGGCGGATGCGGAAACATCCAGAATGGCATGATTCACCCCCTCCGCGGAAAAAAGGTCCAGCACCCGGCACCGCAGCACCCCGGTATGAATGGCAGCGGCCTCTCCCGGTTCCAGCCATACCTCCACGCCGTAGCGTTCGCGGATGCGGCGGATAAGTGCCGCCAGCAGCTTCCGGTCATAGTCGGGTTTGGTAATCCAATGACCTCCTCCCATATTCAGCCAGGAAATCTCCGGGCGGCTCAGAAGATGGCCGAAGTGGCGTTCCACCGCATCCATCGTTACCGCCAGGTCATCCGCTCCCTGTTCGCATAAAGTATGGAAATGAAGACCGGAAATGCCGGACAGGTCCGCCCCCTGCATCATGTCCGGCGTCACGCCCAGGCGGGAACCGGGGGCACAGGGGTCATATATGGGCGTATGCCCGGTGGAACATTGGGGATTGACGCGCAAGCCGCATTTCAATTCACCGGAAACAAAGCGGGGATGCCGCATCACTTCCTCCCGGAAACGACTCCACTGCGTCAGGCTGTTAAAATCAAGATGGCTGGAAATCTCCGCCAGCTCCGCTATTTCCTCCGGGGCATGGCCGGGAGAATAAGTCAGCACATGCTTCCCGAACCTGCGCCGGGCCAGCCGCGCCTCCCACAGGCCGGAAGCGCAGCAGCCGTCCAGCCAGGGGGACAGGGCCTCAAAACAGGGCCAGCAGGAAAACCCCTTCAGCGCCAGAGCGATGCGGCACCCTGCGGCATCCGCCACATCCCTCAGGATAAGAGCGTTGCGTTCCAGGGCCGGCAGGCTGATGATAAAGGCGGACATAAAGCAACGACAACCTAAGCGATTCAGAACGATTTGCGAGAAAAATTTTAGTAATTTACCATCATACCTGCGAGACGGGCATGAGAACGCCTTCCCCACTCCCGCCAGCCCCCCGCATCAAACGGAAACGTCAAAAAACGGCACAAAACGGTACCTCCTGCATTCTTTTCCTTGAAATGGGATGTATTTTCCTCTTTTATAACGTAACCATTGCGATTGCCATGACTAACATTCATCCCTTCACTACTGCAGCAGCCTGCATCCTGACCGCCGGAGCAGCGCTCTTCACCAGCTCTTGCCAACCTGCCTCTCCCGAGAGCTATGCCCGTCAATTTGCTACTGCCCAGCACGTATCCGTGCACGGCTACAATGGCCGTGAAACTCTGACCTCCCGGGTTTACGCTGACTGGGGCAGCATGCCGGCCAATGCGCGCCGCGCCATGGAGGAATACATCAAGGGCGCTGAATGGAAAACGATGGACTACATCCGCCCGCAGTACTTCATCCAGGTAGACCGCTCTTTCTGGGCGATCTGCATTGACAATGACGGCAACATGACAGGCATCATTCCCTTCCGCAATGGCAAGGACGCCCGCAAAATGTCCGTCAACAACCACTTCAAGATGCTGGTCAACACGACGGACCGGGCTCCCGCCCTGGGCTATGCCATCCTGAAAAACCTGGCTTATGCTGACGGACTCCGCGTCAGCACCCGCAAGGCTGACGGGCTGGAAACTCCCGTTCCCGCCCCTCCGGCCATGAAAGTCGTTGTTCCGCCCAAGGGCGCTGCTCCGTCCGCAGCGCCCGCTGCCAAATCCGCAGCAACGTCCGTTTCTGAACCAGGCGCTACGGAAGAAACTCCTGCCGACGATACTGCCGGAACGGAAGAGGAACCCTCTGCGGACAGCGCTGCTGAAAGCGAAGATACCACGACAACGGATGATGCCGCTGTCACCGACGATTTTTAAACCCTCCCTTTCAGGGAACTTCGTTATTTAACCCTTGTCACGCCCCGACGCCATATCCGTCGGGGCGTTTTTTATCCCTCCCGAACCAGTTCCCTTACTCATTCCTCCCCTTGCTCCGAAAAAAGCTGAGGCCTTCATTCACGAAAAACGATGACCCTGCATCCGGAAAAGAAAACACACACCATTCCTATACCGGACAGAAAAAACTACTGGAAAAAGAAGTGAGGGCACCCCAGCCTCGACCCGGTCCGCCCGGCGGGATGTGAATCCTGCCGGGGGTTATGAAAAAACTTTGGAAAAACGTTATTGCGGATCATCAAAAACCATTCCCCTTCACCTGGTCGGGCCACGGAACGGAACTCCCGGCAGGAACGCCCAGCTCATTGTCCTTCTTATAGGTTGGCATCTGCGCCTTCCTCTCCCGGAGCAACCTGCCCATGACAACAGCCATTTCCCTGGTTTTCCGCGGCTCCCTGGAAGCCAGATTTTTCTTCTCGCCGATATCTTTCCTTAAATGGTACAGCTCAAAGCTCTGGGTCAGGTGGCGGTAAATCAATTTCCAATCCCCCTGGCGCAATGCGGTGGAAGAAGTATACTGAGGCGCCTGCCGGCTGCCTTCCCCCCAATTATTCGGCTGGTGGAACAAAAGGGGGCGGTCTTCAGGAAACCGGCCTCCTTTGAGCAAAGGAACCAGGCTTAAGCCGTCAAGCTTCTGCGGAACTTCTACGTTCCGGCATCCGGCGATATCCAGAAGAGTTGGGAAAAAATCGTCAATAACCACCGGGACGGCACACCTTGAACCGCCCTTCGTCACGCCCGGCCAGGAAACAATCATAGGCTCCCGGATACCGCCTTCCATGCATGACCCCTTGCCGAAGGAAAGAGGGTAATTGGCCTCTTCATTGCCCAGTCTGCCGGAGATGGCCAGGCCTCCGTTATCCGACATAAACACCAGTACGGTATTTTTTTCCAGATGATGTTCCCTGAGATACTTCATGATATCCCCCAGGCTTTTGTCCATCCCCTCGATCAGCCCGGAATAATGTTTCTCCGTCCGGGACCACTTGTGGCCGTCCTCCGGGTTTTTGTAGGCATCCGCAAACCTCTTGTCGTAAGCGCGCTCATCCAGCGGAGAATGCAAAGCGTAATGGGCCATGTACAGATAAAAGGGCTTGCCAGCCTCCCTGGGATTGGTCCTGATGGCTTCCAGGCGTTTAATGGCCTCCCGCGTCAGGGCCTCCGTCAAAAATACATCGTCCTGGTAATAATTATTCTCATCCAGTCCGCGCACATGGTTAAACCCCTTTCCGTAATGCCTGGAACCGCGGTAATCCGCCGGATGGCCGATCTCCGTACCTGCGATATTATAATCAAATCCCATATTCAACGGATTGGAACCCGGAGTTCCCTGCGTGCCGAAATGGGCCTTCCCGCAATGGACGGTAACATAACCGCACTTCTTCAGCATCTCCGGCAGTGTAACCGCCGTGGCAAAAGGACGCGTCATGTGATAGCGCATATCCTCCCCGGAAATGGGGCGTTTTGTCGTTCCCCTGGCGAGAGTGCCTATAGGCTGAAGGCCGTTCAACGCCCAGTCCGGAGGCAGGAGGCTCCTGCTGTTGGCGTCCGTCGTCCCGTTCTGTTCCCGTACCCAGCAGGTCACGCGGTGCCGCGCCGGATTCATGCCGGACATCAGGCTCACCCGGGAAGGAGTGCAAAGGGGATGGGCATATGCATCCGTAAACGTCATGCCCTGGGAAGCCAGCTTCTCCATATTCGGCGTCCGGTAGCGCCTGTTCAAAAAGGTTTTCTTCGGGTTGCCCTGGCTGTCGGACCAGAACGGGTGGGAAGTATCCTGCCATCCCATGTCATCTACCAGGAAAACGATGATATTGGGCTTCTTTCCGGAAACAGGGTTGGAACCATTGCCCAGAGCGGATGCCCCGGCAAACAGGAACAATGCTCCGCAGACGGCGGACATAATACAGGAAGTAAACTTCATGGTCGCAATCAACAAAAACCTTTCAGTCAAGGAATACGCGCAAATGTCTTCTTACCTTTCCCCTTTTTTCCGAAAAACGGCATCATGCCCCCGGAGCATTGGAAGCGCCTGCATTCCGCCGGGTTTAGGCTTGATTGCCCCGCGGGCGGAGTATACATTCCCTCCCGTCATGTCCGAGCGCAAGAAACCATATCCCTTTGACGTTTTTGAACCTAAATGGCAACAGATCTGGGACGAGAGGAAAACCTTTAAAGTAAATAACCCCGGAGAAGAGGGCTTTGATGCGTCCAAACCCAAATACTACGTGCTGGACATGTTCCCCTACCCCAGCGGGGCGGGCCTGCATGTGGGCCATCCGGAAGGGTACACCGCCACGGACATTGTAGCGCGTTTCAAACGCATGAACGGCTTCAACGTGCTCCATCCCATGGGGTGGGACTCCTTCGGTCTTCCGGCGGAACAATACGCCATTAAAACCGGACAGCACCCCTCCGTCACTACCTTCCGGAATATAGACAACTTCCGCCGCCAGCTCAAAATGCTGGGGTTCTCTTACGACTGGGACCGGGAAATAGCAACAACGGACCATGAATACGTCCGTTGGACCCAGTGGATATTCCTCCAGCTTTACAACTCCTACTACAACAAGGAACTGAAAAAGGCGCGCCCCGTTTCCGAACTGGAGGAACAGGGATTGAGCCGGGAAGAAATCGACCAGCGCCGGCTGGCCTACGTAGCGGAAGCTGCCGTCAACTGGTCCCCGGACCTGGGGACCGTCCTTGCCAATGAGGAAGTGGAGGAATGGAAATCCAAGGGACACCGCGTGGAACGCCGCCCCCTGCGCCAGTGGATGCTGCGCATCACGGACTACGCGGAACGCCTCATTGACGAGCTGGAGCCCCTGGACTGGCCGGAATCCATTAAACTGCTTCAGCGCAACTGGATAGGCAAATCGGAAGGTGCGGAAGTGGACTTCACCCTGGACGGAGAAACGATCACTGTTTACACCACCAGGCCGGACACCCTCTTTGGAGCCACCTACATGGTTCTTTCCCCGGAGCACCCTCTGGTAGATACCGTCACCACGCCGGAACAGAAACATGCTGTGGAACAATACCGCGCCCAGTGCGCCTCCAAAAGCGACCTGGAACGCACGGACCTCTCCAAGGAAAAAACAGGGGTCTTCACCGGAGCCTATGCCGTCAATCCGGTCAATGGAAAACAAATTCCCGTCTGGATCGCGGACTATGTGCTGATGGGTTACGGAACCGGAGCCATCATGGCCGTCCCCGCCCATGACGAACGCGACTTCGCCTTTGCCCAGGTCTTCGGCCTGCCCATACTCCAGGTAGTTCAGCCGCCCAGTGAAGACACGGACTGGCGCGGCTTCTGCGGTTATGAAGGTTCCAGCGTGAACTCCGGCTTCCTGACCGGGCTGCCTACTCCGGAAGCCAAGGAAAAAATGATCCTCTGGCTGGAAGAAAACGGCAAGGGACGCCGCAAAGTAAACTACAAGCTGCGCGACTGGCTCTTCTCCCGCCAGCGTTACTGGGGGGAACCATTCCCCATCGTATGGGAAGACGGTCGCCACCGCGCCCTGCCGGAAAGCGAACTCCCCGTACTCCAGCCGGATCTGGACGACTTCGCCCCCACGGGAGACCCCCGCGGCCCGCTGGTCAAGGCTGCGGAATGGATAGCCTACACGCCCACAGCCCACCGGGAAACAAACACCATGCCCCAATGGGCCGGCTCCTGCTGGTACTACCTGCGTTACCTGGATCCGGCCAACACGGAACGCTTCGTCAGCCGGGAAGCGGAACAATACTGGATGGGCTCCGCCGGCTCCCCCGGAGGCGTGGACCTGTACGTGGGAGGCACGGAACACGCCGTGCTCCACCTTCTCTATGCCCGCTTCTGGCACAAGGTGCTCTTTGACCTGGGCTACCTCAGCACCAATGAACCCTTCCAGAAACTCGTCAACCAAGGGCTCATCCTGGGGGAAGACGGCCAGAAAATGTCCAAATCCCGCGGCAACGTCGTCAATCCGGACGACATCGTCCGCGAATATGGCGCGGACTCCCTGCGGTTATATGAAATGTTCATGGGCCCTCTCAAGGACGTGAAACCCTGGGCAACCAAAGGCGTGGAAGGCATTTCCCGCTTCCTGGCCCGCGTCTGGCGCGTGGCCTTCCGGGAAAATCAGGAAGGAGAATGGGAAATCAACTCCAAACTGGTGGAGAACGCTCCGGAAGCCGGGGTGCTTGCCGTACGCAAGGAATTGCACAAAACCATTAAAAAAGTGACGGAGGACATCAATGGCATGTCCTTCAACACCGCCATCGCGAAAATGATGGAATGCACCAATGCCATGACCTCCGCGGATGTGGTGGACGTTCAGGACTATGATGCTTTCCTGACCCTGCTGAATCCCTTTGCCCCCCACCTTACGGAAGAAATACACAGCCGCCTGCAAACAGCCTTCCCGGCTCTGGCCCAGACGCAGCTTTGCCAGAAAAGCTGGCCTGAATGGGAGGAAGCCCTGCTGGAGGAAAATACCGTTCCCATGGTCATCCAGGTGAACGGCAAGCTGAGGGACAAACTGGAAGTGCCCAAGGACATCTCCCGGGAAGAACTGGAAAAACAGGCCCTGGCTTCCGCCAAGGTGAAAACCTTCCTGGACGGCGTCACTGTGCGCAAGGTAATTGTCGTACCCGGCCGCCTCGTCAACATTGTAGCCAACTGACATCCCGAAAAGCCTCCCTCAGCCATGACCATAATCTCCCCGTCCCTGCTGGCCGCTGATTTCTCCCGCATTGGGGAGGAAGCGCGGCGAGCCTTTGACTCCGGTGCCGACTGGCTGCATCTGGACATCATGGACGGCCACTTTGTGGACAACATCTCCTTTGGCCCGGAAATCTGCGCCGCCGTCAGAAAAGCGGTGGGGCCGGACCGCTTTCTGGATGCCCACCTGATGATAGAACGGCCGGACCACTACTTTGACCGCTTCGTCAGGGCAGGTGTGAACCTCATCTGCTTTCACGTGGAACTGGGAGACTCCTACTACATTCGCAACACACTCGGGCGAATCCGGGAAGCCGGAGTAAAAAACGGCCTGGCTCTCAACCCGGCCACACCCTTTGAAACCGTAGAACCTTACCTGGCGGAAATAGACCTGCTGCTGGTCATGTCCGTAGTGCCTGGCTTCGGCGGCCAGTCCTTCATGCCTTCCGTATTGGACAAGGTGGAAAAAGCCGCCGAATGGCGCACGGAAAACCGCGCCTCCTTCCTCATTCAAATGGACGGAGGAATTGGCCAAAACAATGCCGCTCAGTGTGCTCTGGCCGGAGCGGATGTGCTGGTGGCAGGCTCCTCTACCTTCAAGGCTCCGGATATGGCCCGCGCCATTGCGGAAATGAAATGACCCGCCTGGCACTTCGGAAAATCAAAAAATCCGAAAATCCGCCCTGAAACGCCGGAGTCCATCCCCGGGCGTTCCATCATCAGGCTTTAGGGAAGAGCCCTACTCAAAACATTGCGGGACAGGCACGCCAGCCCAGAGGCTATGTCGCTGCCGTGCCCATCATATCACCCTGCCGGGCAAACAGCTCCAGGCCTTCTTCCGTCTTTTCCAACAAATCGGAAGCCAAACTGACTCTTCCCGGTTCAAAAAAGCACATTACCGTGGAGCCTCCAAAAGCAAAATACCCCTTCTCCGCCCCTCTTGCGGAGAAAACACCCGGAACATACGTCTCTTCAATCAACCCAACACCGGTAGCTCCCACCTCCAGCATGGCGACCTCTCCCCACAACTCTGACCGGATCAGGGTCAAATTCCTTTTATTAGTCCATAGCCACGCCAGACGGCCGCGCAGGCAATACGGAGACACGCTTGCCAGCGGGCCTCCCAGCTTTGTCCAGGGACCGGGCACCCCGGACACCGGAAAATGAAAACGGTGGTAATCCGTAGGGCACAGGCGCGACAAGACGACGGCGCCGGCCGCATACCGCTCAGCCAGGGTGTCGCTCCCCAGAAGGGAAGGCAGGTCAAAACGCTGCCCTTTCACGAAAACGTTCTTAATTCGGTCGGCGCGTTCCCAGCCCATGTGCCGGGCATCCGCGGGAAAAACGGCCGTATCCTCCCCGCCGGCCAAAGGGCGAGCTCCCGGTTTCAGGCGGCGGTAGAAAAAATCGTTGAAATGCCTGAACTCCCCCACTCCCTTGAGAGAATCTTCCATATTAATGCCGTACTCCTCCACAAAGGAGGGAATGGAGCGGGCGCTGGAAGGGCGATTCTTCAACCAACCCAGCAAACGGGAAAAAACGCCGCGTTTAATCAGGACATGCAGTGCCGCCTTCCCCGAAGCAGTGCCGTAAATCCATTGCATATACTTCTCCCCCAGTACCTGCTCCCGTTCCTCCCTGCCCGTATAGCGGTTGTAATAGCGTATGTCCTCCATGAAACCCTAGAGTGTCTTCCGCCCCTCCGTTTGTCCAGCCGAAAGAATACCCTGCCTCCCGTTTCCAGCATGCAGCATGGGAGCTTCGCTCCTCCTCACCGTTTCCCATCCCTCTGTCCAAGGCCCCTGTCCCAGGGAAGAATTCAACTTATTCGTATGAGTAAAAATGCTGCCGGAAACCACAAAATTAAGAGATTGAATATGTCTAAGACAGCCATCCACAACAAAGGCACTCATGCAATAAACATAGATGAGCTTGATCATATCTTTGATACGGATAGAATTATCGAGTGAGGAGGAATTCCACTATGGCAAACGAGTTGCAGTCGTTATCACAGCTCTTTCAAAATAGATTATTTCGGATACCGGACTATCAGCGCGGCTATGCTTGGCTGCAGCAACAACTGGTAGATTTCTGGGATGACCTTGTAAATCTTCATCCAGATCGTTATCACTATACAGGCCTCCTATCTCTAAAACCACTGAAAAGCAAGGAAACATTGAGTTGGGGTGAGGATTTATGGCTGATCAATAACGGATATAGACCGTGCCATATAGTCGATGGACAGCAGCGCATTACCACGTTCATTATCCTTTTGAATGAAATCGTGGGCTTTGTGCACGGCTTGGATGAGAACAAAGATAAGTCTGATAATGAGATTACCCTCGGCTATGAAACAGTTGAGGAGATCGTCTCAAAATACATCTGTCAAAAAAGACAGCCGCACAGAGTAGTAACAACATACCTTTTTGGCTACGAAATCGACAATCCCAGTGCGGAATACATGAAATATAAGGTGTTCGATGAGCAGTATTCCGGCGCAGTGAATGAAACCTACTATACGAAAAATTTGAAGTTTGCTAAGAACTTTTTTGCCGAGAACATCAGAAAGCTATATGAGAAGTCCGGACAAGGTGGCCTTGATGCAGTAAATACTCTGTACAAAAAGCTCACCCAGCGCCTAATGTTTAATATCCATGAGATCGACGATGATTACGATGTATTCGTAGCCTTCGAAACCATGAATAATCGTGGTAAGAGACTAACGAATCTCGAACTGTTGAAGAACAGATTGATCTATCTAACGACGCTTTACGACGATAACGTATTTGATGAGAAGGACAAATCTGCCCTCCGCAAGAAGATAAATGACGCTTGGAAGGAAGTCTACTATCAGCTTGGAAGGAACAAAAGTGTTCCTCTTTCCGATGATGACTTCCTGCGTGCCCATTGGATTATTTACTTCAGATATTCCCGTAAACGTGGCGATGACTACATCAAATTCCTGTTGAACAAATTCTCATCAAAGGGCATTTTTGAAAAAGCACCCGTTCTGGTTGAGTCGGAAGTAGGGCCTGTTATCAGCGATGATGTCACCGATTCAGACGACATTGAAGTTGCTGAGGCAGAAGAACAGAAAATTATAGAAATTTCCAAGCTCCAGCCAAAAGAAATCGAGAACTATGTCAATAGCCTCAAAGATATGGCGAAGTACTGGTATGACACTTACTTCCCGTCCGAAAGTGTTAATCTTAATCTTGAAGAGCAAAAACGAGCCGAAAGGCTTAACCGTATCGGAATCGGACATTTCAGGCCGCTGGTTACCGCAGTCATCAGTCGGAGGGATATTTCTGTGAGCAGCAGAGTGAAAATATTTGAAGCTATTGAGCGCTTTATCTTTATAGTATTTCGCTTGGGTAATTTCAATGCGTCCTACGGCAGCAGTGATTATTATCGTGCTGCGCGTCAGGTGTATGTGAAAGAAATAGATGTCGATGAGCTCTGTAAAGAAATCTATAATAGGACTACGAACGATATAGATTTTGCCACGCAGAATTTCGTTACTAGAATCGAGAAATATTATTCTACAGGAAATGGCTACTACGACTGGAACAGTTTGCGTTACTTCTTCTATGAATATGAGGCCAAGCTGGTAGAGAAAAATAATATAGATAGGTTCTGCACATGGTCAATGTTTACAAAGTCCGAGAAGGATAAAGTGTCTATCGAGCATATTCTCCCTCAGACACCAACGAAGTATTACTGGCGTAATATGTTCCGGCAGTTTAAGGACTCTGAAATCAATATGCTTTCTGGAGCGCTTGGGAACCTTCTGCCGTTGTCTCAGAGTGTAAACTCAGCTTTGCAGAATGATAGTTTTGAGGATAAGAAACATTCCAAAACCACGGGACGTCGCGGGTACGAGAATGGATCTCACTCAGAGATAGAGGTATCCAAACTGCAGGATTGGACTGCATTTGAGATATACAGTAGAACTGAAAAGCTTCTCGTCTTCATGCAGGAACGCTGGAACCTGCAATTCGACGAGGAACAGTTGGAAAAGCTGATCGGCATTTCTTTCGTTAAGGATGGACGAGAAATTCCGGAGGAGTTGGAGGAAGTATCGTCAAACGTACCAGAATCCGAGGAAAGAACGGAAGACTCCGGAGATGACCAGAAACTTCAATTCTGGACGGCTTTCGCGAAGTACGCGGAAAAGCACGGTAGATCAACTGATATTGCTAAGCAAAAGCCTTCCAATCGTACATGTTATGATGTGCATATTGGTGCACACGGTTACCATCTGTTCTTCTCTATTCCTTACGGCAAGCGAATCAAGATGGTAATCTACACCTATAACGTGGAAACTTTTGATCGCTTGAAAGAATTAAAAAACCAGATTGAGACCGAATTTGGGGAGAGCCTGAATTGGGAATACTCAAAACCGACAAGAACAACACGATCGATAGTTATCGCTGAGGAGAAGGCAGACGACTTCAATCCGACAGAACAGCCGAAGATATTCGATTGGATTATCGACCATTTTGACCGAATCACGACAGCACTTTCTATGGCTGGCGAACATCTCAATATGAGAGGGTAATTCTTCGGAGACTCGGTTTGAGCTCAGAAAGAGGTACTGGACATATGTCTTAGTGCAGATACATGGGGCGCACAGCAATCCCGGCTCATTCAGCAATGTAAATCCGAGTACGGATCAACTGGATAAAAAGCGTCTTTAGCATTGGTGGCTTTTACTTGTGTTGCGTAGCTAATTTTATTCTGTCTGCAGCGAGGTGACGTTTGCCAGAGCTGAGAAATCGAAAATAAAGCGGCTTTTGATGTTCTCTACAAGCACAAGAATGAGATTGAATCAAAGCTAGGTACTGAGCTTCAATGGAAACGTGAAGATGACCTCAAGTCTTCTAAGGTGTTTTTTCAGCTGGATAATGTAAGTATTGAGAATGAAGATAACGGGTCACAGATGGCAACGTTTCTCTCTGTCCCGCTCCACCAGCGACAGAGCGTCCATGGTGATATTAAAATCCATTGCGTTATAAGTGGGTTGTGCCGTTGGCTACTCCCTCCATCAGGGCCTTGATGCGCTGCTCGTCGGCATCGGATACTTTGCGGGCGTAACCGTTCTTTTTTACTGCGTCCAGAAACATCTTCCTCATTCCTTCACAAAACCAGGAATTCACCTACCGGAAAACAGGAATATCCGGATCTATATACATGCCTTGCCGCCACCCTAACGGCAGTCAACTGACCTATCTTCCTCTTGCGCCGCCATGCAACAGGAGCCGCCCTTACGGACGGCTCCTGTTTAAGGCTCAATAGAAGAAGCTTGCCTCGCTCTTACAGGGCAGTCGGGATTTCCTTGCCCAGTTCAGACGCCTTTTTGGCGGAACCATCCCCGGCAATACGTTCCAGAATCACATCCTTGTAGCTCATGCCCCCCAGAATCATCGGCAGCACATGCACATCATGGGGGACCATGACGTCCAGGACATAGGCCTCAGGGGATTCAATCATCCGAGTGATAGCCGCCGGAAGCTCCTCTATGCGAAGCACACGCTCGCACTTGACGCCGAATCCGGCACAAATAAGCGGATAGTTCGGGTAGATGACATCTTCCGTTTTATGGGTAGGATCATAATTGTCGTGCGGGTCCGCCAGGAAGGTTTGGGCCCGGTTGGAATCATACTTCAAATCTTCCCACTGAACCACCATGCCCAGGTGCTGGTTGTTCAGAATAATGCATTTGACGGGCAGACGCTCCACATGAATGGTTGCCAGCTCCTGAATATTCATGAGCATGGAACCGTCCCCGTCAATATTCACGACCAGTCTGTCCGGATAAGCCAGGCACGCTCCCATGGAGGCGGGAAGTCCATAGCCCATGGTTCCCAAACCGCCGGAAGTGGCCAGACGGCGGGGCTTGTCAAATTTGAAGAATTGAGCGGCAAACATCTGATGCTGGCCCACCCCCGTGCAGATGATGGGGTCCTTGTCCGCCGTCTGGCGGTAGAGCTCCTCAATGACAGCCTGCGGGGCGATATACCCCTTGCGGTCCTCATAGGAGAAGGGGTACTGTTTTTTCCAGCCGTCAATCACGCCGAACCATTCAGGAGTGCGGGTGTAGCCGGAGGATTTGCGCTCCCAGCCTTTTGCGGCCAGAGCGGAGTTGAGCACCCGGAGGGCGTCCTTCACGTTTGCGCGGATGGGATACGCCACCTTCTTGTTTTTATTGATCTCGCTGGCGTCAATGTCAATGTGAACGATCGTGGATTCCGGACAGAACATATTGACGGCGCCTGTTACGCGGTCGTCAAACCGGGCGCCCAGGGCAATAACCAGATCCGCTTCATTC
>ULSQ01003515.1_pt1 | contig 15924 bp, 10 predicted proteins | sample 1956821 | NCBI WGS metagenome assembly ULSQ01 (sample SAMEA4835712, study PRJEB28245) | human gut metagenome | biome: gut microbiome; material: fecal sample | place: Denmark | collected 2008 | reverse complement strand
CTTAATAGGTAAATTCCGTTTTTTTCAATTCTCCAAACTGGAAGTTGTTATTCAATCAAATTCCGTAATGAATAATCCATTTGTTTTTGTCCAATGCCTTTTTTAACAGTTTTTTTAATTCGCACAATTCAGGAATATCAGCAATGCTATCAATAAACGCCTTTAATGAACAGGGCGGAACAAGTGTAACACCACAATATGCAAGCCCTTTGCCTTTAACAGAAAGTGTATGCCAATAGAAGTCAATGGATGAAAGTCTTTCAACAACACCTTCTAAATCTTTATTATCAACAGAAATGCATTCGTATTTCCACGGTTCATATTCGTCATATCGCTCGCTCTGCCGAGGAGTATTCATCATAATTCCAAACTCATGTTTTGCCATATACCATCACTTCCGCAACTTCCGATTTGAAGGGCAGTCGCCCAATCACTTATTTACTCTATTATAACAAACCGCCCCGAAAAAGTCAATCGCTTGCGGGGCTGAATCCAGAAAGGAGTGTTCTTTATGAACAACAACCAGCTTGCGGAAGTCGCAAAGATCCTCGGTGTCTCCGAGGACAGCATTTCCGCTATGAACGATGAGATCAAAAACAGTATGACGGCAGTTTTTGAAACTGTTGCTATCAGAAATGACGAGGACAAAAAGATAGTCTTTGAAGCACTGGACGATCTGTGGCAGAAAGGCTCGGTATATATCGGGCTTGATGAGGTTGCAAAATCAACTGGCATTTTGCTTGTGACACTCCGCAGCCTTGATTACGATACGCAGCAGACTATCGTTTATGAGTACATGATGGACAGCTCGCAAACAGAGCGTTTCTATGACCTTGTGAACAAGGCACTTGCAGTTTCAGAGCTTGGCAATGTTGCAAAGCTGATCGGTGTTCCTGTGCGTGAGCTGAGGCCGCTCCCTCGCCGTATTCAGGAGAATATCTGCGGTGCGTACACAATGGAGTACGATGCCGACAGCACAAACACCGACCTGATCGACCACATCAGGGAGATGATCGCTCCGTGACAGATTTCCCGTATATCGGCGGTATCGAAATCTCCGCTATCCAGAACCGTGAGTTTATCCGAATTGAAACGGACAAGGCACAGGCACTCGTGGTGGCGCTCGACAAGAGCAATATTCCTTTTTCTGCCCGATTCGGTGATGCCGAAATGGTGCTGACCTATGACGGCAGTTACAAGGAACAGGTCGAGGAGATCATTGCAAAGGCGCAGTCCGGCAACTATGAAGCATTGCTCCGTGAATTGCAAGCATACAGAGAACCTGACGGTTACTATCAGCTTTTGGGCAAAGTCGCAGAACTATTGAACACAACGATCGGTGCGCTTCAGAACCGTCCCGATGAGGTCCAGCTTGCCCTATGCAAGACCTATGTGGATTTTTGGCTCTGTGATACTCCCACGCTTCAGCGTGAACTTGACCGTGTGATCTCCGTGAACGGCAGAACGATGTCGGATATTCAGGAGCATGAGAAAATCAAAGAAAAAGCGAAAGCACCTGCTGTTCCTGAACAGAGTGCAGCGGATACAGTTCCGACTTTGAATGAGCTGTTTGACAATTATTTTCGTCGTAACAGTCATTCGCACTTTTCAAGAGAAAGACATCAACACTTAGCTGAAATCGCCAGTCGCAGACAGCAGAGTGAAGAGGAACGTAGCATTCAGAACGAAGAAAGAGAAAGGAAGTTCAGGCCATGAAGAAGATCATTGCAATCGGAAGTGCCGTTGTTACCGCCGTGACCGCAGCGATTATCATCATCGTGAGAAAGAGAAAGTGAGGTAGCCTATGCCCGTACAGGACAATGACGATAAGAGAACCGCCGACCAGCCTGCGGTCGATGCGGAAGAAGAACTGAGAAGGAAACAGGCACAGGAACAGCAGCAGGAGTCCGTCGCTCAGAAGTCGGGAAAACTTCTTCCTCTGCTGAACGCAAAGGCAGAACATCATCAGAGCCGTATCGACTCTCTTGATGAAAAAATCGCCAATCAGACAGATAAGATCGACCGCAACAAAGCGAAGATCGAAGCTCTTTCCGCAAAGGCTGATAAGCTCGAAGATACCAACCGTATGCTGAAAACTACGATCGGCAATTTGCCGGGTATCGGTGCTGTTATTGCCCTTAACGAGAAGCGTATTCAGGCTATCCGTGAGGAGAAAATTCCTGAGCGACAGCAGAAGATTGACCAAGGGTGGAAGAAAATCGACGCACTGACAGACAAGCGTGACCGTATCGAACACAAGCTCAACCGTGTTATCGCTCTGAACGATACGATCAAGAGCTTTTCTATCGGCTTTAACAAGGAACGCCGTGAAGCTTTTGCCGATGCAATGACAAGGTTGAATGGTGCAACTGTTGATTGCCTGAGCGATAAAAAAGCAACACTTGAAGCGAAAAAGCAGAAAATCCTTGATACTTACAATGATCCTGCAACAAGTGTTGTTGACAAATATAATCTCTCCGAACAGCTCAAAGATGTGAATGAGCGTATTTCAGCACTTGATGATAAGATCATGAAACTTGCCCGTCCTGAAACACACTATGAGGAGCAGGTCAATGATCAGCTCGATGCTTCTATGAAGCTGACCAGAGATAAGCTCGGTGAAATGGTTCAGAAAGGCAATATTGATATGCCGACACTTGCTGAGAGTGCTGTTCAGGCGGCACAGAAGATCGAAACGCTTGACCGTACTAAGGTCGCTGAACTTGCAGATCAGTTGAATATTCAACCCCTTGCCAATGTGGAGATGCAGCTTGAAGATGATTACAACATGATCGACGGTATCATCAACAACGGCTCTAAGGAGGACATTGACAAGGCAAAGGCAGAGCTTGCGGAAGGTATCAAGTCTATGGAGAGCCTTGCAGAAAATCCATTTGTTCCACAGGAAATGAGAGATAATGCAGTTGAGGAGCTTGCTAAAATGAAAAGTCAGCTTGAGCTTCTCAATATGCACGATGAAGTTGAGGTCGATAGCTGGCTGTCGGATATGCTTGATAAGGGTGATGCTGTTTTGACTGATGACGGCGGTTTCAAGGTGAACCCCGACTACTACAAGGAACTGCCCCGAAATGACCGTCATGTGGAGACTATGACGGAGATTCAGGCTGTTGAGGTCATGTCAGCACTTATAGATGCAGGCGTACAGTTTTCCGCTGCTACTAAGGGCGAGGATAAGGTCGGTATTACCGTTTCAAAGAACGATGTGTCAACTCTGAATGATGTGATGTATGCTTCTATCGGAAAGATCGCACATACTGATGCCGCAAAGGAGAACGGCGGTAAGGGTGAAAAGGGCAAGTATGAGACCATCAACCCTGAATACTACGCTTCACTCGGCAAGGACGATAAGCACACCCGTGTTGAATCGATCGACACGGCACGAAAGATCGTGGCAGAGCTGCAAAAGGCGAACATTCCGTATTCTGCGGTTGTCCGCAAGAATGATACGGTGGCGGTCACTGTTTCTAAGGCGAATGCCGAAGCCTACAAGCAGATCGAGAGCGCTGTCAAGGGCGAAAGAGCCGTGGAATATGTCAACCCCGACTATTTTAAGACACTCCCGAAGCAGGAGCGTTTTACGCAGCGTATGGACGAGGGGCAGGCTCGGAAAAAGTCGACAGAGCTGACCGCAAAGGGCGTGGAACATTCCGCTGTGTTCGGTGGCGAGAAGTCTGCGGTCACGGTCGCAAAAAAGGATTCCAAAAAAGCTTTCTTTTCCCGTGGCAAAATGCAGAGAGATGCCCAGCGTATCAGCGGCCGAGGTCAGCAGAAACCTCAGCAGACACCCAAAAAGAGAAATTATCAGGGGCTGGAATAACAGATGAGAATTACTGATGAGCAGAAAGAAAAGGCGAACCTCGTCAATCTTCCTCAGTTTCTCATGTCTCACGGCTTTGATCTGAAAAAGGTCGGCAAAGAGTATGTGTGGAAGGAACATGACAGCCTGCATATCAAGGATAACGGTCCGGGGGAACGTGGTCAATGGTTCAGGTTCAGCGAAAATAAGGGCGGCGATAATATCGGCTTACTCCGAGAATATATGGATATGTCCTTTCTTGATGCCGTCGAAGCTCTGACCGGAGAACACATTGACCGCACCTATACTCCGTCCCGTACATACGAATTGAAACCTGTTCAGCAAACGGCAAGAGAGCTTTCCCTTGCCGAAGCTGATAATTGCAGGCGTGTGTTTGCGTATCTGTGCAAGACCAGAAGACTTGACTATGATATGCTTTCCGCACTTGTAAAGAAAGGCACTATCTCTCAGGAAGAAAAAACAGGCAATGTGCTTTTCAAGTACTATGACGATCAGGGCAAAGTCATCGGTGCGGAAAAGGTCGGTACATCAACGGAGCATAAATTCAAAGGCATTGCAACAGGCTCGGCTGGCGGTCACGGATTTGAGGTAGTACACGGCACTGGCGAAAAGGCCTTTTTCTTTGAGTCGGCAATAGATATGCTTTCCTATCTGCAAATGCACAGCAAAGAACTTGATAATTGCAGGCTTGTTTCCATGATGGGCGTGAAGCCGAGTATCGTCCTTGATACGATGCTTCGTCATAATATCGCTCCTGAGAATGTATTTTTATGCTCCGACAATGATACCGCAGGCAATGAATTTGCTCGGCGTTTGCAGGAACAGTATCCCGATATGAAACGTATCATCACGCCCGATACATATAAAGACTGGAACGATATGCTCAGAAATATTCCAAAACAGATAGAAGTAGAACAAGAGACTAAGACAAAGGAGGTTGACAGCGTGGCTGACCTTATGACATACGGCAACAAAATGTGGAATAATGCGACAGACAACAGAGATAAGTCGCTGATATCAATGCAGCTTGCGGATTTTCAGCGTGTGCAGGAAATGCTTGAAAAATCGGGTATCAATTATTATGCCTACGAAATGAACAGTACTGTCCGTATGGCGGTGAATGATAAGGATACCGATTGGCTGAGAAAAATCTTTGGCAATATGAGCGTTACAAAGTCCAACAGACTGTATTCTCCACCTGAGAAAAACATCATCGGCAATACAGAATATCGTTACATTCCGCAAAAGGAATATGTGACGGCTGACCGTGATCTTGTGCTGAAAATGGCTGATATTATGGCTCGGAGAGGTATGCAGTTTTCGGGCAGAATCTATCCGTCCGGTAAAGGAACGCTGACGGTAAGTCACGCTGACTTCGTTGCTGTCCGCAATATCAAGGACGAAGTGATCAGTATGCGTAAGCAGTTTGCAAGTCCTGATAGGGCACAGGAAGTCGGCAACCGTGATTACTGTGCAAACCGTGATACTCGCTATTATATGAGCAAGCTCACACCTGAGCAGTTCAAGGAAGTCAGGCCGTTTTTGGAGACAAGTGTGAGCTATCATGCAGTTTCCCGTGAAGGCAAGGTCGCATTTGCAGTCGATAAGGAGAACGCTCCTGCTTTTCATAGAGCATTGGAGAACGCTGTCCGTGAGGTCGGTATGCTCCGAAATATGGCTGACCTCGGTCTGACTATGGAGCAGAATGTGGCACTTTCTCCCGTGGTGCATTGTCTTGCGGTGGAAGATGTAAAGCTCAATCTCGCTGACTTTTTCGATAATCGATACGATGAAGCACAGTTCGGTGAAATGCTCTCTCTTGTTGATGCGTATCTGTCACAAGCTCCAGCTGAACGTTATGGCGAACACTCCAAACTGAATGATATGCTTGAAGCCAAGTCAAGTTTTGACCGCAGTATTGAGCTTTCTGACTTCTTTTCTCAGCACGATTTCTCCGATGAACAGAGGGCGGCTATTACTGCTATGTTTGTTGGTGATGTGACGAAAGGACAGATCGACAGCATTGACGAAACATTCACGGCGGAGGATATTCAGGCATATGATGAGATCCTGCACAATGCTTTGCAGGAGTCCGATGTTGCAGACTTTCTGACTGCTCACAAGCAGGCGGTCACTGACCGTGAGAACGCAAGCAAAGTTTCCACTGAGGAAGAAGTGCTGTTTCAACAGGCTGACCTTGCAAAATTCCTTGCGGAGCGTACTCTGTCAAGCGACGAATGGGAAGATATGGCGTATCCTCTGTTTAGTAGCGGTTATCTTGATAAACACAAGCCCAGCGACAAGGCGACTTTCGGATATAACCTGAGTGAGTCTGCACTCTATGACCTTGCCCAGCGTTTTCATGACGGTGAGGATATTCGCCGTGAGCTTGCGCTCGGACTGTTAGGGGGCGGCACAACCGCAGATATTGAGTTTATCTTTGAACAAGGTGAGATCTCAGACCGTACTTATTATTATGCTGAAAACCTCCGTCACGCTCTCCATACAGAAAAGACTGAGGACGGATATCATTGCAGTTTCAGCGGTATGGAGCGTTTTGTTTCTTTTGAGGAGATCGGACAGGCTTTCATTGACCGTATCCACGAGGGATTTGATGACTTGGCATATTGGGCTGTTCTGGATTATATCAAAGATGATATTCCCGATATATCCGATGATACCGTAAAGGAACTTATCACTGCATTTGACGGTGCAGCACTCCACGGCTGGGAGAACGGCGACAATCAGCCTAAGCTCAACCGTATTAAGAAAGCCCTGTTTGATGTTCTCGGTGATGAGGAGCAGACAGAAAAGGCGTTTGCTTGCATTGCAAAGCACAAGTATAACGTAACCTTTGAGCCTGAACAGCCCGAAAAGCAGCCTGACAGCCTTACATTCCATTTCGGAAAGGGTGACGGTGATGAATGGGTCAGCGAAAGCGACATCGTTCACGATTTTGCTATTGCACACCCTGATTGCAGTTTTGCCCTTGGAAATGCTGTCCTCGAATACCTCGATGAAAAACAGCATTCGGAACGTAATATCCCCGATCTGAAAGCTGGCTGGTATAAAAAAACAGACTTCACGATCACTGCTGTCATAGGCGGTGAGGAGTTCAGCTATGAGGGTCGCTTTGATATTGGTGACGGCAAAGGCACGGGCGGCGGTTCGCTGATCGACCATATCAGTGCCCACAATGAGGGTATTCTCGGCTATACGCAGCACCCATTCAATCAGCCGGAGTATCAGGAAAGAGCGAAGCACACACTTGATGTGTTTGTCCCTTTCCTTGAAGCCCATTCTGAGCTGACGGCTGAGGAACAGCGTATTTTCGATGATTTCAAGGCACAGCACCCTATCCGCAGTTATGATGATATTACTGTCGCTGAGGAAAAGCTCCAAACTCTGCAACAGATCGTAGACAAATTTTTCGGCACTGACTGCGAATCGGCGGAGACAGAGAACGGCACTTGGAAATTGGCTATCGCTGAGGGTGATAAGGTTGGAGAGCTTTTTTATGGCGGAGACCCCGTTTGCGGTATCTATAACCGTGGTGATAAAATGGAGATCGAGCCGTATCGTGAGTTGTCCACTTTTCCGAAGCTCCTGCAAACGGCGATGCTCGAACATAATCCTGATAAGCCTGTGGAGATCATGGACTTCCAGCGTACTTTTGAAACTCCGATTGATAAGGCAAAATGGCTTATCAATGATTTTTGCGAAGCGGAATACCGTGAAGGTGCTGATTTTGATGATCTGCACAATGTCGGTCTTGCGTTTACCACGCTGACCGATGATGAGCTGCCCATTCAGGTGACGGCTGACCTTGTGGACTTCAAGATCACTCACGAATTTGACGGTGAAGTGTTCGATACGGAGCAGTTTGACAGCATTGAGGATATGATTGAAAACGGTCTGACAGAACTTGATTTTTCTGACCTTGTTTCTATTCCCGATGAGGTTATAGACAGGCATACAAGCAAGGCCGAGCAGGCGGTAGAGCTTATGAGCGATGCTTCTGCGGTAGAGACTCCTGCCCAGGATACTGCGGACATTGATAAGCCTCTTTTTACCGATGAAACAGTCATTGACGAAATTCAACGAAATGAGCAAGATGATGTGCCGTTTTGGGAGAAGAACGATATTGAGGGCGAACAGCTTTCTTTATTTGGCGATGCCGAACCGCTGACTGCTTCAAAGTCTGTATCACAAAAGCCGAAGTGGGAATTTGCAAAAGGTCCGGTAGTTGACAGTGTTCAGGTCTATGAAGCTCTCGCAGCAGAAATTGACCGTGGTACAGGATTCGTTCACGGTAAGCTCCGTGTGCAGGACTTCTATGAGGAACAGCACCCGACTGTACAACAGTTGGCTGATTTTTTGAAAAAGGAGTACGGCACGGGCGGTCATAGCGGTGAGGGGAAAATCTCGCTTGTGGACTACAATTCTCAGGGTATTACTTTCAACTTTGAGAATGGTGAGAAGTTCCGTCATTCGTGGTACAATGTTGCGACAATGACCGAAGCACGGCTCAAGGACGATACCTATCTTTCGGCTGAACAGAAAGCAGAGAGGGCGACACTCAAAGCGGAGCAATCTGCTGAAGAACGTACCTCACACGATACTGTGGAAGTCGGTGTCCAATTTCGTCACAAGATTACTGGCGAGGTTTCTGAGGTTGTATCGCTGACAGGTGCGTTGCCGTTCTATACGGACGATTGCACTGTCTCAAGAGAAAGCGGCAGCTTTGTTATTACGGAGAATATCTCCTATGATAAGCTTCTGAACAGCGGAATGTATGAGTATATCGGCAGAAATGATCCTGAAAAGGAGCAGCCTGCACATATGAAACCTGAGCCTGTTGCTGATGTTACACCCGAAACAGAAAAGCCCGATATTCCCGATGTAAAGAACCTGTCTCAGCTCAAAAGGGCTATCAAGCCGGGCATGATGTTTGAGATCAGTGATCATCTCCGTCCTGAGTGCGTAGGAGAACGCAGAATCGTTACGGGTGTAAGCACCGTTGATTTTACTTCCCGAAAGCTCGATGAAAACGGAGAGCCTGCGGGCAAGGATATTCACATGGAATTTGACCGTGCAAAGAACTGGACTTTCGACGGCGGCGAGCTGACCTCTCGGCTCGACAACGGCGATATGCTCATGTCATTCCATTTTATTGACGGCTTGGAGCGTACCAAAGAGTCGGAGCGTGAGACTATTACAGAAGAGGTTGTCAGTTCTGATGAACCTGTTGCAGAAGAAAGCACCACGCCTGCACCAACTCCCGATAAGGGCGATAACTTCACGATCACCGATGATAACCTCGGTGACGGCGGTGTTAAGACTAAGTTCAGAGCCAATGTCGATGCGATCAGAACGCTAAAAACGATTGAATGTGAGAAGCGTCCTGCAACGGCTGAGGAAAAAGAAACACTGTCGAAATATGTAGGCTGGGGTGCTTTGGCTAAGGCTTTTGATAAGAATGATGAGAAGTGGGCCGAAGAGTATAAGGAGCTTTCCGAGTTGCTGACTCCGCAGGAATACGCTCAGGCACGTTCAACGGTAAATGATGCGTTTTATACAAGCCCCACAGTGATTGACGGAATCTACGAAGCTCTCGGCAATTTTGGCTTTGAGGGCGGTAACGTATTAGAGCCTGCAATGGGTATCGGAAACTTTTTTGGACGTATGCCCGAAGCTGTGCAGGCTAATTCTCAGCTCTACGGCGTGGAGATCGACAGTTTGTCGGGCAGAATCGCTCAGACACTCTATCCCGATGCGGATATTGCGATTCAGGGTTTTGAAAAGAACCGTTTTCAGAATGGTAGCTTTGATGTGGCAGTCGGTAATGTTCCGTTCGGTGAGCTTGGTTTCCGTGAGGAGAACCCCATAAAAGTACACCCAAATATTATTTACTCCACATTCTGCGGAAGCAGAATGTTTCTTTTCTCCGTAAGCCCTTTGTCAAGGAACTTGTAAAAGATGTGAATCTGCCTGTCCTCGTCCTTGCTTTCGGGACGATCACCAATCACGATGTACTCGATAAGCTCCAAACAAGTCTCACGGGTAAGCTCCTGAATATCGACATACTTCTTGATATTTTCAATGTATCTGTCAATATCCTTTTCAGCCTGTTCAGCGGTTTCGCACTTTTCTTTCAGTACAGCGACTTTCTCTCTCAGCATCTTCTGCTCATCAAGATACTGATTCAGCATTTTCACGCAGAGTTCTTCGGGTACAGTACCGAGGAGCTTTTCTTCATAGGTCTTACTGATAAGCGTTTCGAGCTGTGCAAGCCTTTTCTCACCCTCATGGAGTTCCTTGCTGTTATGCTGGCTCTCCGCATCGGCAGTAGCCTGTCTGCGTTTTCTAACGGCTTCACGGAGTGCGTCCTCGTCCTCAACGGCAAGTCGTGCCTTTGCTCTAATATCGTCAACAACAATCTGTGAAATTACTCTTTCCAAAATGGAATGAGGAGTGCAGCCGTCCATTCCGCTTCTAACATAAGTACCACAGCGATAGCTGACAGTCTCATATGTTCCACGCTTCTTAGAGGTGTGCATGGTTCTGTTCATTTTCATCTTGTAACCGCAGTCTGGGCAGTACATAAATCCTGACAGCGGAAGAATCACGCCTTCTTTTGTTGTCTTGCCGATACTCACCGATGCGTCAACCTCTCTAACCTTGTCCCACAGCTCTCTTGAAATGATAGGTTCATGATTATTTTCAATCACTATCCATTCCGACCTGTCCTTGCGTATCTGCTTGTGATTTTTGTAGGATACCGTTGTCACTCTCTGCTGTGCGAGATTTCCGATATAAATCTCATTGTTAAGAATGCCACGCACCATACAATCATTCCACAGATGTGAAGTCACAAGGGGATTATCTTTGCCTTTAAGCTGATAACGATGATCCGAGGGAGTTGCGATGCCGTCCTTGTTAAGCTGTATAGCGATCTGCTTCGGACTTAACCCTCTTGCCCTCTGCTCAAATATACGTCTTACGATAACGGCGGCATCTTCATCAATCAAGGGCGTATGCTTTTCATCATCTGCCTTGATGTAACCATAAGAAGCTGAAGCCGCCAGATACTTGCCCTGCCGAGAATTTGCTGCCATGACACTGCGTACCTTCTTTGACGTGTTGGCGGCGTGCCATTCGTTGAATAAATTCATCACAGGCATAAGATCCATTGCCGAACTGTTTCTGTCAAGCGTGTCTACATTGTCGCTCAGGGCGATGAAGCGGATATTGAATGAAGGAAAAATGTAATCTATATACTGACCGACCTCGATATAATTTCTTCCGAAACGTGAAAGGTCTTTACAGAGGATAAGATTTATCTTTCCCGACTTTGCATCATCAAGAATCTGCTTGATACCTGGTCTATCGAAACTTGTTCCCGAATAGCCATCGTCCTCGCATATCTCGATAAGATTCCACCCCTCCTGCTTGCTGACATATTCCGTCAGCATCTTCTTCTGATTTTCAATCGAAAGGGATTCGCCCGCACGTTCGTCCTCCTGCGACAAACGCACATAGATCCCGACATTGTAAGTAGTTTGCTTTGCCATAATAACTCCTTTCCAATCAAAGCAAACCATATTCGATGATACAACTATTATAGCGCAGAAAACCGAATATGGCAAGTCTTTTTTCAAAACTTTTTAGTTCTTTTCGGTTTTCTGAAACGCTCTTTTGAAAGCAAGTTCATAAAGCACCTTATCAAGGTCTTTTTCACCCACGAAATGACTTGTCACAGCATAACGCTGACCGTCCACTTCGTACACGGCTTTGCTGGTCGGCTTATCTTTATATCTCTCATTCAGCTCAGCCAAAGTAAATCCTGTATCTTTTCTTGGCAAGTGTCTCCTTTCCGCCTGCGATTATCTATCTCTACACGCAATGGCTTTTTGTTGCAGGGGCGTTACGCCTGCACAGGTGCTGTACGGAACGGCAGAGCCGTCCCTTACACAGCAATCGTTTTGTTGTCGGAATATATGTTACTCCGAATAGGAATGATCTGTTTCTGAAAAGCTCATCTGCTTAGCGTACTTTTCGGAATAGCTTTCGTCCGAGCTGTTGTCAGCATCGGCAGAACTATCGTCAGCCAGCTCACCAATCTGCTCATAGGTCATACCGCTTGCTGTCAGCTTGCCGATCAGCGTATGCTCCGCAGTCACAGCATCGAGAAGTGCCTGTCCCTCCGCACCGCCGTAAAGCTGTGAGAGCTTATCGTAGGTGTAGAGCTTGCTATCAATGATGACCTTGCGCCTGCGCTCCTGCACAGCTTTGATAGACTTTTCGTAGCTGTCGAGCTTTGCCTGATTCTCCGCAAGAACAGCATCCGTAATGATAACAGCGGACTTCTCATCAACCTCGGTCTTAGCTTTCTTACTCATTCTCATCACCTCCCAATGTATTGGATTTAGGGATAATACCCTATGCTAATATTATAGCATTCTCGGACAGCAAAAGTCTATTCGCATTGCGCAAGAAGTTGAGTGCGCCATAAAACTTCTTCATTCGTGAAATTGTTATGGGGAATTTTGCAGAAAGCAGACCGAGCATTGCAAATCCGAGCCATATCACATTGACTGCATACTGCATAGGTCACCATTTCTGATTTATTCAATACGGAGAATTATTATCACGGAGCAACTATTTTTATAAAAATCATGCCCGTTTCCTGATTGAACGTGCTTGTATATATAGAGGGGGTTTTATCCGAGTGCCGCCGTGACCTATTCACATTCTGTATAGAAATATGCTGTTGAATTTAGGCACAAGGGAGAACCGTCATGAACAAAGTGTAAACTTTTCTGAAAAACAACGCCATTTTCTCAAAAACACCGGTAGAAAAGTGAAGGGCTTTGACGTTGTGACGATCACACGCACCCCTGCATATCATTTTCATCATAAAATTTTTCTGCGGTATACTTAACGAAGCGGTCAATAATTTGGTATTAACTTATGGGAGCATATTTCATAGGACTGCCGCCCAGACTGCGCAATAACTGCGCTGAGCCAGTTTACAATTTCAAGAGTGATGATATTGAGTGCATCACGCAGGAGCGTGAGCGAGTATGACCGCCGACCTAAGCGGCGGAGAGTTTAAGTCGCATAGCTCCAAATTCGCTGACGGAGCATCGAAAGCCTGAGTGATATGAAAATCCCACAGGCTGGAAAATAGCGCTACAGCGCAACAAAAATAACAAGCATTGTATTTTGCGCCGCACAGCGAGCGAAAATACCAAATGCTTGTTAGGGACACCCCAAGCCCCGAAACGACCGCACAGCGGTCAAGAAAATCGGCTAACGCCGAAATACAAACAAAGGAGACACCACTATGAAAACCGAGAAAAAGAAGCGTGGAAGACCGCCCAAACACAAGGCTATGGAGTTTGAGGGTATGACCTACGAGGGAGCAATCAATCACGCACTTGACAAAGAGGTCAGAGCCGACCTTGACAAGTGCCTTGTCGACAAGGACGAGAGCCAGCTTACCGACGATGAACGCAAGTACCTGAAACGCAAGAAGGAGAAGAAGTCCTACACCCTCAATGTTCGTTTCACCGAATCGGAAATGCAGGACATTCTTTCCAAGTGTGAGCAGTACGGTTACAAGAACAAGACCGAGTATATCCGTGATTGTGTTCGGGCGAGGGTTGATCTCACGCCCGACCGTTCCGAAATTGCCGAGTGTAACCGTCTGATGAAACGCATCGGAGCAAACATCAACCAGATACTTGTCCGACTTTACAGCACAGGTCACATCTATGCCGAGGATATTACCGAGATAAAGAAAGGGGTAAACGAAATTTGGCATACACTTCTATCCATACGATCAGGGCAACAGTCAGCGCAGCGATCGCTTACATCACAAGAGATGATAAGACCATCGACGGTTTATATGTCAACTCTTATGCTTGCCGAGCCGATAGCGCAGGAGCAAGCGAGGACTTCCGAGCCGTCCGAAACACAGGAACAGGACGCACCCAAATCCTTGCCTACCACATGATACAGAGCTTTGCCCCCGGTGAAGTCACGCCCGAACAAGCTATGCAGATCGGAGAGGAGCTGTGCGACCGTTATCTGAAAGGCGATTATCAGTATGTCATTGCTGTTCATCATGACAAGTCGCACCTGCATTGCCACATCATTTTCAACAACACAAATCTGTATAACGGTCTGAGCTTTACCACCGAGCATAATCAAGGCAGAAAGTCTGAAAGAGCGTGGGCAGAGTTGCGTGAGATTTCGGACGAGATATGTGCTGAACACGGTATATCTGTTATCTCCGAGCCTGAAAAGGGACATGGGGTATCTCACTTTGAGAGGAATATGCAGAAAGAGGGCAAGTCGTGGAAAGATAAGCTCCGTGTCAGGATTGCGGAGGTCATGCTTTACAGCCGTGACTTCAAGGATTTTCTTGAAAAATGTTCGGAGTGCAGTATCGAATATGTTTACAAGCCAAGCAATAAGGTCAAGCTGAAATTCCGTTTATCAGGTGACGGTCAACAGAAGTTTACAAGAGCCGACACCCTGGGCGCAGACTTCACCCCCGAACGCATAGCCGAGCAGATAGCGGAGATACAGGAAAAGCTGTCAGCGGCGAATGTCACTCCCGATATGCTTATCGAAGCGCCGAAGCCTGTTGTTCCAAAGACCGAGCCGAAGCCGACACAGACAGTCACCGCACCGACAAAGCCGAAACAATCTGCCGAGCCTGAAACTATCACCGAAACAAGTGAAACCGCAAAGAGAAAAGCTGCTGCGGAACAGGTGGAGAAGTTCTTTGCAGCCCGACGAGCAAGACGGCAGGCACAGCTTGATATGCTTAACGCAACTGCTATCAATCCGAAGCCTGAACCGTCTGCCCGGACACCACAGCCCACACCTACGGAGAGTAAAGCACCTGAAAAGAAAGAAGATCCGTGGAAAGCTATCAGAGGTATGGGCAGAGCAAACGAAATCATCGCAGACCTTGAAGCTGGTGGCGTTATGTCATTCAGCGAGCTGTCTGGATTCTTCTTCAATACACCTCACTCCGATGACCACACAACTGAGCGTGCCGATCTGAAAAAGAAGTTTACAGCTATCGACACGCTCATTGCAAAGATGAAGCACCGTGACGAGCTGGAGCCTGTTTACAAGGAGTATCAGGGCAAATCGGGCTGGTCGCAGAGCCGTTTCAAGAAGAAAAATGCCGCCACTATCGAGGACTACGAGCAGACGGTCAAGTACATCAAGGAGCATATCAAGAAGTATGCTGTTGACGGCAAACCGCCGACGATGCTTGACCTTTTGGAGAAGTCCAACAAGCTGAAATCGAAGTGGAACAGGCTTAATGTCGAGCATACCGCATTCCTCACCAAGCGTGAAACGGCGAAGAAGTACACCCGACAGGTGCGCCAGTACATCAACGAACAGCAGATGAAGCGTGAGCGTGAGAAAAGCCGTCAGAGGACACAGGCTAAACATAGAAATAAAAATACACTTGAATAAAGAAAGGAAACAACAACTATGAGCAAAATAGGTTATATCCGTGTTTCTACGGAGCATCAGGAAACAGCGAGACAGCAGGAGATCATGTGCAGTTATCAGGTTGACCGCATCTTCTCCGAGAAGCTGTCAGGAGCGAACACCGACCGCCCTCAGCTCAGGGCAATGCTTGACTATGTGCGTGAGGGTGACACCCTCTACATCGAGAGTATCAGCCGTCTGGGACGCTCCACAAAGGACTTGCTGAACATCATCGACACCCTCACAGACAAGGGAGTAACGCTCATCAGCCACAAGGAGAAAATTGACACCGACACTCCTGCGGGCAAATTTATGCTCACCGTGTTCGCTGCACTCTCACAGTTGGAGCGTGAGCAGCTCAAACAGCGACAGCGTGAGGGCATCGAGATCGCTAAGGCTCAGGGCAAGTACACCGGGCGAAAGCCTATCCCCACCGACTGGACGAGGTTCGGTCAGCTCTATGGGGAATGGAGAGCCAAGCACATCACGGGCAGGGACTTTATGCGGAGAATGAATATGTCAGCAAATACTTTCTACCGCCGTGTGCGTGAGTATGAACT
>ULSQ01037189.1_pt1 | contig 16400 bp, 15 predicted proteins | sample 1956821 | NCBI WGS metagenome assembly ULSQ01 (sample SAMEA4835712, study PRJEB28245) | human gut metagenome | biome: gut microbiome; material: fecal sample | place: Denmark | collected 2008 | reverse complement strand
GGCAGGTAGTGGCAGAGGCGATGCGGCGTTTGCCGGAAGAAAAATGGATAGGATTACAGAAGATGCCGGACCGTAAAGGAATCCAAAGGGATTTTTAAAGGGATTCCATGACGTGCTATTTTTGAAGACACATAAAAGTGACAAAGAAAAAAGCCCATATAGGGCTTTTTTAGGTGCAGCGGCTGTTGAGAAAATCCACGACGATGGATAAGAACTCACCATTGCTGGGCGGATCGGTTCGCGTGTATCCAACAATACGGGTAAATAAAGAACGGTTTCCGAACCACCAGAAATGCTGAATGGAATTGCGGATCCCGGCTTCAATCGCGGCATTCTTTTTCCCAAAATGTTCACCAATGGCCGGATACAGTCGTTTGGTGAGAGAAAATAGATAAGAAGGATCCTCCAGTATAAGAGAAATACCGTAAGTCAGATACTGATAGCCAATCAAAGATGAATAAATCCCGAGTTTAAAAAGCAAATCTTTAGGTTTTATCATGGCTACCTCCATCGTCCATGGTGTCTGGGACGACTGAGGATAGTTCTTTGACAATTTCGATAAACAGAGTAGCCACTTTCTTTTGCTTTTCTTCGGACAATTGGGTAAATAAATCAATACTGGATAATAGGCGTTTGATTACAACAAGTTCAGAAAGGGGTGTAAGAAGGTTCCAGTAAAAGTTCGGCAGCGGGGATCGACAGGTTATCAGAGACTTGATCAATAAGAGAAAGCGTAGGGTTCACATCTCCCTTCTCAATTTTGTACAAAGTACTTTTGGAGATACCAATTTCGTCAGCAAATTCCAAAAGAGACAACCCTTTTGTCAAACGAATCGTTTTAAGATTCGCCGCAAAATTACCTTTAATGTCCATAAACGTCCCTCCTTAATTTTACGATAAAATCTAACAGAGACGAGGGAAAGGACAAGATAATAAATGCACATATCAATATAATGAACGGATAGGGAAGATGGAGAAGAAGCACTTGTGGTAGTGACTTTTTCATTGATCTTCTTTTATGATGCAAGTAAGATAGAGATATTCGAAAGGGAGCGGGGGGATAGCGATATGAAAATATGCTGTGAAGTGGAACGGGAAGTGGCGGAAGCATTTGAAAGGGCCCTGGATATAAACAGGGAAAGCGTGGAAGATGTGATGAGAAGCGCCGTACTCGAATATATAAAGAAAACAAAGTTGACAGAGAAATGCCAGGTTCTTTCCGAGCGTTGAAAACAAATGGCTGAACGGGATATAATACCGATAGAAGTATCTGAATCAACCATAGTATCCTGATCAAAAGTGTTCACGAAGCGTGAGCACTTTTTTTGTTGTCAGAATCTAAAAGAAAGGAGTCCATGCAACTGTGTTGATAAAAGATACAAAAAATTACCATTGCCAGAATGAGGGCATAGAATCCCCCTTGTTTTGGCAAAGCGAAGAAGGAGAAAGGAATGAAACCATATTTTATAAACCTGTGTGATAAGCTGTTTGAAATTCTGGAAGATACAAGCACGCCTACGCGCATAAGAAAACTGCGGGCTGACGCTTTGATACAACTGTGCAGATACGTTGGAAAGCTGGAACGAACAACATCTATACGCAAGGATCTGTTCGATATTACGTTTGGCAAAAAAAGCGAGTTTATCATGTTGGCCACAACCGTAAAAGAGATTCGCGAGATATTAAAACCTACCATCCCGAAATGGAACGGCGGACAATGGTATACCAGCCCTTACCATGTAGAGGAAGAAGAACTAATCTACTGGGCGATATTTACGCCGAATCATCATCCGGGTCCAGAAGCGATACAACGATATATCACTGTGTTTGACCGATATTATCAGGGGAACCCATCCTAAAAGACTTGATGAAAATCACGTCTTTTTATTTTTGGAGGTGTGTCATGGAAAAAATGGAACAAATGAAAGCATATATAGAACAGATTCGTGCTGCGGATAAAGCGTACTACAATACAGGTGCTCCTGTGTTAACGGATTACGAATATGACCAGATGTTTGATGCTCTGAAAGCGCTGGAAAAGGAAACTGGAGTGGTCCTGTCCGCTTCTCCGACACAAAAAGTCGGAGGAGAGGTATTGGATGAGATCCATAAGGTGCTTCATACGAAACCAATGCTTTCCGCAGATAAAACAAAGTCCATAGAGGATGTTCTGCGATTCATGAACGGAAGACCTTGTGTGCTCTCCTGGAAATTAGACGGAAGCACAATGGTACTTCGCTATGAAAACGGGGAATTGAAACAGGCTATTACGCGCGGCGATGGGTATGCAGGCGACGATGTGACACATACAGCCCGCGTTTTTCTGAATATTCCCATAAAAATCAAAGAGAAGGAAAAGATCGAAGTACGTGGAGAAGCGGTTATTCGTTGGTCGTACTTCCATAAGATCAACGAAGAATTGGCGGACAGCCGATATAGCCACCCGCGCAACCTGGCGGCGGGCAGCATTGGAATGCTGGACGCCCGAGAGAGCAAAAACAGATGCTTGGAGTTTCAAGCGTTTGATTTGGTGGAAGGACCGACGTTTCAAACCAAGGCTGAACAACTGCGGTATATGAAACAATTAGGGTTTCAAGTGGTGGAACACGTGTTGATGAAAGATATGTCTCAAGAGCAAGTTCGCCGCTGTATGGAAAACATGGATCCGAAACACTACGCCTATCCGGTAGATGGTTTAATTGTAGAACAAAATGACATCGCCTATGGGAAGAGCCTAGGTCGGACCGGTCACCACGAAAATCGAATGATTGCGTTTAAATGGAAAGATGAAACATATGAAACCAGGTTTCGCGGCGTGGAACTGCGGCCAACGCGCAAAGGACGCCTTAGCCTTACAGGGTTGTTTGATCCCATAGAGATCGATGGGGTCATGGTCAGTCGTGCGACGCTGCATAATTTTGATGTGTTCAAACGATTCCGTTTGGGCAAAGGCGATCGTGTATTCTTGATCCGTTCCAATATGGTCATCCCACAGTTGGTTCAGAACCTGGATCAAAGCGATACATACGAGTTACCGGAATCCTGCCCTTGCTGCGGCGCAGATGTCGTGATCCGCAAAGAAGAGAACACACGGTTTTTGTATTGCAGTAACCCGAACTGCCCAGGAGCATTGGTTCAAAAATTTGTGCATTACTGCCATCGAACAAGGATGAACATACCGGGATTGTCGGAAGCGACGCTTACAAAGTTTGTCAACAGAGGTTGGTTGACTATATTTGGCGATCTGTATGAGCTGGATCGATACAGGGAGCAAATGATCCAGGAGAATGGTTTCGGGGTTCGTTCTTATGAACGGCTGCAGAAATCCATTGATAGCAGCCGGAAAACCACGTTGAATCGTTTTATTGCGGCCCTGGGAATCCACGAAGTGGGGCGCTCGGCCGGCCGCATCATCAGCGATTATTTTGGCGGAAGCTGGACGCTCTTTGAACAGGCGATCCAGGATGGGTTTGACTTTACGACGTTACAGGATTTTGGCCAGACCATGAACGATAGTATCTACAAGTGGTATGCCGATAAACAGGCCGAAGCACTTTGGCGCCCGGCGTTACAACACATTGAATTTCAAGTCAAAGAAAAGGAGCATTCCATTATGAACAACAAAAATGTATTTCAAGGCAAGAAGATCGTGGCAACGGGAAAACTAGCAGGATATACACGCACAGAAATCCAAGATAAAATACTGAGTCTGGGAGCGACACCGCAAAGTGCAGTATCCAAAACGACGGACTATCTTATTGTAGGAGAAAAAGCCGGCAGTAAATTGATAAAAGCGCAACAACTGGGCGTTCCGACTTTAACGGAAGAGGAATTTGAAGAAATGATAGGATAGCAAAAACAACATCGAAAGAGGGATAAGGTTTACGCCTTGTCCCTTTTTTATATACGGAAGGCGGAGATGCAGAAGGCCTTGCGTTTCGGATCCCTCAACGGTGTAATTAGATGACTGAAAAGGTGTACCTTTTCGGAAGATAAGATTTTCAGATGAAACGAAAAAATTTTGCATCCGAAAAAGTCAGAAATCCTTTTTTGGATATGACCCAAAAAGAGAGAACCTTTTTGGATAGAAAAGGAGATAAACATGTTAAACAAAGTATATGGATACGCGCGCGTATCGACGAGAGAACAGCATCTGGATCGCCAAATCATTGCCCTTAAGAGTTATGGGATTGATGAACGAGATATTGTAACCGATAAAGAGAGCGGTAAAGATTTGGAGCGTAAAGGATACACCTTGCTAAAAGAACAACTTTTGCGGCCAGGTGATACGCTGGTGATTCAAGACTTGGACAGGCTCAGCCGGAACAAAGCACACATCAACCAGGAATTGTTGTATTTTCAGGGGCAAAAAATCCGGGTGAAAATTTTAAACATTCCCACCACACTGGTGGAACCGCCCAAAGGACAGGAATGGGTCATTGAGATGACAAACAATATCATCATCGAAGTGTATGCCAGTATTGCAGAAAATGAGCGAAAACGGATAAGAGAAAGACAGCGCGAAGGAATCGACGCTGCACGAATGAAAGGCAAACACTTGGGAAGACCCCCGATCTTATATCCGACAGAATGGGAATCTGTATATAAGCAATGGAAAGCAGGAGAAATTACAGCAGTATGCGCCATGCAAAAGCTTGGGTTAAGGCGCGGCACATTTTACAAGCTTGCTGGCCAATACACAAAGAAAGAATAAGAGGGATCGTATATGAGAACAAAAATGGATGTGTGGTGCTTTACCGAATGGGGAAAAACGTATACTATATTAAAAGCGAAGGTTTAGAACGTAATTGTTAATGGGCCAGGCACTGAGGTTTCTGCTGATATGGAGCCAAATAAATGCTTGGGCTATTTATGTCTAAATATGGTAAAGTAAGTAGGATGGTTTTAGGTTGAGTGAGGTCGGAAATGGTTCCCGACACACTCCTCTGCAAAAGAGCGGAGAAGATGAGTACCTGAGATGCAGGATACACCGCCCTGCCACTCAACCAATTTTAGAACACCTCTTTAGAGGTGTTCTTTTTTATCCCACATGACATTTATAACCTCCTTTTTATATCAACTGCATGTATTTCTGTTAAATGAGAAAAGATGAAATTCGAGGCGGGGAATGGAAAAATCAAAATAACAATCCTGTTTTTCTATTGCCTGGTAGACCAATTACACAAATTAGAAGAAAGACCCACAAGTATGGCGAGAATATAAGTGGTAAAGAGAGAGGAGGAAATAAACACTTTAAATACCATCCCAAAACGAAATGATTTCAGAACAAAAGAAAAAACGGAGAGATATTAAAAGTTTTTACTGAACAAAAGAAAAAACTATTAGAAAATAATAGGTATTTTGGATATAATAGAAACAAGGAGGCGGTAGTATGATCGTTCGGCCCTATTATCTAGATGCCTTAAAGGCCTATCGGGATATACCATTGGTGAAAATTCTTGCAGGGATCCGTCGCAGTGGAAAATCGACGATATTGGAAATGCTTAGGGAGGATCTAGTAAGAAGCGGAGTCCCAGAAAATCATATAATCAGTATGCGGTATACCTCCGAAGACTTTGACGATGGGATGACGGACAAAGAGATGTACCGTGGCATCAAGGAAAAAATGACGGATGGCCAACAATACTATCTTTTGCTGGATGAAGTGCAGGAAGTCGTTGGATGGGAAAAAGCAGTGAATAGTCTGCTTGAAAATGCGAATACAGATATTTATGTGACAGGGTCCAATTCCAAACTAATGTCCGGTGAAATATCAACATACTTGACGGGACGGTATATTTCTATCCCCGTCTTTACGCTGTCTTTTGCTGAGTATTTAGAGTTTAAAAAGGCGAGCGGCCGCTCGCAAAAAGAGCTTTTGAACGAGTATATTCGCCGGGGCGGTTTTCCAATCGTTGCGCTTGGTAATTTTGACGAAAATTCTGCGTACCAGATCGTCGAAGGCATCTATAACTCTGTCATTACGAGCGATATTGCAAAACGGCATAACATTACAAACTTTGATCTGTTCAACAGAGTGATAAAATACATCATTGAAAATGTTGGTAAAACCTTTTCGGCAAACGCAATTGTAAAATTCTTGAAAAATGAAGGACGATCTTTATCGGTAGAATCAGTGTATAACTATCTGGAATGGATGGAGAAAGCTTTTGTGATCTATCGGTGTCAGCGATATGATATGCAAGGGAAAAATGTGCTGAAGACACAAGAGAAATTCTATCTGGCAGATGCGTCTCTGAAATACTGCATGATGGGATTCAATCCAAAATCCATTGCTGCCATGCTTGAAAATATTGTTTATTTTGAATTGCGCAGAAAAGGCTACGACGTATATATCGGCAAAAACGAAACGAAAGAGATCGATTTCGTAGCGGTACGACGGGATGAACGCATCTATGTGCAGGTATGCCGCAATTTGCCAGAGGACTCGGACAGGGAAGTTGCCAACCTGCTGGAGATAAGAGACCATTATCCCAAATATATTGTGACGCTTGATGAGTTGGCACAAGGCAACATTAACGGGATCAAGATTGTCTATTTGGCAGATTTTCTTTTGAGCGAAACATATTGAGTGCATTATGTGGATGTATCTGTATGTTTAGGTGATGGATGCGTAGAGGATACTGAACTGCAGGTTTTTAGAATATGGCAGGGTCAACACATAAGTTTTCTCACGAAGTTATGGGGGTGCATGGTTATTTCAAAATTACAATATCGTTCTATAGAACAAATCGTGGAATCTTTTCTTCAACAGGGGAAAGAAGGGGAATGCTGGGACTTTAAACAAGAGTGGCATGAGAATATGCCCGATCTAATAAAGGATATTATCTGCTTTGCGAATACTGTACATGATGAGAACTGCTATTTGATTTTTGGTGTAGCGGATGATTTGCAGATCGAAGGTATGAAAAAGGAACGAAGAAAACAAGCTGATATTATAGATGCGATTTCCAAACTTACTTTTGCTGGAGATGTATATCCTAAAATAGAAGTAGAAACGATTCAACTTGCTGGTCACGAATTGGATATATTGATTGTTTTTAATACGGAGAAGACACCTATATACCTCAAAAAATCTTATGGGAATATGAAAAAAGGGTGTATCTATCTTCGAAACGGTGATAGGAATACTCCAGATAATGAAAATGCAGACATAACGGATATTGAAAATTTGTGGCGTAAAAGATTGGGACTCACAAAACCTCCGTTCGAATATATTTTGGATCGAATGCACAATAAGTTGGAGTGGAAAGAAAGTAACGGATACTACTATAATATCTATCAACCAGAATATACTATTCAAGTCATACAATGTGAAGATCATTATGCGGAGTTCTACGCATATACCATGATAAATCCGGTTGTCTCGTATGAGCTATTGAACATAATATACAGAAATACTGTGCTAGAATCGTATCAGTTGGTTGCGCTAGATAGTCGGCGTTTGAGAGTTCCTACTCCCGAAATGGCATTTATTTGCCATGATGGATACAGTATGAGTTCAGAATATAGCTACAGGTATTATATCAAAGAAAGTAATCAATATAGGATATTGTCTTTCTTATATGATCCAGATAACAAGGACGAAAGATATACGTTTGAGCGTCTGAAAAATGTAGTTTTGATATACCAATCACTCGAGGAGAAAGATGCTTTTGAGTCTTTTGTCAAAAATAACCAATACATGGTAGATAGATACTTGAGGCGTGTTGATAAATATAACGGTGTTGTTGCGGGGGATGAAACCAGAACAAAAGTGTTTCGGGAACGACTTAGACTTGGTGTTGCGCTAAACGAACTGTTGACAGACTTGCGCGCTAAAAAGATTGATATGTCCGATAATATTTGAAAAATTAGAGAATTCCACAAAACGTAAAAAAGAGGCCCTATACAGGGCCTCAAATCATATATTTAGCAATAATAGCGCTGCGTGGGACAAACGGTTCGCGCCAAAACCGGGAATCCAGAGAAACAGATCGGTTGTCGCCAAGCACATAGTAAGAGTCGTTAGGGACAACGGTGCCATCAGGCAGCAGATCGCCGGGCATATATGAAATGCGCTTTATAAGCGTTTGATCTTCATGCCGGAAGATAATGACGTCGCCGCGATGCAGGGAACCAATCGGACGCCATCCCAAGATATAGCTGTTCTGATGGATGGTCGGTTCCATCGAACTGCTGGGGACATATCCCAAATAGAACAACCAATGAAACAATCCATACATGAGAAGAAAGGAACAGGCACATAGACGGATTGTTTTTGACGGACGGTTCACGCGATCTCCTTTTGAAACTGTTCGTTTTGCTTCAGATGTTTTCGAGCGACGGATATGTACGCGCGCAGGCTGTTGACAGATACGCCGATGGACCGCGCAATATCCGGGCGGGGAACACCGCACGCCGATTGTACAATGGCGTCTATGCCCTTGCAAACCATCCTGTCGGCTCCTTGTTTGCTCCGTTCAAGGGATTCCAATATTGCCTGGCTGGACGCAGCATCATCCATGTACTCCGTTTCCTGTCCCTGCATGGTTTCAAGATATGTGCTGTGTACCCTCCGTGCGGCATAGATCAAGGCATTGTAGATTTCGTTGCGAATGACTTTGTAAGCGTATGTAGAAAACTTGCCTTGCCCTGTAGTAGTGGCCGCCGCTTTACATAACCCCATGCAGCCGATTTGATACAGGTCGTCGTAATCGTATGTCGAATCATGAGAGGGTAAAGAAACACATTTTTTAATGACATACGGAACAAGCCCCAGGTTTTCTGCGACAAGTTGCTGCTGATCAGATGTCAATGTTTTCAATTATATCCCTCCCGAAACGAAACGGTATTGATTCTCCTGCAAGACTTTGCGTGCCTGCTGAATCACCTGCTGGCAATAATAGTCGCCAAAATATCCAATATGGACCTTCTCAGGTGGCAATTGAAGCACATCGGCCAGCCATGCGTACGCCTGTTTTTTGCTCATAATGCCTGTCAAATGAAGCTGATCAAAATAGAAATGAGCCTGCTTGCGAAGGTAGCGCAGTTTTTTGTCCGCCATCGTACCAAGCGGTATGGTTGTATTGGGAATGACGCGTACATAGGTATCGCATGCGGGATACTTGCTGCAAACGTACAATCGCGCATGGTTTGGGTTGGACTTATAAATCCCATCTGCGCTGCGCAATACGACAGGGCTTCCGCAGCAGGGACATTTTTCCGGACGAGACATTTGTTTATAGCGTTGTTTGGGCAACGCGACCCACCTCCTTAGAAAATAAAAAAGCCGATAGACGTAAAAAAATACACACAGAACCAAGGACCGTTGGATATTGGATCTCACCAACATTGATTCTGTATGTATGAATCTACGCCTATCGGCTTCGAAGTTGTGAACAGAAACCGCAAGTGGGGTTGTGTACCAACAACCCGTCCCCATGAATCACTCATCAGGGAGCCTAATGCGAACATCTGTTTGTAAGAGAATCATAGCAAAAATAAGAGGATTTGTCAACAATCCGCCCTTATTTGCGTTTTTTAGAGGAATACAACCAAATACCGATACAAATGAGCGATCCGGAGAGAAAAACAAGGATGTGTGTCAAAGGGATCGGATTGGATTCGGTGCTTCCCAAAGTAACATCTGCCGTGGGACTGGACGCCATTGGAAGGGAGGGAACCGGGGTAGAAGCAGCGGTGGTGCCAAGATTGGTAAGCCGATAGAGCTTGCTTTGCCCAAGTTCCATTGTAAGCACGCCTTCTGGAGAAACAACGATTTTTCCGGGGTATCGGCCGACATCGGTTTCCAGTGAAAATTCCGTGTTTGCCCATTGTTTCCCTAAATCGATAACGAGCTGTCCGGGGGAAGCGTCTAAAGCAGGATCCGCTTCAGCGCCGGCTGTTGTTATGAAACAGACGGCTAGGGAACACGCCAACAACAAAAAGAATGCCCATCGTTTCATGAAGGTTACCTCCTATTCCGTTTACGGAAATGAAGGATAACGAGGAGACCGGATATGCCACAAAAGCCGGCGAGTGCGAGGAACATCCAGGGGGAACCGCTATCTACACCGGTCTGTACGATTGGCGCGTTTTCCACTACGATGGGATCGCCATTGACATAATCCGAACCGACTTCTACAGTGATGACTTTTCCGGACAAAGTGTATCCATCCAAAGCAGAAGTCTCGATCAGTTTCCACATCCCCTGTTCAACGATAAATTCAGCGATACCGTTTTTGTCGGTTTTTTGGATTTGCAGCTGTTCGCCGGCCTGGTTATAAAGACCAAAGGAGACGCCGGGCAGCGGTTTTTTGGTTACGGCATCGATTTTCAATATACGGATCCGGGATACATCGTCAGTAAATTCTGTAACACCGGATACGGTGCCATCCGCCCGTATTTCAAATGAAAAGGACTTGGGATTCAAGGCATGGCCGTTTGGAGCAAGCGTTTCCCGGAAGGTATACTGCGCACCAGCAGGGAGCCGGAAAGCATGGACTTGTCCGGTTTCAGAAGTCACATCCGTAAATACCATGTTGCCCGCGGCATCATAGATTTCGATTGTAGCGCCTGGCACAGGCACTCCGGTTGTAAGATCGGTTTTCGTAAGAACAACCTCCGTCGGGCTGTTTTGGAAGGTAAAGGTAAGCGTTTCCGTTGTATCGGCGTCAATCGTTGCCACTTGTCGTTCGTTGGAGAGCAAGTATCCGGCGGCAGGATTGGATTCAAAAATAGTCCATTCCCCACAAGGAATCAAAGGCGATTGTGCAACGCCCGTTTTGTCGGTGACCAGCTCGTACGATAGTCCCAGTGCATCGTTCTGGATGGTAAAAGTCGCGCCTTCGATGCGGTAAGATAAGTCGTCTTCCGGCAGGTCCTCCGGCTTACGCGTGTCCTCTTTGATGATTCGGATCCTCCCTGTGACCAGTTTGTTGAGGATCGGTTCACCTTGATTGACCTGAACGGTAACCTTGGATGTATCGGAGCCAGGATAACTGAGATCAACGGGGAACACCGTATGGAGCGGATAGTAAGAAGACGGCACGTGCAACTCGCGGAATTCGTAGTGGCCGTATGGAAGATCACTTGTGATGGAAAGCCGTCCATCGGCCTGCGTAACGCCGACGGCAACAAGAGCGCCTTTCTGCAGCACGGTGTTGCCGACACCATGAATATCTTCTGAAGCAAACAATCCGAAGACAAATCCAGCGCCTGGTTTGGTCTCGATGCTGGAGTCGTCTGGTTGGTAAACTTCCGCTTGTTTTTCCAATAACAGCTCGGTAGCAGGACGGTTATTGCGGGCGTCAAGATGTTCCAGAACAATTGCGGTTGTCTGATCCTGATGAGACAGCGTAACGTCATACACCGTGGGATTTAGAACCAATTCGTTATTCCCGACGGAGATTTCCTTCACCTGGTATTCGCCTAAATACAGAGGAACGGACAAGACATCTTTTTCTGTTTCTGTTACAAGCGTATCCGCCAGCTCTCCTGCGTGTAAACGCACCGTGCCATCCGGTGTAACAATATCGGTTTTGGCATGAACCTCATACACACAGCCGACAACTTTCTGGTCTTGGAAAATTGGGCGTGTAACGGTGCCAAACTCAGTTTTTTCCTCCTGCGTCCCAGCGAATACGGGCCCTTTTTTTGTTAAACAGATTTGGCCCATAACGGGTTGGTTGGGGAATTTGATTTCTACGACAGGATGATCATTGGTAACTTCAAAGGATACGGGCGTTGGATTGAGAAGATAACCGGTACTCGCTTCCTGTTCGTGTAGGGAATACCGGCCGTAAGGAAGAGGTTCGGGTAAAACAAATGTGCCGTCACTGGCTGTCTCAAATACGTCTAGATCTTTGGGGACCGGATATCGTTGGTGCATGACGATCCATTCGCCGGTACCTTCATTGCGGATCTTGAATTTGTTGCCCGCTGCCGGAATGGTTTTACCGGTAGTAGCATCTATTTTCACGACCTTGATTTCGCTCTGATACACAAAATCTTCCAGGATGTAAGCGTACACTTTTTGGTCGGTGTCAATGACCACTTCAAAGGGCTGAATGGGTGCAATGGCCGGATCCCCTGTATCTGTCTCGGTGACGATGACAGTAGCGTACGGCAGAGGCTTACTGATACAGTATCCATTTTCATCGGTTACTTGTGTATCCAGTACTTCGCCGGTAGACTTCAGAGTAAAGGTAAATGTTCGGCCTTCCAGGGGGACCTTGATGTTGTCGTTCGGATGATTGCCCTGAATGAATTTCGTTAGTGCGATTTGCCCTTTGATGACGGTGTTGGCAATGGTTACAGGATAAATATCCGTAGTCGAATCATTGACCCCGATGGAAACCGGGTACTCCTGCGCATTGAGGAGGTAACCGTTGTTCCCGGCATCCGTTTCTTTGACGATGTAATTCCCGAAAGGTAAATCCTTTGAGGTAGCTGTCGTTGCATTTTCCAGGGAAAGGGTATCCACAACGTTGCCGTCTCCGTCCAGGATTTCAAACTTGGTGCCCGTCAGTTCAGCATCGCCTTGCGGGGCGTCTGTTCCGGTATCCGCGTCTACCTTGTGAATCCGAATTTTTCCGGTGGCGGGAGTGGTCATTTTCAACGTACTGGTGACAGCCGGCATCATCAGGCTGTTATCTACCAGCACCACCTTCTGATCGTCATTGGTGGGCGCATACCAACCATAGTTTGCGGTGTTTCGGTTATCTTTTCCGGTAAAAGTGATGCGGATGGTTTGGTTGGCCATGGACAAAGGCACGGAGATGGTCAGGGTATCGCCGCTTTTTCCCGTGTATCCAGAAACGGATACGTTGGCAGGGGCGGTGTAGATGTATCCGCCGCTGCAATTGACCAGGGTGACGGTCGTTTGACCTACAAACTGGTCCCCTTGGCGTTTCATTTCCATGTTCGGATTGGAGAGATTGACCTTGTGTGTAAGAGTCGTTCGGTTGCGTGCTTTGGTTACCAAGTCCATGCAATAGTCCCACATCTTTTGTGCAGTGGCATCGCCTTGCTTGGCTCGTGCACGGTTACGGGAGAGCTGCGAAAAGTTATATTGCTGAAAATCCATGCCGTGTTTGGCCTGTTGTTCAGCCAACCAGTAACGAATGGCATTGGCGGTAGCATACCGTGCCTGGTCATCGGTTAAACCGCCATTCCCACCGGCGGGATATCCAAAAGTCAAAATAGAATACAGCCCCTGATAGGTCTCCGTTGGATAAGTGTCGGTAGGACTGAAGATAGAATAGGTATTGTTGTTGCGTGGATTGCCTTTTTTATGTTCGAGGCAGTACACGACTTTGTTTTCGTCAACGTTAAAATGTTGAGGAGTTCGAGTTGCTTCCCAGGTACCGCTTCCCGATACATTTTCAAAGAGGCGAACAGAAACGGGTTCTGTCTTTGAACTGATGGGGGTACTTGCCGCCATGGCAAATGCGCTTAGTGGAAAGAGGGTGGCAAGCAACAAGAGAGAAAAGAAAAAAGCGCCCATACGGGACGCAATCGATTTATACAACGATCATTCACTCCTTTGACAGAATTAAAAACCAAAATTAAAAAATATTTCAATCTGTTTTTCTACTAGAAGCTACGTATTTTGAGTAGCATAAATTCAAGATTGTAAATATTAGGATGCAAAAAATACATGCAATTGAGAATATACCTCATCTGGATGTTGTTTTTTTCTGATTATTGAGTATAATAGAAAGCGAACTGACGGAGGGGAGTGCATCTGCTATGCTGTTGCAATTTAACTTTAAGAATTTTAAGTCATTCCGTGATGATACCACGTTGGACTTAACAGCGACAAAAATTTCCGAATACAGCAATCATGTTATTACGGTCGGGAATGAGAAGATTCTTCCGATTACAGCTATTTTCGGTGCTAATGCCAGTGGTAAATCCAATGTTTTAGAGGCTTTCAGATATATGACTACCTACGTTTTGTGTTCTCTCAATTACGGTGGAGATGAATCAAAGAAAAAGAACAAGTCTGAGTTTTTAACTCCAACGCCATTTTTGTTTGACGCAAGCAGCAAGGATGCTGAATCATCTTTTGAAGTATATTTCATTTCTTCAGAAGAGAATGGGGCAAAGTCATATAATTATGGATTTACAGTTAATAGTACCGGGATAAAAGAAGAATGGCTCAATTATAAATCGAAGACTTCTCGTGGAGATTATAAGCGTATTTTCTATCGTAACGGTTCTGATCTTGATCTTTCCGGTATAGCACCTAAAAGTCAAGAGAATTTGAGGATTGCGCTTGAAAAAGAAACGTTGATAGTATCGCTTGGTTCAAAACTAAAGATCGCAAAACTTAAGCTGATTCGTGATTGGTTTATGGATAACGAGATTGCCGATTTTGGCCGTCCGGTCGAAAACTTCTTCCTATCGGAACAACTTCCAGATGGTTTTGTAAAAGATAAAAAAGTTCAGGATAAAGTTGTTAACTATTTTTCAGCATTTGATCCTTCGATTATTGGATTTGAGGTCGAACCAATCGAAAGTGATGATGAAGAATCTTCTGGCCGAGTAAGAATTGATGCAGTACACAAGATGATTGATTCAGAGGAAACTGCGAGCATTCCACTGAAAAAGGAATCTGCAGGTACACTTAAGATGTTTGCGCTATATCCTTTATTGCAGGAAGTGTTGGGAACAGGAGGCGTGCTCTTTGTTGACGAACTAAACGCACGTCTTCATCCATTACTTGTAAGAACCTTTATCATAACTTTCTTAAATCAAGAAACAAATCCAAATCATGCACAACTTGTCTTTACTTTACATGATTCTTGGCAGCTTAACAACAATATCCTTCGTCGTGATGAGGTGTGGTTTAGCGAAAAAGCATCCAATGGTGTCTCTACGCTTTATTCACTTGCGGACTTTGTTGATGAAGATGGTGTAAAGATTCGCAAGGATGAAAATTATGAAAAGAATTATCTCTTAGGAAAGTACGGCGCTATTCCCACATTGCAGAACTTTGATTTGTTTAGGGGGGAATGAATATGCCGGATAGAAGTGGAAAGCGTAAAACGCGAGAACAGCTCTCCAAGCGCCGTCCGGAACTGGGCTATTACTTTATAGTGACAGACACAAAAGAAACTGAGCAAAATTACATGCTTGGTTTGCGGGACTCCATTCCAAAAGAACTGCAAGGAAAACTTGTGATAAAGGTTTGCAAAGCAAAAACGGTTGATCTTGTTAACGAAGCACTCAATATGGCTTCGTTGCAGCCTCAATATGGTGAACCGTGGATTGTCTTTGATCGTGATCAGGTAAAAGACTTTGATAAGATTATAGCTACTGCACTTGAAAAAGGAATCAATGTTGGCTGGTCTAATCCATGTATTGAGATATGGTTCAGTACATACTTCGGATCTATGCCTACATATCAGGATTCAGTGTCGTGCTGCAATGGATTTGCGAAAAAATTCGTACAAGTCACTGGACAAAAATATCAAAAATCAGACAAAGCGATTTATCAGAAGCTGTGCCGTCATGGCGATGAACAAAAGGCCGTTCGTATTGCACAAAGAAAGCTAATCGAGCACACTCAAAATTGCATGGACAGGCCATCAAAAATGTGCCCTTGCACCACGGTGCATACATTGGTTGGTGAGATAACCGAAAAGACAATTCCTTCACGCTAATAATGTTCGTATCAAAGGGTTGTCTGAGCTTATTTATAGAAAGAGAGGTGTATTGTTATCCGATTAAAATGTTTGGCCTTCCGCTTGTGCATCTTTCTGTAATGTTCTTTGTGTCAAGAACAGATGCACGGAACCGAGCAAATCGATTGGTTGCAATGGTTGTAAAAAATGATGTGTAGAACAACATCTGTAGTTGACCAATAAGGTATGAGGAATACATCAACTTTTCAATAGAAGTTTTCGCTACAACGATCACTTACTCTTTCGACAGAATTAAAAAATATGTTGGCTCAGATAATGAGAAAAATATTTCGGGAAGTCATGTTTTATGCTCATCTGCTGTCTTTGACCTATGGACAAACCCTTTGTTTCTTTTATAGTAAACTGCCCGCTCATTTATTTTTCAAATGGGTAGTTTACTATTGACTTTTCACATAAAAACCATACATAATATAGTAAAGTACACTGTTGATTAACAAACTTAAGACAATTAAATAGAGGTGTGTGAATGCTACGTGAAAACGATATTAGAGCGGTGAGAAAGATTTTTGGCCAACATTATTATGTAATGACTACGGCTGAACTTCTCAATGCCAAGCTATACTATGCAGATATTAAACAGCTTTTGGATGAGGGATATATTGAAAGAATAAGGCGCGGTTATTATCACTGGATTGAAAGCTGTGAGACCAAAGAAATAGTTATCATCAATACTTTGTTTCCAGA
>ULSQ01064309.1_pt1 | contig 16665 bp, 10 predicted proteins | sample 1956821 | NCBI WGS metagenome assembly ULSQ01 (sample SAMEA4835712, study PRJEB28245) | human gut metagenome | biome: gut microbiome; material: fecal sample | place: Denmark | collected 2008 | reverse complement strand
GTGTCGGTCGCAATGCCGCGGTGCAGCCGTAGCCTACTATTATCAATCAAACAATAACAATTATGAAGAGAGTTTTTACAGCCATTCTTTTCGTCGTGGCTCTCATGACGGCCACGGCCACCCAGGCACAGATTAAGTTCGGACTAAAGGGCGGACTCAACGTGACCAACATGAGCTTCAGCACCGACGTGATTGACAAGTCAAACCAGACGGGATTCTTCGTAGGCCCGACGGTAAAGTTCACCCTGCCGCTGGTGGGACTGGGCATCGATGCCGCCGCCCTGTATGACCAGCGCGACGCCAAGGTGGGCGACGAAGGCGACGAGCTTACACTGAAGCAGCGCGCGATAAACATACCCATCAACCTGCGCTACAACATCGGGCTGGGCAGCATGGCCGGCATTTACCTTGCTGCAGGTCCGCAGTTCGGCTTCAACATCGGCGACAAGACGTTCTCGTTTGACGATGGAATTAATTACGACATGAGCAAGACCAACTTCAGCATCAACGTCGGTGCGGGCGTGTCGCTCATACAGCACCTCGAAATTGGCTTCACCTACAACATTGCCTGCGGCAAGACGGGTGAGGTGAACGTGCTGGACGTGGTCGACAACACCTGGAACCAGGTTACCAAAGGCCGTGCCAACGCATGGCAGGTGTCGGCAGCCTACTATTTCTGATGGCCCGGCAGCGATGGCCAATGTGGCGGGTTGGGCAACCGCGCCCGTTGCTTCAGTGCAATGGTTTGTGCCCTCCTTCCACCTCGTTGCCTATGCCTGCCTAAATGGCTGAGGCCGAGGCTGTTGGCCGCCAGTGCCATTCCATACGGCAAAACAGGCCGTCTTGCATTGCAAGACGGCCTGTTTCGCATTGTGAAACGACCCGTTCCGCATGGCCGCATGGCTGGCGGCCTGTCACCGGTCGGCTTAGGGCATGGGCCGTCAGGCCCAACTGCGTGATCATGCAGCCGCCAAGCCACTTCCCGTTTCAGCGCTCACAGGCCTCGGCCACCGCCTGGAGCGTGGCGCGTTGGGCCACGGCCGTGGGTTAGTTGCTGCGGCTGCACGATGCCTAATGCTTTGTATGGCATGGCCACCGATGGCCTGCGAGGCAGCGAAACAGTGGTCTCTGTGTTTGCATTCGGCTTTGCAGGCACATCCCTCCTCACCTTGCAGCCTTGTTGCCGCCTTGCCTCGGCTGGCCACGCTGGGCCTTATGCAGAGGCTGCAACCGGTGTGCGCGTCAAGGCGTGTGCATTTGCTTTTGTGGCAAACGCCCTGTCTGATGGGGATCGGCTGCGTCAAGAAGCCTCCGGCAGCCAGCCGGCCGGTTTTTGCCTACCTGCCGCCGCCCCCTCCGGGCGATGCCCCCGTGCGGGCGTCGGTCTGCGTCTGTGTGTTGCTGCTGCTGTTGCTGTTGCCCGTTGCCGTCTTGCACCCTGCCGTGAGCAGGGCTGCCGCCAGTAGGGCGCATGCCGTCTTTGTGGTTGGTCTCATTGTCGTCGTGTGTTGATGATGGCTGCAAAGATAGCAAAAACGCCCGACAGTGCAAAATAATCGGGCCGCCCTTGCGTTATGAAAAGTATGAGGACAATAGCTTTGGCCGTATTGGCAGTGCTGTGCGTCGCCCCTGTGCGCGCGTCGGTGGCTGCCGACACCCTTGGCCGCGACGGCGGACTGCCCGTGCGTGTGGCGCGAGTCAGGCATGCCATCGACAGCATGCTCAACCGCCGCGACACGCGCGACAGCGCGCGCGTGGACACCACCTACCTGCGCCGTGCGCCAGAGCGGTTGAGGCTAAAGGTGCGCATCAACTGTTCGGGCTCCGACATCGACACCCGTGGCGTGTACGGCGGCGCTCCCTACGAGGCCAGGCTCGAGGCCAAGCTGAGAACAACCCTGAGCTTCGGCGCCTCATACCGCGGCCTGTCGGTGGGCGTGGCGCTCAACCCGGCCAAGCTTACGGGCGAAGACAGAGACTACGAGCTGAACCTCAACGCCTACGGCAACCGTTGTGGTGCCGACGTCATACTGCAGTCGTCGAAGACATACGAGGGTACGCTCGGCGGCGGGGTGAGCGACCGCGACGTGCCTGTGGGCAGCGTCAGCCAAGACATGCTGACGGTAAACGCATATTATGTGTTCAGCGGGCGGCGCTTCTCGTTTCCCGCCGCGTTCACCCAGTCGTGGCTGCAACTGCGCAGCAGCGGCAGCTTCATGCTCGGGCTTCCCCTCATGGGCGGCCGCCTCAAGTCGGCCCAGGGTGCCGACGGGCTGTCGGGCGAGCGCACGCTGGGCATCATCTGTGCCGGCATAGGCGCGGGCTACGGCTACAACTGGGTGGTGGGAGGCAAGTGGTTGCTGCACCTCTCGACGCTGCCCGAGCTTGTGGTGTTCAGCCGCAGCCGCCTCACCACGCCCGCCGGCCGCGAGAAGATGCCCTACCGGTTTCCCAACGTCATAGCCGTGGGGCGCATGGCCGTGGTGCGCCACTTCGACAGATACTTCGTTGGCATGACCGTCGTGATCAACACCTCACACCTGGGCGACAGCCGACAGTTGTCGGTTGGCAACACCAAGTGGCGCGCCCGCATGTTCGTAGGCGTAAAGCTATAGCCTCTTTTGGGCTCACTGGATAAATCCAAGGGGCTTTTGGGGAGTTAAGGAGTTAGGGAGTTAAGGAGTTAAGACAATAGTTTTGCATATTTTTGGGAGTTCAGGAGTTCAGGAGTTCAGGAGTACAGACAATAGTTTAGGGTATATTTAGGAGTTAGGAAGTTAAGGAGTTAAGGGGAGTAAAGGAGTTAAGGCAATGGTTCTTCTTGCGGGATTTTTGGAGTTATATGGAGTTAGAGGACAACTGTCTGCACACCTGTTTCCTGCCTCCTGTCTCCAAAATATCCACTAAACCATTGTCTAAACTCCTTTACCCCCATTAACTCCTTAACTCCTAAAACAATTCATTGAATAATGCCATTGTTCTATAACTCCCTAAATCCATGTACGTTTAAGCCCCCTGTGTTTATCGGGTGGCCCTCTTTATAGTTGCCACAACATATTCCGAGCGAGTGCCTATGCGGAACTTGCCGCCCCATATACCCATGCCCGAGCTCACATAGTAGCGCGTGCCGCCCCTTTGCCATTGTCCGAAGGAGCATTCGTAGACGGCGTCGGTTATCCACGATATGGGCCACAGCTGGCCGCGGTGCGTGTGGCCGCTGAGCTGGAAGTCGGCTCCGGCCCTCTCGGTGCGCTCCAGGTGGTATGGCTGGTGGTCGACTACGATGGTAAACTTGCTGCTGTCGGCCATGCCCATGAGCTGGGCCACACTCTTGCGCCGCGGGTTCGAGCGGTCGTCGCGCCCTATCACGCACAGTCCGCCCACCGTTGCCACGCTGTCGCGCAGCAGCGTTATGCCGGCCTCGGCCATGAACCTCTCGGCCTCGGCCATGCCCCCTATGTACTCGTGGTTGCCCGGGCAGGCCAGCACCGGGGCGTTGAGACGCCTCAGCTCGTCGGCCATGCCTTCCTCTTCGAGCGGCCTCAGGCTTCCGTCCACGATGTCGCCGGCGATGAGTATCAGGTCGGGGCGCTCGGCGTTTACCATGTCCACCCACCGGGCCAGTTCCTTTCGCCGGTTGTGGTAGCCCAGGTGCAGGTCGCTCATCATCACCACCTTCATGTCGCGGCCTATGTCCTTGGGCGTGGCAAGCTCCAGCGGCTGCCTCACCTTGTGCCTGTAGTTGAAGTAGCCGTAGGTGAACGTTACGGCCATCAGCGCCAGCAGGGCGGCTGCTGTGTAGCCGTTGGCGTGCAGCCACGACCTCGGCACCACGTGGGCCAGCCTGCCGATGTCGAGCAACAGGAACGCCATCACGGTGTAGAGCAGTATGAATATCGAAGAGTTGCCTGTCTCATAGCATGCCGAGGCCAGTCCGAGCGGCAGCCTGTCGATGAGCCGCGAGAAGTTGAGAAACAGGGTGAGGAAGGCCAGGGTGCACATTGCCACTATAGCCCCGCGCCATGGTGCCCCGAACGGCAGCAGGCACCAGATGTGCCACAGGGCGTATGCCAGCCCGGCCAGTGGCAGCACGAAAAAGATAATTATCCACACGTCGGTTGTCTGTTTATGCTTTAGTAGTTGGTTTCGTTGGCTGCGGCTTCATCCCTTGCCGGGCGCCAGGCCGCAGTATGTCGTTTAGGTGTCGTTGCCGCGCCAGCCGGGCGCTTTCGCCGTCATGCCGGCATCTTGCCCGCAGCCCGGCCACGCAGCCGCCCGCCTTGCTTTCGGCAATGTGTGCCGGCATGCCGGGCCGGCGGCGTGATGCAGCCGCATTGGTGGCCGATGGCCTGTTTGCCCCGAGGCCGTCCCATGCCGTAGGCGGCGTTGCGTCTGCCACCGTGCAGGCTTGTTGGTGCCGCAGCAAGAGAAGTCGGCGCGGCTCACGGCCTGCTGTTGCGTTAGCCGTGCGCCGCGCCGTTGCCCTGCCGCCCGAGCGAAGATGCATGGCCTGGGCGGCGGTGCCGTTGTCACAGCGGTACGTCGGCCAGTATCTTGGCAGTTGCCCCGGTGCATCCCGCCACGAAATTGGCGGCGTCTTTGCCGGCCTCGGCCAGCCTGTTGCCGTCGCCGGCGAATCCGTCCATGAGCGAGGCAAAGTCGTCGGCCGAGCCCACCTCGAATCCGCCGCCGGCGGCCATCAGCCCCTGCGCTTCCTGGAAGTGCTTGTTGTTTGGGCCGAAAATCACCGGTATGCCCCACACGGCGGCCTCGAGCACGTTGTGTATGCCCACCCCGAAGCCGCCGCCCACATAGGCTGCGCAGCCGTAACGGTAGGCGCTCGACAGCAGTCCGAAGCAGTCGATGATGAGGCAGCGCGCCCGGGCGGCTTCGTCGGGCGTGGTCTGGGTGTACCTCACTGTCTTCATTTCCACGCGTTGCTCTATCTGCCTGAGGTGGTCTTCGCCTATCTCGTGGGGCGCAATGACCAGTTTCCAGTCGTCGCGGCTGTTGAAGTAGGGTATGAACACGTCGCCGTCGGGGGGCCAGCTGCTGCCGGCCACAAACACGTTGCTGCCTTTTGCGAATGCTTCCACAATGGGCAGGCATTTCGACTGCTCCCTTATCTGCAGCACGCGGTCGAAGCGCGTGTCGCCCGCGACGGTCACCTCGGTGATGCCGAGCGAGGCCAGCAGTTGGCGGCTCACCTCGTTCTGCACGTAGAAGTGGGTGATGCACTTGAGCACGCCGGCATAGCTGCGGGCGTACCAGCGGAAGAACACCTGGCCCGGCCGGAATATGCTCGACACGCTGTAGACCGGTATGCCGCGGTGTTTGAGTATGTGCAGGTAGTTGTACCAGAACTCGTACTTGATGAAGAAAGCCATTACCGGCCTCACGAGCCTCAGGAAGCGTATGGCGTTGAGGCGCGTGTCGAGGGGCAGGTAGCACACGATGTCGGCGCCAGAATAGTTTTTCCGCACCTCGTAGCCCGACGGAGAGAAGAACGTGAGCAGTATTTTATACTCGGGATGCTCGCGCCTGAGCTGCTCCATCAGAGGCCTGCCCTGCTCGAACTCGCCGAGCGAGGCGGCGTGGAACCACACGTAGCGCGCCGCCGGGTCGACCTTGCGTTTCAGCACGTCGAAGGCTTCGCGCTCGCCGTGCCACATCTTCTTGACCTTCGAGTCGAACAGGCTGGCTATTGCCACGCCAAGCATGTAGATGTATATCGCTATGTCGTACATTGCGCTTGTCAGCCGAGTGTGTCGATGGCACGCCTCATGCGTGCAATGGTTTCATCCTTGCCGAGGAATGCCGAGATGTCGAACATGCCCGGGCCTTTGCCTTCGCCCACGAGCGTCAGGCGCCATGCGTTCATCACATCGCCCAGCTTGTAGCCCTTGTCCTGAATCCATTGCTCCACGGTGTGCTCCTGTGCCTGTATCGAGAAGTCGTCGGTGGCTTCGAGCAGGGCGGCCAGTTCGCCCATTACGCGGGCCGAGTCTTCCTTCCAGCGCTTGCGGCGGGTCTTCTCGTCGTAGGCCGTAGGCGCCACGAAGAAGAAAGAGCAGAGCGGCCACAGCTCGCTGACGAAGTTCACGCGGTCTTTCATCATGGCCACCACGGCGCGCACCTGGCTGTCGGTGGCGGCCGGCACGTGGCTCCTCACTATGGGGGCGAAGAGCGCGGCCACCTCGTCGTCGCTCTTCATGAGCATGTATTCATGGTTGAACCAGATGCATTTCTTGTAGTCAAACTTGGCTCCGGCCTTGCTGCACTTGGTTATGTCGAACAGCTGGCACAGCTCGTCGAGGCTGTATAGCTCACGCTCCGTGCCCGGGTTCCAGCCCAGCAGGGCGAGGAAGTTGATGACGGCCTCGGGGAAATAGCCGCTTTCGCGGAACCCCGCCGACACTTCTCCGCTCTTGGGGTCGTGCCACTCGAGCGGGAAGACGGGGAACCCGAGCCTGTCGCCGTCGCGCTTGCTCAGCTTGCCCTTGCCCTCGGGCTTGAGCAGCAGTGGCAGGTGGGCGAACCGGGGCATGGTGTCGGCCCAGCCGAAAGCCTCGTAGAGCAGCACGTGGAGCGGGGCGCTGGGCAGCCATTCCTCGCCCCTTATCACGTGGGTTATCTCCATCAGGTGGTCGTCTACGATGTTGGCCAGGTGGTAGGTGGGCAGTTCGTCGGCGCTTTTGTATAGCACCTTGTCGTCGATGATGTCGCTCTTTATGCGCACGTCGCCGCGAATGAGGTCGTCGACATGCACCTCGCGCCCCGGCTCAACCATGAATCTCACCACGTATTGGGCCCCCTGGGCTATGAGACTGTCCACTTCCTCCTTGCTCATGGTGAGCGAGTTGCGCATCGACAGGCGCGTGTGGGCGTCATACTGGAAGTTCTGCACCTGCCCGCGCTTGGCTTCCAGCTCCTCGGGCGTGTCGAAGGCAATGTAGGCTTTGCCTGCGTCGAGCAGCTGCCTGACGTATTCCTTGTATATGTCGCGGCGCTCGCTCTGGCGGTACGGGCCCTTGTCGCCTCCGAAGGAAACCCCCTCGTCGAACGTTATGCCGAGCCACTTGAACGACTCAATGATGTATTCCTCGGCGCCGGGCACGAACCTGTTCGAGTCGGTGTCTTCTATCCTGAACACCAAGTCGCCGCCGTGCTGGCGTGCAAACATATAGTTGTAAAGTGCGGTGCGTACGCCGCCGATGTGCAATGCCCCGGTTGGGCTGGGCGCGAAGCGCACCCTTACTCTTCTCTCCGCCATTATAATAAAATCTATATCAGCAAATATTTTTGTGCAAAATTACAATAAATTTTTCACTATTTATACTTTTCCACCATATTTATCAGCTTATTCCAGCATAAAAGCAGCCTGCGGCAGGCTCGCCGGGCGGCAGGGGCCGAGTCCGTGGCTGCCAGAAAATCGCCGATGGGCGCGGTGCCGATTTGCAACGCTTTGTGCTACAGCGGGTTGCGCCGGCGATATGACTGCCTTGTAGAAAAGGTGGCCAGGTGTGGCCTGACGGGCGGCCCTGTGGCGTGGCGCGGCCTGTACGGCATTCCCCGTCACCCCTTCCGGCCCTGCCGTGCCATCGGTTGTAAACAAAAAGGCCGCCCGTGGCAGGCCGCGGCCAGTAGCCCGGCGCCATGTGTCAGCGCCACGCTATCAACCGGCTCCTGCACCCCGGCACACGTCGCTGGCGGGCTTGAAGGCCAAATAATCACACAGCCACTTTGCCGTATCAGTTTTTTTTCGTATTTTCGCAATCGCAAACCAGATTTGAAATCATTCATGGCTTATGAGCACATTCAACAATAGGGAAGACATAACGTGGCGCGACATACTCGTGCGTGCTGCTGTCATCATCTGCACCGTGGCCATAACGGTGTGGGCCATGCCCAACGACAGCCGCAACTATTTCCGCGTGGAGCAGGGCAAGCCGTGGAAGTATGGCGACCTCACGGCGCCTTTCGACTTCCCGATATACAAGTCGGAGGAGGCCATAAGGCAGCAGCGCGACAGCATACTGGGCGCCTATGAGCCATACTACCGGCTGAACAGCGACGCCGAGGGGGAGCAGGTGCGCAAGTTTGTGTCCGACTTCAGCAACGGGATTCCCGGGCTCAGCGACGACTACATAAGCATTATAGCCAACAGGCTGCACGCTCTCTACCGGCGGGGGATAATAAGTGCGGCCGACTACAAGAAGCTCAACACCGACACTTCGCGCACCATACGCATAGTAAGCGGCAAGAGCGCCGTCAGCGTGAGGCTCAACTCGCTGTATACTACGAAGACCGCCTACGAGAGTCTGTTCATCGACGAGACGCTCGAACAGCACAGGCAGATACTGCAAAAATGCGACCTCAACGACTACATCACGCCCAACGTGGTTTACGACAGGGAGAAGAGCAGCACTGCGCTCAACGACCTCATGAACGGAATACCACTGGCCGTGGGCGTGGTTCAGAAGGGACAGAAAATCATTGACCGCGGAGGCATCGTCGACGAGAAGGTGTACCGCATTCTCGACTCGTTCAAGAAGGAAAACGAGCGGCGCAGCCGCGACACGCGCCAGATACGCATGACCACGGCCGGCGAGGCGCTCTATGTGCTCATAGTCATCATTGCGTTCACGGTTTACCTTAGCCTTTTCCGCAAGGATTACTTCGACAAGTCGCGCAGTATAGCCATGCTTTACTGCCTGATCATAATCTTCGCGCTGCTCACATCGCTGTTGGTGCGCAACACGTGGTTCCATGTCTACCTGCTGCCTTACGCCATCGTGCCAATATTCATACGTGTGTTCATGGATTCGCGCACGGCCCTCATGACCCACCTGGCCATGGTGCTGGTGTGCGCCTGCATGTTGCAGAACCCGTTTGAGTTTATTGTGCTCGAGACAGTGGCCGGCATGACTGCCATATACAGCCTGCGCGAACTGCAGTACCGCTCGCAGCTGTTCAAGGCTGCCATAGTGGTCACGCTGGCGGCGGCGGCCATCAACTTCGCCTTCGACCTCATGCACGCGTCGGAACTGGCTGGGCTCGACATGACAAACTACAACTACCTCATCGTCAACGGTGTGCTACTGCTCTTTGCCTACCCGCTGCTCTACGTGGTAGAGAAGACGTTCGGCTTCATTTCCGACATCACGCTGATAGAGCTCTCGAACACCAACAACGAGCTGTTGCAGCGCATGAGCGAGGTGGCGCCAGGCACTTTCCAGCATTCCATACAGGTGGGCAACCTCGCGGCGGCCATTGCCAACAAGATAGGGGCTAAGAGCCAGCTCGTGCGCACGGGCGCTCTGTACCATGACATAGGCAAGATGAACAACCCGATATACTTCACCGAGAACCAGTCGGGCGTCAACCCCCATGAAAACCTGTCGTGCATAGAGAGCGCGCAGATAATAATCAGCCACGTCACCGACGGGCTCAAGATGGCCGACAAGTACAACCTGCCGTCTGTGATACGCGATTTCATAAGCACGCACCACGGACAGGGCAAGACCAAGTACTTCTACGTGAAGTACAAGAACGAGCACCCGGGCGACGATGTCGACGAACTGCTGTTCACATATCCCGGCCCCAACCCGTTCACACGCGAGCAGGCAATACTGATGATGGCCGATTCGGTAGAGGCATCGTCACGTTCGCTGGCCGAATACACCGACCAGTCGATACGCGACTTGGTTAACAAGATCATCGACGGGCAGCTTGCCGACGGCTTCTTCCGTGAGTGTCCGATAACCTTCCGCGACATAGCTTACTCCAAGACGGTGCTTATCGAGAAGCTGAAGACCATCTATCACACCCGTGTGAGCTACCCGGAACTGAAGAAAGCGCCCTCGGCCGACGACAAGAAGCAGTCTTGACGCTGCCGGGGCCGTATTTTACTGGCGCTGGGTAGGTGGGCTTCCTGGCCGTTCCCGGCAGTTTGTGGTGTCGCCATGCCAATGGCGCTACACTGCAAGCAGGCTGTTCCGCCCCGATGGTATGGCTCATGCCGGCAGTTGGTAAAATGCGAACAGTTTTCAAGTGGTGTTGGTTAAAAGAGGCGGAATGCTGCATTTTTCTTTGCACAAATGGCAGAGTTTGTGCAAGGATAATGCGTTTTGTGGTTAATAAATATTAATAATTAACCTGCTACTCAGCGTTTTTTGAATGGTGTTTTTAACTTTGCAGCCTGTTCTTTAATTTTTATTTATAATGGTAAAACAGCGATTAGCATTTCTTGCCGCGGCGGTGGCGGTGGCCGGCAACTCCCTCGCCGGAGGGCTGCTCACCAACACCAACCAGAACGTTGTGTTCTTGCGCAACCCCGCCCGCGATGCCGCCATCGGCATCGACGGCGTTTACAGCAACCCGGCCGGGGTGGCATTCCTCGACGAGGGATTCCATCTGTCTATCAACCTCCAGAACGTTCACCAGACGAGAACCATACTTACGGGCTACCCTCTGTTTGTAAACAACGTGAAAAACCCGGGCAACAGCGTTCACGAATTCAAGGGAGAGGCCGACGCCCCGGTAGTTCCCTCGCTCCAGGCTGCCTACAACAAGGGGCGCTGGAGCCTGCAGTTTGGCTTTGCCATCACCGGTGGCGGCGGCAAATGTGAGTTTGACGGCGGCCTCGGATCGTTTGAACAAGTGGTTTCGGGAGTAACGTCATACGCCTCGGCCATCACCGGCATGTACGACCAGTTGAGCCGCATTCCGGGCATGGGCGACCTTGCCGGCCACGGCATGGGCAGCAGTTATGGCTACGACTCATACATGCGCGGCCGCCAGTATTACTATGGTTTCACGCTCGGCGCGGCCTACAAGGTGACCGACCGCCTCTCCGTCTACGGCGGATTGCGCATGCTTTACGGCACGTCAAACTACTACGGCTATGTCAGGAACATACAGGTGGAGCACACATACAACGGCTCTTCGGAGATGGTGGGCGCATCGCGCCATTTCGCAAGCGAGAGCGCCATGCTCAACCAGCACGTCGGCCGGCTCGAAGCCATGGCCCAGGGCGACGACCCGACGCTTGCCGCCATTGCCGAGCAGGCCCTGCCCGGGGTGCGCCAGGCTGCCGCCACGACGGCCCTTCTTAGTGCCGCCACGCAAGACATCGAGCTCAACTGCGACCAGACGGGGTGGGGCGTGGCACCCATCATCGGCGTCGACTACAAGTGGGGCAAGGTGAACCTGGCTGCCAAATATGAGTTTAAGACGCGCATGAGGCTCAAGAACAAGTCGGCCAACAGCCTCAGTGCCGAGGGCATAGCCATGCTCGACAAGTTTGCCGACGGCCGCCGCGTGCCCGAAGACTCGCCTGCCCTGCTCGCCGTCGGTGCGCAGTGGGAGATTATCCCGCAGCTTCGCGTCATGGCCGGTTGGCACCATTATTTCGACGTAGACACCGAGCAGTATACCAAGGAGATGCTCGGCGACACCAACGAGTATCTGTTCGGCGCCGAATACGACATCACCGACCGCATCCAAGTGAGCGCCGGCGGGCAGCGCACAAAGTACGGTTTCAACGATACGGGCATGAACGACATAAGCTACAACGTAGATTCATACTCGTTCGGACTGGGAGTCGGTGTGACTGTTGCGAAAAACGTGAAGGTCAATGCGGCCTATTTCCAGACCCTCTACGACGACTACGACATGACGTCGGGCACGGCCCCGGCAGTCACCACCAACTCGTTTACGCGCTCAAACCGCGTCATCGGCCTGGGCGTCGACCTGAAATTCTGAGCCATAAGCCAGTGTGTCTGGCTTGCCTGCAGCCTGCGGTGGCGGGTTGCAGGCAAGCCGTAGCTGTAATGTGGGGCTGCCTTTGCAGCCTCGTTTTCTTTGTTCAGGCAAACAAAAGAACAATTACCACCGTGGAAAGCACGTGCGGGAGCAATGCCAAGACGGCCTTGCCCGTGCGCCTGTACAGCCGTATGCTTAGTGCTGCGCAGCCCGCAAGCACAAGCGAGTAGGAGTTGATGGCAAAAAATACCAGCATCGCAAGTGTCATGTTGTGCGGGTTGTCGAATATGAAAATAGAGGCGTAGAACACAAGCGGTGCCGCCAATATGGGCAGCATCATCACTACATTGACGGCTATGATCCACTTTGGCAGACTGTGTTTGCGGTGCAATGGGGCGGGTGGTTGTTGCATAATGATTCAATGTATTTTGTTTTTTGCACATAGGGTTTTGCCAAATGGCATCCTGCCCTGGGCACCGGCATTGGGCCGGTGCGGTGTTGGGGCCCCCTGGCGGAGGCCTGCATGCCCGTTGCCGGGTCGTGATTTAGGTTTGAAGCAGGCTGCGATTACATCGGGTCTACGTCGAAGTATGTCTGCACAGAGCGGAAGCGCGGGTCGTCGGCCATAGCCTTTTGCGCCGCGCGCAGATACTGCCTCACCTTGGCCATGTCGATGCCCAGTTCCAGTTTCAGCACAATCTTTCGTATGCAGAGCGTCTTCACCCGTGCCACGGCGGGCCTGTCGGGGCCCAGCACGCGGTCGCCGAACCAGCGGCGCAGCATAGAGCCCATCTCGTTGGCGGCATGGTCTACCACCGTTTCGTCGCGGTGCTTCATATATATATATGTAAGGTGGGTGTACGGCGGGTAGCGGAAAGCCTGCCGTTCGGCAATCAGTTCGCGGTAGAGCGCGCCGTAGTCGTTGCGCACCACATAGTCGAGCAGCGGCGCGTCGGGGCTTTTCGTCTGCAGAATCACCAGTCCACGCCCACCCTTGCGGCCCGCCCTGCCGCTCACCTGCGCCATCATCATGAAAGCCTGTTCGTAGGCCCTGAAGTCGGGATAGTTCATCATAGAGTCGGCATCGAGTATGCCCACCACGCTAACACGGTCGAAGTCGAGCCCCTTGCCAATCATCTGCGTTCCAATCAGTATGTCGGTGCGCCCCTCGGCAAAGTCGTCGATGATGCGCTCGTAGGCCCCGTTGGTGCGCGTCGTGTCGAGGTCCATGCGCGCCACCCGCGCCTCGGGGAAGGCATCGCACACGCGGTCTTCAATCTTCTCGGTGCCCGCCCCCCTTGTGTGCAGCTCCCTGCTGCCGCAGGCCGGGCACACCTGCGGCACGTCGTAGGCGGCCCCGCAGTAGTGGCACGTCATCTTGTTTGTGCGCCGGTGCAGCGTCAGGCTCACGTCGCACCGCTCGCATCGCGGCACCCACCCGCACTGTCGGCACTCAACCATGGGAGCGAAGCCACGTCGGTTTTGGAAGAGTATTGCCTGTCGGCCCCCCTCGACGGCCTCGCGCACCTTGGCCATCAGCAGAGGCGACAGCGGTCCCTTCATCATCTTGCGCCGGCGCAGGTCCTTTACGTCGACAATGCGTATCTCGGGCAGCTCTATTCCCTTGTAGCGTTGCGCCAGCCTCACCAGCCCATACTTTCCCGTCTGCGCGCTGTGGTAGCTTTCCAGGCTCGGCGTGGCGGTGCCGAGCAGCGTCTTGGCACCCGTCATCTGCGCCAGCATGATGGCCGTGCTGCGGGCATGGTAGCGCGGTGCGGGGTCTTGTTGCTTGAACGACTGCTCGTGTTCCTCGTCGACAATGACCAGCCCGAGGCGCGCAAACGGCAGCAGCACCGCCGAGCGCGCCCCCAGAATCACGTCGTATGGGGCTGCCGAGAGCTGCTTTCGCCATATCTCCACGCGCTCGTTGTCAGAGTATCGCGAGTGGTATATGCCCAGTTTCCCGCCGAACACGCGGCGCAGCCGCTCGGTTATCTGCACCGTCAGTGCAATCTCGGGCAGCAGGTAGAGCACCTGTTTGTGGCTCTCGATGGCCTGCTTGATGAGGTGAATGTATATCTCGGTCTTTCCGCTCGACGTCACCCCGTGGAGCAACACCACGTTTTTCTTGAGGAAAGAAAACATTATCTCGTTGTAAGCCCGCTGCTGCGCCTCGCCCAGCTGCTTCATTCGGGTGAAGTCGGGCTCGCCCCCGGTGTTCAGCCGGCCCACCTCGCGGGTGTAGGTCTCGAGCAGCCCTCGCTTCACCAGGGCGTTGACGATGGCCGTGGTGGTGTGGCTGGCGTTTAGAAGCTCGGCGCGCGTCCCTTCCGCCCCCGTCCCGCCATTGCCGCTGTCGGCCGCCGCGGCCCATCCCGACAGCGAGAGGTATGTCTCGAATGCCGCCCGCTGCCTGTCGGCCCGGCCAATCATGTCGAGCGCCACGTGCAGTCCACGGGCGCTGCCAAACTCGGGGCGCAGCCTTACGTAAAGCTCCGTGCGCGGCTTGTAGCCCTCTTCGGCCTTGAGCCCTGCCGGCAGCGCGGCCTTGAGCACGTCGCCTATGGGCGCCATGTAGTAGTCGGCCATCCATTGCCACAGCCTGTACTGCGTGGCGGTGACCACGGGTTCGGTGTCGAGCACGCGCAGGATGTCGCGCACGGCTATGCCCTCGGGCGCCTTGCCGTGCACTCGGGCCACCACGCCCACATGGGTGATTTTGGGCCCGAACGGCACCAGTACGCGCACGCCGAAGCGCACCTGCCCCTCCATGGGTGCAGGCACAGAATAGGTGAACAGGCCGTCGAGCGGCACGGGCAGTATGATGTCGGCGTATGTCATGTGCTGCAAAGGTACTCAAAAATCCCATAAGCCGATGTCTGCCGATGCTTAATAACCATTAAGAAACCGTACAGATGTGGTCAGTATAGCCTGTTCCGCCACCGTTTTTAGTGTCATTTCCGGCCGTGACTGCCCCGTTGCTTCTCGGCATGTCCGTATGTGCCGGCCTGTATGAGCGCCGGGTTGGCATGAATGCAAGGCCCATATTGGCCGTTGGCCGTGGCCGGGTGGCAGTACCGAAACGCGCGGGCCACCATTTCCCGATGCACCCAGGCCCGGCCCGTGGCGGTGTAGAGGCCCCGTGGCGCGCCGGCCCTACAGAGCCCTTGCTGCCGATGGAATGGGCAAAAACAGCACGTCTTGCGCGTTTTTTGCGTGCATTCTGCCCCTTGCGGGTTGTTGTCGCAGGTGGCGTTGGCAGGCCGTTGCGCCCCGTCGAAGGCCATGCCGTCACAGGTGCCTATGGTGGCAGAACCGCCGAAAAGACAATAAAACGAGCGTTTTCTGCCCATTCCATCGGCAGGGGGCGGCTCCTTGTCGTGGCGGTGCCGGCCTTGTGAGCCGTCTGTTTGAGCCGTAAGTCGATGCCCGTTGCCAATAAATAACATAGATGGGGCATCGCTTTGCAGATAATTGTGTATATTTGCCGAATGTGGCGCGAGCGGTTCGCGCTGCCCATAACCACAAAATGCAATAAAGAGATGGACAGAAGAAGAGAAGAACAACAGTTGGCCGTGCTGGCCAAGCGCTTCTTGCAGGCCGCCATGGCCACGTTGCGCAGATATTTCAATGCCATGCCCGACAAGGAGGATGAGGCCGAGACGGTGCGCGCCATCAGTGCTGGCGTGTCGTTTCGCGGTGCCACCCTGTGGGTGCTTGTGTTCGCCATATTCATAGCCTCGCTCGGTCTCAACGTCAATTCCACGGCAGTCATCATTGGCGCCATGCTCATATCTCCGCTCATGGGCCCCATCATCGGCATGGGCCTCGCCGTGGGCATCAACGACTTCGAGCTGCTCAAGCGTTCGGTAAAGAACTATATCGTGGCCACGGTGATAAGCGTCATCACGGCCATGGTCTACTTCCTGCTCACTCCCCTCGACGAGGCTCAGTCGGAATTGCTGGCCCGCACCGCGCCCACGCTCTACGATGTGCTCATCGCCCTCTGCGGCGGCGCGGCCGGAATAGTGGCCCTGGCCACCAAAGGCAAGGGCAACGTGCTGCCCGGCGTGGCCATAGCCACGGCCCTGATGCCCCCGCTTTGCACCGCGGGCTTCGGCCTGGCCACGGGCAATGTGCTGTATTTCCTCGGTGCGTTCTACCTGTTTTTCATCAATACCGTGTTCATAGCGCTGGCCACCTACGTAGGCGTGAGGATGCTGCGGTTTGGCCAACGGCCGTCCGACGGAGGGCGCCGGCAGTCGGAGTTGCGCCGTTACATGGCCATGATAGTGGTGGTGACGATGATTCCGGCGGCCATCATGACCTACGACATAGTGCGCGACACCGTGCTCAAGGCCAACGCTCGGCGGTTTGTCAGCGAGCAGCTCGACAACGCCGGCACACGCATCGTGTCGTACGACGTCGACGACGACAGCCTGGCCCTGCGCGTGGTGGCCGTGGGCCGCGAGCTCACCGACAGCGCCATAGCCGCGGCAGGCCGCCGCTTGGGCGACTACAAGATGGGCAAGTATGCCCTGCGGGTGATACAGGGCACTGAGTCGGACTCGGTGATGATGCTCAACGACCGCCTTACCACCATGCGCACAACATCGGAAAACTACTCTGCCATGCTCCGTGAAGAGGCCGCCAAGGTGGCCGACCTGCAAGACCGGCTCAACGCCTACGTGCGCTATGACGCCGTGGCGCCCGAAGTGGCCCGCGAGATGGGGCAGCTCTTCCCCGCGGTGGGGGCGGTGAGCCTCTCGCTGTCGTCGCAGGCCGCCGTCGACACTGCGGCCGTGCGCCGCCTGCCCGTGGCCGTGGTAGAGCTGAAAGGCCGCGCCACGCTCAGCCCGCAGGAGCGCAGCCGCATGGGCGGGTGGCTCAAGGCGCGCA
>ULSQ01006206.1_pt1 | contig 16796 bp, 18 predicted proteins | sample 1956821 | NCBI WGS metagenome assembly ULSQ01 (sample SAMEA4835712, study PRJEB28245) | human gut metagenome | biome: gut microbiome; material: fecal sample | place: Denmark | collected 2008 | reverse complement strand
ACCGTCCGAAAGGACGGCAAGGCGCTTTGCGCTTAGCCTGTGGCACGGGAAAGACACTGATCATGTGCGTGGCGGCGCACGAGATGAAGCGGCTGGGGCTGGCGCACAAACCGATGATTATCGGACTGAAAGCCAACGTCGCGGAGATCGCCGAGTGTTACCGCACGGCCTACCCGAACGCGAAGATACTCTACGCTTCGGAAAAGGACTTCACGCCCGAAAACCGCGTGCGGTTCTTTAACAACATCAAGAACAACGATTACGATTGTGTCATCATGTCGCACGACCAGTTCGGCAAAATTCCGCAGTCGCCCGAAATGCAACAGCAGATTCTGCAAGCCGAGTTGGACACGGTGGAGGAGAATTTGGAGGTGTTGCGCAAGCAGGGCAAGGAGATTTCGCGGGGGATGCTGCGGGGATTGGAGAAGCGCAAAATCAACCTCTCGGTAAAGCTGGAGAGTATCGCCCACGCCATCAAGTCGCGCACGGACGATGTGGTGGACTTCAAACAAATGGGCATCGACCATATCTTCGTGGACGAAAGTCATCAGTTCAAGAATCTGATGTTCAACACGCGCCACGACCGCGTGGCGGGGCTGGGCAATCAGGACGGCAGCCAAAAAGCGCTCAATATGCTTTATGCCATCCGCACTATACAAGAGCGCACGGGCAAGGATTTGGGCGCGACGTTCCTGTCGGGTACGACCATCAGCAATTCGCTGACGGAGCTGTACCTACTGTTCAAATACCTGCGACCGAAAGAATTGGAGAGACAGAGTATCAACTCGTTCGATGCGTGGGCTGCCATCTTTGCCAAGAAATCCACCGATTTCGAGTTTTCGGTAACGAACAACATCGTGCAGAAAGAACGCTTCCGCTACTTCATCAAAGTGCCGGAGCTGGCGGCGTTCTACTCCGAGATTACCGATTATCGTACGGCAGAGGATGTCGGCGTGGATCGTCCCGACAAGAACGAGATACTCCACAATATCCCGCCCACGCCCCAGCAGGAGGAGTTTATCGAAAAGCTGATGCAATTTGCACAATCGGGCGACGCGACGATACTCGGACGCGCACCGCTCTCCGAAACGGAAGACAAGGCCAAGATGCTGATCGCAACGGACTATGCCCGCAAGATGGCACTCGATATGCGGCTGATCGACCCCAGCTACGACGACCACGTGGACAACAAAGCGAGCCACTGCGCCCGCATGATTGCCGAATACTACCGCAAGTACGACGCGCAGAAAGGAACGCAGTTCGTCTTCTCGGATTTGGGGACGTTCCAGCCGGGACAGTGGAATGTGTACAGCGAGATCAAACGTAAGCTAATCGAGGATTACGGCATCCCCTCCTCGGAAATTCGCTTCATTCAGGAGTGCAAGAACGAGAAGTCGCGCAAGGCCGTTATCGACGCGATGAACGAGGGTAAGGTGCGGGTGATCTTCGGATCGACCTCCATGCTCGGCACGGGTGTCAATGCACAGAAACGAGCCGTTGCGGTGCATCATCTCGATACGCCGTGGCGCCCCTCCGACCTCGCGCAGCGCGACGGACGCGCCGTGCGCAAGGGCAACGAGATCGCCAAGCAGTTCGCGGGAAACAAGGTCGATGTAATCATCTATGCCGTCGAAAAATCGCTCGACAGCTACAAGTTCAACCTGCTGCACTGCAAGCAGACGTTCATCTCACAGCTCAAAAGCGGGGCGATGGGTGCGCGAACCATCGACGAGGGTGCGATGGACGAGAAGTCGGGCATGAACTTCTCGGAATACATGGCTATCTTGTCCGGCAATACGGACTTGCTCGACAAGGCGCGGTTGGAGAAGAAAGTGGCGGCGTTGGAGAGCGAGCGAAAGTCGTTCCACAAGGCCAAGAGCGGCTCCGCGTGGAAATTGGAGGAGTACACCAAGACGCTCGCCCACAACAACGACTGCATCGTCAAAATGTCGGCGGATTACGAGACGTTTCTTGCACGGGTGCAGACCGACAAGGAGGGCAACAAACTCAACGCCCTGCGGCTCGACGGGCTGGATGCCGCCGACCACAAGAGCCTCGGAGCACGCTTACAGGAGATTGCCAAGAACGCCACAACGGGCGGCGAGTACATGCGCGTCGGCGAGCTGTACGGCTTCCCGATTCTCGTCAAGACCGAATCGTCCCTGAAAGATGGTAAGGAGGTCAGGCAGAACCGTTTCTTCGTGGAGGGGGCATTCAAGTACACTTACAACAACGGACAGATAGCGATGGCCGACACCAAAGCGGCGGCGATGAATTTCATCAATGCGTTGGAGCGCATACCCAAGCTCGTGGAGCAGTACCGCGAGAAGAACGTCGAATACGAGCGGGATATTCCGATTTTGCAGCAGACCGTCGGCGGTGTGTGGAAGAAGGAGGATGAGTTGAAGCAGTTGAAATCCGAAGTAGCGGCATTGGAGCGTAAGATTCAGTTGGAGTTGGCTCCGCCCAAGCCCGAAGCCGCACAGGAACAGCAGACCAATGGCGAAACGGTACAAACACAATCACCACTGACCGGAGAACGGGCGACAACGGAGCCGCCATCCGATGCGTCGAATAAGTCGCAGTTCCTACGGGAGCACGTGCAGTTCGTCAGACCGATGGAGGTGAACAGTACAGTAAAGGGGATAAAAATGTAGCCGCAAGGGCCGTCCGCAGCGATAGGACGGCCCTTTAGTTCGTTTATCAACAGTCGTTTTCTCTCCTCGGCATAGCCTGTGCAGGTTCGGCTCTGCAACTCGGCTTATCGAAAACGTTGAATTTCATTCGTCTATTTCTCGCCTCGGCATAGCTCGCGCAAGCGCAGCTTTGCACTCGGCTTATCGAAATAGTTGCTTTTTGAGAAAATAGACGGATGTTCCGGGCGGGCAGTCTTCCAGTTCCCCGAAAACAGAGAATCCGTTCTTTTCGTAAAACCCTCTGGCTTGAAAATTCCACGTCTCCAGCCTTATTCCGGTCAGGCGTTCGTTTCGGCAGAACTCCTCGACAAGACGGATCAGGCGTGTGCCCACGTCTTGTTCTCTGTACGCCTCCTCCACGTACAGCAAATCCAGAAAATACCAGTTATAGGCAACGAATCCTACGATTCCGCCTATCAGCCTGCCGTCGTCGAATGCCAGAAAGTCGGCATATTCCGGTTTCCTCTCCGGGTCTTGCAGCGGCGAATGGTCTTTCAGCCACGGGCACATCTCCCGATTGTATTTCCCCAATCGGGCATGGATCGCCTGCCGTTCCTTTATGCCGTCGTCACGGCGGAATTCAATCATCTTTCGGTTCGTTGTGCCGGACGTATGAAAATACCTCGGCCGTTAGACTCTTTTCTCACTTATCCTATCGTAAAAATAATAAATATTTGCGACTATTTCAGGAGAAGGGTAAGTATGGAGTGTCGTTTCATTGTCGTTGAATGGTCTAGTTTTCATTATATTGCATTCGACGAAGCAGCGCCCGACGGCAAGCACTCGACCTTATCTGGTTGCTTATTGTTACATCAGATTCTTTATCGGTAAGTCAGAAATAAAACGAGTTACCGATAAAGAATCGATATTTTTCGTTATCTTTGCCCGAAAATCAAGCGTGTTGCAAGATGGCAGATACGATCATAGGCAGAGCCGCCGAGCAAGAGATCCTGCGCAGGCGTATAGAATCGGAGTCGTCGGAGCTGATAGCTATCTACGGTCGGCGCCGAGTCGGCAAGACCTTTTTGGTGCGTCAGTATTTTAACGATGCATTCGGTTTTTATTCTACGGGGATTTATCAGGGCACCAAAAAGGAGCAACTCGGGGCATTCAACCGGCAGTTGGAATACTATTCGGGACGCAAATGGGAGGCCGCGAAGGACTGGTTCGAGGCATTCGCCCAACTGCGTGAGTATCTCGAATCGTTAGGCGGCGATAAGCCCATCGTCGTCTTCCTCGACGAGCTCCCGTGGATGGATACTCAGAAAGGCCGTTTCATAAAGGCATTCGAGTATTTTTGGAACTCGTGGGGAGCGGCGAACGACCGGTTGAAGCTGATTGTCTGCGGCAGTGCGACGACATGGATGCGCGAAAACGTACTTTCCGACAAAGGAGGTTTGTACAATCGTACTACACGCAGCATCTACCTTGCGCCGTTTACGCTGCATGAGACGGAGCAGTATCTTCTCTCACGCGGCATCAATTGGAATCGTTATCAGATAGCGGAGTGTTACATGATTCTCGGCGGCACGCCTCTATATCTGCGAATGCTCGAACGCAATCTGAGCCTCACGCAGAATGTGGATAACCTCTTTTTCATACAGAATGCACCGTTGGCGCGGGAATACGAATTCCTGTTCCGGTCATTGTTCAACGAGGCTACGTTACATAGGCAGATTATCGAAGCACTGGCAAGCAAGGCGATGGGGATGACCCGAACGGAAATTATGGCAGTAACAAAAATTGAAGACGGCGGAGCCTTGACAAAAGCCCTGCGAAACTTGACCGACTGTGATTTTATCCGTCCGTACACGGCATTCGGCAAGCGAGAGCGCGGAACGATATACCAGCTGACCGACTTGTTCTCGCTGTTCCATTTGCGTTATGTCAAAGGCTATCGCGGACAGGACGAGAACCATTGGCAAAATATGATCGACTCGCCCTCACGCAGGGCATGGAGCGGATATTCCTTCGAGCAGTTATGCCTGCATCATATCCGCCAAATCAAACGGAAGTTGGGTATAAGCGGCGTGCAGAGCGATGTCTGCGCATGGAAAGGCGACGGCTCTCAGATCGATTTGTTGATCGACCGCCGGGACCAGACGATCGATCTCTGCGAGATGAAATTCTCGCAAGGCGAGGTCGAAATTACCAAACAGTACGATGCGCACCTGCGCGAACGGGCAGAAAGTTTCCGCTCGGCGACGAAGACCCGCAAGGCCCTGCATCAGACATTCGTCACGACATATGGAGTGAAGAAGAATATGTATAGCGGGAACGTACAGAGCGAAGTCGAACTCGACGATTTGTTCGCCGAATAATCCGCTCGGGGACTTTACTGCCAAACATATCCATCGTGTCGTAGCGTATTCTACCGCTCTTCACGCATAACCCCGCGTTCTGTCACGAAAATACTTTACTTTTTTTCCAAAAAATTGAGATGAGACGCAAAGAGAAGCAAAGTTCAACTTAACAAAATGTAGGTCAGCATCTTGTATGCAGTGTAGGGCGGAACAGACCTTTGTGTAAAAGCATGGAATTTGTCGTTTTCAGACGGAGTTCAGCTACTAAACAGCTACCTGTTTGAATGACGTAAATAACTGAAATAACCGGTTCTGTTTCACCGGATTGCAGCGTTTTGCATAGCTCATGGTAACGAATAAACAACTACCTTTATGAACTAAAATTTTTGAGTTATGGCAACGAAAAGAAGCACCTTCAAGACCCTTTTCTACATCAAGAAAACATCCGTCCGAAAAGACGGGAAAGCACCCATCATGGTTCGCATAACCATTGACGGTCAGGATATTGTATTCAGCTCCAAGCTGTTTGTCAACCCCACCATTTGGAAGAACGGTGCTGCAAGCGGCAAGTCCGTAGAAGCCGTAAAGACAAACGGCTTACTCAATGAAATCACCACCCGTCTGACCAACCATTACCACCGCATCCTCAGGGAAGAGGATTTCGTCACGGCGGAAAAGCTAAGGAACGCCTTCTTGGGAATCGGCATGATGGAGAACTGCATATTGAAGGATTTCGAGGCGACAAACGAGGAGTTCCGCCAGATGGTGGAGAAAGGGCAGCGTGCCAAGTCAACCTATAACAAGTACCTGTCCGTCTACCACCATTTCAAGTCCTTCCTGTGGGAAAAGAGAAAGCGGACCGATATGTCCTACAAGGAGCTGACTAAAGAGGTCATCACGGATTTCGACAGATACCTGCGGGTGGAAAAAGGACTAAGCCCTAATACCCTTTGGATTTACACCATGCCCCTGCTCAGCCTGACCGACCGGGCTTGGAGGCGCGGCATTGTCCGTACCGACCCGTTCGGCGAGTACAGCCTCGAAATGCAGGAGACGGATCGGGGCTACCTCACGGAAGAGGAACTGCACCGCATAGCCAACGCCACATTCACTGACAGGCAGACCTGTCTTGTACGCGACCTCTTCCTTTTCGGGTGTTTCATCGGGCTTAGCTACATTGACATAAAGACCCTTACCTATGACAAGATACAGCGGATGGATTTCGACGGCGAGGAGTGGATCATCACCCGCCGCACCAAGACACGGGTGGCAAGTAATGTTCCACTTATGGAAATAGCAAAGGAACTGATAGGACGGTATCGGGGAATGGCTGACGGCAACCTTGTGTTCCCCATGCCCAGCAACGGGGTTTGCAACGGACACTTGAAGAAGATCGCCGAATATTGCGGCATCAATAAGCACGTGACATTCCATCTGAGCAGGCACACATTCTCGACCACGGTCTACCTCTGCAACGGAGGCACGATAGAATCCCTCTCCAAGATACTCGGACACAAGCACATAAGCACGACCCAAATCTATGCCGAAGTGACGAACAAAATGGTCAGTTCCGATTTCCGGGCCATCTCCGCCAACCTATCGGCCATGCAGAAGAATGTACTCGACAGGGAAAAGAAAAAAGCCGGAAGACCGGCACGTGGGCACCTGTCACTTCGGGAAACAGCCTGAGCGCAAGGTGCAATATGCGGCAAGGGCAGGAACAACGTTTGTGAAGTTCCTGCCCTTGCTGCATTTACCTATGTACCGTATCGTGCTGTTATGTTGGGCTTTTCCCCCGTTTGCGCCTTTTCCTCATTTCCACATAGTTTTCCTCCAGCATACGCAACAGGTCGGACTGCCGGTAAAGCGTTTTTCCCGGAAGGGATATGTAGGGAATAAGCCGCTGCGTCCGGTAATCCTGCAATGTCCTTTGCGTGATATGCAGAATCCGGCACACGTCATCCCCCGTCAGGTAGACCTCCCCGTTCATAGCCGGACGGAAATGCGCCGTCACGGTGTCTATATACCTCATGCCCTGCTCCAACGCCTCGAAGTACGAACGTACCTCCTCCAAGTCCTTTGTGATCACCTCCATATTCATTCCTCCTCCATCGTTTCCCGGCTCATGGCTTCCAAGAACGCTTCCACGTCCTCCGTCCGGTAGTAAATCTTGTGGTTGATCTGGCTGTACGGCAACAGTCCCCGGTCACGGTAGGTCTGTACCGTCCGCTTGCTGACGCCCAACTTCTCGCAGACATCCGCACTGTCCATCCAGTTCATCCTTTCAGGCGGACGGTAACGGGCACAGAGGCCTTTCACATGTTCCGAGAACTTTTCAAAGCGTTCTTTCATTTCCTCGAAGGTCTTCTTTTCGATGCTCACTATTTCCAGGAAAGGAACTCCCAACGATGTGAAATACATTATCTTCCAACGAGTAAATACAGCGGGAGAACCTCTCAAACCACAGGAAATGCGACATGCCTTAAATCAAGGTGTAGCAGCCTCGTTTATAAAAGAATTGGCAGAGTTGGATTCTTTTAAAAGAGCTACCAATTACTCAATAAAATCTAAACGAATGGAAGATAGGGATTTTGTCAATCGTTTTGTTGCGTTCTATATTGGTTACAAAGATTACACCGGAGAATTGGACTTGTTCCTGAATGATAAAATGGGCGAACTGAATAAAATGACAGAGCAGCAAAGACAACAAATAAAAAAAGCGTTTGACCGATCGATGGTTTGCTGTTACAACATCTTTAAAGAAGACACTTTTCGCAAGAGAAATGATGAAAACCATAAACGAAAACCCATATCAAAGTCTGTATACGATACGGTCAGCGTAAATATAGCATGGCTGTCCGATGCGCAAAGAGACCAACTGTCTGCTTATGCAAAAGACTTCAGAAAAGGAATGATGGACTTGTTCAACAACAGTAAATTCATCAATTCTATATCAACAGGTACCGGACAAAAATACAATGTGGAATTAAGGTTTGAACAGGTCAGAAATCTTATAAACCAAATAATAGAAAAATCAGATGATAAATAAACTGGAAATAAGCAATTTCAAATTGCATGATCATACTAAAATAGAAGTGGGTGGTTTGACTATTTTTACCGGTATGAACGGAATGGGAAAATCATCCATCATACAATCGCTTTTGCTGTTACGGCAGTCTTTCTTTATGAATGACCTCGAATCAGGGCTGAATCTGAAAGGCGACTTGTGTGATTTGGGTATTTCGGGAGAATTGGCCTGTCAATCCTCAAAGGAACATAGTCTCCGTTTGGAGATGAATTTTGATGATCAGCCTCATTTAAACTATACGTTCAACTATCCGGATGATATACTTGATACCTTTCTCTTGGGTGATAAGAACAATGTTGTCGATAAAAATACCTTGTCCGCATACTCTCTATTCAATGATAAATTCCAATACTTAAGTGCATTCCGTTTTGGTCCCCAGAAAAGTTATAACAGAGATACGTCATTGGTCGTTACAAAAAAACAAATCTCCAAAATCATGGGACAATGCGAATATGCAATCCACTACTTGGAACAATACAAAAACGAGCAAATTCCACTGACAAAGTTAGGCATAGAAGCTGACGGAGAAGTGACAAAAGACTACAGGCTGTCCGTACAGGTTGAACGTTGGATGAGAAAAATATCACCTAACATAAAAATCAATATCGAACAGAGTGGAGAAGACTTCAGGCTCAAATACAAATTCAACAGAGAAGAAAATACGATAACCGAAGAGGTCAGCGCATTAAATACAGGATTTGGCATCACCTATGTGCTTCCTATCCTAATTGCCGTGTTGAGTGCCTCCAAAGGAGCATTGATCATCATCGAGAACCCGGAGGCACATATACACCCCAAAGGACAAGCGGTTTTGATGGAACTGATAGCCAAAGCTGTAAAAAATGGAGTGCAAATAATCATCGAATCTCACAGTGACCATATCATAAACGGCAGTTTGGTTGCTGTAAATAAAGGTTCGAATAATACCGACACTCTCTGCCAATTATGTTTTTTACATCCATCCTCCGCTTCTACATCGACGGCTTCCGGGAAATGAAGCTGGGGCGCACCTTGTGGCTTATCATTCTCGCCAAGCTGTTCATCATGTTCGCCGTGCTGAAGGTCTTTTTCTTTCCAGACCCTCTCTCAGGAAAAGACGACGTGCAGCGCCGGAAACATTTTCTTTATGAACTGACCTCCTGAAGGCAGACACTAATAACCGCACCCGACCTTAAAATGTCTATGACCGAAACCGTTACCAGCCTCCTGCCTTTCCGCACTACGATGCCTGTCCTGCTTGCAGGCTGCACGCGCCATTCCGAACGCCCGTCTCTTTCGGGCGGCGGTGCCGGCGGGTATCGCCTCTATGGCATCCCGCGGCGGCACGGGGCCGTTCCTCCCTGCTTCCGCCTCGGTATGGGAGACCGGTTATCCCTAAATGGCGGCATGCCGCCAGCGCCGCACTTCGGTTTTCCAGATACCTCGCACGCGGACAGACCTTTCTGATCGGCAGGGCTCCGGGCTGCCGAAGTTAAGAAAATATAGAAATACATATACGAGAGGAAAAACCTATAACAACTATTATCATGACAGACTACTTATCCACTGTCGATTGGTCGCGTGCGCAGTTTGCTATGACGGCCGCCTACCACTGGCTCTTCGTGCCGCTGACCCTCGGTCTCAGTTTTATCATCGCCATCATGGAGACTTGCTACGTCCGCACGGGCGATGCGTTCTGGAAACGCACCACCAAGTTCTTTCTGGATGCGCCTCTTCGGCATCAATTTCGCCATCGGCGTCGCCACGGGGCTGATTCTCGAATTCGAGTTCGGCACCAACTGGTCCAACTACTCGCACTTCGTGGGCGACATCTTCGGCGCTCCGCTGGCCGTCGAAGGCATTTTGGCCTTCTTTATCGAATCCACGTTCATCGCCGTCATGTTCTTCGGCTGGCGAAAGGTCTCCAAACGCTTCCACCTCGCGGCTACGTGGCTCACAGCTATCGGGGCAAACCTATCGGCGTGGTGGATTCTGGTAGCCAACTCGTGGATGCAATATCCCGTGGGGTGCACTTTCAACCTCGAAACCGTTCGCAACGAGATGACCTCGTTCTCGACTGTGGCGCTGTCGCCCGTGGCTGTCAACAAGTTCTTCCATACCGTCACCTCGTCGTTCGTGCTCGCGGCGCTGTTCGTCGTGGGCGTCTCGGCATGGTACCTGCTGCGCCGGCGCGAACAGCGGATGGCCCGCAAGAGCATCGCCGTCGCCTCGGCTTTCGGCCTTGTCTTCGCGCTGGCCGCAGCGGTGACAGGGCACCGCTCGGGGGCTATCGTAGCGCATGTGCAGCCGATGAAGCTGGCCGCGATGGAAGCCCTCTACGAAGGGCAGGAAGGAGCGTCGCTCACCGCCGTGGGTTTATTGCAACCCCACGGCCGCCCGGTCAACGGCGAGGCGTTCCGCTTCCAAATCGGCATTCCCAAACTGCTCTCATGGATGAGTTTCGGAGACAAGGAGGCCTATGTACCGGGTATCTACGATTTGATCGACGGCAACGAACAGCGCGGCATCCTGTCCGCCGAGGAAAAGATGCAGCGCGGTCGCGTGGCCATCGCCGAGATGCCCCGCTACCGTGAAGCACTCGTTGCGGGCGATACGACGACGGCCGACGAGGTACGCTGCCGCTTCAATCCTGCGACGGAAGCGGGGCAAGAGTTTCTTCGGGAGTATTTCGCTTACTTCGGTTACGGGCATATCGATTCCCCGCAGCAATTGATACCCAATGTTCCGATACTCTTTTACTCGTTTCGCGTGATGGTCGGCGCGGGCAGCTTCTTCATCCTGCTGCTGGGCGTCGTCTGGTGGCTCAACCGCAAAGACCGCCTCGCCGACAAACGCTGGCTGCTGCGGGTGGCCGTGTGGTCCATTCCTTTGGCTTATCTGGCTTCGCAGGCAGGATGGATCGTCACGGAAATCGGACGCCAGCCGTGGGCCATTCAGGACCTGATGCCCGTGGGCGTCGCGGCCTCGAAGATCCCCAGCGGATCGGTCTCCGTGACCTTCTTCCTCTTCCTGGCGCTCTTCACCGCGCTGCTCGTCGCCGAGCTGAGCATCATGTTCCGGCAGATCAAGATAGGACCTAAAAACGACTAATTCATGGATACGATCACACTGCTCCAACACTACTGGTGGTTCATCATTTCGCTTTTTGGGGCCCTGCTGGTCTTCCTGATGTTCGTGCAGGGCGGACAGGCGCTGCTCTACGCGCTGGGGCGCAACGAGCGCGAACGCAACCTGCTGACCGGCGTGCTGGGCCACAAATGGGAACTTACTTTCACCACGCTGGTGACATTCGGCGGCGCGTTCTTCGCCTCGTTCCCGCTCTTTTACTCCACGTCGTTCGGCGGGGCGTTCTACGTCTGGATGGCCATTCTCTTCTGCTTCGTGCTGCAGGCCGTGGCCTACGAATACCGCCGCAAACCCGCCAACGTCTTCGGCGAGCGGACTTTCAACGCCTTTCTGCTGATTAACGGCGTTCTGGGGCCGCTGCTGATCGGCACCGCCGTGGGGACCTTCTTCACGGGAGCGGAATTCACGGTCGATCGCCTCAACCTCGCCAATCAGGGCGGCGCGGCGGTCATCTCGCAATGGGCGACGCCGTGGCACGGGCTCGAAGCCATCGCCGAGTGGCGCAACGTCCTGCTGGGTGCGGCGCTGGTGATGCTTACCAAGACGCTTGCATGCCAATACTTCATGCACCAAATCGACGACGAGGCGATTCTACGGCGTGCACGTCGCGGTGTGCGGATCTTCGGCCCGTTGTTCGTCCTGCACTTCGTCATCTGGACCGCAGGATTGCTCGTCGCTGACGGATGGACGGCGAACGCCGCGGAGATCATCTCCGTCGAACCCTGCAAATACCTGCACAACCTCATGGATATGCCCTATGTGGCAGTTATACTGCTTGTCGGCGTGGCAGCTGTGCTGTGGAGTCTCTTTCTGGGATGGCACGGCAAGCGGCAGGCCATCTGGTTCGGAGGTGCCGGCACGGTCCTCACGGTGCTGTCGCTGCTTCTGCTGGCCGGGTGGAACGGCACGGCCTACTATCCCTCGCTGACGGACATGCAGTCGTCGCTGACGATCTCGAACTCCTCGTCGAGCCTCTTCACGCTCAAGACGATGGCGTGGGTATCACTGTTCATTCCCTTCGTGGTGGCCTACATCTGGTATGTATGGGGAGCCTTGAGTCGCAAAACCGGAGAACGGGCATCCGACGGCGAAGGCTATTGATAATTGCGGGGCTCGGTCTGTCGAACCGAAGGTCTGGTGGACTCTTGCTATAACGAAGCAGATCGGGTCCTGCGCTTTTTTCGCTCGAATGAAATTGTCCGCAGCAGATCGACAGGTATGCCGCGTAATACTGAAAATCGATAGTTATGTACGAATCTTACGAACATGACGCTCAGGCTGAGATACTTGTCCCTGTCTGTTCAGCCGTGATTTCACTGCTGGCCCGATTTGCCGCCGGAATAATCGTCGTTGCGGGGATATTCCTGCTGCTGCGACAGTTCTTCTCTGTATTCACGGCATTCGTTGCAGGGCTGACGCTTACGAATCTGTTTCTCGTCGGGCTGCTCCTGAACAAACGCAGAACGTGGCGATGTGGCGTGGAAGGAACCGATCGAATGAAATCCCGAAAATGACAGTCGATTCTGCAAATAAGAAAACTTGTCCGCCGAGACCCACGGTTCGAAGCGAGACGAAATACCGCGAGGCTGTGGAGCTGTACGGCAGCACCGGACTGTCGTGCCGCGAAATATGCCGAATCTGCGGTCTTACACCGTCGGGGTTGAGCGGTCATATCGGTAAATATCACCGCCACTTAATGCTCGCCCGGTATGACATCGCGTGCGATAGCGAACAAGCCCTCCATATCAAGATGGGCGGTTTACGCGGGCAGCGTCCCGCTACCCGAGCCAAATACCGGAAAGCGATCGAGGCATGCGAACGCATGGAACATCTCGAAAAGAACCTCTCGGAGTTCGCCGGCCGTTTCGGCGTGGACGGTTCGGGGCTCGCCCGCCAGTTGCGGACGCATTATCCGGGAGTGCTCGAGCGGCGCGAGGCGGAACGCCTGCGCTTAGGCTACGACGACCGTCTGCCTCGCGGGAGCCGACGCTGTTGTCGGGAGCAGTATGCCGATGCAGTCGAACTGTTGCGAGCGGACCGTTACGTCACGGTACGGGAAGCCGCCGAGTCGTGCGGGGTCTCCTGTTCGGGACTGGAGCAGCATCTGCTCTTCTATCACAAGGAACTCGTAGCCCGACGCATCGGAATTCGGAAACAGGCCGTCGGGCAGCAGCGTAAAGGAGAGATCACCGGCCGCGGAAGCACGCACGCTCCGTCGCCGGCCATCGTGCAGAAATATGCCGAAGCGCTGCGGCTCTATCGCACGACCCCGCAGTCGGCCGCCCGCATCGCCCGGCAGACGAACGTGTCCAAGAAGGGCTTTTATGCCTATCTGCAAAAGTGGCACAGGGAGTCGATCTGCGAGCGAAAGAATATCCCCTGCGAGGAGGGGCGCCCGGTGGATTGGTCGAAAACACGCAAATACAACCCCGCGACGAAAGCCAAATACGCCGGCGCGATCCGACATTTGAAAGAGAATAATTTATCGACGGCCGCAGTCGCTGCGATATACGGATTGCATGCGGAATGTTTCCGCAGCTACCTCAAAGAGCACGAGCCGGAGCTGTACGCAAGGCAAGGAATGGTAAAGGACGCCAACGGACGCATGGTGTCGCGCCGCAGCATGGAGAAGTACGCCGAGGCGATCCGTGTCTACGAAACTACGCCCGAGTCGTTAAAATCTATCGCCCACCGCTTCGGTTTGAACGATTGTTCCTTCAGGGATTTCATCAAACGACATTTCCCGGAGTTGGAGGAACAACACAAACGATTGTTTAAGCACAAGGAAATGCAACGGGCAGGTGTCGCGAGCGCATCCGAGATGCAAGTCGGAACGGAAGAAAGCGTACACGTGCTCGTTATTAGCTAACAACTAAATTTTTTCCCGCATCTGTTCAGAGAAACAAATCCCCACCTCGGCAATTTGTCGAAAAACGGTGTATGAACGGATTTATTTACTCGAAAACAGAAAAACATGACAAGACATATCAGCGAAGATCTGCTGTTCCGTATGGCGGCCGAGCCCGTTACGGATGCGGGTCAACGACAGGTTCGTCTGGCGCAATTAGCCCGGACCCTGCATAAACTTTATGAAACCACAGAACAGGACATCGAACTGTTCAGGACCTTGCAGCATACCCGCATCCGGTTGGATGCTTGGCTCGACGATCCGCAACGTATCGACATGACAGCGATACGCCCGTTCGATCCTACGGTACAGATCGCAATCGGATATATCGATACCGAACTGGAGCTGCTCGCCCGTTACGGCGGGCAACCCAAGCCATCCGTACCGCGTATCCGCTGGACGGGAACACTCGTCGAATTGGTCGAACTGATCTACGGTTTGCAGGAAATGCGCTGCATCAATGACGGCGAAGCGTCGATCAACGAGTTGATCGCTCTCTTCAGCTCGCGGTTCGGGCTGGAGATCAACGTTCGTAATTGCTACGACGCCTATTTGGATATGAAACGCCGCAAGAACGACAGCCGGACGTACTTTCTCGACAAGATGCGTGAGCGACTGAACCTGCGGATGCAGCGCGACGATGAAAAGGAACGCGAGCGCCGCAAATAACCCTTGTTTCCAACTGCGCGGGACAGCAATCTGTCCCGCGTTTTCGTATCTCCTGCGATAATAAGAGAACCGGATATGTCTATCAAAATGACATATTCCGACTTTACGTAATTATGATACGCCGAAATTATATGAAAATCAATAAATTACGGCGAAATTTCGGTGTTTCAGCACCCCATAGTAGAGTAAAGGAGAGTATAGTAGAAATATATTCCAATGAAGATATTCGTAAAATCTCCTGATATTGTCAGGCAGCAAAACCTGAAGTAATGAGCGACAAAAAACAAGTTTATACCGTTCCTGTTCAGTACGTGTTCAGGGGCGAGTTCAAAATCAAAGCCGACAGCAGAGCGCAAGCAGAAGAATATGCCGAGAAACATTGTAACATGGATGAATTAAATAAATGAGAACGAAAACCCAGTACAAAGCAGACGGAGAACGTCTTAAAATCGACCAGTTTCCCTATTACATTACTGGCAGCATTACTGGCATGAAAAAGATGTTCTATGGCAAGGATGCCTTGCTGGTACGTTGTGGCAGTTGGATTTACAACGTGCCGAAAGAACCGATGATTTATCAGATAGCACATTAGTTATGAATCGAAGTTATAATTTCTACATTGGAAAGCTGAATTAGAAGCGAAACACGGTAAGATGATTTACGTTCATCTCTGGGACGTGATAAGCACAAATAACGATTTAGCCGTCGGTGATACGATTATGTTTACCAACGATTATAGGGTAGCGTTCTGTCCTCATGAAGTGTTGGGATTTTGCAAGCCGGATAGTTTTCTGTGCCCGCATCGTTATCCCAAAAACGAGGATTCGGCATTGTCTTTTTAGATAGCGACGCATATTGGTTTCCTGACCGTCTCAACCAACTGATGCTGGTATCGAAAGGAGGGCAACAATGAGTGAATTGGAATTTATCTATCTTGTGGCGTTCAATAATTTACTTGCTTCATTGTCGGTAATATACGAGAATTTCACGCCCGAACAGATTGGTTGCAAGGCGTCCCGCCTGTGAAATTTGAAAATCACTCCCGATAATCCGGACAATGCTCGGCGGTGTCGCATCGCAAAAGAACCCGTGCAGAGAAAAATACGGAGTAAATAGGCACATTTCTTGTAACAGATTTGTACAAGTGTAACTAATTAATTACTTTTACATTGTAGAAATAACGATAAGAATGAAACGAAATTTGATATTTTCGCCGGAATACATTGATTTTGAACAGAGTTAGAGCCCTCGCACCCGTGAAAAACTGCGCTATGCGGTATCAATTTTAGGAACCGTACGGCCGATACCGACCAAGTTCGTGAAGAAATTGATGAATACTGATTTTTACGAGTTGCGTGTTTCGGTTGATAATGAAGTTCGGGTTATCCTGTTTTCGGCAGACAATGAGAATATCAGCCTCGCATCGAGCGTTATCCTACTGAACGGCTTTGTGAAGAAAAGCACAAAGGATTACGACAAAGAGATTACAAAGGCTATCAACATTTTAAGGAAATTGCTATGAGTACGACAAACAACCGATTAACAGCAGAGGAATTGCAGAAACTCCGGCAGACGGATTTCAGCAAGAAACAGGGGTTCGTAAAGGCCGAAACGGTACTCGGCAAAGAGGTTGGCGAGGTCGGCACTCCGGAACGGGAGGAGTTCGATGCAAAGGCTCGTGCATGGTATTATGGCGAAATGCTGCGGGAGCGGCGCAAAGAACTCGGTATGACGCAAAAGGAACTTGCCGAACGTGTGGGACGGGAACGCACCTACATCAATCGTATCGAAAAAGGAGAAACCGATTTGCAACTCTCCTCGTTTATTCGCATCGCATCTGCGTTGGGTATCATGTTACGCCTCGACGTGATTTGGGCGTGAGCGACGGAATCTGAAAATAAGGGCGGCCAATGATGACCGCCCTTATTTTGTGCTTGTGCTACCATATTCTGTTGTATCTCAGGAAATAAGGATGTGTCCTATTCTTGGTTGCCTTTTGAATCCTG
>ULSQ01022511.1_pt1 | contig 17073 bp, 13 predicted proteins | sample 1956821 | NCBI WGS metagenome assembly ULSQ01 (sample SAMEA4835712, study PRJEB28245) | human gut metagenome | biome: gut microbiome; material: fecal sample | place: Denmark | collected 2008 | reverse complement strand
CTGCCGCTCGGCGGACAAGGCTATCCCGACCTCCAGATGACGCGCTTCGTGCAGTCCAATTGCAGTGCATTGAAGTTTGCCGACGTCAAGAACCAGACCATCTTCAACAACTTTGTGTACGGCTCAATCTACGGCATCCATTTCCTAAAAGATGCCGTTACGGGCCGCTGTCCCGGCAGCATCACCATGATAGGCCACGGCTCTGACGGGTGCACGTACTCGCTGTTCGTCGAGGATGCCGATAAGGACACCGAAATAACCGCCGTCAACTCCGAACTTGTCAACACCCGCATCGAGGAGCAGCCAGTGCGCTCTTACGTGCTCATGGGCGACCGCCCGGGCACGCCCAGGGTGCATCCCTCCGCGCGGCTGACGCTCTGCAACAGCGCGTTTTGGGGCAGTCCGGTGGTTGGGGCAATCGTAAACAACGGCACGCTGTGCCTGCGTCAGGCCAATTTCGCCAGCTGCGGCGCGCCCGCCGTTGACGTTCGTGGCGGCCGGGCGCATGTGTACACTACGTACTTCGCGCGTCCCGTGCCCAAGGAGACCGCCGCTGATAATGCCACATACGCCCGCCTGCACGGCGGCGGCAGCCTCATGGAGCTTACCAACAACTATTACGCCTCGCCGCTGCGCCCCGTCAGTGACAAGCCGGGGCAGGTAACGGGCAGCGACGTGAAGTAGCTTGCCGTGCGCCTGCATGTCGGTCGTTTTCCAATCTACGGCCTTTCGCATCATGAAAGGCCGTCTTTCATCGTGCAAAAGGCCGCCTTTTACAGGCTAAAAGACGGCCTTTTGCGCGGCTGTTTGCCGTGGGCGGCGTAACGTATTGTGTGCCAATGTGTTACGAAAGAGCGTAATGCGCGTTTTGAAGGGCATGAATGCGCCGCCCGTCAGTCTGCCAGCCGTGGTGTGGAGTATGACTGTTTGTCAGTGCAAAGGTTTTTTAATACTGATATTTTGGCGGTCTCGTTTTTTCGCCTTAACTTTGACGCTCCAACGGAAATACTACGTAGAAAAGCAATGCAAGATTTCGTCCATCTTCACGTACATACTTATTACAGCATCCTCGACGGACAGGCCAGCGTAAAGAAGCTCGTTGACAAGGCCGTAGCCGACGGTATGCGCGGCATGGCCGTGACCGACCATGGCAACATGTTCGCCATCAAGGAGTTCTTTAACTACTGCAAGAAGAAGAACGGGGAGTTGAAAGAACAGGGCAAGCCGGAGTTCAAACCCATCCTCGGCTGCGAGATGTACGTGGCGCGCCACGCGAAGGAAGACAAGGTGAAAGAGCACGGCGACCAGGGCGGCTACCACCTGATTGTGCTGGCAAAGAACTACCAAGGCTACAAGAACCTTATCAAACTGGTAAGCCGTGCGTGGGTTGACGGCTTTTACATGCGCCCCCGTACCGACCGCGCCGACCTCGAGACGTACCACGAGGGACTGATTGTCTGCTCGGCATGTATAGCAGGCGAGGTGCCCGCAAAAATACTGAAAGGCGACATCAAGGGGGCCGAGGAGGCCGTAGAGTGGTACAAGCGCGTATTCGGCGACGACTATTATCTCGAGCTCCAGCGCCATCAGGTCAAGGACCCGCACATCCGCGCCAACCGCGAGACATACCCTTTGCAGCAGAAAGCCAACAAGGTGCTGATGAAGTTGGCCGCCAAGTATGGTGTCAAGCTGGTATGTACCAACGACAGCCACTTCGTCGATGAGGAGAACGCCGAGGCTCACGACCGCCTCCTCTGCCTGTCTACCAACAAGGACCTTGACGACCCCAACCGTATGCTTTACACCAAGCAGGAGTGGTTTAAGACGCGCGAGGAGATGAACGAGGTGTTTGCCGACGTGCCCGAGGCACTGGCGAATACGTGCGAAGTGCTTGACAAGGTGGAGACGTACAGCATCGACCACGCCCCCATAATGCCGTTTTTCCCCATCCCGGAGGAGTTTGGCACGGAGGAGGAATACCGCCGCAAGTTTACCGAAGAGCAGCTGTATGACGAGTTCACGCAAGACGAGAACGGCAACGTTGTGCTCTCGCGCGAGGAAGGAGAGAAGAAAATCAAGAAGCTCGGAGGCTACGACAAAATCTACCGAATAAAGTTCGAGGCCGACTATCTGGCAAAGCTTGCCTACGAAGGAGCCAAGAAGCTGTATGGCGACCCGCTGTCAGACGAGGTAAGGGAGCGCGTCAACTTCGAGCTTTACATCATGAAGACGATGGGTTTCCCGGGCTACTTCCTCATAGTGCAAGACTTCATCAACTCCGCGCGCGACCAGCTCGGGGTGATGGTTGGGCCGGGACGTGGCAGCGCGGCAGGCTCCGTTGTGGCTTATTGCCTTGGCATAACGAAAATAGACCCGATAAAGTACGACCTGCTGTTCGAGCGTTTTCTCAACCCCGACCGTATCTCGCTGCCCGATATTGACACCGACTTCGACGACGACGGGCGTGGAAAGGTGCTCGACTGGGTTACCGAAAAGTACGGCGCCGACAAGGTGGCGCACATCATAACATACGGCACCATGGCCACAAAGCTGGCCATCAAGGACGTGGCGCGCGTGGAGAAGCTGCCCCTCGAGGAGTCGAACCGCCTCTGCAAGGCCATCCCCGACCGCTTGCCCGACGGCCTTAAGATGAACCTTACCAACGCTATCAAGTGCGTGCCGGAGCTGCGCGAGGCCGAGGCTTCGCCCGACCCGCGCCTGCACGAGACCATAGAGTATGCCAAGATGCTTGAGGGCAACGTAAGGAATACCGGCATACACGCCTGCGGCACCATCATCTGCCGCGACCCTATAAGCGACTGGGTGCCCGTTTCTACCGCCGACGACAAGGAGACAGGCCACAAGCTGCTCTGCACGCAGTATGAAGGCAGCGTCATCGAGGAGACCGGACTAATCAAGATGGACTTCCTCGGGCTGAAGACTTTGTCAATACTTAAAGAGGCGGTGGAGAACATCCGCCTCACTACGGGCAAGGTTATCGACCTTGACACCATACCGATTGACGACCCAGAGACATATAGACTGTACAGCGAAGGCCGCACAATAGGCACGTTCCAGTTTGAGTCCGCCGGTATGCAGAAGTACCTTCGCGAGCTGCATCCTACCGTCTTCGAGGACCTTATAGCCATGAACGCCCTCTACCGCCCGGGTCCTATGGACTACATTCCGCAGTTCATCGAGCGCAAGCGCGACCCGTCGAAAATAACGTATGACATTCCTTGCATGGAGAAATACCTCAAGGACACTTACGGAATAACCGTCTACCAGGAGCAGGTCATGCTCCTCAGCCGCCAGTTGGCAGGCTTCACGCGCGGCCAGAGCGACACCCTGCGCAAGGCGATGGGCAAGAAACAAATAGAAAAGATGAACCACCTGGAGGGTCTTTTCTACGAGGGCGGCGAGAAGAACGGCTACAAGCACGAGACGCTGCACAAAATATGGGAAGACTGGAAGAAGTTTGCCAGCTACGCGTTCAACAAGAGCCACGCTACGTGCTACTCGTGGGTGGCCTACCAGACGGCGTATCTCAAGGCGCATTACCCGGCCGAATACATGGCCGCCAACATGAGCCGCAACGTCACTAACATAAACGAAATTACCAAGCTCATGGACGAATGCAAGGCCATGGGCATAAAGACGCTCGGCCCCGATGTGAACGAGAGCCGCCAGAAGTTCAGCGTCAACAAGCAGGGAGCCATCCGTTTCGGCCTCGCCGCCATAAAAGGCATGGGCACGGCCGCCGCCGAGGCCATAATAGAAGAGCGCGAGAAGAACGGCCCTTACAAGGATGTGTTCGACTTGGCGCAGCGCGTCAACCTTGCCGCCTGCAACCGCAAGTGCTTTGAGAGCTTGGCTTTGAGCGGCGGTTTCGACAGTTTCAAGATAAAGCGCGAGGACTATTTCGGACGCAACGCCAAGGGAGATGTGTTCCTTGACACGCTCGTACGTTACGGACAGCTGTACCAACAGGAGAAGAGTGCGGCGCAGAACTCACTATTTGGAGGCATTGACGATGTTGACATAGCCACTCCGCCGATACCTGAAGGCGAGCCGTGGAGCACCATAGAGAAGCTTAACCGCGAACGCGACCTTGTCGGCATCTACCTCTCCGCTCATCCGCTGGACGACTATGAGGTGATACTCAACAACCTTTGCAACACGCATTGCTCCGAACTTGCAGACAAAATAGAACTGCAGAAGAAGCAGGAAGTGCTGCTGGGCGGCATCGTCACCATGGTGCGCAGCAAGTTCACGAAGACCGGCAAGCCGTGCGGCTTCATCACAATCGAGGACTTTGAAGGTTCCGGCGAGCTGGCTTTCTTCGGCGAAGAGTGGGGCAAGTGGAAGGGTATGCTTGTAGAAGGCTGCACCGTCTTGGTGAAGGCGCAGTTCGTGCAGCGTTTCCGCGGCAGCGACACGATGGAGATGCGCGTCACCGACATACAGTATCTGCAAACCGTAAAGGACATGCAGATAGAGCGGCTTACCATCACCGTTGATGCCGGCAAGATTGACGATACCACCGTGTCAGACCTTGTCACGGTGATAAAAGACAGCCCCGGCAACACGCAACTGTACTTCTCTGTGCACGACGGAGAGTCAAACCGCCCGTTTACCCTGCGCAGCAGTGTCGGCAAGGTGAACGTGTGCCGCGAGCTGATATCGTTTATCAAAGGCAGCGAGGCTTTGGGGTACAAGATAAATTAATTCATAATGCACAATGCATAATTCATGATTAGGGCATACGCCACAAACTATCTGGCAGGCAATTATGAATTGTGCATTGTGAATTATGCATTGATTATTGGCACGCTGTTTGTAGGCAAGATTATGTGTGAAAATATTTTATTAACGTAAAAGATAGAAACAATGGAAGTAACAATCACGACAGAGAACTTTGAGAGCTTGAAAAACGGCGACAAGCCGTTGGTAGTAGACTTCTGGGCTACATGGTGTGGCCCGTGCAAGGCCATCGCTCCGGTGATAGCAGAGCTGGCAGAGGAGTATGACGGCAAGCTTGTCGTAGGCAAATGCGACGTCGAGGAGAACGACGACATCGCCATGGAGTACGGCATCAGGAATATTCCCACCATCCTGTTCTTCAAGAACGGCGAGGTGGTTGACAAGTTTGTAGGAGCCACAACGAAGGCCAACCTGCAAAAGAAGTTTGACGCGCTGCTGTAAGAAAGGGCGTTTTTGTAAAAATGACAATCCCCGAAAGGTTGAGCGACCTTTCGGGGATTGTTGTATCATGATGCCACTTGCGCGCCTTGGAATGTGCGCGGCGGCATGGTCTGTTTACCTTACCTGCACTACGAGATACTTGCTCGTGCTCCAGAACAGCTGCGGATTGGTGATGTTGAGCACGTACTGGTCTTGCGCGTCGCGCTCCAGACGGTAGCTGCTTGAGGGGTGCATGGTGAGCAGTTTTGCCGACTTTGAGTACAGTTTCAGTGCCTTGAGCGAACGTATGTCTACCTTTGTAAAGTAGTTTTTGTTGAAGTTTCCCTGGAGCACTTTGCCCTTTACGAGTATGTTCTGCTCTTTAAGCTCCTTCTTGGTGCCGAACACATACCATGCCGTGTTAAGCTGCTTGTCCTGCGTGTTGATGGTGTTGGCCTTCTGGGCGTTGTCCTCTTGCAGCGTGTTTACGTTCTTTGTAAGCGTGTTTGTGGTGTTTTGCAGCTCCTCTATGTGTATGTCCTTGGCTTCCAGCTGGGCGTAGAGGTCCTTTATCTGGTTGTTTTTCTCTTCCAGCTGGGCGGTCAGGTTCTCAATTGTTTTTTGCAGCTGTTCGCTCTTTATGCTGCCGTTCTTGACCTGGTTGCGCAGCTTTGCGATGAGTTCGCGGTTCTCGGCCATACGCTGTTGGATGAACTGTATGTTCTCGCGTATCTGCTGCTGGCGGCTTGCTCCCTCGCCGTTCTTTGCCACGCTTACGCGGTTTTCAGCCTCATTGATTAGGCGGAAACCCTCTTCCACCTCGTTGAGGATGCCCATCATGTCGTTGATTTCGTTGTCCTTCTGCTCTATGACTCTCTGCAAAGAGTCGCTGGGGCTTCCTTCGGACATGTCTGACGATGACTTTCCGTTGTTGCAGGATGCCAGTGTCAACAGGCATACTGCGAAAAATAATACCTTTTTCATATGTCTTTCTTTGTTGATGTTGTTCGTCTCATTGCTCGTGCTGCGTGTCGTCATGCTTGCCCGAGGCGCGGCTTTTGCCTTCCACCACTATGACAAACTCGCCCCGTGGGTCCGTAGCCTTGAAGTGGGCGATGAGCTCGTCGAGCGTTCCGCGCACGCTCTCTTCATGCACTTTGGATATCTCGCGGCAGGCGCTGGCGCGGCGGTCGCCGCCAAAATGTTCGGCCAGTTGCTGCAATGTCTTGAGTACGCGGTATGGCGACTCATAGAATATCATTGTGCGCGGCTCGTCCTTCAGCGCTTCGAGGCGCGTGGCGCGGCCTTTTTTCTGCGGAAGGAAGCCTTCGAAGCAGAAGCGGTCGCACGGCAGGCCTGACGATACGAGGGCAGGTACAAACGCCGTGGCTCCCGGCAGGCACTGCACCTCTACGCCTGCGTTTACTGCCTCGCGCACGAGGAAGAAGCCGGGGTCGCTGATGCCCGGCGTGCCGGCGTCGCTGATGAGGGCCACCGTCTGCCCGGCCTTCAGCCGCTCTACGATGGCGGCCGACGTGCCGTGCTCGTTGAACTTGTGGTGCGACATCAGCTGGTTTTTTATGTCAAAATGCTTAAGCAGGACGCCCGACGTGCGCGTGTCCTCGGCCAGTATGAGGTCGGCTTCGCGCAGTATGCGCACGGCGCGCAGCGTCATGTCCTCAAGATTGCCCACCGGGGTGGGTACGATGTATAGCAAACCCATAGTCTATGCAAATATAGGTAATTAATACACTACGGCAAAAAAACGGCGTATTTCTTTGCAATTTTTAAAACGTATTTGTATTTTTGCGCCACGATGGTTAACAATATGTCAGGCGAGGCACACCGCCCGGGTAGAATTGAAGTAGTGTGCGGCTCGATGTTTTCGGGCAAGACGGAAGAGCTTATAAGGCGGTTGAAGCGCGCCGAGTTTGCAAGGCAGAAGGTGGAAATCTTCAAACCGGCCATAGACACGCGATATTCCGACGACGAAGTGGTGAGCCATGACCGCCACTCGATACCCAGCACGCCGGTGGATACGTCGTCGTCAATCCTGCTTTTGTCGGCCGACATCGAGGTTGTGGGCATCGACGAGGCGCAGTTTTTCGACGAGGGGCTGGTCTCTGTGTGCAACGAACTTGCCAACCGGGGCGTCCGCGTCATCGTGGCGGGGCTCGACATGGACTTCCGCGGTGTGCCGTTCGGCCCCATACCGGCACTTTGCGCCATAGCAGACGAGGTGACGAAGGTGCACGCCATCTGCGTAAGATGCGGCGCGCTGGCCTACGTCAGCCACCGTCTCGTAGCCAACGACAAGCGAGTGATGCTCGGAGAGCAGAGCGAATACGAGCCGCTTTGCCGCGAATGTTACCGCAAGGCGGTGGAAGACGAGGGGCGTAACGGCTGAGACAGCCGCGCCGTCGGGCGCCGCCCGTTTTGCGGAAGACGGCATGTAAAAGAAAGAAGGTAAAACGGTGAAAAAGCAAGAGACGGCAAACGGCGTTGCAAAAGGCCGTCTTTCGCCCTCTGAAAGGCCACCTTTTGCAGGCCAAAAGACGGCCTTTTGCAAGGCTATTGGTAATGGGCTGATAATCAATAAGTTAGGGGGTAAGCTCCTCCCGGCATCAATGGAAGCCCCATCCCAACCTCCCCGAGGGGAGGCTTAGGCTTGCTTCGATGGATGACTTAATATGTTTTCCACGGCAGAAAATAACCAATTCCTTCAAAATTCTCCCCTTGGGGAGGTTTGGAGGGGCTGTAAAAAATATATACGTAATGATAATCGAAGAGAAAATAACATTCGACAAGTTCATCCGTTGGTCGCTCACGGCCTTGGTGGTGATAGTGGTGCTGTTGCTGATGAACTATCTTAGCGGCGTGCTCCTGCCGTTCTTCGTGGCTTGGCTGCTGGCTTATCTGATATATCCCATAGTCAAGTTCGTGCAGTACAGGCTGCACGTGCCCACGCGCGTACTGTCAATCATCGTCTCGCTCGTGTTCCTCGTGGCCGTCATCGGAGGCGTGTTCTACCTCATAATACCGCCGATGATAGCGCAGTTTGACAAATTCGGCGACATCCTCTCCGCATATCTCCACGAGAAGACGCACATAGCCAACTTCCCCGTAGCCATACAGCAGTGGATAGAGGAAAACAAAGCCGGCATCAAGGACTTCTTCCAGCAGAAAGACGTGGCCGAAGCCGTGCGCAGCGCCATGCCCAAAGTGTTCTCCGTAATCGGGCAGACGGCCAGCGTGATAATAAGCGTCGTCGCGTCGCTCATCACCCTGCTCTACCTCTTCTTCATCCTGCTCGACTACGAGAAGTTGGCCTCCGGCTTCATAAAAATATTCCCGAAGAAGAGCCGCCCGTTCTGGCACGAACTCATCGGCGACGTGGAGCGCGAGATGAACAACTACATACGCGGCCAAAGCCTCGTGGCACTTTGCATAGGAGTGCTGTTCTGCATCGGCTTCACCATCATCGACTTCCCCATGGCAATAGGCCTCGGCATACTCGTGGGCATACTCAGTCTCATACCCTACGTGCACGGACTGGCCTTCATCCCGATGCTCTTCCTCTCGCTGCTCAAGGCCGCCGACACGGGGCAGAACTTCTGGATAATCTTCGCCTCGGCCACGGCTGTGTTCATCGTGGTGCAGGCCATCACCGACATGGTGCTCACACCCAAAATAATGGGCAAGGCCATGAGCCTCAATCCGGCGGTAATCCTCCTCTCGCTCTCCGTATGGGGCGCGCTGCTCGGCTTCATCGGCCTCATCGTAGCCCTGCCCCTCACTACGCTCATCATCGCCTACTACCAGCGTTACGTCACCAAGGAAGACATCGCCCGGCCCGTGTCTCCCGTCGCCGATACGTCGCCTGAAACCGCTGCTGGCGCCCCGGAAACGCAAGAAAACTCGCCGAAAAGCGAAAAAACAAGCGAATAATTTGGCCGTGTCAGATAAAAACCGTACCTTTGCACACGCTTTACAAAAACATGCAATGCAACCGGAGATCCGTTAGCTCAGCTGGTAGAGCACAACACTTTTAATGTTGGGGTCTTGGGTTCGAGCCCCAAACGGATCACCAAAATCAAAATGGCGGCAGTCTGAAAAAGACTGCCGCCATTTTGATTTTTGGTATGTTACAAAGCGTTACGTCAAGGCGTATGGTATAAGTCTACATCAGCTTCGCCCTGACAAACTGCGGCACTTTCCACATCATCTTTTCTATTTTCGCAATGACAGGGTTGATGCCGTGCGAATGGTACATGCGTATGTCTTCATGCCACATCTGCCTGCGCCGTGCGTTGTCTGTGCTCAGTCCGCCCATACGCATTTTCACGATGTAGCAGTCGAGGTAAGTCACGGTGATGTCGCCTCCCATGAGATAGCGCAGGAGAAGGTCCGAGTCGGCTGCTATTTTGTACGTCTCGTTGTAGAGTCCGCGCCTTAGCATTACATCGCGCTTGATGTAGCATGTAGGATGCAGCGGCAGCCAGCCGTGGCGCACCTTCCACGTGCGATATTTTCCGCCAATCCAATTGCGCACCACTTTGTCCGTATTGTCGCAGTCTACGAACAGTCCGTTGCCGTACAGGAAGTCGGCGCCGGTCTTTTCCATACGTTCCGCGATGCGGCTGACCACGTGGTTGTCATAAAAGAAGTCATCAGAGTGCAACAGGCCTACAACGTCTCCCGTGGCCGCGCGTATGCCCTTGTTGATGGCCTCGTACATGCCGTGGTCAGGTTCGCTGATTACCTTGGCCACGCGGCAGCCGTATTCGCGCACGGTGTCAGCCGTGCCGTCTGTCGATGCGCCGTCAACCACGATGTACTCGATGCCAGGGTAATCCTGTGCCAGCACGCTTTCTATCGCATTGCGGATTGTGGCTTTCCTGTTGAAGCAGGTGGTTATGATTGATATTTTCATGTGTTTATTTTGTTTTGGCGATGTTATAAGGTGCGAGGTCGTTTTATGCAGCGTATGGCATCCATGCGTTTGCGTTACATAGTTCAGTTAATTTTACCCCCCCATATATATTGATATTTGTTAAATAATTGTTTTCCAAATATTCTTTTATTTTTGTTTTGTTAAAAGCGAAGCGTTTTTTCAACTCGAAAATTTTTGCGTCAACAAGCGTCCTATACCAAAATCCTTGCAGGATATGCCATATAAAACCTTCCTTCCCGTCAAGGAATCCTCGTTTTATCACATACCGTAGTGTGAAATTGACGAATGGGCGGACAAACAATGGGAATTTGATGTATTTGATTTTCAGCCAGCGTTTGCGTTGCTCCTCCGTACCGAAAAATGCAGGTTTTACTTCTTGCGACTTGTAGTCAAGCCCGTATTCCGTCATTAGCATGTCTATCATTTCGCGTGTGGCGTAGCTATTGTGTTTCCCTGTCCACCATGTAAGATCGTTCTGGTTGGCGTCAACTTGGTTGCCTGTCTCTACAGTTATCGTTTCACCGTCAAATATTCTGATGTGTTCGTCCATCCAGCGGTTCTCGCAGTCGCCATGTTTACGGCGGAATACTTTTAAGTGATAAGACGGATACCAACCGCCATGTAGCAAGGAGCGGCCCATGAAGTCTATGCGTTTGCGTACATATACGCCGTTTACATTTCCGCCGCATTGTGACAATGTCGCCTTTACGGATTGTCCGAGCCCGCCTTCAAGATATTCGTCCGCGTCAATTCTCCATATCCATTCGGTGTGTATTTGGCATTCGTACACTCCGTAATTGAATTGTGTGGCATAGTTTTTCCATGGGTGCTTTACTACTTTAGCTCCGAGCCTTTCGGCTATTTCGCAAGTCTTGTCTGTGCTGAAAGAGTCAACGACCAATATTTCATCGCAAGCGTCTTTCAGCGAGTTGATACACCTTTCTATATGCTTTTCTTCATCCTTTGTGAGAATTAATGCTGTTATGCTGTTGTCTGTTTTCATACATGTAATGTTAAAGCTGTTTTTTGTCTTTTTGTAAAGGATTCTTGATTTCCATCAAATCGCAATGTAAAAGATGTCCTTTCGTGCTGTAAAATTTTGCCTTGTAGTTGGCGGCATATTGTAACATGTGCCAAATGCGCTCACCTTTTCACTATGTCTCTGGCGATGTTGCACGTATGCATATATAGGCGCTCAATGGGAGAAATCAGGGAATATACTTTTGAGAATGGTACTTTTTTGCGCTCTTTGTCTGCAAGTTTGATAACCCTGCAAACAAGCCAATATCTGTCAAAGCCTTCCAGCGATGCAGTATCGAAAACCTTGCTTATCCATTGCAAGTCGTTGCTGTCGGGCGAGGAGCCTATGTATGTTTTTGCGTTGCGCAGGTTGTTCCACTTTCTCTGCACGTAAGTGTCAGGATGATATTTCAGCACGAATGCGGCGTAGAGCTCGAACTCGCTGAAGCCTGACAGGTTGATATAGCGTTGGGGTACGCAGTGCATTATTTTCTCGAAAAACGCGCATCCGGGTACATCATGGTTAGCCTCGAGCCTGTCAAGTAATTCTCTCATAATGCCAGTCTTTACGAGCATGTGCTCCGCTATGAACGATTTTCTCACTTGCTTTTTCAGCGCCTTGCCGGGTAGCAGGTTTTCTTGCGTCGGCTCGTAGCATTTGTCTTCCGGTACGAAGTCCCTGTAAGCCAGGTAGGGGCGGCCGGAACTGTCGAAGAAGTCGATTTTGTTTATCGGAATGGTGTCGGCGTCCCATACGAGATAATAGTCGCAGTCTGAAAGCCTGGCGTAAGCCATTTTCAGGAATTGCTGGAAGTACCAGCCTGCGCGCCTCGTGCTGCCCGACAGCTCTTTTTTCAGTCTGCGCACAGCGTCGAGCGTCAGTCCCGGTTCGACGCTGTCTTCATGGATGAACTTCACGCGGCCGAGCCGCCCCGCAGCGTTTTCCACGTCGCTGCCGCCTATAAGTATGATGTCCCTTGTCGGCAGGTTTTTCAGTATGTATGGGTATGCGTGCAGGAACGACTGCAAGTCCCTGTTGAGTATCGGGATGATGACGTCTATTTTCATTTCCATTCTTTTGAAGTTCAAAGTATTAAGTTCGTTTTTAGTTCTTATGTGGCCTTTCTGTTGGCGTGGCGTTGGTTCTTTATTTTGCAGGCTTCTATCGTAGAGTATAGGATTAGTTTCATCGGAAGACCGTAAGTTCTGGCTTTTGGCAGCCATTTGAAGAAACTCGCCGCTCCGTTTGCCGTAATGTCTGAAGCTATCAGGTTGGATGCCTTTTTCATAAAATAATTGTCCAGCCTTTGCAGTATTTGGTGTTTTAGGATGATGTCTGTTTTTATTGTAGCGTTATAGCCAGAAACAAAGTCGTACAGCCATTTCTTGTGGGCGTTCATCGCTTCAAACTTCAAGTCTACATTGCCTGAAGATGTAATGGAGTAAGGGTTGCTTCTATAATTGAATACGGGTACATTGATGTTTGCAATGCCTTTCGTCCCTATAGACCTGAACACCGTGATGTCGTCGCTTCCCCATGCAAGCGGCAGCTTGACGAAGCCACCGCTGCGTTTAAGTGGTTCAGCCTTAAAGAGATAGTCGCCGATGAACTGCTGCCTATGGAGCATCCTTTCAGCTATGGCGTCCATAGCAGTTTCTGTTTCTGCCCTTTTGTCTTGCAGGGTTAGAGGGTGGCCGTTTTCGTTTATTATAAGCGTCATGCCATGATATACGTCAAGGTCAGGATATTTCTTTATTATGGCTTTGTATTGTGACAGGCAATCTTTTTCTATCCTGTCGTCGTCTCCTATCATCATGATGTAGTCCCCGGACGAAAGTTCCAAACATCTGTTCCAATTGTCCACAATGTTTATTGGACCGGTGTTTACGGTGTTCTTATGATATTTTATCCGGCTGTCGGCGAATGACATTACAATGCTGTCTATGTCGTAAGGGGATGCGTCGTTTACAATGACAAGTTCAAAATCTGCGTAGTCTTGTTGCAATACGGACGTTATGGCCTCGTGCAGATATTTTGCCTTGAAGACAGGCATTAATATGGAAAACTTCATGGCATTAACAGCTTTAATATTTTTCCGGCTTGTGCGGTGACGGAATATTTTGTCTCTAACTTGCGGGCGATGGCTTCGCATTTTGAGCTGTTGGCGTTGTACAGCACTTCCAGCATTTTCTGCGCAAGCTCATTGTGGTTGTATGTCTCTTTGTAATAATTGACCAGTCCCAATGTTGTCTCCTTGAAAACATCCAAGGATGACGTTATTACAGGTACATTGTATATAGCCGCCTCTACCGGTGTTAGGCCGAAACCTTCCATTGTTGAAGGTGAGACAAACAGGCTCGCATTTGAATAAAGGTGAGCCATTTGTCCGAAAGTAAGCCGTTTGTCAATTAGCACCACTCTGTCGGTTATGCCGTATTTTACAATCAATGGATATACAGTATCGTACCAGTATTCCGTAGGCCGGGCTTTTATTACCAAACTGTGCGGTATTGCGTTTTTTATCTCATTGAATGCCTTTATCAGTGTTTCTATGTTCTTATATGGGTACAGTGTGTTTACGTTCAGTATGTAATCCGTTCTGTCAAAACCCTCAATCGATACCGGTGCGTATTTGATTATGGAGTTTGGCACTACCACTATTTTTTTATTCGCTACATGTTTGTCTAATTTGCGTATTTCGTTGCTTACCGCTTCAGATATTGTTATTATCGTATCATATCGGCGTAGCATCCATTTCATCCAGTGTGAATAGGCAAGCCCTTTCAGGCTTGTCTTTTTAAACAGCTTGAATTTTTGGATGTCATGCAGGATGCCAACCCTTTTTATGCCGGGTGCAATTAATGAATGTGCATTTATGCAGGGATAAAAAAGGACATCAGCTGATTTTACAAGTCTGTGAAACGCTGGATTGATGAAATATAGGCTGTTGCATACAAACGTTTGATACTTAGGAAACTCTTTTCTTATTGTAGATATGGTTGAGGGCCTTACCAATATGACGAAATTCTGGCGCGTGGTGTTTTGCCATTCATGCAGCAGGTTGTACGCAACGACGGCAATTCCTGTCGTCATGTCGCCTCTGTCAACGTATGTCAAATCGACGAGTATCATAACCGGTTGAAAATCTTTTGAAATATATTCATGCTTGATTTAAAACTATACATGCTTTCAAACAAGTCTCGGGAAGCGTCGTTGTATTGCCTTCCCCAATTCTCCTTATCAGTTATGGCTTTGATGTAGTCGTCGGGCGTTTCGCAGACAATGGCTTCAGCTTGTGTGGTGTCATAGCCTTCTACTGCTTCACGGGAGGCTATTATTAATTTTGCGTGTTGTAACGCTTCCGCCGTTTTTACTTTCATACCGGAGCCAGACATTATTGGCATCAATATGAAGTCGGCCTGACGGTACATGTCTTCAAGGTTGCTTACATAGCCATGGATTTTCATGTTCTTGTGCCCCTTGTATTTGTCTGCAAGTTTGTCCATACCGGAGCCGCATACGATAAATTCCATGTTGACATAAGGCATCACATGTTGTACGAGCCATTCCACGGCCTGTACGTTAGGCGGGAAGAAACTTCCTACGAATAGTCCACATGGTTTGCCGCCCGTCTTGTTGTCTGCCCGTGTGTATGGCAAAGGTTTGTCTTCCAATGTCACAGGTATAATGTAGTCGGCCTTGCGCTTGTAGATTTTATTTATGATATTGAAATCCCTTTTGTTCAGTGTGATTATTTTGTCAGAGGCGCGGCAGGCGTTCTTCTCATTTATGAATGCTATTGCAATCCGGTATAGGAATTTCGGGCTTAAAGATAATTTCAGATGCTCTTTCATCATAATGGTTTCGACATTATGGAAAAAGCAGACAGTGATTAAATAGGGATGCTTGCGCTTTAAGTATTTTATCAAATTCCCAAATAAGGAACTGTCAAAGAAAACGTATTTTATCTTATAGTCTATGATTTTTCTTTCAAGTTCTTTGATGTAAGCATCGGTATATCGGAATATGGAGCAGGTCTTTAACTCCATGAACAGTTTGTACAAACCGCCGTGAGGACAGTCGGTCGATATGGTATGCGTATAGACATTGTCCTTTCCGAATATCTGTATTAAGTGATTGTAATTCCTTTTCATCACGGCACTGCCGCCACATGCCGTTTTTAAAGATTCCGCTATGTACAAGATGTTATTGTTTGCAGCCATTTTTGTTGTTCAGGATTAAATTGTTTTTGTATATAATGTATAAACAAATACATAGCGGAACCGAGTCTAAAAGGGTGGTAACGGTAGTCGTGGAAATAGCTGCATACAGAATGTATGATTTGCAAAAATTGTTTTCATGGCTTATCTGCGTCCTTAGCGCTTTTACGATTAAAGCTATATATAGGAATAGACCTACCAGTCCCAATGCTGTGAATATTATAGAATAGGAAACATCGTCAGACCAATAACCACGTAATTTCCAGTATGCCTCATATTTGTGCAATGGAGAATCGTTAGGCATGCCGTTGCCGAAGATGTATGTGAAGACGGACTGGTTGTATTCGGTGAAGAAGAAAATGTACTCATAGATGCGGTACGTCCAGCTTATGGTGTCGTTCTTGCTGCTGTATGAAAACTGTGTCTCGGTCAAGTCCAGCATTGTTTCATATTGCTCTTGGAAGAAGTATTGGAACAGGAATATGACGGATATGGCTGCGCAGGCCAGTAGGACAAGGAACTTGATTTTATTTTTTGTGTTGCAGTAAATCACATACACGGTCACCACAAAGACTGACGCCATGTTTGAGCGTGTCAAGTCAGAGCATATATAGATGAGCAACAATATGGATATTGCCACGCTAATCAGCCTGTTACGGCCTTTTTCGACAAATATCTTCCAGAGGAAATAGAAATAGGAAATTACTGCGATAGGCTTGCCTATGATTGAAATTCTGTAGCCGCCACGGTTGTCGGCCACGTATATTTCGCCCTCGTCGCCGAGCGAGCCGAACAAGTTGATAGGAGCCATTGACAGAGCGTAAAGTAGCAGGATTACATCTATTATGGTATAAGCGAAAACCAATTTGAGCATGAAACTTCGTTCGGCCTTATATCTTAGAAGGATGAAGAATAGCGAGAGATTGAAAAAACAGATGCTGCTCCTGAATGTGTTGGGGAACGGCTGGTGCCAATACAATGCCGCAATGAGGAATGTGAACAAAGTCTGTATGATGATAGCCCTAAGCAGCCAAGGGATGGAGAATGCCTTGTACCGTCTGAGGAACATTTGCTTCAGCGAAAGGACAAACAGCAGGAAAGACATCAGGAAACCTGACATCTTCAGCACGACAACGGGTATCGCCCTGTATTCAAAAAGCTGGTAGCAGAATGTCGGTGCCAGCATGAGGAATATCTTTCTCCTTGTTTTCATCGGAACATCATTTTTTCTTGTGTTTTAAGGCAAGCTGCAAAGGTCTTGCTGCGGTATGCCTGTCGGCAGAGTGCTTGTCATACGTTCATCTGTGCCTTATTTTCGATACAGCCTTGTAGGCATAGCTAAAAATGATGAGGCGTATTTGGTCGGCCAGGAGGCAGGCTATGCAAATGGCGAGTATGTAGGCGAAGCCTGTGCCTCGCATCACTTCCTGCAACAGGGCTGGTGTCAGTATGGGGCTTACGTTCATGGCGTCGGTGATGAGGTAGATTGCCAGTGTGGATTGCAGCAGTCTGTTCAATGTAGCGGAGCAGAAACGGTGCGTGTCGGCTTCGCACACCAGCCAGCAGCAGATAACCGGCAGCAGTGGGTTGTTGTTCTGCAAGAACATGTGGATAACTTTCATCGGCAGGTGGGCAGAGCTGGCAAGTACGGGTATAAGCATTAGTAACAGCGTCGAGCCTATGCCTGCCGCCCT
>ULSQ01016453.1_pt1 | contig 17139 bp, 9 predicted proteins | sample 1956821 | NCBI WGS metagenome assembly ULSQ01 (sample SAMEA4835712, study PRJEB28245) | human gut metagenome | biome: gut microbiome; material: fecal sample | place: Denmark | collected 2008 | reverse complement strand
CTGTGGTTTTCTGACGAGGAGGAAGGCCCGTGGGAGTGGAAAGGCCCGGTAATACGCGAAGGGCACTGCGCCTACGGCAAGCTGTTCGCAAAGAAGGCGGGCTACGTAAGCCTGGAATGGCTGCCCCACCTTGTGAACTACCGACGCACGCTGCGCTACGCCAAGGACGAGGACACCGCCGCGCTTGACGACGTTGTACTGCAAACAATAGCGTCGGAGGGCAGCGCAACGGTAAAGGAATTGCGCCGTATGCTCGGTTTCGCGCGCGGTAGAAGGCGCACTGCCGACGACCTTGTGGACGACATGCCCGGGGCTGTCAAAATACCTTTAGAACCTATACTGACGCGGCTCATGATGGCGGTGCGCGTGGTAATATCCGACTTTGAGTACAACACCGACCGCCACGGACGGCCTTACGGCTGGGGAGTGGCGCGATACACCACGCCCGAAAGCCTGTACGGACGGCTCGACGCAGGCTGTACGCCGCAAGAATCGCACGACAAGATGGTGCAGCATCTGCACCGGATGCTGCCTTATGCACAAGAAAGCAAAATCTTGAAACTCATCGGCTGAAGGCTCACACCGTGCCTTCAGCCCTTCTCCTCTTGATTACCTGCCATCGGTAAAGCAGGCAGGTGACGAAGAAATAGACTATTGTCTGCGCCCATAGGGCCACATACTCCACCCTTACATCGCCCAGCAGGGCACCCATAGTGTTCATCCTTACAAAGCCGCGCACGCCGAACGTGGACGGCGCAAGCCACGACACCCACTGCCAGAAAGGCGGAATGGCACTCTGCGGCCACGACACGCCTGAAATGAAAAGCAGCGGCACTGACGTGAACACCACTATAAGAATGACGTTCTCACGGTAACGGATGAGTCCGGAAATTATCATTGCGAAGAACACGCACGACAGGACGTATGGCAACATGAACCAGAACGTATCGCCGGGACGCAGCAACGAGGTGAAGCCGAACAAGCGCGGCACAACAAGCGCGACGTAAGCCGTAACAACGGCGTACACCATGAAGTAAGCCAAGGCGCGACCAAGCACTGTGCGGAACACACCGTCGTAACGCGCCGCATCGGGCAGGAAAGAGCCTGTCTTGCTGCGTTCGCGAGCCGTGCCGACCGACAGGCCGACGCCGAGCAGCAGCGTCTGCTGTATTATGAGCATAAGCACGCCAGGAATGATGAAGTTGCCGTAGCCGCCGGTAGAGTTGAAGAGCTGCACCTCGTCAAAGTCGAGCGGCTTGGCGGTGATTTCGTCTTCGCGCTCCGTCCAGTTGCCTGCACGCTCTATCAGGATTTTAGAGTTCACATTACCAGCCACAGCCGTAGCCGTCTGGAATATGGCCTTATAGTAAAGCATGAAACTCATGTCGCAGAACACGCTGACACGGCTCTGCTCCATACGCGACACGCGAGTCTGGAAATCGGTAGGAAAATATACCACGCCGAAGGCATCCTGCCGGCCGACTACGTCCTTAGCCTCGTCAAGATTGGTGCAATACCGGGCTACACGGACATCGGGCGAGGCATCAAACTGGCGTATGAACTCGCGGCTCATGGTACTGTGCGACAAATCGACAACTGCAACAGGCACCTCGCGCACCACCTCGTTGGTGTAAATCCATGAATAAAGTAGCGGATAAAACAACGGCACAAGGATGAAGAAGATGAGCACACCCTCGTCCTTGAAGACGGTGCGCATCTCGTCGGCCCATATATGGCACAGGTCGCCGAACCCTTGTTTTATTCGTGATATCAATCTCATCAAATACTGATATATTTAAGACTAATAAGTCAAAATAAGCCCAATACGCCAGACAAGTCTGCTTATGGTAGATACTCGTATGCCAGGACGTTCTTCTTTATGCGGCCTGCCACAAGCAAAGGCAAAGCCGTGAAGACGAGCAGTGCACCGATATAAGGCCATGAATAGTCAATCGGATAGCCGTTGAATATGTTGAGCTGGTAAACCATATAATAATGCCTCAACGGGAAAAGCTGGGCTATGGCCTTGATTTCGGCATCCATGGCCGACAGCGGGAACGCCGTGCCCGACAGCGAATAGCTCAACACCGCCCACAGGCAGCAGATACTCATAGACATGCGCAACGACGGCACAAGGCCGAAAACGAATATGCCGAAAGCCTGCGATGACAGCACCGAGAGCAAACCCAGCAGCAGAATATATCCCGTTCCGCCGGGATGTGGAAATTGGAGAACGCCGAACACATAGAACATATAGCCATAGAAAATGGCAAGCCATATAAGCGTCTGCGGCAGCATCTTGCCCAAAAGGGCAACGGCGATATTGTCGCCCGAGGCTGAAATCCACTCCTTCGCCGAATTGAATTTCAGCTCCGTACCCAAAGAATAAGCCGTAACGAGAAAGATGAACAGCATGAGGCAGCCCGGCACAAGCATCGTGTTAAGGTAAACACTGTAATTTACCATAGGGTTGTTCACCGTATGCAGGTCAACCACAACAGGCTGGAGCACGCTCATAACCTGCTCTTCCGTCAACCCCTTGGCACTCAACAACGACGCTCCTACACTGGCGGAGCCAAGCGTCGAAATGGTTTTCAAGTCACGGTAAAGCAATGCTCCCGCCGTATAAGACGTAGAACTGTAATAAAACGAAATCTTAGGCTGGCGCATGGCAAGAAGTTCCGCCGTAGTGCCTTCGGGTATATAAAGAAACGCGTAAATCTCGTTGCGCTGGATAGCACGGCGGGCTTCAGCCACACTGGCATAACGCGCCGTGACTTTAGTCGCCTGGAAAGCGTCAAGTTTCCTTACAAGCGTGCGCGTTGTCGCGGTATTGTCGTGGTCAACCACACCCACGGGCATGTCTGTAGGCTGGCCTTCAGCCATAAGGGACGTGAAGAATACGGTGACAATCACAGGAAACACAACCATGCAGAACAGATACATCAGGTTCTTGCGCATTATGCCACACTCGCGGCGCGCCACACCGTAAATCCGTTTAAACATGTCACCACTCATTTTTATAATTCCCTTTCTCGCAGTCTTCGCTATCCGCTATTCCGCAGCATTACTCCTTTATGATGAGCGACATGCCGGGGCGCAACCCATCAATCTTGTCCACCGGACGCGCCTTTACCTCAAATGTCTTAAGGTCATATTGGCCGTTTGTCTTCGTGGCTTTCCACACCGCATAGCTGCCCTCGTCCTTTATGTAATACACCTTCATGCGTATGTCCTTGTTGAACGCCGGGCAATAAGCCGTGAACGTATCGCCCACCTTGAGCCCCTTCAGCTGGTCTTCACGCACATTGAACGTTCCCCACTGGTCGCTCATTATGGAAATGCTCATGATTGGAGAACCGGCACCGACAAGTTCGCCGAGTTTCGGATAGACATCGCTTACCTCGCCTTCCATCTGTGCAACCTGCACGGTTTCCTTTACATACGAATCCACTTCCTGCACAGCACCTTGCGCCCTACGCTTCTGGGCTGCGGCAGCCTCACGCTCCTCACGACGTGCTCCGGCCACAGCCATGTCGTACTGACTCTTGGCAGCCTGCGCCTGCGCCTTCATCGCCTTGTAGTTGGCATAAGCCTCGTCACGCTTCTGCGCACTCATCACGCCCTCGTCAAAAAGACGCTGCACACGGCCGTATGACTTCTCTGCAATCTCAAGGCCTGCCTTGGCCTGCTGCCATACCTCAAACGCTCCTTGCACCTGTTCGCGACGAGCGCCCTTATCGGCCATTGTGCTCAATGCCGCCGCCGCATCCTCCGCACTGACAGCCTGCGCCTTCTTTGCCTCAACGTCGGGTGCGTCAAGTATGGCAAGCGTATCGCCTACCTTCACGTAATCACCCTCCTGCACACGCAATTCAAGTATGCGCCCGGGCACTTTGCTCGACACACGGTATTCTGACACTTCTACCTCACCCTGTATTGTGTCAGGTGTGCGTCCGAACGTCAGGAAACCTATTACCCCGACAATTACAACAACCGCCGCAAAGCAGAATGTGGCAAGCAATATGTTGTTATGTTGTGTTTTCTTTTCCATTTTCTTTTATTTAATTGGGAGAACCGGGAAAACTGAGAGAACTGGGAGTGATGGAAAGCTAATTGATTTTTCGCCCTTCACTCTTAATTCTTCGCTCTTCACTTTCAATATATCGTTTCTCCAAGTACTTTTTTCAAGTTTGTCAATGTCAGTTTAACGTCGATGTCAGCGTCTATTTTCTGTGAGCGGGCCTGCAACCATGCGGTCTGCGCCGCCATGACGTCGGTAACGTCCATCACGCCCTCCTTGAAACCAAGGTTGGCGCAACGCAGGTTTTCATCGGCTTGCTCCGTATTTTTCCTTGCCATTGCAAGTTTTTTGTTAGCCTCGTCAACCTTATACGAGCTTTGGTTTACCTGCAACTCCACCTTCTCACGCGCCTCATCAAGCTCAAGCATTGCTATGCTCGTGGCCGTTTTGCCTGCACGTACTTTGTAAGTGCCTTCAAACCAATTCCATACAGGTATCCTGACGATGACGCCGATATTCCATACTCCCGAGAACTTACGCTCAAAGCCGTTGTAAAGCGATGGGTTTGTCACAAGATAACCACCGGTCAACGCCACTTGCGGCAAATAAGCCGCACGTATAAGTTTGGTTGTCTGACGGCTTATATCCACCGTATTCTCAAGCATTTTCAACTCCGGACGGTTGCCAATCGCTACAGAAACGTCTGCCACGGGTATGTTTTCATCTGTTGAGACATCATCTCTATCCTCGTCTTCAAGAATTATATTGCCGTCCATCGGCAATCCGCAGAGCTGGCAAAGCAACATTTTTGCAAGCGACAAGCCGTTGTCAACCTGCGTGAGCTGCATCTCCGCCTCATTGACCCTAACGTCCACTTTCAGTCCGTCGGCTCTCGTCGCGACGCCTTCTTTTATCATTTTACCGACATCGCCGCTAAGTTTCTTTACAAGTTCAAGATAACTTGTGGCAAGTCTCTGCTTATGTTTCAATGAAACTACCGTCCAGTAAGCGTTATCAACGTCGTAAACTACGTTCTGCCTGCTGTTCTGCAAGTCGTTGGCGGCAAGCTGTTCGCTTATTTCGGCTATCTTGTTCGCCGCGACAATGCTTCCGCCCATATATATAGGTTGCGTAACCATAACCGATGCAGCGAACATGTTACGCGTGTCTGTCCTGAAAGCGTCGTTAATGTTTTTCCCTATGGCATTGCCGGCCTGCTCTATACCTGGGGCTATCTTGCCTGCAATGTTGCCAAGAGCCTCGGCTGCCTGCGGAGTGATAATGCCCTGTCCGGCCATTTCAGATATTACGGACGACATGGTGTTGCCAATCTGCCCGGCCGCCGTAGTACCTATGCTGCCTATTGCGCCTTTCTGCTTGTCGCTCAATATTGATATTTCCCTGCTCGTAAACTCATATCCGCCAAGCACGTCTACATGTGGCAAATACTTGGTCCTTGCGGCCTTGCGCGTATCGCGTGCAACGTCCTGCTTCAGTTTGGATATGCCAAGCTGCTTGTTGTTGCGCAAAGCCATGGCCCGGCAACTGTCGAGCGACAACACCCGCTGCGCCCCTATGGGCAGAGCAACGGATATCAGCGAGAGCAAAATCGTTACATTCTTCATATAAAAATGTTGTCAAAACCTACATGCAAGGCCGCAAACGCAACTTTGCACCAATTACAGCAACTTACTTTACAGAGAAGTTTCTCGAGCCTATCATATTGCCGTCGGCAAACACGCTTACGTTGTATGTGCCTTCACCAAGAAACTCGTTCACGTTCCAATACATAGTCACGGGTGTCTCGTTTCCAGTGTATTCTACTGTCTTCTTCATCGAATAAGGCAGGTTGCGGTTTTCATACTGGAAGGCACCGCCACCCGACAATACTGTCCCGGCAGGCGTGGTGATGCGCACATATACAGTCTTGTTGCCGCTTGCCGCAGTCACGTTCTTGGCAATGTTGAAGTTCACCTGAATTGTCTTGCACCTCTTGACCTTCTTAGTCACATTGCCGCGCTTGTTTTTCAGCGTCATGGTTATGCCCGTAGCGTCGAGCTGTGCGGCGATGGCAACCTTCTCCGACAGCGTCTGCTTGTCGGCGTTCAGTCCCTCAATCTGCCTTGTAGCCTCGGCGTATTGTCCTTTTACACGTGTATTTTCTTCCGTCAAGTTTTGGTTCAGTCGGTTGAGAGAGTCTATCTCAAGCACATAACTGCGGATTACGGCGCGGCATGTTGCCAGTTCCTTTTTCAGTCGTGCTATTTCCCTTGCGTCAGAAGCCTTGACGTTCCTAAGTTCTTCCAGAAGTTTCTCCGTCTTCAATTGCTCCTGCGTAAGCTGTTCTATTATCGAGTCGTTGTTAATCTGCGTCTTCAGCTCACTGTACTGGTCGGCAAACATCTGGTACTCGTTTTCCATTTCCTTTTTGTCCAGCTCGGCCAGTTCCTGCATTTCCTTGTTGGCCTGTTTCTGGTTGGTAAGACTTATGGCAAGATACACTATGCCAGCAACCAACAACAAACCTACAATGACAGATGGAATTATTACTTTCTTGTTCATATCCGTTTTTTATTTATCAGTCAATAATACATTTTCAATTTTACTATCATGCAAAATTAGCCTATTTCCTTTAAACGCCCCAAAAAATTCCAAACTATAAATATCCAAATCGATAAAATTAGTAATTTTACCGAATTTTTGAACAATATTAAAAAGGATTATTTATATTTGCAGAGGCGTATGCCATGCACCTTAATATACAGAATATACAGAAATACACACTACTCCATGATTAGACAAGTCATAAATTTCTACCGCGACGGCTTCAAAAACATGAGGCTCGGCAAGACACTTTGGCTTGTCGTGATTGTAAAACTCGTCATTATCTTTGCTGTCATCAAACTTTTATTCATGCCCGACATACTTAGCGAACGTGCCGATGGCAACGAAGCCGACTACGTGTCAACGCAAATAATTAAAAAAGTGAATAATGAAAAGTGAATAATCCATTACCTTACAGCACGCCAGGCTATAAATTCTTAACTCTTAATTCTTAACTCTTAACTTATTTAAATATGGACAATCTCTTACTAAGCATAAGCGCCGGAACAGTAGACTGGTCGAGGGCGCAATTCGCGCTCACCGCCATTTACCACTGGCTTTTCGTCCCACTTACGTTGGGGCTTGCGCTTATCATGGGCATAATGGAAACATGTTATTACCATACAGGCAAAAAGTTTTGGAAAGACGCCTCACGTTTCTGGCAAAAGCTTTTCGGAATAAACTTCGCCATGGGCGTGGCTACCGGCATAATACTTGAATTCGAGTTCGGCACAAACTGGAGCAACTATTCGTGGCTCGTGGGCGACATTTTCGGCGCACCGCTCGCCATCGAGGGCATAGTGGCATTCTTCCTCGAAGCCACATTCGTAGGCGTGATGTTCTTCGGCTGGGAGAAGGTGTCACGTGGTTTCCACCTTGCTTCTACATGGCTTACAGGCATAGGCGCTACAATATCGGCATGGTGGATACTCGTGGCTAACGCCTGGATGCAATATCCCGTGGGGCAGACATTCAACCCCGACACCATGCGCAACGAAATGACTTCCTTCGCAGAAGTAGCCTTGTCGCCGTTTGCCATCGACAAATTCTTCCATACCGTCATATCGGCATGGATTATCGGAGCCATCTTCACCGTAGCCGTAAGCTGCTACCTCATGTACCGCCGCCGACATGATGAAGGACAAGCCTGCCGTGACCGCCGCCTTGCCGCGCAGAGCATGAAAATCGCTTCCATCGTAGGCCTTGTATCGTCGCTCCTTGCCATACATACGGGCGACAGTTCGGCGTACATGGTAGCGCAGTCACAACCCATGAAACTTGCCGCAATGGAGGCTTTATACAACGGAGGACAAGGCGAAGGACTGACCGTCGCCGCCGCCGTCAACCCGTTCAGCCAACCCGACTACGCCTCCGGCGAAGAGCCGCCGCTGAAAATCGCCATGCCCAACATGCTCTCGTTCCTTGCCACACGCGACTTTAACGGCTACGTACCCGGAATAAACGACATTATACGTGGCGGATATACCATGCCCGACGGTACTACGGCTATATCATTAGACGAGAAAATGGAGCGCGGGCGCAAGGCCATAGCCGCCCTCTCCGGCTACCGTGAGGCGCAAGCAAACGGAGACGCAATAGCCGCAGCGGGACACCGTAAGACACTCGACGAAAACATCAAATACTTCGGCTACGGTTACATTGACAACGCCGAACAGACCGTACCTTACATTCCGCTGTGTTTCTGGGCGTTCCGTGTAATGGTAGGCTTGGGCGTGCTGTTCCTCCTGTTCTTCGCCTTGTCAACATTCCTTTCATACAAGAAGGACATAACTAAGATGCGCTGGCTGCACGTCACGGGCATGGCGCTCCTGCCGCTCGGCTACATAGCCAGCGAGGCGGGATGGCTCGTCGCCGAATTCGGCCGCCAGCCATGGACAATCCAAGACATGCTGCCTACGTGGGTCGCCGTGTCCGATATCGGCTCCGCCTCGGTAATGCTCACTTTCTTCATCTTCCTCGCCCTGTTCACCCTCCTGCTCATCGTAGAGATTAGCATCATGTGCAAGGCGATAAAGAAAGGACCGGAATATGAAAGAAATGAATAATGTGAAAATGAACAATGAATAATAAAAAATAAATAATGAATAATTAAAATGATAAACGATTGAAACCAAGATTAATCGCGGCGTAAGCCAAATTTTTCATTTTTAATTTTTCATTTTTAATTAATAAAATATATGTCATACGATTTCTTACAACACTATTGGTGGTTCATAGTTTCCCTGCTCGGAGCGTTACTGGTGTTCATGATGTTCGTGCAGGGTGCCAACTCCGTCATGTTCTCACTAAGCGCGAACGATGACGAACGCCGCCTTATAACAAATTCCACCGGCAAGAAATGGGAACTGACGTTCACCACGCTTGTTACGTTCGGCGGAGCGTTCTTCGCCTCGTTCCCGTTGTTTTACAGCACCAGTTTCGGCGGTGCTTACTGGGTGTGGATGCTCATACTCGTCACGTTCGTGCTCCAGGCCGTCAGCTACGAGTTTCAGCACAAGTTGGGCAATCTGCTCGGCGCACGCACCTTCCAGTGGTTCCTCGTCATCAACGGCATTGCAGGCCCGTTGCTGCTCGGCATGGCAGTAGCGACATTCTTCAACGGCTCTAACTTCATCGTTGAGAAGGCCAACATCTTCGGCGAGGCAAGCCCAATAATCAGCCGCTGGGCCAATGCCAGCCACGGCCTTGACGCCCTGCTCAACGGATGGAACTGGATATTCGGCCTCGCCGTGTTCTTCCTCGCACGCATTCTCGGCATACTCTACGTCATCAACAACGTTGACAACGCAAGTATTCGCCGCCGGGGCACGGTGCGCCTTGTTGGCAACTTCGTGCCGTTCCTCGTGTTCTTCATAGTCGCCGTTGTGTACATCCTGCTGAAAGACGGCTACGCCTTCGACCCTGTAACGGGCGAAATATTTATCGAGCCAGACAAGTATTTCAACAACTTCTGCCAGATGTGGCCTCTCGCCGTAACCTTGCTCGCCGGGGTCACGCTGTTCCTGTTCGGCTGCATGAAGACTATCTTCAGCGCGACATACACACGCGGCATATGGCCTGCCGGCATCGGCGCGGTGCTCGCCGTGCTAAGCCTGCTGCTCTGCGCAGGATGGAACGACACGGCATATTATCCGTCAACCGCCGACCTGCAAAGCAGCCTCACCATTGCCAACAGCTGCAGCAGCGAGTTCACACTCACCGTAATGTTCTACGTGTCGCTGCTCGTGCCGTTCGTCCTCGCCTACATTGCGTATGTATGGAGGAAGATGGAATAAAACCCCTCCCCAACCCTCCCGAGGGAGGGAGTTTGATTACTCTTACAATATAATAAAAGGCTTGCCTGTAATATTAGAACAGGCAAGCCTTTTAATTATATAAAATTTGTATATATCTCAAGCATTCCAGGCTCCCTCCCCCGTGAGGGCTGGGGAGGGGGCTTTTACTTCACCTCCACCACCTTCGTAGGCCCTTGTTCCTTGTTCCTGCGGTTCACCGTAGTGACTACGGCCTGCGCCAGGTTGATGAACGCCTGGCCGGTCATGGTGTCGGCATCGAGTGCCGAGGGTTTGCCGTCGTCGCCGCTCTCGCATATGCTCTGCACCATCGGTATTTGCGCCAGCAGGGGCACACCCATCTCCTTTGCCAAGTTCTTGCAACCGTCCTTGCCGAAGATGTAATACCTGTTCTCTGGCAGCTCTGCCGGGGTAAACCAGGCCATGTTCTCCACCAGTCCCAGTATGGGCACGTTCACCTTGTCGTTCCTGTACATGTCGATGCCCTTGCGCGCGTCGGCCAAGGCAACCTTCTGCGGCGTGCTCACGATGACCGCGCCGGTGATGGCCAGCGTCTGAAGGAGAGTAAGGTGGATGTCGCTCGTGCCCGGAGGCGTGTCAAGTATGAAGTAGTCAAGGTCGCCCCAGTCGGCGTCGCCGATTAGCTGCTTCAGCGCGTTGCTCGCCATGCCGCCGCGCCACAGCGTCGCCGTGTCGGGGTTGACGAAGAAGCCTATGCTCAACAGCTTCACACCATACTTCTCTATCGGCTCTATAAGGTCGCGCCCGTCCTTGTTCACGGCGTAGGGGCGTGCGTCCTCAACGTCGAACATCTTAGGCATCGAGGGGCCGAATATGTCGGTGTCAAGCAACCCTACCTTATATCCAAGGCGTGCCAGCGCAATTGCCAGGTTGGCAGCGACGGTGCTCTTGCCCACTCCGCCCTTGCCGGAGCTTACGGCCACAACGTTCTTCACGCCGGGCAACATCTTCCCGGGTTCGGGGCGCGGCTTCGACTTGGTCTCAACCCCTATTGTCACCTCCACGTCTTTGCTCACATGGTAATGTATGGCGGCCTCGGCGGCCTTGAGCGTAGACTTCATAAAGGGGTCGGTGTCGCGTGGAAAGATGAGCGAGAACGACACCTTCATGCCGTCAATCCGCAGGTTGTCGGCCACCATCTCGCTCTCAACAAGGTTTTTCTTCGTGCCCGGATACGTTACCGTAGCCAGAGCGTCCATTATCAGTTTGGGATATAGTGTCATAACGTTTCTGTTTGTTTTTCGTGCAAAATTATAAAATTATCCCCGTTACTCACGCATTTTTACGCACAAAATATCCGTCATCTGTCAGTTTAAGGCGTTGCACGTTGATTATCAGCCACTTAACGGCTGACAGATGGGCTGACACTTCGCCCGTTGTCTGTCAGCCCATCTGTCAGTCCGCAACAGCCTTACACTCAACACGTTACGCCTGAAACTGACAGATGACAGACAAAACACGGCATTTTATGATGCAAAACACGGCATATTGCAACGCAAAACACGGCATATTGAAGAGTTAAGAGTTAAGAATTAAGAGTTAAGAATGAAGAATTAAGAATCCAATACCCTATCCAGCTCATTCGGCTTATTTGTCTTATCCGGCTCATTGGCCTAATGAGCCTAATGAGCCGGATAAGACAAATAAGCCAATAATAAAAAGCATATCACGCTCCCTCGGGAAGGTTGGGGAGGGGCTGCTCCTTAATTCTTAATTTTTAATTTAACCGTTTTTACGGTCTTGCCGTCGCGCTCCACCTTTACCACGGCCACGGCTGCCACGCTTGCCGCGATGTCCTCGGCCGACGATGCAGCCACGCGCTGCGCCACCATAATGCCGTCGGCGGAGTAGACTGATATGCGGTCGCCAGCCTCAACACCCTCAACGCGCACCATGCCCGGCTGCGCCGAGTAAGCGCGTATGCCGTCGTTGCGGCCGTCGTCAACCATGCGGTTGAAGCTTACGGCGAAGCGCCCCTCTATGTCGCCCGGCACAGCGGTGGTGAAGTCGTAGCCGCCCTCGAGCAAGTCTACCGTCTTGTGCGCCACGTTGTCTTCAAGCACTACGGTCTCGTAGCCTTCGGCCAGGCAGTCGTCGGGCACGGCTATGGTGTACATGCCGGCCTCGGGCACGCTTACGCCGACGGCCACCTTGCCCTCTACGTTGACCGCCGAGAGCAACGAGTAGCGGCCGCCGCCCTGCACGGCATAGATTTGCGCCACGCCGTCGGCCATCCACTTCACGCCGTCGGCTCCCATGTCGAAGTCGGTGCGCGCCATGCCCGGCTCTACCGCGCCAAGTTGCAGAACGTCGGGCTGCGCCGCGCCGCCGTCAGCCGAGCGCGTCTCGCCTGTGCGTGCAACCGACAACTTTACCTCGGCCATGTTCTCGTAAGCCCCGCCCGACTTTTCACCACTGCGCGGACTTACGCCGAACGTCTCATAGTCTTTCAGCGTGGCAGTCTGGGTGAACACGGCGTCGCCTGCCGGTATGTGGCCTGCCGGCGTGGTCTCCACATCGGTGTTTACGGTAACGTAATTATCGTTTTGGTATCCGTAGATTACGCGGCCATACTCCATGTTGTCATAGTTCATGGCGCAGAGGTAAGGCGAGCCAAAGAGGTTCCAGCTCATGTTCTCCTTGTGGGTGAACTTGTTGCCGTCTGACTGCGGTGTAGCCCACGGGTCGCTGTGGTTCTCCTTCTTCAGCCTTACAGTCTTCGCAGCATCGGTCATGCCTTTACCCTCACTGTAGACATAATCCTGACGGCTGTCGCCCTTGCCTACAAAGCGCACAGTAGCGGCCTTACCGTCCGTATTGTCGAGCAGCAGGCCGTAGCTGCCGTCATACGTATCGGTGAAGTCTGCCCACGCTCCGTTGTCTTTATTGAACGTGTATTCATAATCGGCACGCTCCCTCGCGTTGTAACGCTGTAGCTTTACACCGTCACCGTTCTTCTGTATTGTAGCATTGAACGGAACGTATGCCATGTCAACCTTGCCCTCTAGCACGTTGCGTTCAACGATGACGTATGACAGACCTACGTTGTTGCCATCGTCGCCGTATGTGCCGCCGTCACCCTCGCCGTTGCCCTCAACGCGCAGCCCTGCGCGGTGTTCGAGCAGCAGCACGCCGGGGTTGAACGGACTGTTTTCCGTGTACTTCTTCTCAACCGTAAGCTCCGCGCCCTCGGCATCGCCGCTTCCTGCCCTCACGTAAACTACCGACTGGCCGTGGGGATAGTCCGTGTCGGTAACGCTTGCGTCTGCCGTTATGTTCCACGTCTCGAAGCATCCGTTGTCTACACCGTCGCGTATGCGCTTGTTGCCTGCGATGTCGCGCTCGTGTCCTACCATTGTCTGACAGTCGCGCGTAGCTTGCTCATTATCTCCTCCACCAATATCTTCCGATGTTTCCATCAGCTGATATTTCCAGTCGTCAGAGGTGACATACGTATTTGTTTCGGTCACGCCCGCGCGGTTGTTGGCGTTGCCTGTTGCCTCGGCAATAGTGCCGGTTGCTGTGCCGTCTGCTGAAGCCGTTGCCGTAACGTTCACCGCCTTTACATCGCGTACGTTGCCGTAAACCAGCGAGTTGTAAAGTATTCCGCCGTCTGCGCCGGTCACATTGCCGTTGACTACCGACGTTGACAGGTAACCGTTGTTCACCGCCGCGCTGCCGTTGACCTCGAAGCCGTCAACCACGGAGCCTTCGGCGTTTACCGTAACGTCGCGAAGCGTAGAGCGGTAAGTGGAAGTACGCTCTATCAGTCCGGCGCGCTCATTTAGCAAATCGTCAACAACTTGCTCTACCTTATCGTTATCTATCGTACCGTTTTCATCATAAACAACATCAGACGTTTCGCGGTTCATCCCGCCGTACACCTTTGTCCGTGGCAGCGTTATGCGTAAGTCGGCATCCTTGACGCTACGGTCAACGAACACATAGCCCGTCTTTTTCTCATCGTCGTGCGCATATATGCTCGCCAGGTCGGCCGCGCCCTGAAGGTCGCCGAGAGCCGTGTCCCAACTCTTGCCGTCGGGGTTCTGTATGCTCAGGTCTGCCCTTACATAGACTATCGGCTGGAGCGGTGCCTCATACTCATACGCGCCGATGTCGATGCCGGTGTCGGTGACGCGGGCGTTGTTGCCGAGGTCTTTCTCATTGGCTAATGACGCATCGCCGTCATTCAAGACATGCTGTGCATACAGGGCATTATTGCCCTTGTTGAGCAGCGTCAGGCTCGGGCGGATATGGTAGTCGCGCAGGCTCACGTCCGCGTTCAACGGGTCAACGAAGTTCGGACCGTTCTGTATGTCGGCGTTGTTGTCAGTAGCCGCCTCACCTGTAAACGTAAACACCTTGTTACTATGACCTTCCGTTTCCTGCATGTTCTGCGCAATGTTGTTCCACGACACGGAGTTGTAAACATTGCTCAACACGGCGCTCATGTCAGCGACAGAGTTATTGGCGAACGTGGTGTTAACCAAAGTCACATTGTCATCTCCTGACTGAACATTAAGTCCCGTTCCGCCATCGGCAAACAGCGTGTTGTATATCAGCACGGAGCCGCTGTTGCCAGAGATATTTACACCCGTAGCGGTCTGCCTAAACGCACTGTTGGCAAGGGTGAATGTGCTATTCGCATCATTCGTAGTTGCGTCGATGCCCGTGCCGTCAACACTCTCATTGATAAAGGTAAAGCCCTCTATGCGCACATACTTGCCGCTATTGGCGCGCACAGCCATAAGTTGGTTGGTCGTTGTGGCTGCATGATTTCTTATCACACTTTGGTTGGAGAAGTCCTGCTGTGCCTCGTCGCCAAGACCGACACCCGTACATGAGCCTTTTATTGTCAAGCCGTCAGATAAATCAGAATTACTTAAATTAGCCGTGAACGCCGTACCTCCCGAAAGACGGTCAAGCTCGTACACGCCGTCACGCACGTATATTATCCTGGCGCCAGACTCATCTAAGGGATTAGACGCTCCGGCGATAGCTCCGCGCAGGTCTGACGTGGCGTTGGCCCAATCACGTCCACTGCCGTCGCCATCACCTTCATCGGTCGCCACGTAAATGGCCTTCATCGTCTGGAAATTATTTTTGTACTGATACTCGTACAAACCGATGTCGATAGGCTTGTCGTCAGGATTTCCTTCGTCATCCAACGGACCTGAATAGCGGTTGTAGCCGCTGCCCATGTAATCGACTCCATACTTATATCCGTCCAACGACTGCTCATCAAACCAACTGTCATAAGCACCGCTTATTCCGCCGTTGTTCTTTTTGTCAACGCCGTTGCCCTTGTCGGTAACAACGGATATTGCCGACGGATTCCAAAGGTTTGTCGAGCTGTTGCCAGCCACGCCTGCCGTGGTTGACGGACTGGTGAAACGCGGGCCGAAAGTGTCGTTGTTGGTTTCTGAGAGCAGTATGTTGCCGTCGCCTGCAGTTGAGCCTGGCTTACCGTCTGTACCACCAAAGAGTTTACCATAATTATAGTCGCTCGCCGAATGGCTTATTATGAAATGCTGCGTGTCGGTCTCCCCATCATACGTTTCACTTTCATTGCCCCAAAGCAGGGTGTTAGTCATCTTGCTCTTGCCGTTATGATTGTAGATAACGGCATTAGTATTGGCCTTGTTTCGTACGAAGGTGCAGTTCATAAGGTCTATCACAGGGTCAGCAAAGCCTGTTACACCCTCCGCATAGTTAGTGCCGATGGCTCCGCCCTCGCCTGCGGTCTCGTTGTTTACGAACAGCGAGTTGGCGGCATAGAGCGATGCGTCTGCGTTTTGGTCAGATATTCCTGCAAGGAAGATCGCGCCGCCGCGAGGTGTCTGAAGGTCTGTAGCCGACTGCGGATTGTCCACCGTGCCGTTGCCTGCGAACATAGAGCCTATAACGTTGAGCCGGGCGTCACGCACATACACCGCGCCGCCACGCACGCCGAAGTTGTTGAGGAAGCGGCAGCGGCTTATCGTGTAGCCCACGCCGTTGGAGTAAAGTCCGCCGCCACGGCCTACCTCGTTGTGAGCTTGTACCGGGCTCATGTCGTTATACGTCTCGCCGTCCATCACGGTGAGTCCGTTGAGCACTACGCCATGGGTTGCGTCCGCATCGTTAGAGAACAACACATGGTAAGCGTTCTGCGCCGTTGACGAGGCGTTGATTGCGCCCGAGAGAATGGTCTGCTGTCCCAGCTCCCACGGCTCTTTTATGCCGTTGCCGTTGAAGTCGGAGAAGCCGCGGGCAGACAACATTGCGTCCAATGTTGTATTTACATCGTTTATGTCTGTATATCCTTCAGCCGGAATTGACGTAACTTTGTTGTTACTGAACTGCATACTTTCCGGAGTAACATATTTTTCCTCTCCCGTAAATCCGCCGTAGACGCTTACGTTCTGCGGAACTACGAACGAGTACAGGCGTTGGTCGTGGCCTACAGTTTCAGGCGCCTCTTCACGCCTGTTTGTCGGCTTGTACGTTCCTCCGGCTACAAGTATTTCAAAGTGGGTATTGTCATCTGCGCCGCCTGTTCTGTTCTCCCTCATCGAGCGGATATACGCCAGGGCATCTTCAAGCGTTGAGAACGACGTGTAGAACGAGCGGCCAAGGTATTCAAGCATGTCCTTCCCGTTGCTGAGCTTCACGTTGTTGCCCAGCGAAACGAAGATGCGCGTGAACAGATCTTCGGGCAGTATGCCGCCGGGATGGGCGAAGGCTCCTGCGTCGATTCTGCCCAAATCTTCATTGCGCGATGCTCCCTGCATGTCGCTCTCGGCGATGTTGAACTCGGTCAGGAACGACAACTGTGCGTCTGTGTCGAAGTACACGTCGTCTGCGCCGTGCTTGATGAGCGGCGAGAGTTCCTTCAGGCGGTAGTCGCTGTGCGTGTCGTCAACGTCGGCGAAGTAGACATCGGCATCGCTCTGCATGGAGGTGTTCATAAAGTCGGAAGGCAGCTCAAGGCTCTCAACGAAACAGTCGTTGAAGGGGTAGAAGTCGCCCTTCTGCTCTGTTCCACCGGCAACGGTCGTCAAGCCATACACACGGGCGAGCCTTGTGTCAGTAAACGACAGGTTGGTTACTCCGCTTACGTTCTTGTCCTGCGGAGCGTCGTTGCCCCAGATAACGGTGTTGACCTGCATCGACGCGCCGTCCTCCAGGTAGAGT
>ULSQ01014083.1_pt1 | contig 17867 bp, 13 predicted proteins | sample 1956821 | NCBI WGS metagenome assembly ULSQ01 (sample SAMEA4835712, study PRJEB28245) | human gut metagenome | biome: gut microbiome; material: fecal sample | place: Denmark | collected 2008 | reverse complement strand
GCTTTTCTTTTGCAGGCGTTTTCTTTTTCAAATAAAAAGAAAACGCCGAAACGCGGGATATATATATCATCCGGTTAGAGTGCGTAGCGAAGGCGGGAGCTAATTATATGCCCATGTATCGGCTACAACGATAACGGACAGCCGCAAGGGCTGTCCCTACGAATGGTCGGCAATGGATATTTCAGAAAATTCGTGCCGCTTGCGCGGCAGCGGTGCGTCGAGGTCGCCGCACCCTACAAACTGCGCGCCAATAAATCACGCAAATTCGCGGGCGAATAATATCCGTCCGCATTGTATATGTTTTATTTATTGCTTTGAGCAAAACAAAACTAACCCCTCAGTCTACGCTTCGCGTATCCAGCTCCCCTACAGGGGAGCCAAAATAGATTCTGCGACAAATCCTAATTTGTCAATCCGTTTTATGTATGCTCAGCGTTATATCAATTGGACCTTTTCGGCGGCGATATCATCCTCTCAAAAAGTTTTTCCGCCGCCGTGCAGTAAAATCTCAAATCCGTGCGTTTTATATTTTGCACGCTTTGTGTAAACAGCCAAAAATAAAGAAACAATAAATTTGTGGGATTGGTATAGCTTTTTGACGCAAAAAGTGATACAATATGCCGAATACTGTTGAAAGTGAGCTGCTTTATGAAAAAGAAAGAAAAAAGAACATTTAAACAGTTTTTTATGGACAACAACAAACGCAATCTAAAAATTACGATTACCGTTGTCTGCGTGGTGCTCGCCCTTGCTATAATCGGCGGCGGCATCTATATCGGCAATAAGCTCGGACTTATTACCATCGACCACGGCAGCAACGGTGATCCCGAGGGCACCTTTGCGCCCGAGGAGCAGTTTGATGCAATGTACGATGTCAGCGACGCTTCGAGCATCGACAGCCTCATAACTGCGTGGGCGAAGAACGGCGGCGCGAAGTATTCGAGCAAGAATATAATCAATGTTCTGCTCCTCGGCGTTGACAGCGAGACCGGCAAGGCAGAGGGCGGACGTTCGGATGCCATCATCCTGCTCTCGCTTAACAAAAAGACCAAGACGATAACGCTCGTGTCCTTCCTCAGAGACTGCTATACCTATATGAACATCAACGGCTCCGAGCGCTGCTGCAAGACTAACCATGCCTATTTCTGGGGCGGTCCCGCGGCACTCATCGAGACGCTTGAGAATAACTACAAGATTGAGATCGATCATTATATCAGCGTCGATTTCAAGAGCTTCCCGAAGCTTATTGACTCTCTCGGCGGCGTGTCCGTTCCGATTGAGCCCTATGAGGCGGATTATATCAACCGCACCACAACGAAGATAAAGAAGATAACCTCCGGCGATTCCGTCAAGCTCAGCGGCAGACAGGCTCTGGTCTACAGCCGTATCCGCCATGTCGACAACGAAGGCGATGTCGGCAGAACTGCGAGACAGCGTACCGTTATCATGGCTCTCATCAAGAGCGCGCAGAACGCCTCTGCGGGTCAGCTCAACAACGCGCTCGATATCGTCCTTCCCAATGTCGTGACGAACTACAAGCGCAGTGAGATTCTCTCTCTCATGACCCAAGCGCTCTCTCAGGGCTGGATGAACTACGAGATAAAGCAGATAGTCATGCCGACCGAGGGCAACTACACTTCCGCTCAGCTCTATACCTACTACGGCAAGATAATCAACCAGCGCCTTTCGGTCTGGGTCGTCGATTATCCCGTCGTTGCGCGTGAGCTCCAGCTCGCTCTCTACGGCGACACGAATATAAAGATCGGCGATAACCATGTCTCCGCTGTCGATCTGCTGAAAAAGGGCGCAGTCCCGAGCAGCAACAACAGCGGCTCAGGCTCATATTCTGCGTCGACCCGTCCGCACACCGATGTCGGTACTGTGGCGGAGAGCGAAGAACCAGTAACTCATGAGCATACTTCCGAGGCGGTGAGCGAGCTCACCGAGGCAGAGAGCACGACCCGCCGCTTCCCGTTCACTCTTCCCGATTTCGGCTCAACTTCGCCGGCGGAAGACGAAGATGCAGCATAAAATTACCGCTCCGGATATATTCCGGGGCGGCTTTTCGTATATGATTGAAAAATTATGATTGATGATATATAATTGTCAAAGAAACAAACGGACGGTGATATTATGAACAAAGTTTGTCATATAGTCGGCGGCGGCGACTTCTTCGGAATCCGCCCGACAGGGGAGGGCGATTTCATCATCGCTGCCGATAAAGGTCTGCTGTATCTTCAGAATCTCGGCATAACTCCGAATTTGGTCATAGGCGATTTCGATTCCCTCGGACACACTCCGAACGGGCGGAATATTATCGCCCTGCCCTGCGAAAAGAACGATACGGATATGGGCGCGGCGGTCGCAGAGGGCGTGATGCGCGGATATAAAAATTTCATTCTCTACGGCGCATCGGGCGGCAGAGCCGACCATACTTTTGCGAATATCCAGCTCATCTCGTCTCTGTCGAGGCGCGGAATGACCGCGATTATCGACGCGCGCGAAACTTCGTTCACTTCGATAACAAACGGCAGAATTATTTTTGACGAGAACGCAAAGGGCATGATCTCCGTGTTTTCCCATTCGGATATCTCATCGGGTGTCACTATAAGCGGGCTCAAATATGAGCTCAAAAACGGCACCTTGAAGAACACATACGCCCTCGGCGTCAGCAATGAATTTGTCGGTAAAATGAGCGAAATATCAGTCGCTCATGGAACGCTGACGGTCGTTTATCCGAGCAGCGCAGAGCCCTCTTTTTTCAGATTTTGAGCCGCGCGAAAAGATGTTTTTGAACCAAATAATATCCTGCGCCGAGATGCTGCCCGTGAGCATCAGCAGAAGAATATACACCGCCGCGTTGACAGTTATTATGATTGTCAGCGCGGCTTTTCCGCTGTCCTGCGCCGAGGAGAGCAGCAGCCCCGCGAGAAACGAAGCCGTCACGCAGACGGCGGGCTTTATTATCGAATCCATGATATTTATTTCGAGCGTGCAAACTTTTGAAAGCCTGTGTATGCTCAGCGAAAAGTTTACTATCTCGCTGATAAAAAGTATCGCGACATAGCCCTTTACGGAATATTTCGGGATGAGTATCAGCACGAGCACGACGCACATCGCGGAGTCGATTATATTATATCTCATTGAATATACCTGCTGGTCGAGCCCTTTGAGTATTCCGTCAACTGTCGTGTCTGTGTACATTATCGGCAGAAGCGGCGCGAGCACGCGCAGATATTCCGCGCATTGCCCGTCCCCGTAGATGCACTGCGACAGCCCCTCGGAAAAAATGAACATTATTCCCGCCGTGCCCATCGAAAACAGCACGGTTATTTTTATTGCCCGCGCCGCCATGCTGTCTATCCTGTTTCTGTTGCTGCGCGCCGCACATTCGGCAAATTCAGGCACGAGCATGCTCGCGAGAGCTGTCATTATGGCGGCGGGGTAGAGGATAACCGGCAGAGCCATGCCGTGAATGACTCCGTAGAGCGTCATCGCGCCGCCCGCGCTCTGCCCCGATTTGCGAAAGCCCACGGGAATCAGCAGGTGTTCTATCGTCAGCAGCACCGAGCGCGCGCACGATCCGGCGGCGTCCGGGAGCGCAATGCGCAGCAGAGCCCGAAGCCCGCCGGGCGTTTTTTCTTTCGGCTTTTGGTGCTTCGTTGACTTGTAGAGCAAAAAGGCGCATAGCAGCGAGCTTATCTGCGATATCGTTATGCCGAGCGCCACCGCGTCGCAGGCGTACTCCGCGCCCTTTGCCGCCCAGAATCGAAGCATCAGAACAGAGACCGCTATTTTTACCGCCTGCTCGAATATCTGCACCGCCGCATATTTGAGCACTGTGCGCCGCGCCGTGAAATATCCGCTGAACGCGCAGCCGACCGATGCCGCGGGGAGACTTAGCGCGAGTATGCGAAGCGACGACGCCGTGCGTATGTCGCCGAGCCACAATTTTGCTATCAGCTCCGCGCCGAACCATACGGCGGCGAGCATCATGCACCCTACCGTCAGCCCGTAGAGCGCGCACCGCCGCATTATCCATGCGCCCTGACCGGCATTTTTTCCGGAATCTTCGACCGTGAGCCGCGTCGATGCGAGCGGCAGACCCGCAAACGAAAATGTCAGCGCCATCGCGTATACATCCGTGACGAGTGAAAAAAGTCCTATTCCCGCCGCGCCCAGCCGACCGGTCAGATATACATTGAACGCAACGCCGACCGTGCGCATGAGAAACGATGTCGCGGCGAGCGTCAGCGTGTTTATGAGAAGCCGTTTCGTGTTCTTCATTTTTGCCTCCGGAGAAGTCAAAAAGCGTTAAATCTCTTGACAAAAACGCTTCTGAATGTGATAATATAGAGTAATTCATCGGAAAAGAGGGAATCCCCAAAAAAGGCGTATGCAGTGCCGAGTACCGCATCGCCGCCGATTTTTGAAATGTAAAATCAACGCTGCTCCTCCGGCGCGGAGCAATCAGCGTTCATGTAAAATCTATTCGCCGGAGAAATGGATTATGTTATGGCAAAGGAACTCGCAAAACAGTATGATCCGAAGGAAGTGGAGGACAGAACCTATAAATTCTGGCTCGACGGCAATTTCTTCCACGCCGTACCTGACCCGGAGAAGAAACCCTATACTATAGTTATTCCCCCTCCGAACATCACGGGTCAGCTCCATATGGGTCATGCTCTTGACAATACTCTTCAGGATATACTTATCCGCTACCACCGCATGCAGGGCTATGATACCCTCTGGCTGCCCGGCACCGACCACGCTTCTATCGCCACCGAGGCGAAGATAGTCGAGACTATGGCAAAGGAAGGCCTTACAAAGGATGATGTCGGCCGTGAAGGCTTCCTCGAGCGCGCATGGGCGTGGAAAGAGAAGTTCGGCGGCAGAATAATCGAACAGCTCAAGAAGATGGGCTCGTCCTGCGACTGGGAGCGCGAGCGCTTCACCCTCGACGAGGGCTGCAACGAGGCTGTCAACGAGGTTTTCTGCAACCTCTATGAAAAGGGACTCATTTACAGGGGTGAGAGAATAATCAACTGGTGCCCCCATTGCCTGACCTCGATCTCCGACGCCGAGGTCGAATATGAGGATCAGGCGGGTCACTTCTGGCATCTTCGCTATCCTTTCAAGGACGGAAGCGGCTATCTTGAGCTTGCAACGACCCGACCCGAGACCCTGCTCGGCGATACCGCTGTTGCCGTCAACCCCAATGATGAAAGATATAAGGATATCGTCGGCAAGACGCTCATCCTGCCCATAGTCCACCGCGAGATACCCGTTGTCGCCGATGATTATGTCGAGATAGACTTCGGTACCGGTGTCGTTAAGATAACCCCCGCGCATGACCCGAACGACTTTGAGGTCGGTCTGCGCCATAACCTGCCCGTTATCAATGTCCTGACCGATGACGCAAAGATAGTCGATGACTATCCGAAGTACGCCGGTATGGACAGATATGAGGCGAGAAAAGCTATCGTCAAGGATCTTGAGGCTGAGGGCGCTCTCGTCAAGGTTGAGGATTATAACCACAATGTCGGCACCTGCTACCGCTGCTCGACTACCGTTGAGCCCCGCGTTTCAAAGCAGTGGTTCGTCAGCATGAAGCCCCTCGCGGGTCCTGCTATCGACGCTGTTAAAAACGGCGAGACAAAGTTCGTCCCGAAGCGTTTTGAAAAAGTCTATTTCCATTGGCTTGAGAATATCCGCGACTGGTGCATCTCCCGCCAGCTCTGGTGGGGTCACCGCATCCCTGCATGGTATTGCGACGATTGCGGCGAGATAACCGTTGCAAGAACCGCTCCCGACAAGTGCTCGAAGTGCGGCAGCACCCATATTCATCAGGATCCCGATACGCTTGATACATGGTTCTCCTCGGCTCTCTGGCCGTTCTCGACCCTCGGCTGGCCGAATACCGACAGCGAGGATTTCAAGCGCTATTATCCCACCAACACCCTTGTCACAGGTTATGATATAATCCCGTTCTGGGTCATGAGAATGATGTTCTCCGGCATAGAGCAGACGGGACAGGTTCCGTTTGATACCGTGCTTATTCACGGACTCGTCCGCGATGAGCTGGGCAGAAAAATGTCGAAGTCGCTCGGCAACGGCATCGATCCGCTCGAGGTCATTGACAAGTACGGCGCAGATGCCCTGCGCTTCACTCTTGCCAACGGCAACAGCCCCGGAAACGACATGAGATATTCCGACAAAAAGGTCGAAGCGAGCCGCAACTTTGCGAACAAGCTCTGGAACGCCGCACGCTTTATCCTCATGAATCTCGACGGCTCCGAAGAAGCGGGTCTGCCCGATGAGCTTGCGCTCGAGGATAAGTGGGTGCTCAGCCTCTATAACGACCTCGTCAAAGAGGTTACGGACAATCTCGAGAGATTCGAGCTCGGCATCGCAGTTCAGAAGCTCTATGATTTCATCTGGGATGTTTTCTGCGATTGGTATATCGAGCTTGCGAAGATTCGCCTGCAAAAGGGCGGCGAGCCCGCACAGTGCGCAAAGCGCGTGCTCATATATGTCATGTCCAATGTTCTGAAGCTTCTCCATCCGTTCATGCCGTTCGTGACCGAGGAGATTTGGCAGTCCCTGCCGCATGAGGGCGCGAGCATAATGGTCTCCGATTGGCCGCAGTATTCCGACGCTCTGAACTTCAGCGCAGAGGAAGAGCAGATGAACATGATTATGGACGCGGTCAGGGCGATAAGAAACCGCCGCGCCGAGATGAATGTTCCTCATTCAAAGAGAGCGAAAATATATATCAGCACCTCCTATGTCGATACCTTCAGACTTTCCGGCGAGTTCATGCAGAAGCTCGCGGGCGCGTCCGAGGTCGAGGTTGAGGACGGCATCGAGATAGACGGCGCAGTCTGCATCGTCACCGACGCCGCAAAGATATATATCCCCATGGGCGACCTCGTTGACTTCGAAGCCGAGCGCGCAAGGCTCAACAAAGAGCTCGCCTCCGCTCAGAAGCAGCTCGACGGCATCAACGCCAAGCTCTCCAACGAGAACTTCGTCTCCAAAGCTCCCGCGCCGGTCGTTGAGGCTCAGCGCGAAGCGGCGAGAAAGCTGAACGAGAAGATTGCTATGCTCAACGACAGCCTCTCCAAAATCGCCAATGCGTAATTTCGCGTGATACTGCGTTGTGAGAACCGTGCCCGTTCGGTCACGCACACAAAGTGCGCTCCCTCGCGTGCAGAACCCCACGCCTTGTCTCACCCCAAATTCCGCTATTGGCTGCCTTGTGCATAATTTTTAGTCGCCAATGCGTAATTTCGCGTGATACTGCGTTGTGGGAACCATGCCCGTTCGGTCACGCACACAAAGTACGCTCCCTCTCGTGCAGAACCCCACGCCTTGTCTTACCCAAAATTCCGCTATTGGCTGCCTTTTCGTGTGAACCGCGGAGAAATTGCACATAGCTGCGTTGTGAGAACCGTGCGAACTCAGTCACGCACCCGCGTGCGCTCCATCGTTCGCAGAACCCCACGCCTTGCTCTGCACAATTTCTCGCAGTTCGGGAAGACGGCTCATAATTTCGCGTGATACCGCGTTGTGAGAACCGTGCGAATTCGGCGTTTATTGCGCTTGTGCATATTCTCTCATAAAAACTAACCTGCAAAGGACGGGCGTGTCCCGTCCTTTGATGTTTTACGGAGGAAAACTGATGACACCAACCGAAGCAATCGAATATATCCATTCGCGCCTGACCTTTGGCATACACCCCGGCATGGAGCGTATCAGGGCGCTCTGCGCCGCGCTCGGCAACCCGCAGGATGAGCTTCGCTTCATCCATGTCGCCGGGACGAACGGCAAGGGCTCGACGAGCACCATGATATCCTGTATGCTCTCTGCCGCCGGGTACAGAACCGGGCTGTTCACTTCGCCCTATGTCATCGATTTCCGCGAGCGCATGCAAATTGACGGCGAGATGATTCCGCCGGAGGAGCTCGCCTCGGCCGTTGAGCGCGTCAAATTAGCGTGCGACGAACTCGATAAACGCGGAATTGTTGCGACCGAGTTCGAGACCCTGACCGCCGCCGCGTTTCTCTGGTATAAAGAGCGCAAATGCGATGTCGTCGTGCTCGAAGTCGGGCTCGGCGGGCTGCTCGATTCAACGAATATTATAAAAACTCCGTTCGTCTCCGTCATAACCTCGATTTCCATGGATCACACCGCGATACTCGGCAATACAATCGCTGAAATAGCCGCGCAGAAATGCGGAATAATCAAGCCGCGCGGCGTAACGGTCATGTATCCCGAGCAGTCTGCTGATGCACGCCGTGTTATAGAAGAAACCGCTCGGCGCGAGAAAAATAGGCTCGCAGTGCCGGATATGACCGCCTGCCGCGTTGTTGACGAGACGATACGCGGCACGGATATAGTCTACGGCTCGTTGAATCTCCGCGTACCGTTCGCGGGCGACCATATGATAAAAAATGCGCTGACAGCCGTCACAGCCGTTCGCGAGTGCGGCTTGAATGTCAGCGACGAATCGATAGAGCAGGGAATGAAAAAAGCCGTGATGCCCGCACGAATGGAGCTTATCGGCGAAAATATTATTCTTGACGGCGGTCACAACGAGGGCTGTGCCTCGGCGCTTAAAGCGTTTCTGGAGCGCTTCACAAGCGGCAGACGCGTCGCCGTGTGCGCGCTCATGGGCGATAAGGACTGCGACACATATCTGCGCCTGACCGCGCCGCTGTTTGAAAAAATGTATCTGACAGCTCCGGACAATCCGCGCAGCATGAATCCCGAAGCCCTGAGCAAGCTTGCCAATAAATATTGCGCCGATTGTACGCCTGTGTCCGACCCGACAGAAGCCTGCCGCATGGCGATAAATGACATAAAGCAAAACGGCGGAACGCTCGTTACTTGCGGTTCGTTCTATCTCGCGGGCGAGGTTCGCGGTTATCTTTTGGAAAATAAAAATATTTAACCCGCCGCATTTCGGCAGGATTTTCAAACGGGATGGATTATTATCTTTGATGATAATAGTCCGTCCTGTTTTTTATTTTGTACAAGCCGTGTCCGATTTTTGATTATATCAAAATGACCCTCCGCACAGAGCCGACCAACGGCGGCACAGATTTTTCATAAGATTTGCTGCAATTAAAAATTGTGCACGGTTCGTAGGGACAGCCCTTGCGGCTGTCCGATATCGGCGGCAGCCGATACAAAATTTTAAATGTACTGATATCGTCAACAAAAAATTCAAACAAATCCGAGAATAATCCCACTCATCCCGGACAAACTGTTAATTGATAATCACCCCAAAGGAGGAAAAAACATGGGTGTTGAAATAATCTCAAATCCGCTCAGCGTCAGCGCGCTGCTCTCCGGCGAGATAGACCACCATACCGCCGCCGCAATGCGCGCGGATATCGATGCCGCCGCCGCGGCTCAGCAGCCGAAGATACTGCGCCTCGACTTCGCCGATGTCACTTTTATGGACAGCTCCGCCGTCGGTCTTGTCATGGGTCGCTATAGGCTTCTGCAGGGCTGGCAGGGGAAGCTCGAGGTCACGAATCTCAGCGAGCGCAATTATAAAATGATGCGCCTTGCGGGTATGCAGGCGCTGTGTACGCTGTCGCAGAAAAGGAACAAGGAGGATAAACATGAGTAGAAAAAAGCCTGTCGATCAGATGAGCCTGAAAATAGAGAGCCGCTCCGTCAACGAGAGCTTCGCGCGCGTCGCAGTCTCGGCGTTTGCGGCTCAGCAGGACCCGACTGTCGAAGAAATATCGGATATCAAAACAGCCGTCAGCGAGGCGGTCACAAACTGCATCGTCCATGCCTATCCCGCGAGCGTGGGGGAGATATACATATGGGTCGGGCTGTTTGACGACGGACTCGTCCGCATCAGAATAAGGGATCGCGGGTGCGGCATAATCGATGTGCGCCAGGCGATGGAGCCGCTGTTCACGACCCTCGGCGGCGAGCGCGCAGGCTTGGGATTCGCCGTCATGGAGAGCTTTATGGACAAAGTGCGCGTGCGCTCCGTCCCGGGCAAGGGAACGAGCGTCACCATGGATAAATTTATAAAAGGACGCGGCGATGGACAGAGCTGAACGCAATGAGCTCGTTGAAAAGAATATCGGTCTTGTCCATGCCTGCGCCAACAAATTCCGAGGCAAGGGCGCGGAGTACGACGACCTTTTTCAGGCGGGCTGCGTCGGGCTTATAAAGGCCGCCGAAAATTTTGACCCTGAGCGCGGCTTTTCGTTTTCGACCTATGCCGTGCCCGTCATTCTCGGCGAGATAAAGCGCATTTTCCGCGACGGCGGCAGTGTCAAAGTCGGACGCGCACTGAAAGAAAAAGCGCGCGCCGCCATGCGCGAAAAGGACGCGCTGACCGCCGAGCTCGGGTGCGAACCGACTGTAGGTCAGCTCGCCGAACGCCTCGGCAGCGATGTCGCCCAGACGGCGCAACTGCTCAATGCGGCAATGCCCGCCGTGTCGCTGACCGCATGCACGGACGACGGCGAGGGGCAGATCGACCTGCCCGTTGAGTCGCCGGAGAACGCCGCCTCGGAGCTTATCGCCCTGCGCGAAGTCATTGCTCTGCTCGATGACCGCGACCGCGAGATGATAAGCCTGCGCTATTATCGCGGCATGACCCAGAGTCGAACTGCCGAGCTGCTTGGTATGTCGCAGGTGCAGGTGTCGCGGCGCGAAAAAGCGGTGCTCGCGCTCCTGCGGCGCAACCTGTCCGCCTGATTTTCTTGACAATTCCCGCCGATGTGATAAACTTAACTGAGATCATATTGGAGGGACAAAAAATGAAAAAGATGATTCCCAACGGCGTCTATCCGACCATGATAACGCCGTTCACAAAGGACAATAAGATAGATTATGCGGCTGTCGAAGCGCTTATAAACTGGTACGCCGAGAAGAAGGTCGACGGAATTTTCGCCATCTGCCAGTCGAGTGAGATATTCTTTCTCTCGTTTGAAGAGAGACTTGAGCTCCTGCATTTTGTTATGCAGCATACGCCGAAAAATATCTCAATTGTCGCGTCCGGTCATGTCGCGGATGATCTCGACACTCAGATAGAAGAGGCAAAGGCTTTCATAGACGAGGGGATAGACGCCTATGTGTTTATCTCGAACAGATTCGCCTCAGCCGATGAGGACGACAGCGTGCTTCTTAAAAATATCGACAGGGCTGTCGAATCCGTCGGCGATGTCAATTTCGGCATCTACGAGTGCCCCTATCCCTATAAGCGCGTTATGACTCCCGAGGTGCTCAAAAAGCTCGCCGAGTCCGGCAGATTCACTTTTCTTAAGGACACCTGCTGCGACCCCGGCATGATAAACGAAAAACTCAGAGCCGTTGACGGCATGGGACTCAAGATATTCAACGCCAACTCCGCGAGCCTGCTCGAAACGCTGAAAATGGGCTGCGCCGGCTTCTCGGGCGTTATGGCGAATTTCCACCCGGAGATATATTCGTGGCTGTGCAAAAACTTTGAAAAAGAGCCGGAAAAGGCGAAGAAAGTCCAGGCTTTCCTCGGCTTTGCCTCTCTCGCCGAGTGCCAGCTCTATCCCGTCAACGCAAAATATTATCTCTCCCTCGAGGGCGTGCCCATGGGTTATGATTGCCGCTCAAAGGACGCCTCGGCGTTCACGCTCAGCCGCCGCATGGAGATAGATCAGATGCGCGAGCTGACAGAACAGTTCAAGGCAGATATGGGTATAGAATAATGCCCGAACTCGGTTTTCAGTATGAATTAACGCGCTCCGACCGCAGGACGCTGAGCATAAAAATATCGCGCGATGCAAAGGTTCTGGTCTATGCGCCGCGCCGCATGGGCCTCAAGCATATCGAAGATTTTCTCTTTGAAAAGCGCGAATGGGTGCTCAAAAATCTCGCAAAGGTGCAGGAGCGAAAAGATATTTCCGATTCGTTCGTCCCGGGAGGGGAGTCGGGACTTCTCCTGTTCGGGCGCGAGTATCCGCTGATAAAAGTTCCTGGGAAACGCGCAGGTTTTGACGGCAGCAGCTTTTTTGTTCCCGACGGGCTCTCGGCGGAGGATACGGCGGCAGCGCTCAAGGAAGTCTACCGCTCGCTCGCCAAAAACTATCTCGTCCGCAGGACATATGAGCTTGCCAATCAGTTCGGCGAAACGGTCGCTTCGGTCAAGATAAATTCCGCGAGAACGCGCTGGGGTTCATGCACCTCAAAGGGGAATATAAACCTCTCGCTGTTTCTCGTCATGGCGCCCGAGGACGCGGTCGATTACTGCATTATCCATGAGCTTTCGCATCTTAAACACATGGATCATTCGGCGGCGTTCTGGCGGCTTGTCGGTTCGCGGTGCCCGGATTATGAAAAACGCAAAGAGGAGCTGAGAGTTCTGAATCTCCGCCTCATGCGCGAAAAATGGTGAAAAAACGGCTGTGATCGAGCAATATATTTGCTCCGACCGCAGCCTTTTTTATTTTTGAAAACCGATTGACAACGGGAATGAATTCCATATATAATTGTCTTGTAAACGGCGCGTTCGGAGAATAACCGCCGACAAAAACAATGAAAAAGGGATGGTCATGTGGCAAAAATAATTTCATTTATTGTATCTGTAATTATGTTCTGCTTCCCCGCGCTCAACATTCCGCACGTCAAGGTTGACGATACGAAGTTCAACACCGAGTATGCCAACGTTTTCGTTCACGGTCTTGCGGGCTGGGGCAGCTACACTTGGTATAACGATTTCCTGCCATATTGGGGCATGTTCGGCGGCGATCTGATGCAATATCTCAACGCCCGCGGCTTCGAGTGCTATTCTGCAGCGGTCGATCCGACGGGAAGCGCATGGGACAGAGCCTGCGAGCTTTACGCCCAGCTGACCGGCACCGTCACCGACTACGGCGAGGAGCATTCAAAGCGCTGCCGCCACGACAGATACGGCGAGGATTATTCCTCCGATCCGCTTATCGATGAGTGGAGCGCCGAGGATAAGATAAATCTTCTCGGTCATTCATTCGGCGGCGTGACCGTCAGACTTCTGGCTGAGCTTATGGCAAACGGCAGCGAGGCCGAGCGCGAGGCTTCGGGCAGCGATGTCTCCGACCTGTTCACGGGTGGAAAGGCAGATTGGATATATTCCGTCACAGCGCTCGCCGCTCCGCATAACGGCACGACCGCCTATCTCGTGCGCGACGCTATAATCAAAGATGTCAACGCCACCGCCGAAGAGCGCGCGGTTGTCGCCATGCTCACTATTGCCACCGCTCCGCATCTCGACAGGGCGCTTTCGGACAGCGCGGAATATGATATGGACATCGACCACGCTCTCGCGATAAATGAGAATATCTCGACGCTCAAAAATGTCTATTATTTCTCCTATCCGTGCAGCGCGACCGAGCGCAATGCGGACGGCACTTACAGCCCGGTTGACGGCAATATAGATAGGCTTTTCAGAGCGTGCGCAGTCAGAATGGGCAAGTTCACCTGTACAACCAAGGGCGGCTATGTCATCGACGAAAAGTGGTTCGAGAACGACGGACTCGTCAACAAAATCTCCGCTCTCGCTCCGTTCAATGCGCCCTCTGCCGTTTACAGCGGCGGCGAAGTCGCAACGGGCATATGGAACATCATGCCGACATTCAGCGGCGACCACCTCTCGATAAACGGCGGTCTGTTTGTCAACCATAATGTCCGCGTGTTCTATGTCGACCTGCTCTCGATGATAAACGAGCTGTAATACAATTTTCCCCGTGTCTTGCATGGGAGCGAAAAACAGAAATCCTACCCACGGTTTTCCCTTGGGTAGGATTTTTTGCTTGATAATCGCCTCGACGACTCAACACATCGCTGGCGCGTGAGCGGAATGAAATTTCAGCAAAGAGTTATTCTGTCGACTGTCAGTATCCCCAAATGTCCTGAGCTTAAATTGTGCAGATTGCAAGAAATTTTTAAAATATATACAAAAAGATGCGATAAAATAAGTGAATATGTTGCAATATCGCTAATATAATGCTATGATTAGAAAAAACAAGCAGGAGGGTAAAGATGTATAACACAGAAAATCCGTACAAAAGCGCGGGGGAGTATCTGAAAGCGCCGCTGTTTGAAAAATATCAGCTCAGGCGCGCTGCGGTCAAGACCTCGACCGCGCTGTTCCCGTTCATGCTCTTCGCCGCGATATTCGCGTTTATAATACTTATTCTCGGAAAAGTTTTTCCGTCCCTGCTCGACGGGCTCTATTGGGTCTCGTATATGTCCGTTCAGCTTTTCGGCATAGGTATGTCGATATGTATGGCGTATTATGCGGGCGGATTTTTCTCCGCTCTTGTCTCGGGCGTTCTCGCAGTGTATTTCGGTCTCTTCTGCACCCAGGTCGCGGGCGTTGAAACAATAGGCGGCTCGTCTGTTATCGGCTTCATGGGCTATTATGTGATAGCCCTGCTGAGCACCGTGTGCGTGACCTTCCTGCACAAGGTCTGTGTCGTCGTTATAGAATGGGCGTTCGGTCTGCTGTTGAAGCTTGCACATTCAAAAATAAAAGACGAAGCAAAGCGCGAGGAGCTGATATGCACATTCCGCCCGCAGCTTAAAAATATGACCCTGCTCGGCGATTCGCTCGTTGTTATCGGGCTTTCCGCTTTTGCGGTGTTTTTCGTTATGAACTATGCCTACGCTCTGCCGATGACCCTGCTCGCGCATAAGCTTGCCGGAATAGTCGCCTCCTCCGCAAATATTATTCTCAAAGGCGCCGTGATAGGCTTCGCGCTCGGCTTCGATGTCGGCGGTCCGCTCTCGCTCGCGGTGTTCGATGAGATATTCAAGGGCGTGCTGGCGGGCTCAATGGAGAGCGCAAGACTGCTCACAGTGTTCTCCGCGGCGATGATAACCCCGTCGTGGATATGCATGATTTATCTCTTCGTCGGCAAGAAGTTCAAGTCCTGGCCGATGGTCGTCTATGATGAAAACCTGCTCAACACGGGCTTCATTAACGAGGTGTTCCAGAATGTCAGGCTCATGGCGATGTCGCCGATGGTCTATTGCGTCAGAGAGCCGCAGACAACGCCTTTTGCACTCATCGGCGGTACAACGCTCACTGGTATTCTCGCTGCGGCATTCGGCATCTGCAACGAGTCATTCTTGACTGACTATGCCCGGAAATACGGGCTTCTCCGCACTTCCACAATTGTCGTCACCGATAAATACGACGCATTTGCGGGGCTGCTGCCTCCGCTCTATGCCGGCGGGGGAGCGAAAGTTATTCTGCTCTCGTTCGCGGCTGCGCTCGTCGGTTCGCTGCTCGGCGTGGGTATTGTAGTCCTGCTCAAGAAAGCGCGCTATTCAAAGCAGGAGAAGCGCGGCGAGGATCTCTTCCTTGCATACGGCTATGAGTTCACTCAGCAGGAGTGGAATGAGACATATAAGAAAAAGTCGAAGCTCGAACAGAAATTAGGTCTCGCGGGCGATATAGAAGAAAACGAGCCGGAGCTCGACCCGGCGGAATAAAACGAAACCGGGGTTGGCGAAATATCAATCCCGGTTCTTTTTGTCTCTTATTCTTTTACATATCTGTCGAATGTGAAAATATATCCGTTGCTCTCCTGCGCATCGGCGCGCGACAAGCTGATAAAAGTGAAAGCTTATATCAAAACCGAGTCCGGCAGCGCGGTCATCCGCCTGAGAATGAACGGAAAAGTGCTCGAATATACGCCCGACACCGACGGCAGATTCGAACGCGAGTTCAATTTCGGAAACGGCGGCAACTACATCATGATAGACTTCGACCGCTTCACCGGAACAGTTCAGATGACAGCAGAATATGTATAACAAAAACGGCAGGAGCCTTTTGAAGCCCTGCCGCTTTTCTCGTTATTTTATATATCCCGGTGCATCGCTTTCGGGAATGTACATCGTCTGATTGTAGCCGTCGGTGAATGTTATCTGCGCGATATAGCCGCCGAGAGAGGTGTAACACTGTCCTTGAGCGAGAGCGAACAGTTCGTCTGACTGCTTTTGATTTGTAATGCTCTTTATGAAGCAGTCATCCATGTCGCCGAAAGCTTTGGTCACCAACTTTATTTCTTTCGTGTTGAACATCGTGCTCATAATAAAAATCGGGTTTATCGCGGTGCCGCCGTATTTTCCGCTTTTGTTTATCTCCTGCGCCTGCAAAATGATGCGGCGGCAGTCGTAAATATTGGCGCTCTTCACTTCACGCTTTTGCCCGAGCGCGTCCGCCATGCCGTGTTCTTTGATAAACTTCAGCGTCTCGGTCATGTCGTCCGTGACAGCCGCAAGAACAGATCTGCCTTCAACATTTTCTTCATATCGACCGCCGTAGTATGTGGCACTGTCGTTGAGATAAATATATGCTACTTCCTTTTCGCTGCCGCGAAGAATATCCGTATATTTTTTCTTCGATATGTCGCTCCATATGCATTTGCCGAGCTTATCAAGCTCATCCGAGCTCAGCTCGCGGCAGAAGCTGCCGTCCTTGCTCGCTATTAGAACGCCATCCTTATTGCGCAGAGGATTGCCGTAGTTTCGAAATAAGAAATAGCCTTGCAGGTTCGACATATTCGGAGCTTTTACGTCTTCGCTTTCGAGCTTTTCGCGCTCTGTATCGGAGGCGGCGAGGAAAAGATATTGCTGTTCCTTTACCCCGTCTGTGTCGGCAACGGCGAAATATGAGTTGAGGTCTTTTTCGCTTATATTCGTGAAAGTGCGCTCCATACTCCTGCCGTTCTTGAAATAATATTTGACGGAGAACTGGGTGTTTGTCTTTTCGTCGCTCTTCTTCTCGTTCGTTATGAGCTTGTGGATGGAGAGCACCGTGTTTATGTCCTTTTCCGTCGAGAGAGTTATGCAGTTTGTATAGGGCTTGAGAACCGTTGCAGTGCCCTTGACGGTGCGGAGTATACTGCCGTTTTGCGCCATTCCGCTCTCAAAGCTGAACGGCATCGACACCGTGACATACTCTACCTCTTCCGCTTCGGGAACGCGCGCGGTGTAGCCGAATCCGCCTGTTAGGAATATCGCGGTGATTATCGCCGCTGCGCCGACCGGCATTGCAAACTGCCAGAGATTCTTGCGAACCGCCTTCAAATTCCTGCGCGCAATGAATGTGTAGGCAAAATATGCCGCGAGCATGACGGCGATACCCAAAAGCGCGGTGAGCGCAGTATTAACGGAGGGGATAGTGGTTTTCAAAACCCATGCGGGAACGGAAAATCCGCAGAACACTATTATCGCCGAGGTAAGCGCTGTGAGTACACGGCTCGCCGCCGGAACTCCGAGCTCTTCAAGCTTCTTTTTGCTGAACATCCGCTGCGCGAGCACGATCAATACGGCGGTCAAAACTATCCAAAGCAGTATCGGAAGCCATGCGCCTATCCCGGGCAGGGACGAGCCGTCCTTGCAGTAACCGAAGTCGATAGGACCGAATCCGCGCAGATCCGAGATTGCAGAATCCTCTATACTCGTTCCGGGAACGCGGAACAGCGTGAACGGGCAGAATGCCATTATCCCGCGTCCGCCCCGTTGGATGGAGAAACTGAAATAGTAATGCTGCATATCCATGTTGCCGGTGTAATTCACGCCGGAGACTGCCGTCCTGCCGCGCAGAAATACCGAAGAAAGGGCGTCCCAAGCAGTTGAGAGAAGCGGCAGGGCGAGAATGAGCACTACAGAATAGAATATACTCTCCGCAACGCTGCCCGTGAGCGACGCCGTCAGCGCGCCTATCGCGAAGCCCGCGAATATCATTGTCAGGAATCCGGCATACTGATAGAATATTACCGGGAGAACTTTTGAGGCGGAACAGCCGGACGCGCAGCATATTATCGCGCTGATTATTCCGGGTATTATTATCGCCGCACTGAGGA
>ULSQ01014049.1_pt1 | contig 18069 bp, 9 predicted proteins | sample 1956821 | NCBI WGS metagenome assembly ULSQ01 (sample SAMEA4835712, study PRJEB28245) | human gut metagenome | biome: gut microbiome; material: fecal sample | place: Denmark | collected 2008 | reverse complement strand
ACCGCCGATAGCGGACAGCCGCAAGGGCTGCCCCTACGAGGTACGCAGTCTAAATTTTGTGTGTATTTTTAAAAGGCGAACGAAGTTCGTCCCTACGATCTGCAAAACAAACTTTTCAGAAGATTTCGTGCCGCTGTCGCGGCATCGGTGCGTCGAGGTCGCCGCACCCTACAAATACGCATCAATAAATTGCTACAATTTTCGCGGGTGGATGATATCCGCTCCTACTTACTTTGATCGAAGCGAAATAACCCCTCAGTTTTGGCTTCGCCGAGCCAGCTCCCATGCAGGGGAGCCAAAATAGATTTTTCAACAATTCCAGTTTTATCAACGTATCCCACACAACAAAAATCCTATCCAATAGCGGATAGGATTTTTGTCTTATAATCATTGCTGAGTTTTTATACTCTGTTGCTCGGTCGGTCTTCAATTATCCTGCCGTCCGATATTCTGACAACGCGCGTTCCCTCTTCGGCGATCTCGTTGTCGTGGGTGATGAGGATTATCGTGCGCCCCTCGTCGTTGAGCTCATGGAGTATCTTCATGACCTCCTTGCCGGAGTGCGAGTCGAGGTTGCCGGTCGGTTCGTCCGCGAGGATTATCGGCGGGCGCGCGGCGACTGCACGGGCTATTGCGACTCTCTGCTGCTGACCGCCGGACATCTGCGAGGGCAGGTGGTTCATGCGCTTTTCGAGCCCGACTCGGCGCAGTGCGTCGACCGAGAGCTTCTCGCGCTCTTCTTTTTTTACGCCTCTGTATATCAGCGGTAGCTCAACGTTTCCCTTTGCCGTGAGGCTCGGGATAAGATTAAAGCCCTGGAATATAAAGCCGATTTCTTTGTTGCGTATCTCCGAAAGCTCGTCGTCCGACAGGTTAGAAACATCTTTGCCGTCGATGAGATATTCGCCGCTCGTGCAGATGTCGAGCAGACCGAGCATGTTCATCAGCGTCGATTTGCCCGAGCCGGAGTGACCGACGATCATCAGAAATTCTCCGCGGTCAACGGTCAGCGAAACTCCGTCGAGCGCGTGAACTTCGTTCTCGCCGGGATTGTATATTTTATATGCGTCCTTGACTTCGATAAGATGCGCCATTGCAAAGCTCCTCAAGTGTTTTTTATAATTTTATCGCGATGTTGTTCATCAAGTCAAGTCAACATTTGTAAATTATTTTCGCGGCGGTATATTTCTTTCGCGCGTGCAGAAAATAGACGCAAGGGAGATGAAAATATGTCGCTGTCCGGAAAAGAATATGAAAAAATGACGAAGCGCGCCTCGCCGCCGAGCCCGAAGCTGATGAACCTGCTGAAAGCTTTTTTGATAGGCGGGCTCATCTGCGCGATAGGCGAGGGATTTTCGATGCTCTATGAGTCGCTCGGCGCGGACGAAAAGACGGTGTCGAGCCTTGTACCATGTACCCTTGTCGTTATTGCCGCTGTGCTGACCGCTCTCGGCGTGTTCGATAAAATCGCCCGTCATGCGGGCGCAGGTACACTCGTGCCGATAACCGGCTTTGCAAATGCAGTCGTGTCGCCCGCAATGGAGTTCCAGAGCGAGGGCAGGATTCTCGGCACGGGCGCGAATATGTTCAAGGTCGCGGGGCCTGTTATAGTCTATGGCAGCGCCGCGACGGTCGTCTACGGCGTGATTTATTATATCGCGCTCAGGATAATGGGGTGAACCGATGGCAGAGAGAATTGGAAAATATACGCTGAAATTCGGCAGTCGTCCGGGGATAATCGCATCCGCCGCGATAGTCGGCAGCAAGGAGGGGGACGGACCTCTCGGCGGGAGCTTCGATGAAATTATAACCGACGGCACATTCGGCGAAAAGACATGGGAGAAGGCGGAGAGCGCGTTTCAGCACCGCGCCGTGGTGAAGGCTATTGAAAAATCCGGAATGACCGCCGCCGATATAGATATGCTAATGGCGGGTGATTTGCTCAGCCAGTGCAGCGGCTCGGCGTTCGGTGCACGCGATCTCGGCATACCGTTTGTCGGGCTTTACGGCGCGTGCTCAACAATGGCTTTGTCGCTGGCATTGGCTGCGCTGAGTGTCGATTCGGGTGCGGCGCGTATAGCCGCCGCGGCAACTTCGTCGCACTTCTGCTCGGCGGAGAAGCAGTTCCGCACACCGCTCGAATACGGCGGTCAGCGTCCTCCGACTGCCCAGTGGACGGCGACGGCGGCAGGGTGCGCCGTGATAGGAAAGTCCGCGTCGCCGCATATAGAAGCCGCCACATTCGGCAGGATAACCGACTACGGAGTCAAAGACGCAAACAACATGGGTGCGGCTATGGCGCCCGCCGCGTGCTCGACAATAACCGCCTTTTTGCAGGACACAAAAACACAGCCGGAGGATCTCGACCTTATCCTGACTGGCGACCTCGGCTATGTCGGCTCAACGCTCCTGCGCGAGCTGATGAGAAAGCAGGAGCATATCGATATCACGACCTGCCACAACGACTGCGGACTGATGCTCTATCGGCTCAACGAGCAGGATGTGAACTCCGGCGGCTCGGGCTGCGGATGCAGCGCGGCGGTGGTCTGCTCGCATATCGTCAGCGAGATGCGCTCGGGCAGGCTGAACAAAGTACTCTTCGTCGGAACGGGCGCACTGCTCTCGGCGGTCTCGCCGCTCCAGGGCGAAACAGTGCCGTCGATAGCTCACGCGGTCCTGCTGACAAACTGAAAGGGGATAGCAATGGATACTGTGCAGAGTGTTTCAAAGAGCCTGAAGCTCGTCAGCTGCGCGCTGACCTCGATGCGCTGGCTCGATATAATCAAAAAGCTTATCGCCGCCGCGGCGATAGCGACAGCCGCCTGCTCGGCGCTGAGCATAATAGCCGCGTGCAGGGAGAAAAAGTGAAAAAACGCGAAAACCGGCTGTAAAGTATAATCGCTTTACGGCTGGTTTTTGTGTTATTAATAGGCTTGTCAGGCTTTCGTGCAGGGAAACCTGATTGACGAAGACGAGACTGAGAGCTTATTTCACGAAATTCGCACTAAATTTATTACCCTGCACCTTGTAGGGTGCGGCGACTCGACGCACCGCTGCCGCCGACGGCGGCACGAAGTTTTCGCAAGATTGTTCTACTGACCGCAGGTGCGGACTTCGCTCGCCTGCTTTTGAAGTCTGTATAGGGGTGACGGAGCCGGTTTTTCTGCTTATCTGTGTTGCTTTTTACCCCGATAAACCACTGCCGCGATACCATGTTACTATACATTATATATATAAGCCTTTTTATATAGCGGTTATGTAAAACAAATATAGCCTTAAAAGCCGTGTTTTTATTAATTATCAGCAAATAAAAGCCCTACTTATTTCCATAACAAATATTAATATGATAAATAGGCGTTATTATTCTCAGAACTCATGATTTTTTGTGCAATTTTTACTTGCAAAAAAACAAAATTAATTCTCTAAAATCATAAAAGCGTTAATTTTAATGGAAATATAGAACAAAAATGACATTTTTCAACATATTTGTTAAATCTGTATTGTTAGCATACGATAAAAAATTGAACTTTCATTGTGCAAAACATACAAAAATGATTAAAAAATTTTAAACTTATTGACAAAGTGCCGAACGAGGGGTTATTCTTTACATGGGGGATAATCATACCCTCTTGCTTTGTATTGCCCGAACAGAGCAAAATGACTTTGTCGCCAATGTGTTCTGTCAATTTGCGGGAGACGGAATGCTCTGATATATGGTGAAATTTTAAAAATGGAGGTGTAAATTTGAAGAAAATGAAACGCTTGTTAGCAATCATCCTTGCTTCACTGCTCATACTCTCATCGGCTACCGCCGGCGCGAGTGCGTATCAGGCTTATAAGGATGACGCGCTGACAAAGTACGACTTTACTGACACTGCGGTTCTGACCACGGAGCAGTATGCGTCTGCGCTTCTTGACTACGCTGACAAGGCGCTTGCCAAGGCGAATATCAAGATGGATCTTTCCATCCTCGGTTCGCTCGACGCAACGTCTATAGACAATGCTCTTTCGAGCGTCTATAAGCTGATCAACGGCAACAAGATCATCCTTTGGATGGCCGGCGATCTGAACAAAGTCAACGTCGATGCAATCAAGAGCCCGCGCAGAAGCAATACTACGGATGTCGAAGTCATTAAGGCACTCCTTCAGTTCCTTGCGGACAACAAGGGAATCGTCAAGAAGGCTGTCGTCGGCGGTGTCGGTAAGTACAAGCGAGACGGCGGAATCGATCTCGGTGTTGCCAACTCGTTCGTAAAGGTCGAGCTGAATGTCGAAGTTATGCTCAGAGAGATGATTTGGGGTCTTGCATATCCGAATACGGAATACAACAGCAGCACGACTGTCGACAGCATGCTTCAGGTCATCATTCAGAACGCTCTTGCAGGCGTTAAAGAGATTCCTGAGAGCGTCAGAAATCTCGTTGACCTCAACTCGACAAAGTCTACATATGACTTCATTGAGGATCTTCTTCAGACAGCTTATAACGATATAGCTGTTCCGATGCTCAATGACCAGACAATGAAGTGGCTCGGTCAGGAGATCGACAAGGATACCACAGGTACTCTTGCGGGTCTGTTCAACAGGGACTTCAGGGTTTCGGCCTATACCGTCCCCGCGGGCAGCACTCTTGTTGCTGAGCTCAATAACATTGCCGGCGGCATTGTTAACGGACTTCTGAAGAACTACAACGGTTGGGTCTCGGGTGACAATTCAAAGCTCACCGATAATGTTGTCGCAGTTGCGAGATACATTCTCAAAGAGACCGGCGATTACTTCTTCCCGGATTGGCAGAAGCACATCGCAACCGCAGAAGAGATCGACGCAATGAGCAAGGAAGAGCTTATCGCTTATCTTGCGCGCTCGATCATCAACGCATCAGTCGGCTATATGTACATCCCCGAAGATGTCACGACTGTTGTGGGAGTTGCATGGGAGGCTGTTAAGCAGCTCATGGCTCAGTTCCTTCCCGAAAGAGATTACAGCGGTTATCCCAAGACTGTTCAGGGTATCCTTGACATGCTTGCGGATTATGTCGCCTACAACGTCAATCCCGGCATCGACCTCAACGCAGGCGATCTGAAGAAGGCGCTCAACTACGGCGACGGTATGGATAAGATGCTGACTACTGCCGTTCAGTGGCTTGCCGCTGACCCGCAGTATTACACGGGTCTTCTTCCCAGCACTGCTATCGATACCTCTGACGGATGGAAAGCTCTTGATGATATCTTCTTCAAGCTGTTAGACAAATCTGTTCTTCCCGCAAAGTTTGCCAACAGCGGAAGCGAGACTATCCTCAAGGATATTGTTTATTCTATCCTCAACGGACTGCTCGTTGATCAGGATCTGACCTGCATCTCAGACCTGTTTGTTAAGAATGAGTCCGGCGTCTTCGCCACTCAGACTCTCAAGCAGAGCATCGTGAGACTCGTCACCGATATCCTCAACGCAGTTCTTCCGGGAACGGTAACCAAGACTTACGGCTCGCTCAATGAGATCGTTTCGAACTCTGAGCTCGGCTCGATAGTCGAGAACCTTCTCGGATCCCTGAACGACAACAAGGTCAAGCTTGTTCCGCCTATCGTCAACATCGTGGCTCAGGTCATGAAGCTGACTGATAAGGCAAAGTTCAAGGAAATGGAGATCGCCGGTTCAAAGAGAATCAAGAACAGCAGCGAACTTGATCTCACGGTTTATAACGGAAGCCAGGGCATTAACAGAGGTTATACTGATAAGAACAATAACTTCACTCAGGACAAGCTTCCCCGTTATACAATCGATAGTTGGAGCGCTGTTGCTTATAACTATGACGGCAGCAAACAAAAGGATCTTTCGGTATCCGGTCTTACTGCCAATGAGGAACTCAATGGCGGCGATAATAGGTCGGTGAAGATAAGCGGAATCGACAGTAATAATACGCTTGTTGTCTTTACTGTATATTATTTTGTCCTCGATGAGGCGGGAAATAAGCTGACAAACGATGCTTCGGTTTGCAGATTCTATTCTTATAGGCTTGATGGTGCTGATGTTGATAACAATACCAGCGGAATTAATACGGGCTCAAACAAGACAAGCGCGTCTGTTAATGATTGCCCGCCCAAGCTTCTGCTGTTTAATCAAAACAACACCAACCCGCTGAAGACGATATGTGCGCAGAGTGTTACTTTCAAGGTGCCGAAGGGCAAGGGCGCACATACAGGATCTAATGCATCGGCTAATCTCGGTGGCCTTAGTTCCAACCTTAAGAGTGCGACCTCCTCGGCGTCAATGGATGGCGGAAATGCTATTTCAGGTTCAAATGCCTATGACAGCATTGATCTTTGGGAGGAGACAGCTTCTATTGCAAAGTTTGAAGTTGGCTTTGACACTACGATCAATTGGGCTGCTACGGCAAAGAAGGGTAACAAAACCGACCATTACAATGGTGCTACCCGCATTATCTGTTATAACGATTACGGACTTGCTGAGCTCTACAATATAGAAGCTGGCAAGAATCGCGCAAGAACAGATTATGACAGCAGCGCGGATGCAGCTTGGGACGCATATATAACCGCCCTTAACAATGCGGCTATATATACGCTTCTTCCCGGTACGATTGCGCTCTACACCAATAGCGAATTCCTTGCAGGATTTGAAGCTAGACAGAAGGCACTTGCCTCTGCAGTTGAAACTTTGGAGACGCATTTGGTTTCCGCTTCTGTTGACTCGCTCAAGACCGCCGTTGAGGCAGTCCAGGGCAAGGACAACGCAGAGGGCGCCGTTTATTGGGATGACGGTTATAACTATTTCGGTTATGACGATTTCAATTCAGTCACCTGGAACGGCTGGAAGGAAGCCAGAAACCGCGCTCTCAACCTCTACAACTCGACCATAGCTCCCAAGGAGCCCGTTGCTCCCGAGAAGCCCGGCGATGACGCTACTCTGATCGAGAAGCAGAAGTATGAGAAGGCATATGCACAGTGGGAGACCGACCACGCAGCGTGGGAGACCGCGATTGTCGCTTGGCAGACGCCCACAATATCCGCTATCGATGTTGCTTATGCTGAGCAGCAGGTCGAGCTTTGGGGTCCCAGACTTATAAAGCTTGCCGCTGTCAAGACGCACCTCGATGCGGCTATCAAGATGTGCACCATCGACTCCGCAGATGCCTCCAAGTATGATGCAGACAGATGGGAAGCATATGCAAAGTCCTTTGCTTATGCTCAGAAGGTTTCGACCTCGTTCAACGCCTCTACGACCATGCGCACGCAGGTCAGAGAAGCTATGAACAACCTTATCTACAACTGGAAGCGCCTTATTGCTAACCCCGTTGTCACCGTCACATTCACCTTCACCGTGAATGGCGAGACTCACGCGGTTCTTACCGGCAACCAGGGCGATCCCGTTGATCTTAGCTCCATCGAAGCTCCTGCCGCACCTGTCGGCATGCACTTCGTCGGTTGGGGCAACGTACCCGCAACGTTTGACGCTGACGCTACATTCGAAGCTCAGTTCGCAAACAACACGGATACAAAGTACACCGTGAATGTTTATAATATGGACACCACCGGCAACTATCCGGCAACTCCCGACAGCACCTATCAGGGCGCAGGCGAGACCAATTCTACAGCCGATATCACTGCCGATGCAGTCGCCGCTGAAGGCTTCTCGCTCGATTCGGCAAAGAGCACCCTTACCGGCACTATCGCCGCTGACGGTTCTCTTGTCCTCAGCATTTACTATTCACGTAACCAGTACACCATAACTTATGCTAACACGGATCTCGAACCCGATACATATTATTATGGCGCTACTGTTTCCGCCCGTACTCCCGAGAAGGCTGGCTATGCTTTCCAGGGTTGGGAGGAAGAGGTTCCCTCCACCATGCCCGCACAGAACATCACTCTTACGGCTAAGTGGAACGAGAATCCCGCAGACTACACCGATTATGACATAGCTGTTGCAGCTGCCAACGCTAAGAAGGCAGAGGCCAACTACGACAAGACCTACACCGAGGCTTCCAGAAAAGCTCTTGACGCCGCTCTTGCAGTTGACGTCTCTGGCAAGAAGCTCAGCGAGCAGGGTGTTGTCGACGCTCAGACCGCAGCTATCAACGCTGCTGTTAAGGGTCTTGAGAAGATGACCTACAACGCAACATTCTATGTTGACGGCGAAGAGTACAGAGTCGTTCCCACCAAGGTCGGCGAGCAGATCGTCGCCCCCGAGGATCCCTCCAAGGAAGGCTATGTCTTCACCGGTTGGGATCCCGCAGTCGGCGTTATGGGCACCGAGGATGTTTCCTTCAACGCTCAGTTCTCCGCCGGCGAAGTCTCCTACAAGGTTGAGACTTACGTCATGGATGTCAACGGCGCTTACGGCGCAGCTGATGTCAAGGTCGTTCCTGCCACTACCGGCGCGGCCGTCTCCGTCGATCCCGAGGCTCGCGAGGGCTTCACGGTCGCCGCTGACAGCGTCCTCTCCGGCACAGTCGCAGCTGACGGCAGCCTTGTTCTCAAGGTTTACTACAGCCGTAATCAGTATAAGCTTACGGTTGACGGTGCAGAGTCCATGGTTTACTACGGTGCTGAACTCAACATCGCAGAGCCCACCAAGGATCACTACACCTTCGCAGGTTGGAACGTCGAAGTTCCTGCCACCATGCCCGCATCCGACCTGACCCTCGTTTCCCAGTGGACCGAGGAAGGCGCTGACTACACTGCATATGATGCAGCAGTCAAGGCCGCTCAGGCGAAGAAGGCTGAGGCGGACTATGAAAAGACCTACACAGCAGAGTCCAGAGCGGCTCTCGATGCAGCTCTTGCCATAGACGTTGCCAATAAGAAGTATTCCGAGCAGGCTGATGTCGATGCAGCAACTGCTGCTATCAACGACGCAGTCAAAGCTCTCGAGCTCATGACCTACACCGCTAACTTCTATGTCAACGGCCAGCTCTATAAGGCTGTTACCGCGAAGGTTGGCGAGCAGATCATAGCTCCTAAGGATCCGTCTGTCGACGGTTACAACTTCAACGGTTGGGATCCCGCAGTCGGAACCATGGGCACCGAGGATGTCAGATTTGACGCTATCCTTGTTGCCAGCAACTCCTCCATCATCTCCGTCACTCCGGAGACCCCGAACTACGGCGGCATGCATCAGTATGCAGTCAAGGTCAAGGGCGAGCCTCTGAAGATCAAGATAGTTGACGCAAACGGCAATACCCGCACGTTTGACAGAAACACCTCCATGACAAGCGATGCCAATGCGCTCGGTATCTTGAAGATAGAGAAGACTGAGGACGGCGAAATCTGGCTCATCAATGCTAACCTCGCAGAAGGCAAGTTCACTGCTTATGCGAAGATGGCGAAGGAATACTGGGAGAACGATGGCTATGGCTTCACAGTCTCGTTCGATCAGAAGCCCGAGCCTAAGACCGGCGACGTTACCGAAGTTACCTACGACACCCCGAACTACGGCGGCAAGCAGGACTATCGCGTTAAGGTCACCGATAAGGCTGATAAGATCCAGTTCGTCTATGCAAACGGCGGAACCACCACCCTTACAAGACTTGATCCGAGAGTCTCCATCAAGTCTTATGACGCACAGGGCAATGAGGTCTATGCAAACAGCACCAACCTCGCTTATGAGATCTGGACTGTTAACTTCAACCTTCCCGCAGGCAACTATGTTGTCAGAGCGAAGTATGGAAGAAATACATGGAGCGAAGGCCTTGCAGTCAACGTAGTTATCAGCGCTAAGCCGGCAACGGCTGTCAGCGTTACCGAGGTCAATGCCTCTGCTGATTCTGTCGCAGTCACCGTCAACGGCACTGCCAAGAAGGTCAAGATAACCTACGCTTCGGGTGCTACCAGAACCTTCAACAGAGATGACGCCAATGTCTCCATCGCTTCTAACGGCGACGGCGAGATCTGGACCATCAATGTTAAGCTCACCGAAGGCGATTACACCGCAACCGCGAAGTACATCGACAACGGCAAGCAGGTCTGGGATACCACCGACTTTGCTTTCACGGTCTAAGGCTGTGAACAAAAACTGAAATCCTGCTCAAAAGGCAGGTGAGAAGGGGAGTCGCCCTCGGGCGGCTCCCCCGATTTTTTTGCCCCGAAGTTTACTTGAACTATCTGAAAAAATATGATACAATAGTTGCAGTACAAGTATAATTTTCAGGTTGGTGAAATTTTTATGACTCCGAATATCTCGAAACACACTCTTCAGAGACTGCCGATGTACCTGAGCTATATCCAGGGGCTTCCGGAGGATGCACCGAAAAATATATCCGCCACAACCATTGCCGAAGCGCTTCAGCTCAATGATGTTCAGGTTCGCAAGGATCTCGCGAGCGTCAGCTCGTCCGGCAAACCGAAGGTCGGCTACAATGTCAAGGATCTTATCGCGGAGCTTGAAGCTTTTCTCGGCTATAATGATATAGATAATGCCGTGATAGTCGGCGCGGGCAGCCTCGGCAAGGCGTTGCTCAACTACAGCGGCTTCAAGGCTTACGGACTCAACATAATCGCCGCGTTCGACCTGTGCGAAGAGCCGACCGAATTCCAGGGCAAGACGGTCTTCCCGATAGCCCAGCTCGGCAGCTTCTGCCGCAAGGTGAATGTGCATATAGGCATCATCACTGTCCCTGCATCGAGCGCGCAGGAGATATGCGACCTGCTTGTTGAAAGCGGCATCCGCGCTATCTGGAACTTTGCTCCGGTTCATCTCGTCGTCCCGGATGGCATACTCGTCCAGAACGAGAATATGGCGTCGTCGCTCGCTCTGCTTTCAAACCACCTGCGCGAGCAGATGAAAAAGTAAATATAAACAATCAATCGGCTGTCGAATAAAAATGACAGCCGATTTTTTTGTATCAATATGCGGAAATTTGATGTGTTCATATTAAATTATAAATGCTGGTACGGTAAAAATGTACAAATTTGGATTTATCTATCACTTTAGCTATAGCAAAATAAAAGCAAGTGACCAGTTGACTTCTATAATAAAACCTTTAATAGCCGCGCCGCAGTGTTCGATAGCTAACTGGGACAGGTGGGCAACATCACCGAAGCGCCGCCTGTGGCGGATGAAGCGAGGCGATGTTGGCGAAAAACAAGGAGCATAGCGCCCGCTCCAAGGGCGATAGGCGACTATGTTTTGAGAGGGCTGAACGGCTTGCGAAGCAAGACGCACGAGCCCGTATTGTTTGAGCGAAGCGAGTTTACGGGCGAATGTGCCGAGCAACTGATTGAGAGCCGCGAGCTGTATACTGCGGCTCGGCGTTGCGGGGGGTACTGGGGGGATTCCCCCTGTTTTGCTTTTCTTTTGCAGGCGTTTTCTTTTTCAAATAAAAAGAAAATGCCGAAACGTGGAAAGTGTGAAAAGTTTGATTATAGTGGGACGCGAAGGTAGTAAGCCAATTATCAACAATTTACAATTGCTATGACCCTGTATCGGCTATGCTGATATCGGACAGCCGCGAGGGCTGTCCCTACAAGTTGCATAGCAATAAAATTGTACAAATTTCACGGGCGGATAATACCCGCCCTAAACAATTGTGCCGATTTATAATATTGCAGTAGCTGGTTATTGTCGGCACTTACAGCTACAAATCCCAATTTACCTATCTCACAAAGGTACATTTTAAATAATACTTCTCTTGCAACGCATCAATATAAAGCAAAAAATCCTACCCAACGGAAAACCGTGGGTAGGATTCTTGCTTTGTTATACGCTTCGCCAAACTTTTTATTTTATCGGGACGATAACGAAGCTGTATGCAAGCTCCTTGCGTCCGTCAACTGTGTACTGCGGGAGAACGTCGGGGCCGCAGCTGCCGGTGCCCGTGCCTCTGAGGAAGCCGTCAATGTCGATTGCCGTCGTGTTCTCGGAGTGGAGGTCGTCGCGGTGCATCGAGCGCTGCATCAGAGCCTGCGTGAAGTGCCTCGCTGTGAAGCTGAGATCTCTGTCAGGGTTGCAGATTATCAGTCCGACGCCGTCGGCATCCGTGATGCTGAGCTTGCGAACGCCTGTGCGCACTCCGTAATCCTGCGGCTTGATATAGAACTCATCCATATCGTTGACCGTGGTCTTGTATGTGCCGAATGTCGTGTGCTCTCTGAAATCGATCATGTTTTCACCGGGACCGTAGCCGAGATATTCGATGTTCTCGAAGCTCATCGGCATCTCAAACACGAGACCGAAGCGCGGCAGAGCTGCAGCGGCTCTCTGCTGGGATTTCGAGTTGAATACCGCCTCGACTTTTATGCATCCTGCGGCGTCAACAGTGTATTTAAGATTGACCTTTGCAACAACGCCCTTCTTCGAGCGGAGGTTGAAGTCAACGGTGAATTTTGCCGAGTGCTTGGCCGAGGAGAAGTTCACTGAATGCGGAATAGCTTTTATGTCGTCGTATCCGGCCTTTTCCCACTTCGCAATGATAACTCTGTCGTTGTCAAGCATCGCGCGGAAGATGTTCGGGATGAAGCCCTTGTGCGCGGCGGGGGACTGGTTAATGAGCTCCTTTTCGCCGAGCTTGTAGGACGCTATCTCGCCGGTCTTGAGGTCGAATTTCACCGAGCCGCCGTTAAAGCTGACTTTCGCGGAGTTTCTGCCCACTTTGCACTCCAATTTGCTGCCGGTCGGCAGAGTGACTTTCTTGTGCTCTTTCTTTATTATAACCTGCTCGCGCGCGAGGAAAGCGTCGCCGTCGAAATATTCAAAGTTCATGCGGCAGTCGCATCCGGCGGGGATCTTTGCTTTGAATGTCACTTTTTCGCTCTTGCAGGGCGCGATGTCGAGCGAGAAACGCTCCCTCTCTTTGCCTTCGATGCCGTCAACCGTCATCGAACGGACGATTGTGATATATCCCGAACTGCGGAAGCGGTTTGTGTTCGTGAAGGTGAAGCTGCCGTCGTGGTTGTACTTTGCTCTGACGGGGCGATAGACCGCCTGCATCTCAAGCGCGCCGCTCGAAGGTGTGCGGTCGGGGTGAACAAGACCGTCAACGCAGAAGTTGCCGTCGTGCTTCTTTTCGCCGTGGTCACCGCCGTAGGTGTATTCATACGGGCCGTCGGCGTGATATACCGCGTGATCCGCCCATTCCCAGATGCAGCCGCCCATGAGATTGTCGTATTTATAGAAGCTGTCCCAGTATTCCTCCATCGCGCCGGGGCCGACACCCATCGCGTGGACATATTCGCAAAGGAAGTAGGGTTTCGTCTTGTACCATTTACCCCTCTGTGTGCCCATGCCGACGCGCTCGACCTGCGCGTGTGTCGGGTACATGTCGGAGACCACATCGTAAGCCTTGCGCTTTGTGTGGATAACACCCTCGTAGTGAGTGGGTATCTCCGGGCAGGTCTCGTGCAGATAATCGTAGCAGACATCCTGGCAGGCATAGCCGCCCGCCTCGTTGCCGAGCGACCACATCGTGATGCACGGGTGGCTCCTGTCGCGGTAATACATTCTCTTGACCCTGTCGAGGTATCTCGGAGCCCACTTGAGATCGTGGCTTATCTTGTTTATATCATTGTGTGGAGCGAAAAATGTGCCGTGAGTTTCGATATCCGCCTCGTCGACTATATAAAGACCGTATGTGTCGGCAAGAGCTATCAGACACGGGTCGGGGGGATAGTGCGAGGTGCGTATCGCGTTGCCGTTATACTCCTTGATGAGTTTTACATCTTTTTCATAGTCGTCAAAGGTCATGACATAGCCGGTCTTGCCGTTTGTGTCGTGATGATTGACGCCCTTGAACTTGATAACCTGTCCGTTGAATGTAAAGGTGTTGCCCTTTATCTCCACTGTCTTGAAGCCTGTGATGTTTCTGAGCGTCATGAGCTCTTCGCCGTTCTTATACAGTGTTATATAAGCGCTGTAGACGGTCGGGATCTCCGCGTTCCACTCGGCGACATCGAGATTGTCGAATGTCATGTATGTAAGGCGCTCTGCCTTTACAGCCTCTCCGGCGATAACCTTGCCGTCCTTTTCGAGCGAGAGGGCGACTTCGCATCCGTTGAGTTTGCCTTCGAGCGTGATTTCAACATCCATCGTCCATTTTCCGTCTGCCTTGCGCGGGCGGATATAGTAATCGTTTATGTAGACTGCCGGAAGTCTGTAGAGAAGCACGTCGCGGAATATTCCGTTCTCGCGGAACATGTCCTGACATTCGAGATAAGTGCCGGAGCACCATTTGTGAACGACTGCGAGCAGCTCGTTCGTGCCCTCGTATATAAATTCCGAGATGTCGAACTCCGCCGAATTGTGCGCGCCCTCGCTGTAGCCGACATACATTCCGTTGACATAGAGGTCAACGCACGGAACAACACCGAGGAAGCTCAGAATATGAACATCGTCGGAATTTGTGACTTCAAAAGTTTTGCGGTAGATTCCGGCGGACATATGCTCGGGTACATTCGGGTTGGGCAGGTCGAACTCGTAGGGGCAGTTGAGATAGACCGGCGGCTCGTAGCCGGTGCGCTGCCATGTCGAGGGGACATGTATCCTGTCGAACTCAACGCCTGCCGCATCGAACACTTCGGGGATGAGCGAGATATCGTTGTAATATTTGAAATCCCACTCGCCGGAGAGAACCTCGACAAGGTCGGAGTCCGTGCGCTCATGTTTGAGATCGACGGCGCACAGCTTCTCCTTTTTTGAATACGGTATAAAATATGCTCTTCCCGCGAGCTTGTTGTCCTCAATGACCTTGAAATCGCGGTAATTTGTCGTGTTTAGCTTATACTCCATATAAGAGTACCTCCTCAAAAAGCGCAGTAGTGCAAATTATAAGCACGGATATATTAGCATATTTTTCATCAATCTTCAATCCGTTGGCGGATTTGTTCATAAAATTTTTTAAATGTCCTACCAATTTTGACTATTTTGTGGTATTCTTGTTGAGCCGAGTAAATCATATTGGCTTTTGAAAATTTTATCCCGCGAAAGGACTATTATATGAACAAACAGCACCCGATACCGTTTGATAAAGTGAATATCACAGGCGGATTCTGGAAAGACCGCATTGCGCTCAACGAGTCCGTGACGCTCGACAGCGTGCGCCGCAGATTTGAGGACACCGGAAGATTTTCCGCACTTAGCTGCGAGTGGAAGCAGGGCGAGCCCGACCGCCCGCATTTCTTCTACGATTCCGATGCGGCGAAGTGGATGGAAGCGGCGGCATATGTGCTCGAAAGAAAGAATGACAAGCAGCTTGAAAGCTATGTCGAGGATCTTATCGACCGCATCGAGAGGAACATGACCCCCGACGGATATTTCAATGTCTGGTATACCGTTGTCGAGCCGGGCAAACGCTTCACCGACCGCGACCATCACGAATTATACTGCGCCGGACATCTTATCGAAGCGGCGGTTGCCTACTACGAAGCGACAGGCAAGCGCAGATTCCTTGATCTGATGTGCCGCTATGCCGGACTTATTGACGATGTTTTCCGCAGAGACGATTCCGCAGCTTTCACGACTCCCGGGCATCCCGAGATAGAGCTCGCTCTCGTGCGCCTCTATCGCTGCACGGGCGAAAAGCGCTGGCTTGATCTCAGCCGCTTCTTTATAGATAAGCGCGGCAACAACGAAAAGGACAGGGGAGAAGCAAGCGGCTTCGCTTCCGAGGATTATCTCCAGGACAGAATCCCCCTGCGCGATCAGAGCGAAGCGGTCGGTCACAGCGTCAGAGCCTGCTATCTCTACAGCGCGATGGCTGATATCGCCTACGAGTGCGGCAACGAAGAATTGCTCGCGGCGGCGAACAGAATATTCAAAAATATGACGGAGCACCGCATGTATATCACGGGCGGTATCGGCTCGACCCGCATCGGAGAGGCATTCACCGTTGACGGCGACCTGCCCAACGAGACCGCCTATGCGGAGACCTGCGCCGCTATATCTCTCGCGATGTTCGCCCAGCGTATGTCGCTGACCGCCGTTGATTCGCGCTATGCCGATATCGTGGAGCGGGTCATCTATAACGGATTCCTCTCGGGCACTTCGCTCGACGGAAAGAGCTTCTTCTATGAAAATCCGCTGTCTATAGATCTTTTGAACCGCAGGATAAAATATTGGCGCGGCAATGAAGTCCGCCTGCCGATAACTCAGCGCGTCGAGGTGTTCGATTGTTCCTGCTGCCCGCCGAACGTCACCCGCTTTGTCGAGAGCATCGGGAAGTATATATATTCGTATGACAGCGACACCGTCCATGTCCATCAGTTCATGGAGAGCGGTACGGATGTCGCAATAAACGGCGGCACGGCGCATATCTCCCAGTCGACGGACTACCCATCCGACGGCTCGGTGACAATACGCGTCAGCGGCGCGCCCGCTAAGCTTGCCGTCAGAATTCCCTCGTGGTGCCGCGACTGCTCGGCGGGAGCCGAGAGAGCCGAAAATCTCGGCATCAACGGCGGCTATCTGTTCTTTGACTGCGAGGACGGCGCTAAGATAGAGCTGGACTTCGATATGTCTCCGGTCATTATCTCCGCCGACCCGTCAGTGCATGAGGACTCGGGCAAGGTCGCCGTCATGCGCGGCCCCGTCGTCTACTGCACCGAGGGAGTAGACAATGGCGACATATTCTCGCTCGCCGTTTCTCCGGAACTCAATGCTGAGCCCGTCGATCTCGGATTCGGCATTCCCGCGCTCGATGTTGACGGAACAAGAAAGCTCGGAGTGGGTGCGCTGTATGCCCCGGCGGATGAGATAAAATATGAACCTACGCGCATAAGACTCATTCCGTATTTCGCCTTTGCCAATCGAGGCGAGAGCGATATGAGAGTCTGGATGAACATAAAATAACTATATATGTATATATCCGCCCTTTTTGAGAGCGGGTATATTCTTTTTGCATTCCGTTTTATTGACACCGACATTTTCAATTGGTATAATTTGGTCAAAAACACAAAGGAGATAATTTTATGCAGCAGCTGGATATCCTAAGCTTCGATTCAACCCCGATACATTGCTATCTCTGGGATGACGTTGAGAATCCCAAGGGCGTTGTCCAGATATCCCACGGAATGTGTGAATATGCCGGCAGATATCATGAGACCGCGCAGATGTTCAACGAGCACGGCTATATAGTCTTTGCCGACGATCACCGTGCCCACGGAAACACCGAGACCGATGAAAACCGCGGCAGGCATCCCGGCGATATTGAGAAGAAAACAGTCAAAGACCTTGTCTTCTTCTATAATTGGCTCAAGGATCGCTACCATCTCCCGCAGGTGCTTATGGGTCACAGCTACGGCAGCTTCTTGGCGCAGGATTTTCTCCAGCAGGGGACTGACGTCAAGGCAGTCGCGCTCTGCGGAACCGCCGATATGGACGGCGCGCAGGCGGCTCTCGCTCTGCTCTGGCCGCTCGAGCTGTTCGCAAAGGACTGGTGCCCGAAGTTCGTCAACCCAGTCAGCGATATGATTTTCGATGCGCGCTATAAGGGAGAAAAAGGTCCGAGCCAGTGGGTGACGAGCGATGTTGCGCGCCGTCAGGTGTTTATCGATGACCCGATGGCGGGAATAGATATCAGCGTCAACTTCGATTGGAACATGATAAAGGCGTTCGGCAGGATATATAAAAAAGAAAACATCGCGAAAATAAGCCACGATGTCCGAATCGGCATATTCAGCGGCGACATGGATCCCATCGGCGGCACGAAGTCGTCAAAGGCGAAGAAACTCCTGCGCCGCTATCAGAAAGCCGGACTCAATGCCGAAATACATATATATAAAGATGCCCGTCATGAGCTGCACAACGAGAAGTGCCGCGACGAATATTTCCGCGATCTCGTCGGATTTTTCGACAGCGCAGTGAAAGCGGCAGAGCCAGTAAAAGCCTGAAACCGTTGTATATCAATGCCTGTGCAGTTCTCTGTGTCCGCGCAGGCATCTTTGATATCATGGCCGCGTCAAATAAAATGAAAAAAATCTGAAATTTTTTTGAAAATTAGTGTTGACAAGTCCAGCCGGTTGTGTTATTATAGTCGAGCACTTGAGGGACGGGTCAAACGAAAGCGAGAGCCGGACGGAAAGAAAAGTGCCGAGTACCTTGAAAATTAAACAACGAAAGAAACAAGGA
>ULSQ01029772.1_pt1 | contig 18427 bp, 20 predicted proteins | sample 1956821 | NCBI WGS metagenome assembly ULSQ01 (sample SAMEA4835712, study PRJEB28245) | human gut metagenome | biome: gut microbiome; material: fecal sample | place: Denmark | collected 2008 | reverse complement strand
TCGTCTCTGTCTGTGTAATGTTCCTGCAGTTTTCACTGCTGCATATCCGTTGTGGTTCATTACAACGCGGATACGATTTTCCTCATTTCCTCTGTATACGACTTCTACACCATCTACAGAACGATTGTGGGTGCGAGCCTGATTGCTGCACCAAAGTCTACAAAGAACAAAACCGGTGAACGAGATCCCGAAATGCACCATGGTTTTAAAATTACTCGTTTATTTCCCAATATCCGCTCCGACTTGAGCCAACTTTTTTTATAACACCATCACTCTGCAATTTTGATATATAACGTTTAATTGATCTAAGTGAAGTTCCGGTTTGTTCCTGCATTTCTTTCTGCGTTATTTTTTTATTTTCACGAATCAACTCAACAATCTTTGCCTCAATATCCTCTTCGTGTACATCCGTTCCGGTTTTGGTGTCATTGGTGCCAGTTTTGGTGCCATTATCATCAACACGTTCACTTTCATTGCGTTCTTTAAGTGGAACTGTCAGTTTAAAAACATCTCCCTCTTCAAAATCGGGTTCACCGCCCGAATATATTTTTGTATACTTATACAAATTACGAACGCCTGAACCCAACGAATCTGCATAGCCAATATTAACAAAGAAATTTGCCAACACCGGATTTTGGGGATACGGTGTGAAATTTTGAGGTTCTATCCGTCCTACTCGTTGCGCCCTGTTCCAATTCTTTCCTTTATAATCTCATTCTTCACCTATAATACTCTGCACCGGTCTCAACCTCGTACAGTGACAACCGTCCGCCGCTTTCTCTGTGTCCCGCCCCGGAATCTATACTGATCAGGTTTCGGTCTCGGCAAATTTTGTATGAGCTGTCATAGTGCAGACGCATCACAGGTACGTGTCCGACCAAAACCGTCCGGTCAAATGCTTTCCGGTCCGCAGTGGGTATGTAGTGAATATCATTTGACACCAAATGCTTGAACAAATCTGAACTTGCGCTACTCTCGATTGTCTTGATCACATTGATACTGCCGTCCGGTTCTCTGACAATGTACTCCGCCTGAAACCCGGAATGTGTCATAAGAAGCTGCCCGTTCTTGCCCTCCTTTGCGCCATCAATCGTGAGGTATAACGGCAGGCTCTGTATATACTCAGCAAGAGCTTCTGTTTCAGACGGATTGAGGCGGTTGACTTTCTCCACCGTATCCGTGCTGCCAAATGCCCGCCATGCAAAATCTGACAATTCCCTACGAATATACTGAAGACAGAACAACTCATGATTGCCCATGGTAAGAAGCACATGCCCAGGATGCTCCTCTGCCATCTGCTTAATCTCATACAAGAACCTCAGCGAACGCTTCCCACGGTCAAGCACATCACCGTTGACATACAGCCTATCGACATTTGCGTCAAAGGAAACGTCTTTCAGCAACTTATGAAAATTCTTGGAATCGCCATGTATATCTGAAACTACAAATGTTCTCATGTACCATCACTCCCTCTCTTCGAAGTCTCGCTTTACGTTTCCGAAAGGAACAACTCGTAAACCTCTTTGTAATACCGCGAACTGCTCACAAGCAATCCATTCCGATTCATGGTTTCAAGCTCTGCCAAAGTTACCCAGCGGTAATTGCGAACCTCGACATGATCTATGTCGCAGACAGCCGATTCCCTGTCGATGATAAACAGCCATGCATCAAAGAAGTCTCTGTAGACCTCTCTTCTTTCTGTTTTCACATATAAGGTTTTCGCGTCAGCAAGGTCAAGTCCGAGTTCCTCCCTGACTTCTCGTTTTGCTCCCGCCAAAGAAGTCTCGCCCTCCAAAACCGAACCACCTGTTCGTTCCCACATCAACGCGTCTGTACGACCTTCCTGCCTCTGGGAAATCAGGAAGTTACCGTCGTAATCCATAATCCACGAATGAACCACAATGTGATACAATCCGTCTGGAATCCGATCTCCTCGCCTGTGGTGATTTCTTACCCAGACCCGATTCCGATTAAACAAATCCCAATATTCAACGCTGCTCATAATTCGCGTCACCTCCCTCATCGCAAGTGCCTCCCCGCTCATACCACCGATTATTATTCTCAAGTAGCTCCTCAAATGTCACCGGTTCGTAATTGTTGAATTCTTTGAACGTTTCTTATAACGGACTATCCCTACCGGTTTATCACCCTCAAGCGCAAATTCTCTCCATTCCTCTGCTTTTTTCTTATTAACATCCTCTTCATCGTCCGTCTCTGATTCAGGAGCATAATAATACATATTTTTTCTTGACCAAGTCACCCGCATAGTGACATCATCTTCCTGTTCAGCTTTCTCTGCCGGAACTAAGCGAAAAGTGTCTCTTTTTTGATCTGACCAGATTGTTCGAACGATCAAGCCTGTCGCATATAACTCCGCCATAAGTATAATAACAAAAATGAATACACCCATACTTACCGTAAAGACTTTACTCCATACCGACAATCTTGAAAATGCCACACCAAATGTTTTAAACGGATAGTCCGTTACATAAAGCATATTAAAGCTATCCGGATACCTTTTGTACATCATATCGAACAGTAACAACTCTGTAACCTTGATATTACACGGAATTATCACAATAAAAGCAAACAAAAATGACCACAGGCTTTCATGCCCGGATGTAAAGCCAACCATTCCAATCATAACAAAAAACAGCAATACTCCAATTCCGCCATCGATCAGATCCCGTTGAGCAGCTCCCGTATAAAGGAAATACCCACTGTTTACACCCAATATTAATAACTTAATTATATCAAACGCCATAATCATCACCCCATCAATCCGACATAAAATATGATCAAGCTCCAAAATCCTATATGCCCTATAATCTGGAGAAATACTATCAATGTACACACAAGCAAAGCGCCGACTGCATGGATTCCCCTTTGAGCCAGAAGTTCATGCCTTGTATCACTGTCACGAAACAGTCGGCCAAAATAACTCAGTCCATAGGAAATGTGATTTGCATGCATCATTGCATCTAACACTTGGATACAATCCTCATGTAAAAATGACGGAAAGAAATGTACCGCGCACCTTATAAGAATGCCAAACAACATTCCGCTGACAATCCAATAGAGAATTGTATTTTCCGTGTGAAGCAACACTCCTGACAAAATCGAAGCAATCAAGAAGTCACAATATGCGCCGGCCAGCCTGATGTGCATCCTTCGGATTGCATAATATTTCCCGATAACCACAGAGTCATCTATCAGGTACCAATCGCCATGCAGCAACGAACCATTTAAAAATCCCTTATAAATGACACGGGCTCCGAACAACCTGCCGACAGCACCATGACACAAATCCCTCGGAAACCCTTCTAAGAGGAATACAACCACAGTACATAACATCATAAGTAAAAATCCACCAAGTTCCCATTCCATGTCATTTGCAGCAGCCGAAATCAACGCCCGAGGCAACAAGGTTGCTCCAAAGGAAAATAACATTACACCCAACAGGGATAACACGACTGTCCATAACATCGGATGAGCCGACTTACTGTATGTTCTCCACTGCTCTTTATAAGCCTTTTTTGCTTCTGTAAGAGCCTCCTCACATACGAGCTCCGTTACATATTCTCCGGTCTCGTCCACCTCTGTCTTTACGTGACCTGTCACACCCTTTTCTTTATCTATGCTCTCCTGAATCGTAGCGGCAAACTCCAATATTTCATGTTCTCTTATGTCCTCTTTCTCGATATATGATTCTTTCCACAAGCTGTTGCAGATATCAGAAGAACATCTGTCCACAATCGGATCGTTGTTTCCGGTCATACTAAACAGGAGACGTGCCTCATCCTGATTCAGTTCCCTCTCTTTACCCAGGAATTCATTGTGTAGCACTACCTTTCTACCACCTTCTGATATCTCGGGAGTGACCCAGCTGGCAATACAGCCATATTCTCCGTCTACATCTAATAATCTCATACGTCATCACCCCCCTAGTCTTCCTGGTCTGGATTCAGATAATTATACACGTAATTTCTATAATATCGCGTTTCCGTTTCACCTGTTAATTCTGCAAGAAATTCAAAACTTCTCTTGTCATCATCATTTTCATAGCCAAGAAGAGGATCTCCATTCAGATAACGTATATATGCAGCGCAATTATCAAACTTCCAAAAAGCGCGTTGCGTGTCTGTAAGTGTTATATAGATATCACAAAGTTCCTGCTGATAAATGTGATACACCTGATGAATCACCGCCTGGCAAGCTGTTTCAGAATCAGACAGACATTCTGTGCTGATATACACCGTGGATTGATCCGCATTATATTCATACTTCCCATACTCATCCTCGTAAGAATCATCGCTGAATACAAATTGCATCTTACTGCCAAGTCCCTGATCATTTGCATAGGCGTAAGCTACAGCCTGTAAAGTTGCCTCCTTCTCCGCATCGGAAATCGTCGACCAAATGCTGTCATCAATATTCTTGATGGTTTCGATATTATTATCCAGAGAATACTCATCTCCATATACATATGTTGGCTCATAGGCATCATCGGCTACAGCATCATAGCCGACTTTTTCATAATATGTGCTCTTGATCTCCGCGTCATCCATACACTTCACAGAGATTGGCATAAAAATGCAAGCTGTAACAGCCGCCAGGTAGGCTCCCAGCCAAGCGATCTGCAATCCCGGAACATTACCTCTTCCATCTACCTTTAAATCTCCATTGCTTGATTCATTTTTCTTCCGTCTAAATACAGCCAAACCCATACCAACAATCGCTACACACACCGCTATCGTCAGTATCAATCGGAATCTGTCTGATGACAGATAATCCATAAATGTCCAAGCGACATAAGCTCCAAGTCCGGCAAGTACATTCACACAGATATATTGCCACTTCCTGTCACGCCATGTAATCAGAATCCCGACTGCACAACTAATCAGCAGGCAGACTGCAAGACAAACCACCGACTCATCAAAGGCTGCTATCCGAATGAACTTTGGCAGGAAATGTAGCAGATCATATCCAAGCACCGCCGCAAGTAAGATATGCTCGACGATGTAACCTAATGCTGTACTTGTAAACGGCGATTTGTCCTCCGACACGGTATTTGAATCGTTTACATCATTTGTTGTTTCATTACTCATTGACATGATGTTCATCTCCCTTGTAAATTTCGATAAGTCTTTGTATCAGAAACTCCTTGCAAATATAGCCACGTCATGACTAATCAACTGCAAGCAGATTTCACGCGCATTCTCTTTTTCGCATCCCACCTCATACGATAAAGAGAATCTGTTTTTTGCTTTCACTGCTGCCTCAACCTCACAGGATTTTGCGAGCGAAGATATAAACATGCAGCCCTGTTTCTTCCTAATATCTTCTGCCATGTCCGTCAAGCAATCTCGAAATTCCTCATCGAATTCCGTAAGGAGCTCATGGTATACGAAGAACTTCTCTTGCTGTAAATCATCCTTCTTATCCAACACAGTTCTGAAAACAAATCTCAGGTCATACCATCTTGTATAAGTCCGATTTAATTCAAATCCACCAATTACCTTATATTCGTTCCAAGCAATATTATCGGATGCAATACGAATATGTACCGTTTCCCCACCAACATCCTTTAATGTATTAAACTGTCGAAGAAACTCCGCATATGGTTTCATTTTCAGAATCTCTGCCTGTGTCTTGCTTTCGTTTCCAAACATACGACCACCTCCTGTGATTTGAAGCTATAAAATATATCCTTGCTATCCGGCAAAATGTCGCATGAGTTCAATCAGAATTTTCATCGGTATAGCATACGTCTACAACATCCCCTATATTTTGCATGTACGAAACCCATGAATAAGTCGCGTATTCCTTTGCCGCCGCTTCAATGGGTTGCGATTCATATGCTTCATAGCTTGACTTGCCGCCTATCACATACGATTCATCATTCTTTATCCATGACTCCACATCTTTAAAACACCATAAGGACTTCTGCGACTCTGTCAGCGTTTGTGAATAAAGTTCCATCATGTCGTGCTCATATGCATGGTAGACTTCCTCAGCAATCACCATGAAAACCTCATCATTATCGTAATCAAGAAGTCCATCTTTTATCGTTACCTTTCTATTATTCGAGTCATACTGAGCCCTAACCTCGTAATACAGAGAGCTGGGAAGATTATCCGAAAACTCAAGGGACACGGTTTTTACGCCAAGATACTTACATTCACAATCAAAGATTGCTTGCACTGTTTCTTTTTTCTGCTCAGTAGTAAGACTTTGCCACTCATCATTATCGTAAATCTGTTTGATTGTATCAAAGTTTTTTTCAATACCGTGATCTTCATAGTAATTTGTCGCCGCATAATCAAAATCAGCATTGCTTCCCATTGATTGATTCATTTGATTGCAATAGATTTCATACAATTTCATCCAATCTGTGTGACCCACTGCAAGCGGAATCAGGATTGCACAAACTCCACAGGCAATACAAGCATTCCGTCTAATAAGATCCCTGACGCGAATTCTTCGCGCCATCGCCAATCTTTGCCTGCTCACAGTCCTTGCTTCGGTATGTCTAAGGCAAATCCTTACGATTCCAACACCGGAGCAAATAGCAGCCGCAACCATTATCGCAATCAGAGTAGCGACAGAATAACAGCCAAGTTGAAAAATTACATATAGCCCACAGCCTGCCGCTATATTACAGACCACATTACCACAAGTCCTTCGAGCAGAAAATGTAACTGCTACTCCAATCGAACAGACTAATACCATGCAACCAAACAGCCAGACAGGTGAATCATCATACAGCGATGACGGCACGCTGGTGAATAGTGAAAGCCAGAAAAAATACCAAAATCCAACAAATCCGCCCACCAAAATATGCAATATTACATATAAAGATTTGCTGAGCGTTGACTTATCTTTCAGTCTTACTTTCTTTATGTACAGCATCATTCATTCCTCCAATCCTCACTCATATCACTCGTCTTCCTCCGACATCTGATATCCCGGAGCAATCACAAAATGCTTCCTGTCGATTCCATTGTCATCGTTGCATCTGAAATAATAAACGTCGACAAACCAAGAATCTTCAAACTCTCTGACATAGACAGAACACAGATTACCCACGCCATAATCAAAAGTCAGGCTGTCAATCTCTAAGAGTTCCGTCTCACAGTTATCCAATGCCGGATAGCTATCCTTGTCGATGGTAGGATTTTTGTATATAACTCTCTCGATTGTCCGCAAGCTGTCCAACATGAATCAGTCCTTTCCCATTCTCATGAATCTTTCTCTTTGTTATCGTTCAACCAAGACAGGAGCTCTCTCCTTTTAACAAAATCCGCCACCAACCTGAACTCAATTCCGACCACACCATACTTCTTTTCTTCTTCCTCAGAGTAATATGCCAGCATATCCCGGTAATCAGCTGCGGCACGATCATCCGACTCATACCCACACTTGGACAACGGAAGATTCTCATATAATTCCTTAAACGAAGGAAATCTGTGAATCTTCAAAACCTCAACCAAAAGCTTCTGATCCGGCTCACCAACCATAAAGAAATGTATTGCATCTCCTTCCCTGATCTGCGAACGCTTTTCATCGAAGAGCCTCAGTTCGATTGTCTTTTTCCCGGATTGAATCTTGCGAAACGGTTCCTTATTCAACTTCATTTCAAAGAGCTTCGGCCTTGCCGCTCTTTCTTCTTCCGTTTCTGACGCCCTTATCTTTTCCCATGTATAATCAAACGCCTCGGAGATTTGATTTGATACGGCTTTATCGGCAAGGGAAAAGCTATTAAAAAGACACCCAGGATCCTGCGGCAGTTCATACGGTATATCACACTTTTCCGGATTCAAGACGTATACGATTGCGTCAATCAGTTCGCCCTCGCAGTAGGCATTAACCGGTTTCTTTATGTATATATCCGGAACTCTTGCAAATTTATCGAGTGCTTCCTCTGCTGCCGCATCAATCTCCCATACAGACATGGTAACCGCATGCTTCTCGCTTTCCTCGATTGTGATGACAGACCGAAAAGCATATCGGAACCCACGAAGTGTACCGTCTCCGATAAGGTTTTGGTATTGTTTGTCTGTACTCAAGTACATATACTCTGACATATCCGGATCATACACACATACGTATTTCATACTGCTTCACCCTCCTCATAATAGACATCTGTATCTACTGCCACTCTTTATGACAATGGACTGATTTATGCTGTGCGCCTCCATGAATATATCATTCAAATGGTGCTTTCAACAGCATCTCATACAGCTTGGCTCTATCAGCCTTTGTTTGTTCTGATTCTTCTGTATCTTCCGACATATCGCTAACCTCATCAGCAGCCCGACACGGAAGCGGCAGATCAAAATTCTGTTCATATTTCCTCTTCAGCATATTCTTTTCATTGTCGTTAAGAAGCGAAGCAAAATCAGTAAACAGCTTAACATACAAATCCAATATGCCATCGTAAGAATCAATGCAGTCAAGAATCTCGTCAACGGATGCTCTTACAGCAGGCATATCATCCAAATAATCCTCTATTGCGAAATCCTTACCATCCGAATGCATAAATGACTCCGCAATCACTTCTGCCAATGTTGCCTCTTCGTTGCTTCTACGCACACACAACCGCCGGAAATCCTGCTCCAGGATTTCCATGCGAACCAAGTCCTGCCAGTGTCCGTGACTCCACAGTGACTCATGATCTCGCCCACATTCCTTAAGCCCAGCCTTTTCATAGCAATGTTCAGCCCGTGAATTCTCCGAGTTGAGCGTCAGTCCCACTCGGTGACAGTTCAACTCATCGAAACAATATTCAAGCATCAGCTTGATTGTCTCCGTGCCATACCCTTTGTTCCAATGCTCTGACTCCCCAATGAGGATGCCGAGAAAAGCGTTTCTGTTATGCAGCTTAATTGTGGCGTTCCCCAGCAACAGTCCATCCTTATCCGTGATATTGAATATAAAGCCGCACTCGCTTTTCGCCCATTCCTCTTCCTCTTCGTAGCCGGCGACCGCATTATTCTTGCCGATAAAGCGATTGAAGTCAGGATTGTTTACCCATTTCGTATACTTTAAAATCGCCTCAGGGTCACGCCTGAATGTACATAAATCAACGTGCTCGCCACGCAATCTTACCACACTGCTACTACACATAGTAATCACCCTCCTTTGTCATTTCCCGCACCAACTATGGTGTCATGTCGAATTCCTACTTCCACCTACTCATTCTCTTCAATGGCACCAAACAGCCCAAGCACATGCTGCTTTTCTGCCAGGTTATTTATAATCTCAAGCGAATCCTCTCCGCATACCCTTGCGATTCTGATCCCCAAAGGCTTGAAATTGCTCATCAGCAACAAGTATGTCTTCCCCGCATCCTCCACTTTCCCGATCCAGATGAATTCCTTCTCGTCCTCCAGCTAGATGATCTCTCCGTTTTCGATCATGTCTTCACATCCTCCTTTATCTCCGCCGCCGGCACTCATTTGAGCCGGCGGCTTGCATTTACCTAATCCAATTTAGCCGACTTTATAGCTTCCATAAAGGTATCAAAATTTGCGTCTTCATGATAGTCCAGCAAATGAATCAAGGTTGCTTTCATCAACATTGCCACATTCTCCCTGTCCTCCGGGATGACATGGTCCTCAACAGCAACACTAATCATCCCCTCGACAATGCTTGCCATTTCCGCAATCTGGCTTCCGAGGTTGCTACCGTCAAGCTCGACCTCAATTTTTGTTGCTTCCTTGTTGTCAGCATCATAATGAATATCACATAACATAACCTATTCCTCCCTCTACTCGTTAAGTCCGAAAATCTTTGCAAAGCTCTCTATATCTGTCCCTTCCCGATTGCTCATCAAGCTAATCAGTACATCCTTAAATGTTGTAGATGTCTCCTCCCAGTCCCCCGGCATGCAATGTTTAATAACCACAATGTTAAGAATGCCGTTGATGAGACTTGCAATGTCAGCCAATTCATCGGCAAAATCCTTCCCGTAAAAATCGGCATCAACCTTTGTTGCATCAAGATCTTTGCTGTCATAATGAATATCACAAACCATAAGCAGGTGTCCTCCTTTGAATTGTTTTCTATTATGTATATCTGCAAGCTTTCCGATTTTGTCGCATGTGCAGACAAATCTTTCGCTTAAACCTACAATATCACAACAAGAGCGCATATTTTTTTGAGGGAACCACACTTATGAACTCTATGACTTCTCACTGTCACCACTGTCATCGTCCTTCAGCTTATGCTTGTTCTTCTTACTATTAGGATTCTTTCCTTTGCTATTGCTTTTCTTGTGAATCTGCGCCCGCCTCTTTTCCTCGCGTTCTTCCTCTTCTAGTTCAGCAAATTTGCGATCAATCTCCGCTATCATCTTGTCTATGTCCTCAGACGGAATAACAGGCTCCTTGCGCTCATCCTCAGCCCGTTTTTCAGCCATCTGCTCACGTTTCTGTTTATTAACAATCTCCTGAAAATCTATTGGCGTCAAAGTTTGTCTCTTCCTCTCACTCACATTGACATGCTGTGTCGGAGACACCGGATATGCAGATATATCCGGCAGATATCCTACAAACGGTCGAGCCCGTTCAAGAAGAAGCAGAACTTCTCCCTTGTCCTTATTCAGATACCTCAGGTGATCCATCGACATCAATGGGTGTCTTGCACCGGTCAGTTCATCGGAATACAAGCCGCACATGGCTGATATTCTTTGCAAGAGCTTAATATCGGTCGAGTATAAATATACAATGTTTGCGCAATTACCAAAGATGATGGACGCACCTTTATCCCCATATAAGAGATTGAGCTGTTCCATATTCTGACAGACAATCAGCCAACGAATGTTACGGCTTCTGCCAGCAGTAATCTTACCCTGCATGTTGTTTATCGCAGCCAGATTGCCGAATTCATCAAGAATAAAGTTGATTCTCCTTGGCAATCTGCCGTCGTATTCTTCCTCGGCAATATCAATCAATCTCTCGTAGATCTGGTCAATATTTGCTGAAATGAGCTTGTTGTATACGCTTCCCTCATCCTTTGTGATAATGAATATCGCGCACTTCTTCTCCACAAGGTCTCTCACATCAAATGTACTGTTTGCGGTCGCATCCATAATGTCCTCGTTCAATATGAACGGCGTAAGGCAAGACGTATATACAGAATACAGACCACCCTGGGTGTCATTCGGAGCGTTAATTGCCGGAGCCGCCAGCTTGTATGAAGATGATTCCTTTGCTCCGGGGCGGCAATAAAACTCTTTGATGTACTTCGAGCACCCATATTTCTTATCGCCCTGGATGTGTAAATCATATAAATGATTGATTGTGCACTCTTTTTCAGGGAGCAACTCTGCCTGAAGTAAGGATAAACCTGTTAAATATGATGAGGCAGTAAGATTCCAGTATGGATCTTTCTCACTTTTGCGATCTGAAAACATCGTTTCACCAAACGCCTGAAACATTTCCGCAGCTCTTGATGTATTCCCCTCCCTGTATAGTTTGGACGGATATTCAAGCGGATTATATCTGTCGCCGCGAAGAGGTCTTCTGTAGTCAAGAACAATAACCTTGTAACCCTCTTTCTCAAGTTCTCTGTACATGTGTTTGTTGATCTCGCCTTTTGGATCGTGAATAATCAGATTCTCGTTCTTCCGTATACAGGAAAGCGTATACGGCATTAGCACCTTACGAGTCTTGCCGCTACCGGACGCACCTACAACAAATGTTGAAGCCTCTGAATCATCTACATATGCAGTTCTTCCTGTACTGATAACCGGGATACCGGCGCCATTAACTTTTCCCGATTCAAAGTTTACCTCTGTATATCTGTCTTTAATTTCCTCTTCCGTCTCAAATCGCACTTCTTCCGTAACATGTGTCGCATTCACCATTATCTACCACCTCCGCTTATGCAAAATCCAACGCTGTTTCCCTCTGACACCTTAATATCCGGAAGTGCCTTATCAACTGTCTTCTCAAAGCACTCCATGTCAACATTCCCTATTCCTACCAGAAACAGTTCATACTGAATACGCCTGGCTATCAGTTCCAATGAACTGTATCCGTCGAATTCTGTCTGCTCCAGCCATCCTGACAATGCCATCTTGAACTTCTCCTTGTATGTATCCGGAAGCGAGATACCCACGTCTGCAAGTCTTGTCCAGACATATTCAGTTGACATCTCCAGATTCGGATGGTCAAATTCAACCCTTACCATGTGAAGAATCCGGTTCAGCCACATTTCCAGCTTCTCTTTTTCCGTAAACTCTGGGAGCACATGAAAAATGAAATGCATGTTATCCCTGTTCTGCTCTACAAACTCAAGCAGCGTATTAAAGTACGGATTGGTAAACAAATCCCTGCCCTCAAAACGTGAGAAAGACAACAAAAATGTGCCATAAAAATTATTCTGCGTTGAAGCCGCCACACGTGGCGACGAGAAAAACAGATTGTACTCGCGCGGTGAATCATCACGTGGAAAATCCAGTTCAAGGAAAGTACTCAATCCACGAATATCATAGATATGATTCTCATCTATAATCCGGCTGTATACTTTCCCGTACTCCGTTGTGCCTGCACCGGACGGACTCACCAGCAGCAAGTTTGGAACAAGCTGCTTGCAATATGAAGCATCCGATCTGGCAATCGTCTGAATCTGATACAAGGCAGTCTTTGCCTTCGCGTCAATATTTAACTTTTCAATATTTTTTTCAATGGATTCTTGTACTTTGTTCATAAAAAATGCGCCTCCTCTTATGCCATTTGAAATAACTTACATGGAATATATCCAAGGGCATACGAGAAATGACGCATAAATTTTAGATGATTTAAACTTTTTTAGTAAACATACATTTTTAAAGAAGATTCAACAGCTTCACCATCTTATCCAGCATTTGATATGCTCTCTTATTATCGCCATTTGTTTCTCTCCTCCTGTATCAAATCGTCAAATCTCTGCCACAAACCCAGCCCAGTAAACGGGCTTTTCAAACAAGCGTATACCCGCAGGAAGCTGTGACAGCCTTCTCATCTCATCAGCCGCAAGTCCTATACGTCTGATTCTCTGCTCACCATACCACCCTGCGTCAGCAAGTTCTCCGTTCGTGACCGTCATGATGTATTTCTTTGCCTCCCACAAGGCGGACGTCACTTCCATCGTGCGGAGATTCTGATAGAATCTGGACATCAGAACAGCCGCAGCAAAATCATCGACCTCCCACAGACTCATCACGCACGCAGATATACCCTGCGCGCAAAGCGCAGTGTGCATACCTATAAGTCCATCTGTGTAACTGATGTCTCCTGTATTCGTGAGACATGCAGACAGCACAACCATCTTCACTCCGTCCCAGTCATATGTGCAGATTTCCTCCGCGCTGACCACACCATTTCCATAATGGTCTGTTTCCTCGCCTGACACAATCCAGTCATTTGCTCCGGCAAGAAATATACAGCTGTGCCGCATCGGATAGTCATATTCAAACGGTCCGGCTGAAGGGTCAAAATGCTCATCCTGCCGAAAATCTCCATGTGTTGCTATATGAAGAATCGGAACATGCACTTCCTCAAGCAAATTTTTCCGTGCTGCAATCTTCTGCTTGATTCCTGCACCTAGAAAATCTGCTACCGTCTGCACCTCCACCTTGCTGAGCGGAAGTACCGACAGCTTCTTCTCTTCATTTTCACCCGATAAAACTTTCTCTTTATCAAGCGTGAACTGCGGATTTCCAATCACCAAAGCTCCCTCATCATGATTCACATAGACATCGTGATGAATGCTCCGCATAGAATTCACATAGCATACGTTAAACTCCTGCAGCAGCCGGCTTCCCCTGCTTGTCGTGAGCATATCAAATGGGAAAGATTGAAGTTCTATGTCACCGGAAATAATCAGTCTGTCAGACCTTTGCTGTACATGACAGCTTTCTACAGAAGCACGAAGCAGAATGTCATACAGTTTTCTTGATGCCGACACATCATACAGCCACCCCAGAGCACTCTGCTTCCTATCATAAGAGCGATTACCCCTTGTTCTCTTATCTATGATATTACATAACTGTCTGACCTCATAGGCGTCAATCACAGGCTGACGATAAATCCGACATCCCTGCTCTGTTTTAACAACCGTCAGCACCGCATACCGCATATTCTTCTCTGTCGGCTTTTCATAATCAGTCACAAACTGAAGGTAGTCAATGTATATGCAGTCTGTCGGCAGCCTGCCTATCAGCTCATCTGCGGACAGCCACCCCATTACCTTCGGCTGCGCCTTGGCATACAGTTTGTTCTCAACGCTGCGTTTCCTGTCGTCAAGCTCCGTGAGCTGTTCCTTGTCTGTCTCATGTCCAAAGTATCTTGCCATGTCAAGTTCTATGATTCTGCGTTCCACCCTACAAAGTTCCTCGTAACTCTTCCGGTCGCAATCCGAGAGGCACTCCCGCCTGGCTGAAAGTATATCCGGGCAGATACTCTTGAGGTTTCCGAATATCTCCAGCAATTCTACGTCAGAACACACGATACTCCCATCGTACACAAATGATACGACAATGTGAAAAAACAGATTGATTCTGGACATCCTTGCGAACATAGACTTTTGCTCCTGATACAGCACAAGCTCCGTCAAGCGCATCGGTGTAATCCTGACCAGCGTAAATAACAGACTTTTCAACTCCTGCATCGAGAACATTCTTCTGACAAATGAGAGGTTATCGCAGATTACATCTATAACCATCTCCATATCCGGAAAGCAGCGCTGACTGAATTCATACATACGGTCAAACCACAATCGGCTCTGCCTTGCATCTTTCACCACTATAAAATATGCAGTCCTGACATCCAGATAGGAAAGCCACAATTCATTTGGTTTTTCTTGCAGTAATAACTTCTCAATGTGCTCCAGTATATTCAGAATAAGAGTTTTCTCTTTTCTGCCCGCATTGCCTGCCCGCAGATTCATCTTTATGCTGTTAAGCACAAACGGAATATCCCTGAATGATACATCCTCCGGTCTGCATTTTCCAAGCAGATTCCTCACCTGCTCTTTTGATGTTTCATCAGCTGCGTCATTTGCAAGACTACTGTACGTGTTGCTGAGGTATGCCGCGCCGGTACTCTCCTCCAGATGATACTCCGATATAACGGAAAGTCCCTCGTCCAGACGTTGCTTGCATGATTCAGCGTCTCCCTGATTTACAAAGGCGATTGCCATGTTATTCAGGAATAAAAGTAAATATTCAGCATGAACTTCCATGCTGCTTTTACAAACAGAATATCCGTCCTCTGTATATCGAAGCGCCGATACATAATCCCCTCCGGCAATCGCATTTCTTGACCTCTCCAGCAAATACTTTATCTGCAGTTCTTCTCTCAGCTCTGAATCCTCTACATCTGATATATGCTCTCCAATCTGATTCAGCAGATGTTCCGCTTTCTCTCTGTCTCCATGCGTATTTTTCTCCGCCGCCGTCTGCGCCATGTAAAGGTCTGTCAAAAGGAACAGATACGCCATATCCGCATAACAGCATTCCCTATATTCCCCAAGCCTTTCATAATATCCGCTCATCTCATCATATAAAGCGCAGCATGTGGCACTCTCGCACAGCTTCGCCAGGCAAAGTACATAATCCGCGTCCGATGCATCGTCTATATGCGGAAGCAAATCAAGCAGCATCTGCCCCATCCGCATACCGTTTCTGTCATGAACAACATCCGTCAGTTCCGAGAATACACCGGCATAAAATTCAGGATACTCATATATATGCCCGCCCAAAATGTCCAAATCCAGCCTGTCATAATATTGTGCAAATATCTCGATTCTATTGGTCTGGTACAGAAGCAAAAGATTCTCCAACAATAGTACCTGAAATGTAAACTTGTTCTTCCACGAAAATCCATTCACAGTCTCTGCGCTGTGTTCTGCAATTTTTCTGCATGCTTCCATGCCGTGCCTGTCATTCCATGCAGATAACACATAATCATACATGTCAATAAAAGCATATATATTTATACTCTCCATCACAGCCGGAAGATCTTTCGCCCTGCCGGATATTCCCAAACACAATAAAAGGGCAGAGACATACTGCTCTACCTCATTCGGGCTTGTCTCTGCTCCCATGTCTTCGTATATTGACTTCTTCAAATCTTCTATGATCTGTATCAATTCATCATTCATTCGTTTTCCTTATCCGTTTTTCCGATCATGATGTCATATGTTCCATCATTCGGAACTGCAACAACAGCCGTGTATCTTCCATCCAGTAACTTCATCTCATCACAAAAGTACACATTCTTGTCTGCATCAGCTGCAATCAAAACTGGAATATCGCTTCCCCAGTCTTCGGCATCGAGACTGACCGTAAGCTTATTTCCGTCAAGTGTCAAACGGTTGTAATCATTTTCTTCATCTACAAGGCGAGACATATCCTCATCACCGGCACCATTTCGAGCGGCAAGCGCTAACGGATGCTCAAAGCTGTAATCAAGCCCTGAGGCAAGCTGCTGTATACCGTCAAGAGCAAGCCTGCAGCCATTTGAGATACTCACGGACAAGCTGACAGCTGCGCTTTTAAGGAGCTCAGGGAAAGACGCCGCAGCGAACTTCTCATCACTTAACTCGTCCTCACGCCAGTCTCTTATGGTCTGTATTGTATCATATATGTGCCTGCAGCTGTCGCACTTCATCACATGCGCCTGAACGCGGTGTATCAATCGCATATTGTCCGGCGTCATCTCATCTGCATATATCGCATCAACGATATCCTCAAAATTCAGGTGTTCTGTCATCATCATCCGAGCCTCCTTCCTGCTGTTCCTGCTTTTGTTCTTCCTTCGTTTCCTCATCACGGTCAGCGTCCAGCTTCTTGTGAATCCTATGCACTCCATCGGTAATCTGTCTTACCTGCAGGTTAAACGATTTCTCGCCTATGGCATGTCCATCACTGTCTATGATATCAAGTTTCTCCCGAAGCGGCAAGAATGTCTCCTTCGGAATAAAGCCGTCTATAACCGACATAAGATCATCCATCATGCATTCATATAAATCATACAATCTAAAGCCATACAAATGTTCATATACCTTCGACGGTTTACCGCTCACCCCATCTCCCATGTACGGGAAAATCAGTCTGGAATAAGTAAACGCAATCAGCTTCTCCGGCGACGTATTGATTGAATAGAGCTGTGTCAGCTTTTCTAGAAGCTTTTTGCTCACTTCCGATTCAACCATTATCGTTTCCGGGCTCTTCGTCGAATCATACTCCTCAGCTAACTTAATCGGGGTATGCGTCTCTTCGTTTATTTCATGCAGCATATCCAAAGACAAAACTATGTTTTTGGGCTGCTTGGAGCCCTTCTGACTTCCCTGCTCTTCTTTCTTCTGCTTATTCATCCTATATTTTTTCTTAAGCCACGAAGCTGACTTTCCGTCAACAATCCGATTCAACCACGACTGTCTCTGTGCTTCATGCATGCCCTCCGAGTTCAGCAGATATCGCGGCAACTGGCGTATCACCGACCACGCAACCTCCTGAAACACATCTTCCCAGTCTTCAAATCCCACATTCCTGATTATCCTGTATTTCGTATCATGCAACAGAACTTCGTAGAGCTCGGTATATATGCTATCGTCACTATTTTCATCCATTATGGATTCTTTCAATTTGTCAAAAAATTCCTGCGATGCAAAACGCATGGGCATCACCTTCTTCCGTTGTAATCTATTTGCAATCAATATATTAATCAACTTTTAATATAAGCATATCCTATGAAGTTCGTTCGGCAATAATTTCTCAAATTCTGTAAGCGGCAAATCCATTATGGAATCAGATAATGAATATATTCTCTCATACGCATACATTCTACAAAAAATATAAATCTTTATCTCTGTCAGATTCTTATCTATGTATTCTGTTCGTTTGAGCGCATCAATAATCTTGTTCATGGTTAAGTTTCCTGCAAAAACGATCGTATTGTCATTACTGGAATCATCCAATCTAAGTTTCAAGGCGACCGGATTTTCTAACCTTGGATGGTTTCCAAGCCCCCTCATGTGATGTCCCCAACCGCCTTCGGCAAAGTAAAAAACACCCGGAATATAATATGCGAAGCATAGCACATCGCGTGTTACTATTTCGTCCTTTAATTTCTTATTCTTATCGGTGGTAAACCACCCGGTGGAAGTGTCTGGATGATAGCTCTGGAACACAGTAACTATATCCATACCAAACGGCTCATAATAGTCAAACTCATCAAATGCATACTGTATAAGCTCTCCAACCGTTCTTTCATCATCAAATTGAATTGGCTTCTCAGCGTAAAATTCATATGTCCTTAACACAACTTTCCCTCCAGCTTATCAATTGTGGTCAAAGTGAAACACTAATTCCCCTAAAATTTCATAAACTTATCCTTGTGTTTTTATACATCTTTTGAAAAATTAAATTCATTTA
>ULSQ01036144.1_pt1 | contig 18942 bp, 13 predicted proteins | sample 1956821 | NCBI WGS metagenome assembly ULSQ01 (sample SAMEA4835712, study PRJEB28245) | human gut metagenome | biome: gut microbiome; material: fecal sample | place: Denmark | collected 2008 | reverse complement strand
TCTGTGAATTCTGTGGGAGTTTTTCTCAGCAAGAAAGTTCTGTGTATTCTGTGAAATCTGTGGGAGTTTTTCTCAGCAGAAAGCCCAGTGTATTCTGTGAATTCTGTGGGAGTTTTTTCTCAGCAGAAAGTTCTGTGGGTTCTGTGAATTCTGTGGGAGATTATCTCAGCAGAGTGAATTCTGTGGGAGATTATCTCTTTGGGTTCGTGGGTACGGCAAGGATGCCATACCCTCCTATAATACATCTGTGGGAAGAGAAAGATTATAAGCCCGACCAGACACTCGGGTTGAACGTTTTCTCGACCTGTGCCTCCACATCATCAGGCAGATTGCAGAAGAAGTCGATGCCAGTGCGCTTCTCAAGCTCGCTGATAGAAATGGCGTGTGAACGTAACGTCTCGTTCATGCGCCATGATTTTGTCTGGTCGCTCCAGAACGCCATGCCCGCATATCCGAACGAACTCTTGCGCAGGATAGCCATGTAGAAATACTTCGGCACGATGAGTTTGCCGTTGATGCGCGTGATGATGTTCGCCTCGCTGTCGATTGTGCCACCCTTGCAAACGAAGATAGTATCCGTTACAGATAGCTTGTCAGCCCACTTGCGCAGCTGGTTCTCCATACGCACCCACAAACCGCTGTTGCCGCTGTCGTCGTAGCCGTTGAACTGATGATACTGCGGCTGCATGTTCGTCATTACGAACGTCTGAGCGTTCATCTCTTCCGACGCCGAGCGGTCGCCGCTCGGACAGATATGTCCGCGGTCATAGCCTGGGAAGTAGTTGAACTCGTCGTAGTATTCGTCTGCCGTGAGGTTTGTCGTGTCGAAATAGAAGTTTGACACACGACTGTACTTACCCGAATATCCGCGGTGCATCTGATAGCACGTCCAGCGCTGCGAACGCTTGTTGCAGTCCCACTCCACCGAGAAGTTCACGCCGTCCTTGTCGTACGCCGTCGACTTAATGCGATAAACCAGCACCTTCTGTTTGCCGCCCTGCTTCAGAGCAGGGAATTCGGTGCGCTGTATCGCCTTGTTGTAGCCGTTGGCAGCCGACGGCACGTTAGCGTTCTTGTTCTTCTTGTCTACCTGTCCGCTCTGGCTGCCGTTGCCGCCATCCTCGTCGTCTCCACAAGCGCTGAAGGTGAGCGCAGAGAGCATCAGCACAGCCATCGCTGCGCAGCGCAATGCGTATTTATAATATTGCTTCATCTGAATATATCTTTTAAAAAGCCTTTTTACTTTTTTACTTTTAAAAGTCCCTTTTTACTCTTTTACTCTTTTACTTTTTTACTTTTAAAAGCCCCTTTTTACTTTTTTACTTTTTTACTTTTAAAAGCCCCTTTTTACAAATAAAAAGAGAGTGTATTCCATACGCATATGCAACTACGAATGGAACACACCCTCAATATTCATATTCAAAAATAGAGCGTGTCTATCTGAAGTATATATCTCGTTCTTTTCCTTACTTGCGAACCTTTGCGTAGCGGTTCATGAACTTATCTACGCGACCTGCAGTATCGACAAGCTTGCTCTTACCTGTATAGAACGGGTGAGATGTGCTTGAGATTTCGACTTTTACTACTGGGTAAGTTTCGCCTTCAAACTCTACTGTCTCTGTAGCCTTGCATGTAGACTTTGTAAGGAACATATCGCCGTTGGACATATCCTTGAATACGACGGGGCGATAGTTTTCTGGATGAATTCCCTTCTTCATTTTTGTTTAAATTGTTATAGTGTTAAATAAATAATTCGCTTTCAAACGCTTAGCGGATGCAAAGTTACGATTTTTTTATGAGACCCACAAATTTTTGAAAACAAAAATTCCAAGCCGCTTAAATGTTTGAAACGGCTTGGAATATTAAAGAATCGTATTACTTACGATAGTAAATAAGCCTATTACTTAGCGTATGTGATTACAATCTTGTTTATACGCAACTGTACGCCACCGCCAGAAGCCTCTTTGTAGACGTTTGTATAAGTCATTGTCTTGCCGTCGATAACAACAGTAGCAGTCTCGTTGCCGACGCAATTGACATTCTTATTCTTGTCTACATCGCAGCTGAACTCTATCTTAGCGATTGCCTTGTGACCCTCAAATGTAATCATGTTGTTCTTGTAAACACGGATGTTAGAGGAGCCGTTACCATTGTAATACTTCGGACCATTCGTCTCGCCGTTTGCGTCGAAGACGATCTTTGTGCCGTCCTTAAGAGTGATGGTTGTAACCTCAGCACCATTCTCTGTATAGAAGTCGCCAGGAACCACCTCTACTGTTGTTGCACCAGCCTGAACGCTCGGGTTAGAGAGTGTGAGTGTTGTGCCGTTGATAGCGATATTGCCATTGCCTGCAGGCTTGTCCTCGCCCGGCTTGTCCTCGCCACCAGTAGAACCGCCCTCTGTCTTGCCGTTTACAGACACAAGGTATGTAGTGCCCTGAGCAGTCTCAGGAGTATTGCCGTAGTAGTTGGTGAGCTTGCCGTAAACCACAACCTCATCGCCTTCAGCGATGTTAGGCTGACCCTCTGTCCACTTCTGGTTGCCGAGATAGAGCGAACGGAACACGAGGAACTGACCGTCTGCCTTGCCGTCGTCAGAGATGTAGAAAGAAGCGTTGCCGTACTGTGCAGAGAAAGCCTCCTTCACAGATACTACCTTACCCTTGATGTAGTAGCCCTGCTCAGACACAGCGTTTGCAGCCAGCTTGCTTGCCTCAGCATTCGCAGCTACGCTGTTGAACGGATCGTCCTTTGTACCAGTGCCCTTTGGTGTGCCAGCAACTCCTGTATCGCCGCCAGGCTCTGTACCAGGCTTTGCACCGAACTCCTTGTCGCCGAGCTTAGCCCAAACTACCGACTTCAGACCAGTCTTGCCGAAGTAAGCCTCAATGTTACCACAGAGAACCACCTCCTGCTTGTAGTTTGCAGGATTGTCCTTGAGGTTGATTGCGTTGCGAACATCACCTACAGGAAGCTGTACCGGCATTACGTTGTCAACAGAAGTCTCGTCAGCAGAAGCTGCGATGAGAACGTTGCTTGCTACCTCACAACCCTCGGCTGTGAACTTAGCCTCGTCGATAGACTTGTCGGGAACGAAGCCTACGATGTAAGCCTTAACGAAGACATTGCTGCCAGTGGCGCCATGCTTCTTGATGTCCTCTACAGTGTAAGGACTTTCTGCGGTACCATTGCCTGTCATTTCTGTTGAACCGCCGCCGTTGCCGCCACCAGGAATTTCATAAGCCTCGGGAACGTCCTCACAGCTTGTGAATGTGAATGCCGCCATCGCTGCGACGAGCATTGAGAAAAATATCTTTTTCATATTCTTTTGTTTGTTTGCTTGTTGTATATTAATAATAATGTGGATAGCCTTGCTGCCGATAATGCTATATCACTAAGGCTTTATTTGTTCTTCTCCGGCTCGAGCACCTCGATATCAGACTGCGAGCGCAGAACGAGCTGCACGGTTGTGCCGTAAGACGACGTTGCGCTGGTCTTGTAGACGGTGAGAATACCGGTTACGTTGAGCTTACCCTTCGGCAGTGTCTCTGCAGCGAACTTAGCGTAACAGCTTGTGCGGATGCCTATCTGCTTCTTCTGAGCGGTGTAGCCCTTGAAGTAGCGTGTAACGCCATAGCCTGTTGCAGCACCTTCTGCCTCAGGAGCGAATGTAACCGTGCCGTCTGCGGTGTCGAACTCAACACCCTTCAGCGTTACGATTTGTCCTGAATACTTCATTGACACAGTCTCATTGTTTAGAGTGCTGATTTCTGAAGTCTCGAACACATGAGGCACGACGAGCGAAGCGTCTGCCTTGCCGAGAATCTTGAAGCGAGTCTGCCATTCGGTGCGGCTGATGCGGCTCGGGTAAGTCTGGTTCTTCTTGAAATCGGTGTACGGAACGCCAATCTGCGGCTGTGTACGGTAAGCACCATAGTAGAGTCCGCCGAGGTCGATGAGCACTTCCTGACCGATAGGCAGCTGACCGCACATACCGCCCTGAGCAACGCTGATGACGATGCCGCCGGTAGCGTCCTCGAGCATAATCTGGTTGTAGATATTGCCAGAGATATCGTTGCCCGTTACGCGAGCCTTAATCTGCACACCGTCGGCGATGCGTACGGTGTCGTTCACCTTGTCCTTCAGCAGCGCGCTGTACTTCGACTTCAAGTCGGCGATGTTAACGACGTTGGTCTCCTGAAGCTGGTTGTTGCCGAACGGTGCCACCTCGCCAGTAGGGTCTGTCCAGTCGTCATCCATACAAGATGTAGCCGAAAGACCTATAACAAGCGCGAAGAGCGCGAGTTTCAGATATTTTAAACTTTTCATCTTCTTTCTGTGATTTAGAATTTATAAGTAATGTTCAGCATACCGTTTGTACCGAAAGCGTAGAACTTGAACGGGTTCTTCTCGAACGAATAACCGCGCAGGTTAGCACTCTGTGTGTATCCGCTTCGGCTCTGCTCGTAACCGCCAGTAACGATGTTGCGGTTGTTGAGGATGTTCTGCACCATGAGATTGATTGACAACGAGCCGTGCTTGAGATATATGCTGCGACCGATTGAGCCGTCGAGCATGAATCCGCCGTGTCCCTTAGCCTGGTCGAGTGCGCCGGGGATGATTTCGCCGGTCACGTCGTTGATGATAGGACGGTCGAGCGCCTTCATCACGTCGTTACGACGCTTGATGTTCTCGTCGAAACGGTAGTTGGGCGAGTATGACAGATAGATGCGGTCGTAGTAGTTGCAGTTGAGGTCGATGAACCAACCCTTCTGGTGGTAGCTTACGCCGAGGCTGAGCGCTGTGAGCGGTGTGCCGCTGTCGCGCATGCCCTTGTTGTGTATGTAGTCGTAGTTCTCGCCTTCCTGACCTGTGCCGTGCAGCGTAGCGCTTGTCGACTCCATGTAGCAGAGCTTAGAGTTGTTCGTAATCTTCGCCTCGCTGATTGTACCGATGAGCTTCACGTCGAGGAAGCTGGTGAGCGTAAACTTGGCGCCGAGCTCCGCACCGTAGTACGACTTGTTCATATCGGTCATCGACACGTAGATGAACGAGTTGGTGTCGTCGTTATAGAAGTTCTGCCAGTCGGAAACGTTGGTCATGCGGCTGTAGTAGCCCTTGAGGTTGAGGTGGAGCCAAGAGTTCTCGTACATATAGCCGAGCTCTGTGCTGAAGATGCGTTCGTTCTTGAGACCCTGAACGAAGTCGTTGTTCACCTCCGGCGACATGAATGCCGCACGTGCTTCAGGAGCGCGATGCTCGTAGCCTACGCCGAGTGTGAGCACGTTGCCGCGTCCGAGCGTGAGGTTAGAGCCGAACTTGAATCCGCCGTCAACGAACTCCGCTGTCTTGCTCTTGCCGAACGAGTTGTTAGCAGCCAGACCGTTGCGCATCTTGCCTTCGCGCTGCATAGATGTGTAGCCGAGTCGGGCAGCCACAGTATAGTTGAGCGGTCCGAAGTTCTCGGTGTACGATGTCCAGAGTTTGCCCTTGTTGATGAAGAGGTTGTAGTCGTAGCCGAAGCGGTCGCCTTCCTTCACTACAGCGTTAGGATGGTTGAGGTCGTACTGTGCTTCGGGCGAAGCTGCGGTGTACTTGTCAGAGATAATATAAGTGTTGATATTATGGAACTGAGAAGCGCCGAGCAGGTCCTCCATAGTCTGGTAGTGCATAGCCTTGTTTGTGGCAGCTATCACGCCTACGTTGAACTTCTTGTCCTTGTCAATCTGGTGGTTGAAGGTAGAAGCGAGCGAGAACATGAGGTTGTCGTTGTGCTTAGCCTGGATATAGTACATAGCGTCGCCGCCCTGAGCTGCCGTGTTCTTGTTAGCATAGTAGAGGCGGTCCCAGTTGATCTGTCGGTTAGCCTTCGATGCGCGCCAGTAGTCGTACGATGTCTTCCAGTCTTCGTAAGCCTGCTCTGTGCGATACGAGTCGTTGTTGCCGTACCATACATCGTAGTAGCTCGACGGCAGGTTCTTCCAGTAGTTAGGATGCGGGTTGTCGGCGTTGTTGTAGTTGAGCTTTGTGCTCTTGTACATAGAGTATTTGCCGAAGAACGACGTAGTGAGTTTCGAGTTCTCGTTGAAGTTCCAGTCCCATGTGAGGATGGCGCTCGGAGCGAAGTCGTTCACGACGCGCGAGTTGCGCTTCTTGCCGTTCTGGTAGCCCCAGTAGGGGTTGTAGTAGCGGTTGTTGGCGAGCCAGTAGACCTCGTCCGTTGCAGCACCCTGTGTAGAGCGCTCCGTCGGGTTGCCACATGTAGAGAGCGAGAGGCTGTGGTTGCCCATCACCTTCTGCACGGCGAGGAAGTAAGAGAGCGAGTTGTAGAATGTGCCCTCTACGTATCCGTTGCGTGCCCAGCGGTAGCTCACGTTGCCTGTGAACGCCCATCCCTTCTCAGAGAGTCCGCTGCTGTACGAGTACATGCCGCGCAGGGTGTAGTTGCGGTTGGCGCCGCTTACTGTCAAGCGGTGGCCTACGGGCATTGCCGACGGACGGAAGTTGTAGTTGTTCGATCCGCCCATGCCTGACATTGCGAAGTTGTTGCTTTCGAACGGAAGGGCGAACTCCTGGTTGCGTGTCATGTTGTTCAGACCGCCCACCTGAGAGTAACGGAACTGTCCGCTCTCCATATCGTTCAGCAGCAATCCGTTGAGATAAACTTCGTTGTACTTCTGATCGAATGCACGATAGCGGAAACGTGCCGGTGAGAACAGATAGCCCACCTGGCTGGCATAGATGTCGGTGTTAGAGTTGACGATGGTCACGTTCTGTGTCATGTCGTCGTCCTCACCGAGCTGTGCCTCTGTGAAAGTGAAGGCAGCCTCGCTCGCCGCTTCGCTGTGGAAGCCGATCGAGTCGGCTGCTGTCTGTGCGAATGCAGACGGAGCGCAGCACATTGCCAGCACTGCTAATTTAAGCTTCTTTTGCATGTAAGTGTTTATAATTATTTAATGAAATTTCGTTTATATCGCCGCTGCTACATTTCCTTACTTCAGCCAGCCGTGCAAAGGTCTCATCCTATCCACGGAAAGCTCGCAAGCATGCAGCAAATGAAATAGATTGCAAAGTAACACATTTTTATTCAATTAAAGAAATGTTTCCCAACTTTATTTATATTAATATAGTGTTTCAATGCTGCAACACACAAAAAGGGCGTAACGTTTTGTATTTTAATGCAAAAAAAGCATGAAACAGGGTGCAATAATAAGGATTTAATGTAACTTTGCACTATATACTCATGTATTAAACGAAACAAGAATAAAAAAGCAAATAACTAAAATGAAAAAGAATCTCTTTATCCTCGCCTTGCTCCTCTGCATCACTCTCGGAGCATCGGCTCAGAAAAAGTTTAATCTCTACGCTGTAGGTTTCTACAACCAGGAGAATCTCTTCGACACTTGCCACGACGAGGGCAAGCGCGACTATGACTTCCTGCCCAACGGCTCGTACAAGTGGAACGGACTGAAGTACACCCACAAGTTGCGCAACATGGCGCAGGCTATCGCCGACCTTGGCACCGACAAGCTGCCGGGCATCGGCTGCGCCATAGTAGGCATGTCGGAGGTGGAGAACTCGAAGGTGCTCGACGACCTCACAGCGCAGGCTCCGCTGAAGCAGCGCGGATATAAATATGTACACGTAGAGGGACCCGACCGCCGCGGCATCGACTGCGCCATGCTCTACAACCCACGCTTCTTCACCGTGAAGGACGTGCGCCTCGTGCCATACGTGCCCGAAGAGCCTAAGGACTCCAACTTCATCACACGCGGATTCCTCACCGTGAGCGGCACTCTCGCCGGCGAGCCTGTAGCCGTAATCGTGTGCCACTGGCCCAGCCGCTTCACCACGTCCTACTATCGCGAGGTGGCAGGCAGACAGGTGCGCGCTGTGAAAGACTCGCTGCTGCGTGCCGACAAGAAGTGCAAGGTGTTCGTGATGGGCGATATGAACGACGACCCTACCAACAAGTCGATGACCGAGGCGCTCTCTTGCAAGCCTACCATCGAGAAGACGGGCAAGGACGACATGTACAACCCGTGGTACAACCTGCTCACAAAGCAGGGCAAGGGCACGCTCTTCTACAACGGCACATGGAACCTCTTCGACCAGATTGTGATGACGCCGAATCTGCTCAACGCCAACGGCTCTAAAGACTTCTCTACGCTGAAGTACTTCCAGCATCAGATTCACATTCGCCCGTATCTCATACAGAGCGAGGGCAGATACAAGGGCGCGCCGAAGCGTACTACAGCAGGCGGCGTATGGCTCGACGGCTACTCAGACCACTTGCCGGTAGTAGTGTACCTGGTGAAGGAGCAGAAATAATGTTGAATTTTGAGTTTTGAATTTTGAATTATGCGCGTTGCGCATTTTGATTTAAAGAGTTTTGAATTTTGAATTAAAAGCTAACAATTCAAAAATAAACAACTCAAAATCGGCACAGCCGAAAATTCAAAACTCAAAACTCAAAACTCAAAATTGCCTCTGGCAACAATTCAAAACTCAAAATTCAAAATTCAAAATTCAAAACTCATGAATACCGAGCGCCATCCGTTCACCCCATTCCTCCCCGACGGCTGCCGACTGCTCATGCTGGGCAGCTTTCCGCCGGGCGAGCAGCGCTGGTCGATGCGCTTCTACTACCCCAACTTCACCAACGACATGTGGCGCATCTTCGGACTGTGCTTCTACAGCGACAAGCTCCACTTCGTCGACACCGAGCACAAGACGTTCCGACTCGACCTCATCGTCCCGTTCCTCAACGAGCATCGCATAGGCATGTACGACACGGCGACGGAGGTGCGCCGTCTGAAGAACACGGCGTCTGACAAAGACCTGGAGGTAGTGGAGCCGACAGACCTGAAGGCGATGGTCGACTCGCTGCCCGAGCTCACCGACATCGTCACCACGGGGCAGAAAGCCACCGACGTGCTCTGCTCCTGCTTCGACATAAAGACGCAGCCAAAGGTGGGCGAGAACGTGCAGTTCGCCTTCGCCGACCGCACGCTACGCCTCTGGCGCATGCCCAGCAGCTCGCGCGCCTACCCCATGAAACCCGAGCGCAAAGCCGAGTTCTACAGCAGAATGTTCAGCGCAATATATCAATAAGCATAAGATTATGACAAACGACAAGATTACGATAATCGGTATTGCCGGCGGCACTGGTTCCGGCAAGACAACGGTAGTGAAAAAGATTGTAGAGGCATTGCCGCCGCACCACGTGGCTGTAGTGCCGCTCGACTCGTACTATAACGACACATCGCACATGACCGAAGAGGAGCGCCGTGCCATCAACTTCGACCATCCCGACGCCTTCGACTGGAAACTGCTCATAAAGCAGATTAACGAGCTGCGCGAGGGCCGCGCCATCGAGCAGCCTACGTACTCGTACCTGAAGTGCAACCGCGAGAAGGAGACCATACACGTAGAGCCGAAGCCGGTGATAATAGTGGAGGGCATCATGACGCTGCTCAACAAGCGCCTGCGCGACATGATGGACCTGCGCATCTTCGTCGACTGCGACCCCGACGAGCGCCTCATACGCAACATTCAGCGCGACACCATCGACCGCGGACGCACCGTCTCCATGGTTGTCGACCGCTATCTGAAGGTGCTCAAGCCGATGCACGAGCAGTTCATCGAGCCTACAAAGCGCTTCGCTCATATTATCATACCCGAGGGTGGCGACAATCTGAAAGGCATCAACATGGTGTGCAAGTACATCGAAAGCATTGTGGAAAAGTAAAAAGATAGGAGGTATGGGCAAGATGCCCATACCTCCTATCTTTTTACTCTTTACTCTTTTACTTTTACTTTTTTACTTTTAAACAAGTTCCAGCCCTAATGACTCTACGAACGCCTTCACTTCCTTCTGCTGCATCAGTTCGTCGTACACCTCTTTCTTTGTCTTTCGGCGACTTATCTCCTCAGCCTCGGCGAGGCGCAGCGAGAGAGTGATGCCGCCGTTGTGCAGAGCCTTGGCGAGCGTAACGCGGATGCGACCCTTTATCTCGTTCACCTGGTCGAGCAGCATCTGGTTGTCTACCAGCACTTCGATGTCGGGGAAGTTGGCTATGCGCGGCTGCATATTCTTCATTCTGGAGGCGAGACCCACCATCTTCTGCGGCATGCGGTTGCACATCGAGAGCCATTGCAGCTCGAGGAGTTCCTGCGTGAACAGCTCGTTCTCGTCCTTGTTCGTCACCTCAGCCTCCTTCTTCGCAGCCACAGCCTCCTTGCGCTGTAGGCTTTGGAAGGTCATGCCGAGCGACGACAGCTTAAGGCGCGGACCGCCCGCTGCGGGTTTCGCTGCAGAAGAAGCCGTAGACGCCGCAGAAGAAGCTGCAGAAGGCGCAGCAGCATTGGTTGATCCACCTGCCGCAGATGCTGCCGGAGCCTGCTGCTGGGCAGCAACGGTTTGGGCGACATCCGACTGAGCCGAAGCCGCGGATGCCGCATTGCCCGGAGCAGCCACCTGCTGAGCCGCTTTCGTCCGGGTGAAATCAAGAAGTTTGAACAGGGTTTTCAGCTGTTTGGGGCTACGCCCCGCGCTGTCGGCATCCTCCGGCTGCGTGATCTGCGCCACCTGGATGAGCGTCAGCTCCACGAGCAGGCGCTTGTTGCTGCTCTGTCGGTAGCTCAGGTCGCACTGGTTCATCAGTTTCAGAGCCTTGTAGAGGAACTGTGTCGGGCACGCCTTAGCCTGTGCGCTGTACTTGGCGCGCTGCTGCTCGCTCACCTCGAGCAGCTTCAGCGTCTGCTCGTCCTTAGCCATGAGCACGTTGCGCACGTGCGAGGCGAGTCCGTTGATGAGGTTGCCTCCGTCGAAGCCCTTTTCTATAATCGAGTTCAGGAGCACCATGCACTCGCTCACCTTGTTCGCCAATGCGTAGTCGACGAACTTGAAGTAGTTGTCGGCGTCCAGCTCGTTGAGGTCTTCTATCACCTTTTCGTACGTGATGTTGCCCTGGCAGAAGCTCGCCGTCTGGTCGAAGATGGAGAGCGCGTCGCGCATTCCGCCGTCGGCTTTCTCGGCTATGAGCGCCAGAGCCTCCTCCTCGTACGTGATGCCTTCCTTCTCAGCCACATGCTTCAGGTGGTTGATGGTGTTCTCTACGGTCATTCGCTCGAAGTCGTATATCTGACAACGCGAGAGAATGGTAGGCAGAATCTTGTGCTTCTCGGTGGTGGCGAGTATGAACACCACGTGAGCCGGCGGCTCCTCGAGCGTCTTCAGAAAGGCGTTGAAGGCAGCCTGCGAGAGCATGTGCACCTCGTCGATGATGAACACCTTGTACTTGCCCACCTGCGGCGGTATGCGTGTCTGCTCCATGAGCGACTTGATGTGCTCTACGGAGTTGTTGCTGGCTGCGTCGAGCTCGAAGATGTTGTACGAGCGACCCTCCGCAAACGCCTTACAGCTCTCGCACTCGCCGCATGCCTCGCCGTCGGCTGTGGGGTTCATGCAGTTGATTGCCTTGGCGAAGATGCGCGCACACGTCGTCTTGCCCACTCCGCGCGGACCGCAGAACAGGTAGGCGTGCGCCAGCTTGCCACTCTTCACGGCGTTCTTCAGCGTAGCGGTGAGAGCAGCCTGCCCCACCACCGAGTCGAACGTCATCGGGCGGTATTTACGCGCCGATACTATATATTCTCCCATTTGAATGTTTATGTTTAATGCTACTTTACAAAGTTACAACTATTATTCTGAATAACACGGCTTGATTTTAGAAAAAATTTTGTACTTTTGCCTGTAAGCATTAAAATACACATTAATTATATATACCCACATCATATATGGACGACGAGATAAAAGACACGATGCCGAGCGAACATACCGACTACAAGCCTGTTAACCGCTTCGACGCATCTGCCGTACACCACCTTAGCGGAATGTATCAGAACTGGTTCCTCGACTACGCATCCTACGTAATCCTGGAACGCGCTGTGCCTCATATCGAGGACGGCTTGAAGCCTGTGCAGCGACGCATACTCCACTCGATGAAGCGCATGGACGACGGACGCTTCAACAAGGTGGCGAACATCGTCGGACACACAATGCAGTTCCACCCGCACGGCGACGCTTCCATCGGCGACGCTCTCGTGCAGATGGGACAGAAAGACTTGCTCGTCGACTGCCAGGGCAACTGGGGTAACATCCTCACGGGCGACCGTGCTGCGGCGCCGCGTTACATCGAGGCGCGACTCTCCAAGTTCGCGCTCGACGTGGTGTTCAACCCAAAGACTACCGACTGGCAGCTCTCTTACGACGGACGCAACAAGGAGCCTATCACGCTGCCGGCGAAGTTCCCGTTGCTGCTGGCGCAGGGCGCTGAGGGCATCGCTGTGGGTCTCAGCTCGAAGATTCTGCCACACAACCTCGTGGAGATCTGCGACGCTGCCATCGCATATCTGCGCGGCGAGGAGTTCCACCTCTACCCCGACTTCCCTACGGGCGGTTCGATAGACGTTGCGAAGTACAACGACGGACAGCGCGGAGGCACCGTGAAGGTGCGCGCAAAGATAGAGAAGCTCGACCCGAAGACTATCGTCATTCGCGAGATTCCGTTCTCGAAGACTACGTCTACGCTCATCGACTCCATTCTGCGTGCTATCGAGAAAGGCAAGATAAAGGCTAAGAAGGTGGACGACAACACGGCTGCCGAGGTGGAGATTCAGGTTCACTTGGCGCCTGGCGTGTCGTCCGACAAGACTATCGACGCGCTCTACGCCTTCTCCGACTGCGAGATAAACATCTCGCCCAACTGCTGTGTCATCGAAAACAACAAGCCGTGCTTCCTCACCGTGAGCGACGTGCTGCGCCACTCTACCGACTCTACTATGGGCCTCTTGCGCCGCGAGCTGCAGATACGCAAGGCTGAACTTGAGGAGCAACTCTTCTTCTCGTCGTTGGAGCGTATCTTCATCGAGGAGCGCATCTACAAGGAGAAGAAGTTCGAGCAGGCTAAGTCGCAGGACGAGGTGGTCGACTTCATCGACTCTAAGCTCGAACCGTTCAAGACGCAGGTGTTCCGAGTGCAGAACTTCGAGTATTCGTTCCACCGCGACATTACGCGCGACGACATTCTGCGACTGCTCGAGATAAAGATGCAGCGCATCCTGAAATACAACAAGGACAAAGCCGACGAACTGATAGCGCGCATAAAGGCAGAGCTGGCGGAAATAGAGTACGACCTGGCGCACATGACCGAGGTGACTATCCATTGGTTCGAGTTCCTGCGCGAGAAGTACGGCAAGGACCACCCGCGCCGCACCGAGATTCGCAACTTCGACACTATCGAGGCGTCGAAGGTTGTGGAGGCTAACCAGAAGCTCTACATCAACCGCGCCGAGGGATTCATCGGCACGGGTCTGAAGAAGGACGAGTTCGTGTGCAACTGCTCAGACATCGACGACATCATCGTGTTCTTCAAGGACGGCAAGTACAAGATGGTGCATGCCGCCGACAAGATATTCGTCGGAAAGAACATTCTGCACGTGCAGGTGTTCAAGAAGAACGACAAGCGCACCATATACAACGTGGTTTACCGCGACGGAAAGGGCGGCGCTTCGTACATAAAGCGATTCTTCGTGCCTACGATGACGGCGGGTCGCGAATACGACTGCACGCAGGGCACACCAGGCTCGCGCATCCTCTACTTCACCGCCAACCCCAACGGCGAGGCGGAGGTGATAAAGGTGACGCTGGAGGCTAACCCGCGCCTGAGAAACATCTTCATCGAAAAGGATTTCTCGGAGGTGGGCATCAAGGGACGCACATCGAAGGGCAACCTCGTGACGCGCAACCCTATTCACCGCATCGGTCTGAAGAGTCATGGCCACTCTACGCTGGGCGGCAGAAAGGTGTGGTACGACCCCGACGTGAACCGCTTGAACTACGACGAGCACGGACGCTTGCTGGGCGAGTTCTTCGACGAGGACTCGATACTCGTGGTGCTCGACGACGGCAACTTCTACATCTCTACGTTCGACGCCAACAACCATTACGAGGACAACATAAAGATCATAGAGAAGTGGGACCCGGACAAGGTGTGGACGGCTGTGCTGTTCGACGCCGACAACGGCGACTGTCTCTACCTGAAGCGCTTCCGCATGGAGGCTACAAAGCGCTGGCAGAATTACATCGGCGAGAACCCGAAGAGCAAGCTGGTGATGCTCACCGACACGCCGTTCCCGCGCTTCGAGGTGAGCCTTGCGCCCACAACAGCGCCCGACGGAACGGAGATGCAGCGCCCGCCGCTGGAGATAGACGCCGAAGAGTTCATCGCCGTGAAGGGCTTCAAGGCGAAGGGCAAGCGCGTCACTACGTTCGACGTGCTCGACGTGAAGGAACTGGAGCCTACACGCTTCCCCGAACCCGAAAAGGAGGAGGGCGAAGACGGCGAGGGCGACGATGCGGAAGACACGAACCTCGACCCCGATGCGGGCAAGAGCCAGCAGCAGGTGATAGACGAAATGACTGGTCAACTTAATCTTTTCACCGAGAATGAGGATCTTTAGTCTATTAGTCGCCATACTATGGTGTATCTCAGGGGGTGCAGTTGTAGGGGGTGCAGTTGCAGGGGGTGCAGTTGTCTCAACTGCACCAACAAACAACACTCAAGGGGATGCTATTTTAGGGGGTGCAGTTGTCTCAACTGCACCAGATTACCCGGATACAGATAGGTCGGTGCAGTTGAGACAACTGCACCCCCTACAACTGCACCCCCTACAACAGCAGCTCCTACAACAGCAGCCTCAAAAACAGCACCCCATAAGAGAGAACGCTCTTATGCTGGGCGTTGGCTACACCAATATTCTCGACACTTATCTCTCGCCCGAGAAATATCGCGGTACGGATGTGCGCTTCATCTCGCACACGCGCCGCGAGAACGACTCTGCCCGCTTCGTGCACCAGTTGCTGCACGAGGGCAACATCGCCTTTGCCGACAACCGCTCGGGCAACGGCGGTGAGATTGCTGGCGGATATACGTTCGGCTACTCGCTGCTGCGCAAGTGGCAAATGCCCGTGGGCAGTTGCGGCTTGCGCCTTCTTGCCGGCGGCACAGCCGAGCTAAGCGCAGGTTTTCTTTACAACACACGCGGAAGCAACAATCCTGCACAGGCGCGCTTCGCCCTGCAGCTGAAACCTACCGTTGCTGCCGACTTCAACTTCCGACTTTTCAAGCGCCAGAAGCGTCCGTTCACGCTGCACTACGAGGCGTCGGCGCCGCTCTGCGGACTGATGTTCTCGCCCAACTACGGACAATCTTACTACGAGATATTCTCACGCGGCAACTACGACCACAACTGCGTGCCTACAACCGTGGCGTCTACGCCCTCGCTGCGCCAGATGCTCACGCTCGACTTCCGCGCGCTGCATACTACATGGCGCATCGGATACCTCGGCGACTGGCGTCAGGCGAACGTGAACAACCTCAAGCAGCACACGTATACGCATGCGCTGGTCATCGGCATCGTGAGAAGATTCCGCACCGTGAAGCTGTAGTCGCACCCCCTTAAAAAACAAAGAAACATGAAAAGAATAATACAGATAATGTTTGCAGCGCTGCTGTTCCTCACAACGGCGTGCGTCGACGAGACTGAGTATGCCGACAATGCGCGCGGCAACTTCGAGGCTCTCTGGCGTGCCATCGACGAGCACTACTGCTTCTTCGACTACAAGCGCGAGCAGTACGGACTCGACTGGAACGAGGTGCACGCTCGCTACAGCCGGCAGGTCACGAACGACATGACCGAGGCGCAGCTGTTCGAGGTGCTGGGCAACATGCTGGGCGAACTGCGCGACGGACACGTGAACATGTACTCGGCGTGGGACGTGGCGCGCAACTGGTCGTGGCACGAGGACTATCCGTCGAACGTGAGCGACACGTTGCTCTCGAAGTATCTCGGCACCGACTACCGCATCGCCGCCGGGCTGCGCTACCGCGTGCTCGACGACAACACGGGATATGTGCGCTGCACGACGTTCGCATACGCGTTCGGCGAGGGCAATCTCGACAACGTGATGCTCTATCTGGCGCCGTGCAACGGACTCATCATCGACCTGCGCGACAACGGCGGCGGACTGCTCACGGCGGCTGAACAGCTGGCGGCGCGTTTCTGCAACGAGCGGCTGCTTGTGGGCTACATGCAGCACAAGACGGGCAAGGCGCACGACGCTTTCTCGAAGATGGAGGCTCAGTATCTGAAGCCGTCGAACGGCATAAGATGGCAGAAGCCGGTGGTGGTGCTAACGAACCGCGCGGTGTACAGTGCGGCTAACGAGTTCGTGAAGTACATGCGCTGCTGCCCCAACGTCTCCGTCGTGGGCGACCGCACGGGCGGTGGCGCCGGAATGCCCTTCTCTACCGAGTTGCCCGTGGGCTGGAGCGTGCGTTTCTCGGCGTGCCCGATGTACGACAAGCAGAAGCAACCGACCGAGTTCGGCATCGATCCCGACTACAACGTGGCGCTTAAGACGGAGGATTGGCTGCGCGGCGAGGATACAATAATTGAGTTTGCGCGCAGACTGCTGAAAGAAGCGAGATAAAAGAACACATTATAATATTGCTTAATATAAAAAAACGAACACGAATAGCACAAATTTCACGAATGTATAAACCTTCGATTCGTGAAATTTGTGCTATTCGTGTTCGTTTTTATATTCTATTAGTGTCTACTTCAGATCGCCAACCTTATACAGGTACTCTGCAATCTGCACGGCGTTGAGCGCAGCACCCTTGCGAATCTGATCGCCCGAGAGCCAGAAAGTAAGACCGCAGTCGTCAGCCAGGTCCTTGCGCACGCGACCTACGAAGACGTCGTCCTTGCCTGCTGTCTCAAGCGGCATCGGATAGACGAGGTTCTGCGGGTCGTCCTTCAGCGTGCAGCCCGGAGCGGCAGCGATAGCCTTCTGAGCCTCCTCAACGCTGATGGGGCGCTCGGTCTCAATCCATACCGACTCAGAGTGAGAGCGGAGCGAGCTGACGCGCACGCACATTGCCGAGCAGCGCACGTCGCTGTGCATAATCTTGCGAGTCTCGTTGAACATCTTCATCTCCTCCTTGGTATATCCGTTGTCGGTGAACGAGTCGATCTGCGGGATGACGTTGTAAGCCAGCTGGTGCGGGAACCTTTCCACCTTCACCGGCTCGTTGTTCACCAGCTCGCGATACTGCTCCTGCAGCTCTGCCATGGCAGCAGCGCCTGCGCCCGAAGCGCTCTGGTAGCTGGCGATGTGTATACGCTTGATGTGGCTGAGCTGCTCGAGCGGCTTCAGCACTACAACCATCATGATAGTGGTGCAGTTAGGGTTGGCGATGATGCCGCGCGGACGGTTCAGGGCGTCCTCGGCGTTGCACTCGGGCACAACCAATGGCACGTCGTCGCACATGCGGAAAGCCGACGAGTTGTCGATCATCACGGCGCCGTGCTTGGTGATGGTCTCGGCGAACTCCTTTGAGGTGCCGCCGCCAGCCGACGTGAACGCCACGTCGATGTCCTTGAAATCGTCGTTGTGCTGCAAGAGCTTCACCTCATACTCCTTACCTTTAAAGGTGTATTTCTTTCCGGCTGAACGCTCAGAGCCAAACAACACCAGATTGTCAATGGGGAAATCTCTCTCGGCGAGGATGCGCAGGAACTCCTGTCCTACAGCGCCACTCGCACCAACAATAGCTACATTCATTTTCTCTTATATTTGTTTTTATTTGTTTTTATTTGCTTACTAATTGCCTGATCTTCGTGCAAAGTTACAACTTTTCTGTCATCTAAGGATAGTTTTTCCCCTTTTTCTGCGACATTGCGATGCTCGGAAACGGTGCTCAGCATAATAAAAGAACAAAATCTGACTTAAAGAATATAAAATTGGAGAAACAGGATAATCAACATAAGGAAATTATGACTATCTTTGTGGCGAATAGCTTTGCGTAAAAAACTAAAACAATTAGACATAATGACTAACGAAACGACAGAACTCAAGATTGACATGGGGCTGATAGCCAACTACGGCAACGCCGACTATATTGACGGCGATGTGGTTGTGCTCGACGGCATCGACAAGGTGCTGCAGACAGACGGCACATACCGCTTCGAGATGATTATGATGGCCTACTGCATGAAGGGACGCATGCAGTACGAATCGAACGGAGAGACCTATACATCGAAGGCGGGCGACGTGGTTATATGCCTGCCGAGCACCACGTGGGAAAACGTGCTGGTGTCGCCCGACTACGAATCTAAGATCGTGGGCATATCCTACAAGACGGCACAGACAAGCGTGCAGATGAACAGCGACTTCCTTGCGCTGATGGGCTACATATCCAAGAATCCGATTGTACACCTCAACGAGGAGCGCCAGGACATATTCATGAAATACTACGCCATCATAGCGCACAAGATAAAGAACCCGAACGGCTTCTATCACCGCGAGATAATGCACTGTCTGCTGCAAAGCACTATCTACGAACTCTTCGCCATCATCACGCCATACGTAGAATACACCTTTGACGGCGGCAACCTGAAGCAGGCAAACCTGCTCTTCCAGCGCTTCATTGAGCTGCTGGCGGCTAACAACGGCAAGATGCAGCCGGTGAAGAAGTATGCGCAGGAGCTGTGCATCACGCCGAAATACCTCTCGAGCATCACGAAGCAGGTGACGGGTCGCACGGCGCTGGAGTGGATTCACAGTTACACGGTGAAGGCAATTGAGAAGTATCTGCGTCGCTCCAACCTCTCTATCAAGGAGATCTCGGAGCTGCTCGGCTTCCCCAACCTCTCGTTTTTCGGCAAGTTCACGAAGAGCCACCTCGGCATGTCGCCAACGCAGTATCGCAAGGACCAGAGCATGAGGAAATAAATCTCTTTCTGCTGAGAGATTTTCCCACAGAATCCACAGAACACACAGAACTTTCTTGCTGAGATATTCTCCCACAG
>ULSQ01005401.1_pt1 | contig 18955 bp, 20 predicted proteins | sample 1956821 | NCBI WGS metagenome assembly ULSQ01 (sample SAMEA4835712, study PRJEB28245) | human gut metagenome | biome: gut microbiome; material: fecal sample | place: Denmark | collected 2008 | reverse complement strand
AAAATACCCGTTGTAAACACAAAAATTCCGCTTTTGGAGGTATACGAATATGAAAGAACTGCGCGGCGCATGTATTATCGGGCAATCCGGCGGCCCCACTTCCGTTATCAATGCCAGCGCCTACGGCGTGATCGACACGGCGCTGAAATCCGGCGCCATCACACAGGTGCTGGGTGCGGAGCACGGTATCATGGGCGTCCTGAATGACCGACTGTTCGACATGGGACAGGAGGATCCCGAGGAGCTGCGTCTGCTGAAATACACCCCCTCCTCCGCTCTCGGCTCCTGCCGCTACAAGATCGCCGACCCGGAGCTGGACGACACCGACTATAAGCGCATTCTGGAGGTGTTCAAGAAGCACAACGTGCGCTATTTCTTCTATAACGGCGGCAACGACTCCATGGACACCTGCAACAAGATCAATCAGTACATGCAGTCCGTGGACTACGACTGCCGCGTGATGGGCGTGCCCAAGACCATTGACAACGACCTGTTCGGCACCGACCATTGCCCCGGCTACGCCTCCGCCGCCAAGTATATCGCCACCTCCATGATGGAGCTGTATCAGGATGCCCGCGTGTACGACAAGGGCATGATCGTGGTGGTGGAGATCATGGGTCGCCACGCTGGCTGGCTCACGGCCGCGTCCGCGCTGGCCGGTGAATACGGCGCGGGTCCCGACCTGATCTACCTGCCGGAGACAGATTTCAGCATGCCCACCTTCATTGAGGACGTGAAGCGCATCTATAAGGAGACGGGCAACTGCATCGTGGCCGTGTCCGAGGGTATCCACTACGAAAACGGCGACTTCGTCTCCGAGGCCAAGGTCGCCGCCAACGACGGCTTTGGTCATGCCCAGCTGGGCGGTCTGGCCACCATTCTGGCTGAGGTGCTGAAGGAGGAGACAGGCGCCAAGGTGCGCGGCATCGAGCTGAATCTGCTGCAGCGCTGCGCGGCGCATCTGGCCAGCGAGACGGACATTGAGGAGTCCTACATGGCCGGCAAAGTGGCGGTGGAGAACGCCGTCAACGGCATCAACGGCCGCATGATCGGCTTCGAGCGCGGCATTCAGGACGGCAAATATGCCTGCCGCACGAAGCTCATCCCCCTGATGGAGGTGGCCAACGTGGAGAAGAAGATCCCCCGCGAGTGGATCAACGAGGCGGGCAACGGCGTGAACCACCAGTTCATCGAATACGCGCTGCCGCTGATCCAGGGTGAGCCTGACCTGCCCAAGCAGGACTCCCTCCCCCGCTTCGCCAAGCTGAAAAAGGTGCTGGCCAAGTAAAAAGTCTTACATAAAAACGGCTGGAAAGTATTTTTACTTTCCAGCCGTTTTTCACTTTTTCTGCCACGGCTGCACGTCCTTCAGCTCCTGAAACAGCCGCAGATAGCTTCTGTGCCGCGAGGCGGGAATGTCGCCGTCCTTCACCGCCTGCAAAACACGGCAGCCCTTCTCTTTGGTGTGGGTGCAGCCTGTAAAGCGGCAGTCGTTGATATAGGGCGCAAACTCCGGAAATGTCTCCGGCAGATGCTCCTTCAGCTCAAGATCCATCTCCTCCGTGTCGAAGGAGGAAAAGCCCGGCGTGTCGATAACATAGGTGCCGCCACCCAGCGGAAACAGCTCCACGTGCCGTGTGGTATGTCGCCCGCGCCCCAACGCCTTGCTGACCTCACCTACCGGCAGACGCAGCTCCGGCAGCAGCGCATTGAGCACGCTGGATTTTCCCACGCCGGAATTCCCGGTAAAGGCGTTCAGCTTCCCGGCAATGGCCTGCCGCAGCGCGTCCAGCCCCTCCCCTGTCTCCGCGCTGATGCGCAGAACGGGGATAGCCGAGCGGCTGTAAATGCCGTACAGCTCCTCCGCCGGATCCAGGTCGCATTTGTTCAGGCACAGCAGCACATCGCAGCCCTTCAACGCGGCGATGGAGGCGATGCGGTCGATGAGATACGGCTCCGTCACCGGTATGGCGGCGGATGCCAGGATCACCATCTGGTCGATGTTGGCCGCCGCAGGACGGGAAAAGACGTTGCGGCGCTCCTCTATGGCCTCCACAAAGCCCTCGCCGCCGCCCAGCTCACGCACCTCCACCCGGTCGCCCACCAGAGGGCTTACGCCCTCCCTGCGGAATTTGCCCCGAGCGCGGCACTGAAGCGTCTCCGCGCCGGTATTCACATAGTAGAAGCCACTGAGAGCCTTCTCGATCCTGCCCCGGCTCAAAAGATGACCTCCTGAATGTCGCTGACCTTGGTGGCCTCGGTGTCCAGACTGGTGAAATAGGCGCACACATAGGACGATGTGCCGGGATCGCCGGTAAAGGTATAGCTCACCTTCCCCAGCGACGCGCTGAGATACTGGCTGTCCAGTATCACGCCGTCCTGCTCGAATTCCACCTTCAGCATACCCTCCATGTCGGCGGGCATGGAAAATTCTGCCACGCGGGAGGTCTGCGACTGCTGGTCGTTCTTGGAGCCGCTGACGGTGAAGCTGATCTTCGTGCCGCCGGGCACCTCGGAGGTGGGCTTAAGGCTCTGCTCCACCACCTGCCCCGGTTCGGCGATGTTGTAGGGGTCGTAGGTGATCTCGCCCACAGTCAGCCCCAGATCCCGTGCATTCTTCGTAGCGTCGGCGATGTTCTGGCCGGTAAAGGTAGGCACCACCACCGACTCAGGCCCCGTGCTGTAATAGATGATAACGGTCTGCCCGGCGGTAAGCGGTTCGTCTGCCGCCGGCTCCGTCCGGATAACGGCGTTGGCTCCGTACTTGTCGGAGGACTCCTCCCGGCTCTCGATCTTCAGGCTCATGCCCAGATCGGTCAGCAGCACCCGCGCCTGCCGGTACTCCATGCCGGTGAGATCCTTCATCAGCACCTTTTCCGGCTCCTCGGCTACATAGACCTCGATGACAAAGTTGCTCTTGCGGGTACGGCCGGCAATGGGATCCTGCTCCACGATCTGTCCCGGCTGGTACTCGTCGGTCTTGCGCGTGCCCTGCACGTGGACGGTGAAAATATCCTTGACGCCCTCCGCCTCCTGCGCCTCCTCCACGGTCATGCCGCGGACATCGGGCACGGTGTAGCTCTTGTTGCTTCCCGCGGGGCCGAAATCGCCCAGGATCAGCTTGAACAGCAGCACCACCAGCAGCACCGCCGCCGCAAAAATACCGGCGATGATGGCGATGGAGCGCTTGTCCCGGCGGGGCGGCTCGTCGTCCTCCGGCTCGCGGCGCACCTCGCCGGTGTGCTTCTTTACAGCGGAAGCCACCTGCGCCGTGGGAATGGACATGGTAGGCTCGCTGTCGGCAGCGGGCTTGGACAGCTCCTGCCGGATGTAATCCATGTCCACCGACGGGTCACGGCGGAATTTCTCCAGATCCTCGATCATGGCATCCGCCGATGCATAGCGCTTGTTGGGGTCGCTGTTCATGGCCTTCATGCAGATCAGCTCCAGCGGCTCGGGGATGCTGGGGTCGATATCCCGCGGCGCCAGCGGCACGGAGCTCAGGTGCTGGATGGCCACGGACACGGCGCTGTCCCCCTCGAAGGGCAGGCGGCCTGTGAGCATCTCATACAGCACCACACCGGCGGAGTAGATGTCGGAGCGGGCGTCGATACGGTCGCCCCGCGCCTGCTCCGGGGAAATATAGTGCACGGAGCCCAGCGCCTCCTGGGTCAGCGTCTGTCCGGCATTGGCCAGACACGCGATGCCGAAATCGGCCACCTTCACGCTGCCGTCCCGCAGCACCATGATGTTCTGGGGCTTGATATCCCGGTGGATGATGCCCCGGCTGTGGGCGTGGCTCAGTCCGCGCATGATCTGGGTGATGAAGTGCAGCGACTCCCGCCAGTCCATGCGCCCGCGGCGCTCCATGTACTGCTTCAGGGTAATGCCGTCGATCAGCTCCATGACGATATATTCCCTGTCCGGGTTGGTGGACACGTCGTAGACCGACACGATGTTGGCGTGGCTCAACTGGGCGACCGCCTGGGATTCGTCGTGGAACCGGCGGCGGAAGTCGGCGTTGTCCGCCAGATCGCTTTTTAGTATTTTGATGGCCACAAGGCGGTTCAGCCGGTGGCACCGTGCCTTATACACGTTGGCCATGCCGCCGGTGCCGATCAGCTCCAGTATCTCATAGCGATCGTCCAGCATTTTTCCGATGTACTGATCCATGTGGTCATCTCCTTTCCCCGTTCAGCAGCAGCACCGCCGTGATGTTATCCGGCGCACCCCGCTGAAGCGAAATTTGCAGCAGGTGGTCAAGACATTCGTTTACGTCCCCGTCGTGGAGCACCTCGAACAGCATCTCCTGATCCGACACGGTGTTCACCAGCCCGTCGGAGCACAGCAGCAGGAACTCGTCCTCCTGCCACGGCAGCTCGAAGGCGTCCGCCCGGGCATTGATATCCGGCCCCAGCGCACGGGTGATCAGGTTTCGGTTGGGATGGTTGCGCGCCTCCTGAGGCGTCAGGTCGCCCTTGGCCACCATATTCTCCACAACGGAGTGATCCCGGGATATCTGGAATATCCCCTCCGCCGTGATGTGATAGGCGCGGCTGTCGCCGATATTGCCGATGATGGCCATGTCCGGCCGCGCCACGGCGCACACCAGCGTGGTGCCCATGTGCTGGTACTCCGCATTCCGCGCCGCCTCCTGCCGGATGGCGTCGTTGGCGCAGGCGATGGCGCTGAGCATGGCCTGCCGCACCTGCGCGGCGGTCATATCGTCCCGCAGCGCGCTGCGCAGCTCCTCCTCAAACCGGGAGACGGCAATGGCACTGGCCACCCGGCCTCCGTTGGTGCCGCCCATGCCGTCGCAGACCACCGCGGCGTGGAACGCCCCCGTCTGGAACACGGCATAGGCGTCCTGATTCTCGCTGCGCACCAACCCGGCGTTGGTTATGCCCCATGTTTTCACGTCGTATCACTTCCTTTATGCTGTCAAGTAGATAAGCCTTACAGCTGTCCTTTTTCCATCATTTCCTTGCGCCTCAGCTGGCCGCAGGACGCGTCGATGTCCCCGCCCAGGCTGCGCCGCACCGTGGCGGTAACGCCCAGGCTCTCCAGCTTCTGCTGGAAGGCTCCCACGCGCTTGCTGGGCTTGTAGGGGCTTTCCACCACGTCATTCAGCGGGATGAGGTTCACATGTCCCGGCATCCCCTTCAGCTTTCTGGCGATCAGCTCCGCCTGCCAGTCGTGGTCGTTGACGCCGTCGATCATAGCGTACTCAAAGCTGATGCGCCGTCCGGTTTTCCGGAAGTACCGGTGGCAGGCAGCAAACAGCTCCTCCACATCATACGCGCGGTTCACCGGCATGATGCGGCTGCGCGTCTCGCTGTCCGGCGCGTGGAGCGACACCGACAGCGTCAGCTGCAATTGCTTTTCCGCCAGTGCATCGATCCCCGGCACCACGCCGCAGGTGGACAGACTGATGTGCCGCATACCGATGTTCAGCCCGTGGGGGCTGTTGACCAGTTCTAAAAAGCGCAGCACGTTGTCCATGTTGTCCAGCGGCTCGCCAATGCCCATGAGCACGATGTTGGACACGGGCAGCCCGCTGTCCAGCTGGGTAAAAAGCACCTGATCCAGCAGCTCGGAGGGACGCAGATCCCGCACCTTTCCGGCAATGGTGCTGGCGCAGAAGGCGCACCCCATGCGGCAGCCCACCTGCGAGGAGATGCACACCGTGTTGCCGTGGTGGTATTGCATCAGCACCGTCTCGATGCAGTTGCCGTCGGACAGCTCCCACAGGTACTTAATGGTGCCGTCCAGCCGGGATGTCTGCTTCCGCGCCACCGTGGGCGCGGTGATGAAGCACGTCTCCGCCAGCTGCAAACGCAGCGGCTTGGAGAGGTCTGTCATTTCGTCAAAGGAGCGCACGCCCCGGTGCAGCCATGTGAACACCTGCCGGGCACGAAAAGCCGGCTGTCCCATGCCCTTGAAGAAATCGGCCAGCTGGCTCTCCGTCATGGATTTGATATCAATCATATCACACGCTCCCCGCGTCACGCCCTGCGCCGCATGCGGCAGATATAAAAGCCGTCCGTCCTCGTGCGCTGCGGCCACAGTGTCGCATCGCCGGAGCAGCTGCCGATACCGGGCAGGTCGAAGTCCTCTTTCACAAATTCCGGGTGCCCGGACAGGAAATCCGTCACCACGCCGCCGTTTTCCTCCGGCAGCACCGTGCAGGTGGAATACACCAGCACGCCGCCGGGACGTACATAGGCGGCTGCGTTCCCCAAAATCGCCCGCTGGATAGCCGGCAGTGCCGCCAGCGCCGCGGGATCCTTCCACCGGATGTCCGGCTTCTTGCGGATGATGCCCAGTCCGGAGCAGGGCACGTCCGCCAGCACCACATCCGCCTGCTCCACCCATGCCGCGTGGCGTTCCCGCCCATCGGCCAGCGCCGTGCGCACGATAGTAATGCCCAGCCGCGCCGCGCCGTTTTCGATGAGCTTCAGCTTGTGGGGGTGGATATCGCAGGACAGGATGTCTCCCCTGTTGCCCATCTCCATCGCCATAGCGAAGGACTTGCCGCCCGGTGCGGCGCACACGTCCAGTACCCGGTCGCCGGGCGCCGGATCCGCAGCCATAGCCGCCAGCCGCGCCGCGGCGTCCTGCACCGTGCAGCGCCCCTCCGCAAAGGCGGGCAGCCGCTCCAGGTCGCCCGTACCGGTGATCTCAAAGCAGCCGGCCAGCCACGGGTGAGGCTGCACGCTCACACCCGCGTCCCGCAGCTCCTGTGCCAGCTCCTCCGGCGTTGTCTTCAGGGGATTGGTCTGTATGCAGGTGGCCACAGGCCGGTTGTCCAGACGGAGAAATTCCTCCGCCTCCTCCGCCCCTACCAACGACACCAGCCGCTCCACCAGCCACCGGGGGTGGCTGTACTGCACCGTCATGCGGCGCAGCGGATCGTTTTGCGGCAACCGGGGTAAAGTGCTTTTGCTTGCCACGCATTTCCGCAGCACGGCGTTGACCATACCAGCGGCGCGCGCCTTTCCCCGGCGCTTGACAAGCTCCACCGTCTCGTGTACCGCTGCCCGGTCGGGCACTTTGTCCATAAACAAGATCTGATAGATACCCAGCCGCAGCACGCAGGCCACCACCGGCTCCAGCCGGGCGGCTTTCTGGCTGCACCAGCTGTCGATGTAATAGTCCAGCAGCGTGCGGTTCTGCACCACGCCGTAGGTCATGCGGGCGCACAGCGCCGCATCACGGCTATCCAGCCCCGCCTGCGCGACGATACGCTTCACGCTGCCGTCAGACCACGCGCCGCGGCGCTCCATCAGCAGCAGCGACTCCAGCGCGGCGTCCCGCGCGTCCCGGGGCATCACAGACCCAGCGGCACCGGATGGCCGCGCAGGTAATCCGCCGCCGCCATGCGCTTGCCGCCCTCACCCTGCAATTCCAGTATCCGCAGGCACTTCCCGTCGCCGCAGGCAATAGAGAGTCCCGTCTTGTCCGCCGTCACCACAGCGCCCGCCGGGGCGTCCGTGGCCTCGCCCACCGCCGTGCGGTGGATCTTCACCGGCTTGCCCGCCAGCACCATGGATGCGCTGGGCCAGGGCACCAGTCCCCGCACCTGATCGTGCAGCTGCCGCGCGGGACGGGTAAAGTCCAGCGGCGACAGGCTCTTGTCCAGCATGGGCGCGTAGGTGTGCGCCGCGTGATCCTGCGGCGTCCGGGTGACGGTGCCGTTTCCGATCTGCCCGATGGCCTCGCTCAGCGCTTCCGCGCCCAGCTCCGCCAGCCGTGTTGTCAGCGTCACAGCGTCCTCATCCGGGTCGATGGCCGTCTCGCGGCAGAGGATCACATCCCCCGCGTCCAGCTCCGGCGCCATGTACATGATAGACACGCCGGTGACGGCGTCGCCGTTGAGGATCGCCCAGTTGATGGGCGCCGCGCCCCGGTACTTGGGCAGAATGGAGGAATGCACGTTGATAGCGCCGTACTTCGGCGTGTTCAGAATGTCCTCCGGCAGGATGCGGCCATAGGCCGCCACCACGATCAGCTCCGGCTCCAGGGACTGCACCAGCGCCAGCGCCGTGCCGTCCTTCATCTTCAAAGGCTGATAAACCGGGATATTCTCTGTCAACGCATATTCCTTTACAGGCGGCGCTATCATTTTCATGCCGCGATTTTTCGGCTTGTCCGGCTGGGTGAACACGGCACACACGTCGTGCCCGTCCGCCACCAGCCGCTTCAGGGAAGCCACAGCGAAATCCGGCGTTCCCATAAACAGGATGCGCATTATTCCTCGTCTCCCTCGATCTCGTATTCGTCGGCGTGCTCCTCCAGCCACTTCTGCAGCTCCTCGCCCTCCATCAGCCGGTCGGTGTGCTCCACGAACAGGTGGCCGTCCAGATGCTCGATCTCGTGGCAGAAGCACCGGGCTGTCAGCCCCTCGTCCTCCACCTCGAACCATTCGCCGTCCCGATCCTGTGCGCGGACGCGCACCACCTCCGGGCGGGTGACAACGCCGTACTTGCCGGGCACACTCAGGCAGCCCTCCAGCCCCGTCTGCTCGCCCTCCGTGCGGATGATCTCCGGGTTCACCAGCTCGATGAGCTGGTCGTCCTCGTCCAGCACCACGCACACCCGGCGCAGGATACCCACCTGCGGCGCAGCCAGACCCACACCGCCGGACTCAGCCAGCGTATCCGCCATATCGTCCAGCAGCGTGTGCAGACGACTGTTAAAATCCGTTACGGGGCGGCACACCTTGGTCAGGCACTCCTCGCCCTCCAATGCGATCTTTCGTAAAGCCATTTCTCTTACCTCTATTCTGTCAGATTCAATCCATTCTGTCGCAGTCCGTATATATATGCAGCCGCCGGTTCTCCGGCCGCTGGGCAAACGTCCGCATAAAGGACGCCAGCAGCTCCCGCACCGGCGCGGTGTTCTGCCCCAGAACCAGAAGGCGGTAGCGGTATATCCCGTTGACCTTCACCACCGGCGCAGGCGCAGGCCCGATAATGTCCAGCCCCAGCGCGCCGTAGGGCGCTTTTTTCACCGCCGCATCCATGCCCTGCCGCAGCAGCTCCGCGGCGCGGCGCACCGCCGTCTCCTCCGCTCCGGTGACTGTCACCGTGAACTGGTCGGCAAAGGGCGGATCCCGCCGCAGGCGGCGCAGGGTGATCTCCGCGTCATAAAACCGCTCGTAATCCTGTGCGGCCGCCGCCTGTATCACGTCGTTTTCCGGCGTGTACGTCTGAATGACGGCGCGGCCTGTCTTGGCGCCCCGCCCGGCGCGTCCCACCACCTGCGTCAGCAGGTTGAAGGTACGCTCCGCCGCCCGGTAGTGATCCACATACAGGGACAGATCGGCGCTGAGCACGCCCACCAGCGTCACATTTTCAAAATCCAGCCCCTTGGCCACCATCTGTGTGCCCAGCAGGATGGGTATCCGCCGCTGCTCGAATTCCCGCAGCAGCGCCTCGTGTCCGCCCGACACCGTGTCTGCGTCCATGCGCAGCACCTCCGTGCCGGGGAACAGCTCCTTCAACTCCTCCTCCACCCGCTGTGTGCCGAAGCCGATATGCTTCAGCGTACCGCCGCACTCCGGACACTGCTCCGGTGCCCGTTGGGAGTAGCCGCAATAGTGGCACATCAGCCGGTCATTGGCGCTGTGGTAGGTGAGATACACACTGCACCGGGGACATTCCGGCACATAGCCGCACTGGGGACACAGCAGCTGGCGGCTGCTGCCCCGGCGGTTGAGAAACAGAATGCTCTGCTCCCCGGCGGCCAGATTCTTCTCCAGCTCCTCCTGCAAGGGACGGCTGATGATGGTGCTGTGTCCGCTGCGCAGCTCCTGCCGCAGGTCGGCCAGCACCACCTGCGGCAGCGACTGGCGGTTGTACCGCTCCGTCAGCTCCAGCAGGTCATAGTCCCCCTGCCGCGCGTGGTAAAACGTCTCCACCGTGGGCGTGGCCGAGCCCAAAAGCAGCCGCGCACCCTCGGCGGCGCAGCGGTATTTGGCCACGTCGCGGGCGTGGTAGCAGGGCGCGTTTTCCGACTGGTACGACCCTTCCTGCTCCTCGTCCATAACGATCAGTCCCAGCTTGTCCAGCGGCGCGAACACCGCCGACCGGGTACCCAGCACGATGTGCGCCTCGCCCCGGCGCAGCCGCTTGTACTGGTCGTACCGCTCCGTCAGGCGCAGTCCGCTGTGGAGCAGCGCCACCTCGTGGCCGAAATAGGCGGTGAAGCGCGCCATCATCTGCGGCGTCAGGGCGATCTCCGGCACCAGGATCATCACGGACTTGCCCATCCGCAGCAGCTCCTGCGCCAGCCGGATATACACCACCGTCTTGCCGCTGCCGGTAACGCCCCGCAGCAGCGTGACCCCCGGTTCACCGCCCTCTATCTGCCGCAGCAGCGTGTCACAGACCCGCTGCTGCCCCTCATTCAGTGTTAAGCTTGTCGCCTTTACAGCATATTGCTGAGCGGAGATACGGTATTCCTCCTGCTCTCGGTACGCCACCGCGCCCAGCTGCTGCAGGCCGTTGACCGTCTGCCGCGCCGCGCCGGTGAAATACGTCAGGTCGTGCATAGCCGTCTCGCCGCTGCGCGCCAGAAAATGCACCACCTCCCGCCGCCGCTGGGATCTTCCCGCCAGCGACAGGGCTTCCTCCTCCGGGACGGCCAGACGAACCAGCGTTACCACCTTGTCCTGCACCTTCCGGTTTTGTTTCCGGTCGCAGCGCAGCGCACCGGCTCTGGCCATGCGCCGCAGCAGCAGCTCCACATCGTCGCCCAGCGCCTGACGCAGCTTGTCCGTGGACATTGCTCCGTCCTGCAAAAGGCGGCATACCGCCGCCTCCTGAGCCGTCGGCTCCTCAGGCTCGCGCACCAGCGTCCACGTCTCCCGGTAGTGATACCACACCGCCGTGGGAAGCACCGTCCGCAGCGCATCGTAGAACGTGCAGAAATACCGCCGCGTCATCCACAGCGTCAGCCGCAGCTCCTTTTCCGTGAGTATCGGCTCCTCGTCCAGCAGCGTGCGCACCGCCTTCAGCGGCTTGTCCGGCACCTCCTGCCGCAGGGACAGGATCACCGCCTCGCTGAGGCGGTTTCCCCGTCCGAAGGGCACAAGCACACGGCAGCCCACCTGCCCCGCCAGCTCTGGCGGCAGCAGGTAGTCATAGACCTTGTCGATGGCATAAGTCGCCGCTTGCACGGCGACCTTGGCGACTGTGGCCATATCAGTCCTCGTTATCCTCTTCCTCAATGACGGGATCGCTGACATACTGCCCCTGCGCCACCTCGTCAATGGCCAGCGTCACGGGCTTCTCGTCCAGATGCTGTCCGGTGACCTCCGCTTCGGCGGCGATCTGGCGGGCGCGCCGCGCCACCACGTTCACCATCATGTAGCGGTTGGGGATATACTGGGTCAGCTTGTTCATAGCGGGATAGAGCATAGACATAACGATCAATTCCTTTCCATAAAACACTTATTTCCTGCCCGCGCCCGTAGGCGCAGAGCCTGCTTACTTGCTGTTGAGCACGCTGTCCATCCGCTCGGCGGGCTTGCAGTGCTCGGCACACATGATGGCGCGCAGCTCGTTCACGGCGTTCTCCACCGTGTCGTTCACCACGAAGTAGTCATAGTCCCTGGCCATTTCCAGCTCCACCTGCGCGCGGAGCAAGCGCTTCTGCACCTTTTCCGGGCTGTCGGTGCCCCGGGCGGTCAGGCGGCGCTCCAGCTCCTTCCAGCTGGGCGGCGCAATGAAGATGCGCACCGTCTCCGGCCGCTTGGCGCACACCTGCATGGCGCCCTGTATCTCGATGTCCAGCAGCACGTCCTTCCCCTGCTCCATGGCCTCGTCCACCAGCTTCATGGGTGTGCCGTAGAAGTTGCCTACGTATTCGGCGTATTCCAGAAACGCATCCTCTGCGATCATATTGCGGAACCGATCCGCGTGGATGAAGTGATAGTCCACGCCGTCCCGCTCACCCTCGCGGGGCGTGCGGGTGGTGGCGGAAACAGAGAAATACAGGTCGTCCCGCCCCTCAAACAGCGCGTGGAGCACGGTGCTCTTTCCCACGCCGGAGGGTCCGGAGACAATAAACGTTTTTCCCATTGTATGCATGTGTCATTCCTCCTCAGTCATGTCGGCCACCGTCATGCCCAGACGGGGTGCCAGCCGCTCCGCCGCCAGTGCGGACAGCACCACATGGTCGCTGTCCATGATCAGCACGGAGGCCGTCTTGCGGCCGTAGGTGGCGTCAATGAGCATCCCCCTGTCCCGTGACTCCTGCACCAGCCGCTTCACCGGCGCGGAGTCGGGGCTTACCACAGCGATGAGCCGCTGCGCGGAGATCAGATTGCCGAAACCAATGTTGATAAACTGCATCCCGGCATCTCCTTATTCCATATTCTGTACCTGCTCGCGGATCTTTTCCACCTCGGCCTTCATGTTCACCACGTCCCGCGCCACGGTCAGGTCGTTGCACTTGGAGCCGATGGTGTTGCACTCCCGGTTGACCTCCTGGATAAGGAAGTCCAGCTTCCGACCAACAGGCTCGCTGCTTTGCAGCATGTCCCGCAGCTGGGCGATGTGGCTGCGCAGGCGCACCGTCTCCTCGTCCACCGCTACCTTGTCGGCGAAGATAGCCGCCTCCGTCAGGATACGGCTCTCGTCGATGGTGGTGGACTGCAGCACCTCCTGCATCTTTGTCTCCAGCCGCTGCCGGTAGGCCGCCACCGTCTGGGGCGACTGTACCTCCACCTTGCCCACCGTCTCCTCGATGGTGTCCACGCGGGAGCCGACGTCCAGCGCCAGCTTCTCGCCCTCCACCGTTCGCATGGCATTATAGGCGGCCAGCGCGTCGTCCAGCACGGCGCAGATATCGGCGGCGATGGCCTCCACGTCCTCCTCCGCCTTGGTAACGGTCAGCACATCGGGGAATCTGGCCAGCACCTCCGGCGTGATCTCGCCGGGCAGCGTAAAGCGCTCCTTCAGCAGCGTCAGGGCATCATAATAGCCCTTGGCCAGCCCCTCGTTCACCTGCACCACCGCCACATCCGCCGCGGAGGTATCGATGGTCACAAACACATCCACCTTGCCCCGGGAAATGGCCTTCTGCACGCGGGTCTTGATGGCATCCTCCGCAAAGATGTACGCGCGGGGCAGCTTCACGGTGCAGTCCAGATAGCGGTTGTTGACGGAACGCACCTCCACCGTGATATCGCGTCCGCTGCGCATTTCGCGGGCACGGCCGTAACCGGTCATACTTTTGACCACGGGATCAACTCCTTCATTTTAGTAAACGGGGACTCCTCCCCGGTATTCACAGCTTCAGCAGAAACAGATCGGTACGCCGAAGGCGTTGCAGCACAGTGTTGCGCCGCACAGCCGCAGGCAGTCCCCGTTGCCGCAGGTTCCGGTGGTCACGTTGTCGTATCCCTCCGGCCGGTAGGCGGTGCTCCGCCCCTCCGCGATGTCCAGCGCCCGCTGGTATTCCTGATTGTCCGGATCCATGTTCACAGCGTTCTGATAATACCGCCGCGCCTCGTCCAGCCAGCCGCGCCGATAGCATATAGCGCCCTTGAGGAAGCTCCACTCGGCGTCGTGGTCGGTCATGGCGTTCAGCAGCTCCTCCGCCAGATTCAGGTTTCCCTGGGATATGGCCATGCGGATGCGCTGGTACCGGCTGCCGCCGGACTGGTACCCGGACTGGTATCCTGTCTGATATCCGCCGTAGCTCCCGCCGCTGTACCCGCCGGCACGCGCCGCCTTCCGCTGGGACTGCACCGCCTCGTAAGCCTCGTTGATCTCCTTCATGCGCTCCTGCGCCAGATCCGCCAGCGGGTTGTCGTGGTAGTTATCCGGATGGTACTTCCGCGCCAGATCGCGGTACGCCTTCTTTACTTCTTCATCCGTAGCGGTACTGGGCACGCCCAGCACCTGATAGGGATCACGCATAGTCCGTGTCCGCCTTTCCTATATCTTTCCGTCTCTGCCGCTTGCGGAACGTGCCGTTCAGCACCGCCGCACCCACGGCATACAGTCCTTCGTACACTGTGGCGCGGAGGACAGGGGTATACACACTCTCCGGCAGCAGTTCAAAGGCCGCCGCCATCGCCTGCACCGAGCCGTCCATGGTCTGTGCCAGCGCCTGTCGATCCGCCGGGCGCAGTTTGCCATCCTCCGGTGCGAACCGCAGCGCCAGCGGGTTGTAGCTGCCGGTTTTCATGTCGCTGCGCAGATCGTCCGCCGCGTCGGTCAGGTAGATCCACCGTCCCAGATGATACAGCAGCTGCTCCGTCACCCGGCGGCGCTTTTCCTCCGCGATCTCCCCCGCCGCCAGCGCCAGCAGCTGCGCAAAGGCGTCCGCCGGCTCATCCAGCGTCGGACAGCTTTCCCTTTCCAGTGCGGACAGCTCGTCCAGCTGCTGCCGCGCGTCCCGGTCGAACCACGGCAGCGCCTGCCGCGCCTTGCGGTACGCCCTGCCCAGCAGCGCCGAAGCCACCCGATATTTCAATCCGCCCCAGAAGCCGTGGTCGGCCACGCCGTCCCGCAGCTGCCAGTAGGTCAGTATCACGCTCATGTCCGCCGCCGTGTCCAGCGCCGGATCGCCCTCCGCGCAGGGGCAGCCCTTCACCGGATGGATCGCGCAGCGCCTGCACTCCGTCCTGCCCGCTCCGTCGGATAGCACCATGGCCAGAAACGTCAGGTCATAGTTCAGGATCATCCGCCCCGCCAGACCGTACCGTTTTCCCAACGCATGGCACAGCCCGCAATAGGCAGCGCGAAACGCCTCCCGTTCCTGCTCCGACAGCCGCCGATCAGAGGGGCGCACATAGCCGAACATCTCTCAGAACACCCGCAGGATGTGGTAGGTCAGCAGCTCCTTGCGCCGGGCGTAGCGGTCATAGACCACGCTGGGCACAAACGCCAGCGCAGCGGCGGCGATGGCGATACCGTAACGCCAGCCCTCTGCCAGTCCCTCCGACAGGAAGTACCCCAGCAGGAAGCACACCACCGGCAGCACATACACCAGCGCCACCACGCCCAGCAGCTTTCTGGTGCTGCTCTCCACCACCACTTTTTCGCCGGGCTGGGCGTTGGGGTCGTTCTTGGCGCGGGCTTTGATGGCCGCGCCCGTCATGCCGCACCCGGCGCACTCCTCGCAGTCGTGCCCGCAGGCCGACTTCCGGGGCACGGATATCTCCGCGTACCCGCCGGGCAGCAGCTTTTCCACTGTTGCGATCTGTGTCATCGTATCACCTCTCCGCTCATGCCGCCGGGTGCGATGCCGCCGCGCCCTCCGCCGTCTCCGGCACGGTGGGTGCCACATCGGTGACTGTCACCGTCAGCTCATAGGTGCCCCGCACCGTCACGTCGTTAAAGCCGCTGATGGTCACTGTCACGGGGACTGTCACCGTCCCCTGACCCGTTACGGCGCTCATATCCGCTATCACCCGCAGATTCTCCGCCGTGACAGCCTCGATCTCCTCACTCAGCCCCCACAGCCGCACCGTCAGTCCGCCGTCGGGCGCAATGGCATACAGCCCGGACGGGAGCTTGTCGAATTCAATGCTTGTGGCCGTCAGACTCTTTTCCTCGATGCCCTCCAGCGTAATATCCGCCGTGGCCACCTCGTTGCCGTTCACCAGCCATGTGCCGTCCGGCGGCGTGACCACATAGCTGTTCTGCTGGTGCAGCTCCAGATCGTCCACATGCAGCGTGGCCAGCACCAGCTTGTCGATGGAGTCCAGCACGTCGGCCTCGCCGTTGAGCCGCACCGTCTTAGGCGTAATGTCGCACTTGATGCTGTTCATGGCCGCGCCGGGTACGCCGGAGAACTCCACTGCCAGCTCCACCTCTCTGGTGGTCAGCACCGGCACCTTGGCCTGTATCAAGCTGGTGTTGGTGCGGATGTTGCTGTTCTCCACCGGTTTGCCGTCGTAGTCGTACAGCTGCACATCCACCGTCTGCACCACCGACCGGGTAGCGCCGCTGATATCCACCGTCAGCTTAGCACAGCTGACGTTCAGAAGGTCATCTCTCTGGGCGCGCAGCGTCAGCACCTCAGGATCCAGCACCACATCACCGGTGAAATATCCCTCGGCCACCTCGCCGACGACATGGCACTCCACCGGCACCTCTTTCGTATACAGCTCGCCCACCGTCACCGTGATCTGACTCAGGCTGGCCTTCTCCACACTGACGTTGGTGCGCACCACCCCGTCAGGGAAGCTGACTGTCCAATCCAGCTGGTGTACGCCCACGGAGTCGATGCTGGACGTGCTGGCGATGACCCGCACATTGTCCCGGTTCATCTTCACCAGCTCCCGCTTGGGACCCCGTATCTTCAGATCGATGGTGGTATCGTACCCCGACAGCAGCATCAGGTTCTTGTCCGCCAGCGTGGTATTCTCGCCGGAGAACTCCACAGGGATGTCCCGTATGGTCATTGTGCGCTCCGGCGCTCTTTCCAGATCCACATACAGCCACATGGCAATGGCCACCAGAATAGAGATAACGATCCGCACCACCTTGCTGCGGTTGAACCGGGGCTTTTCCTCCTCGGTGTTCGGCTCCCGATCAGACATCCATTCCGACATCGTCCTTATCCCCCTTTCTGTTCAGGCCCAGTATCTCTGCCAGTGTACGGCGGGGCTTGTCCTCTGTCTCCTCCTCCGGTGGCATCAGCTCGTTGCGCAGCAGCTTGCCCAGCGTCTCCGGCATCAGGTGCCGCTTCAGCATTCCGCCGATGGCCACGGAGATGGAGCCCGTCTCCTCCGACACGATGACCACCACCGCGTCGGAATTCTCGCTCATTCCGATGCCCGCCCGGTGCCGCATGCCCAGGTCGCGGCTCAGATTCACGTTCTTACTCAGGGGCAGCATGCAGCCCGCGCCCAGTATCCGCCCGTGGCGGATGATAACGGCGCCGTCGTGCATGGGCGCCTTGACGAAGAAGATGTTCTTCAGCAGCTCGGAGGACACGGCGGCATCCAGCATGGTGCCGCTGCGCACCATATCGTCCAGCCGGATATCCCGCTCGAACACGATCAGCACGCCGGTCTTACTCTGGGACATCTCCTTGCAGGCCACCACCGTCTGGTCGATGGCCGTCTCCAGCTCCGACTGCTGCTTGGGGTCGTTGAACACCTTCAGCAGCTTGATGTTGCGGCTGCCCACCTTTTCCAGTATCTGCCGTATCTCCGGCTGGAACAGAACGATAATGGCCAGAATGCCCACCTGCACCAGATTCTTCATGATATAGGAGATGGCGTTCAGCTGCAATATATCCGCCAATCCCAGCACCAGCAGAAAGGCCACCACGCCCTTGAGGATATTCTCCGCGCGGGTGCTCTTGACCATCCGCAGCAGGCTGTACACCAGAAACGCGATGATGGCGATATCCAGCACGTCCGAAATGCGGATCAGCAGTAAGTAGCTCCCAATATTTTCTAATAATGCCAATACCTTTTCCATGTTGTCACCCTTTCCGTTCGGGTACAAAGTACGCATAAAAACATATAGTATCATTATATAAAAAACATTGGGAAAATGCAACAAAAAATTATGTGAACAGTTTTGCAGTTTAACGAAGAGTCTGCCCCAGCAGCCGCGCAAATTCCTCCACCTGCGCCGCCGTGTTGAAGGCGGAAAAGCTGCACCGCACCGTACCCGTGTCCAGCGTCCCCGCCGTCCGGTGCGCCAGCGGCGCGCAGTGCAGCCCCGCCCGCACCGCCGCGCCCCGGGCAGCCAGCGCCTCGCCCAGCTCCTCGCAGTCCCAGCCCTCTGCCCGGAAGCTCAGCACCGCCGTCTGCGAATCATCATCCGGGCAGAAAAACACCTCCACGCCGGGCATTCCCGCCAGCCGCGCCGCCAGCTGCCGCGTCAGCCGCCGCTCGTGGGCGGCGATACGCTCCGTGCCCCGCGCCTTCACGAAACGCAGCCCCTCCAGCAGCCCCGCAATGCCCGGCATATTGTGCGTTCCCGGCTCCAACCGATCCGGCAGCTGGTCGGGCATGACCTGCAAAAGCGACTGCGACCCGGTGCCGCCCCGCAGCAGCGGCTCCGGCTCCATGCCGCACAGCAGCAGCCCCGTCCCCTGCGGGCCGTACAGTCCCTTGTGTCCCGGCATGGCGACGAACGCTGCGCCCAGCGCCGCCATGTCCACCGGCAGCGTCCCCGCCGACTGGGAGGCGTCCAGCACGAAGGGCACCCCCCTCTCCCGGCACAGCGCCGCAATGCGCTCCACCGGCAGCCGGCAGCCGAACACGTTGGACACGTGGGTGCAGATCACCGCATCCGCCGGCGTTTCCAGCGCCTGCGCGAACTGCCGAACCATCTCCTCCCGGTCGAAAAGCGGCGCGTCCGCCACCGTGATCTCCACGCCGGGGATGGCGTGCAGCGGCCGCGTCACCGCGTTGTGCTCATACCCGGAGATCACCACCCGGCCGCCGGGCTTCACCAGCGTCCGGATGGCGATGTTCAGCCCGTGGGTGGCGCTGGACGTGAACACCACCCGCTCCGGATCGGTCACGCCGAACAGCTCCGCCGCCAGCGTCCGGCACCGCAGATCCGTCTCCTCCGCCGCGCGGGTGGCCGGATAGCTCCCCCGCCCCGGAGAGGACAGCGTCCCCACCGCCCGGTACATGGCGCGCGCCACTGCTTCCGGTTTTTGCAGCGTGGTAGCGCCCGCGTCAAAATAGATCATAGCTCCACCTCTCTGAATCCGTCGTCCTCCCGGCAAAACACCTGCGCGGGCGCAAAGCCCGCCTCCCGCAGCAGCCGCAGCGCCGCCGCTGTCCGCTCTCTGCCCCGCAGCCGCAGCACATATCCGCAGCCCTTCCCCGTCAGTCCCATGGGCGCACGGGCGACAACGGCGCAGACACCCCGCCGCTCCAGTGCCTGCGCCATACGTTGGGCGTGGGTCACAGAGCGTGCGGTGATGAGATATTCCTCCATGCTGGCACCTCCTTTGTACT
>ULSQ01060019.1_pt1 | contig 19523 bp, 18 predicted proteins | sample 1956821 | NCBI WGS metagenome assembly ULSQ01 (sample SAMEA4835712, study PRJEB28245) | human gut metagenome | biome: gut microbiome; material: fecal sample | place: Denmark | collected 2008 | reverse complement strand
GCGGCGGAGATGACGGCGGCCGGGTGATTGCAACTGGGACACCGGAGGAGATTGTGGGAAATGAAGATAGCGTTACGGGACGGTATCTGTGAAATTTGCTTTTGTAGAGTAAATCAGCCATGTGTATTTTGGGGAATATGCATGGCTGTTTTTATGGCTTATTGTCTAAAAATAATGAATATCGGGTGAATATTGAGCTTGTGCAAAAAAATTCGTTACATAAAAAAGAAAATCCGGAAAATCTGCCAGAACATTTTTCGGAGAATGTGATCAAAGCAGGGGCGATGAACAGAAATTCATGGAAGTCAAAAAATATCATAGTGCTGCGATACTGCTGGGACAGTATGTGGCAGTCCAGATTTTTCTGCACTATTCTACGGGAAACTTGTCAGAAGCCGGAGCGATGGCAGACTGCTTACGACAAAACCGGATTCCAAAAATCATGGACTGGGGCTTCGGAATATTGAAGTGTGTGCGGAAAAGTATTATGGAAAAACGGAAGTTACCGTTCGGGAGGATGAGTTTGAACTGGCGGTTATGCTTCAGGAACGAATAGAATAATTGACACCATATACGACACCATGTATAATATAAGCAGGAGGGTATAACAATGTCAAAATGGGATAAACTCATAACACGTATATGCAATTTATCAAAAGACCTCCGGTTTGATGAGTTACGGAAAGTATTGGAAAGCTGCGGGTACGAAATGAATGCACCAAGAAGTGGAAGCAGTCATTACACGTTCAGAAAGCAGGGATGTGCGCCTATCACAATACCAAAACATGAACCGATCAAAAAAGTATATGTAGAAATGGTAAGGCAGATTGTAGAAAGCGAGGCGGAGAATGATGAAGACGCTGAATGATTATATGGCAATGTCCTATCGTATGGAAATTATAGAAGATAAGGATGAGGGTGGATTTGTGGTTTCTTATCCGGATCTGCCAGGGTGCATTACCTGTGGAGAAACTGTAGAAAGTGCGGTAGAAAATGCGTTAGATGCAAAAAAGGCATGGCTTGAAGCTGCATTAGAAGATGGTGTAGAGATTCATGAGCCAGATAGTCTGGAGGATTATTCCGGGCAATTCAAATTGAGAATTCCACGAAGTCTGCACAGATCGTTGGCAGAACATTCCCAGAGAGAAGGAATCAGCATGAATCAGTATTGTGTATATCTTCTTTCCAAAAATGATGCGGTGTTTTCAAAATAAGATGATGCAGCAAAAATGTAAATGAAATGGGATGCTTTTCAGTTGCGTGAATTGATGAATATAGATTGCAGATAAGAAACAGAAATCAGCAAATCAGCGGGTACAATATGCCCGCTGATTTTTTCGTTACATGAAAAGGGCGATTCGTTACATTTGATTGGAATAAAAAAAGAAAAAGGGCGATATAAACATTAGTAAAAATACGGTAAACAATATCGACACGGCAAGTATGTTCAACTGTGAACTCGGGGAAATGGTCAGGCAGCTGGTGAGCAGCCGGCTCCGGCAAAAACAAACGGAGCTGCTAAGAGTGCGGCCTATCAGGCGTTTATGTCTACCATTTCGCCGGATAACCAGAAGCTGTCGCAGCAGTATTCCGGGAACTGGAAAGATCTGCGTTTCAATCTGAGGCTATCCGGGTCTGACAGGAAAATGCTCAATAGCATATGGGATCATTATGCGAACCAGAAGAGAGTGTGGTTGCGCGGGCTGTAGGACGCAGATGGAGGATAAATTATGACAATGTTTCGTGGGAGGTGGAGTTGGTGGGACATATGGAAGAAACGTGGTGGGAAAAGTCCCACGAGGGAACGCCAGCGGGACATAGAGAAGAAAAGTGGCGGGAAAAGTCCTGTTATATAAATAAAAGGGGACATAAAGAGAAACTTTTAGCATATATGTCCTCGCAAATGAGACGGCTGGGACGTGGAGAAGATTTTTTTGTGTATATGTCCCCGAGAACGAAAACACAGGGACATAGAGAGAAACTTTTGGCATATATGTCCCCGAAAACGAAAACACAGGGACATAGAGAAGACTTTTTGTGTATATGTCCCCGCGGGCGAAACAGCAGGGACATAGAGAAGACTTTTTGTGTATATGTCCCCGCGAACAAAAAAGCCAGGACATACCAGGTAACTTTTGATGCATATACCTCTATATTCCTGAAAAACAGGGAAAAAGCAAAACAGAGTGAGACTTTTCTATAAATGAAAGCTATGAAAATATGCTATGAGAACAGGCTATGAGAACAAGCTATGAGAACAAAGCCCCAAAGGCATAGACTTCCTCTTTTGCATTTGCTATAATAGAAAATGCGAAAGAGAAAAATCATGAAATCAGGAAAACATACATTATTAAGGAAATTCAGCACATTTGCAGTGGTGGTCAGTCACTCACTCGGCTGGCACACTGGAAGCATCCGCACAGCCGACAGAAGCTGCAACAAACTATCAGGTAGGATTATAAATTGGGTGAAAGAACGACTTATTTTACAGTATACCGTAAACTGAGGAAGTTATAAAAATGGGGCAGGAAATATTTTCAATTTTATTAGTTGATGATGAAAAGAATGAGAGAAAAGGAATTGAAAAATTAATTCAGAAAAATGGATATCCACTCGAGATATTTCAGGCAGAAAATGGAATAGAAGCATTAAAAATATTTAAAAACAGGAAAATAGATATTTTATTAACGGATATTAAAATGCCTTTTATGGATGGAATAAAGTTAATGAAAGAAATACATAAGGAAGGGTGGAGTCCGGTCTGTATTATTTACAGTGCATATGGGGAATTCGAATATGCACAGAATGCAATTGTATTGGGAGTAATCCAGTATTTATTGAAACCTGTCAGACTGAATGAATTTAAAAGCCTGTTTGAAAAAGTATTGGTTATATGCAGAACAAAAAAAGAACAGGAAGAACAAAATCAGGCTTTTAAAATGCAGCTGGAGACTGTGGAAAACATCCAGTTGGGAAGAGAAATTTTAAGGGTGCTGGACACAAAGGATGAAACAATATCTGAATTACTGGAAAATGTATTTATCGGTGGAAAAGTGCCGGTAATTCTATCAAGTTATTCATATTTATTCACAAAATATTGGAAAAATTACAGGAAAGAGATAAAGCAAATTGTATCAGATGAGGCAATTATAATTAACAGAGATGATACGCAGACATTGATTCTGGTGTCTGCAGAAGTGATGGCTACACAATCAAAAGCAAAAAAAGTCTGTGAAGACATCATCAAAATGTCAAAAAACAAATATTCCTCGGAGCTTTTTATTGTAGCAGGAAATGTTTGCAACGATATAAAAGAATTAAGAAATCAGTATAATCAAATGAAAGATCAGCTGGATTACCAGTTTTTTGTATCCGGAAGTACATATTTTTTAAGTGATCAGACGGGGTTTGTACGCAGAGAGAGTGATATGCTTTCTATTTATTTTAAAAAAATTCTTACATGTGCAAAACTTCATGATTTTGAGGAAATGAAACAGGAATATGAAAAGGCATTTTCTTATGTGGAAAATAACGTAGGATTCAGTTCGATTTATGTAAAATATAATTTTTCAGAAGTGATCAAAGAGACCTGTGAGCTTTTAGGACACGGAAAAAGGATCATGCAGGTCATGGAAGATATTTATGGGGCAAATTCCATAGATCAGGTCAGAAATGCGGTACATTCACTGATTGATAAAATAGCCGTGCTGGAAATTCAGGATAAAGATGAAAACAGGATTGTACAGCTGACCAGACAGTATATACAGGAAAATTATCGGGAGATTACTTTAAGTGTATCTGTGATAGCAGATGAACTGAATATTTCTGCGGCATATCTGAGTACACTGTTCAAAAAAGAAACCGGTCAGACTCTGATTAAATATATTTCCTGGTACCGGATTGAAAAGGCGAAAGAATTGTTGAAAACAACAACTATGAAAGTGGGTGATATTGCTGAAAAAGTCGGATACGTCAATGCATCTTATTTTATATCATTGTTCAGAAATAATGTAGGATGCAGTCCGGCAAAATATCGGGAAAATGAGTATGAAGAATAAAAATGAAAAATGCAGTTCTTTTTTGAAACAGTTGAGGGTTGCATTTATTGTAATTATTTTAATCCCGGTTCTCGGACTGGGTGGAATTATTTTGTATTCGTCACATCAGTATATAAAGCAGCAAAGAAAAACAGAAGTAGAAAATACAATCATGCAGAATATAACTGCACTAAATGGATGGATAACGCAATGCGACAGTACATTAAGATATCTTGCGGGAAATTATGCTGTACAGAATTTTTTACAAATGGATGCAGATGATTATCTTGCAGTAAATCAGGAATTAAAAAGCATGAGTCCTGTTTTATACAATGCGCTTCTTACAAATCAGTATTGTAAAGATATTAAAATATATACAGATAAGCAGTATCATATATCCACAAACTGGGTGGAAAATTCCCAAAAATGTATCAGGAAAACATGGTATCAGAAAATAATGAGTCATGCAGACACTGTATGGTGGAATGAAGATGGCACTTTATTTATGGGGAAAAAAATAGTTTCCGCGTATCCGCAGGGAACATTGGGAATTATTGTGGTAGAGTTAAAGGAAGAGTCTTTGGAAAACAATTTCCTCATTTTTAAAAATATTCCTGTTTATATTGAAATCAGTGAGGATGACAGTTTTATTTATCAGTATGGAAATGAAAAAATCAGAAATAATATGGAAGCAGATAAAAAAATTGCTGTAAACAGCTGGCAGATTCAATATTTTACTGATCCGGATTATTACATTCAAAACGATGGGAAACAGCTTGGAATACCTATGATGGTTACAATCATTATACTTTTGGTTGCATGGGCAGGAATCCAGCTTGTATCAAAATTCCTTCTGAAAGATCTTGAAGTTTTAGTTGATCAGGTAAACGAAATCCAGGAGGGTAATTTTGATGTATCCGTTTCTGGTTCAAAGGTGGAAGAAATTAATACATTATCTGAAAGTATTAAAATTATGCTGGTAAAAATAAAACAGTTGATCGGACAGGTTTACGATAAAGAAATTGAAAAACAAAATTTGGAACTGGATGTTCTTCAGGCAAAAATAAACCCACATTTTTTATATAATAATTTGTCTGCAATCAACTGGCTGGCAATTGACAGTGGTGAGGAAAAAATATCAGAAATTACAACAGAACTGGCTGCATTTTACAGGACTGCACTGAACAAAGGGAAAACGATAGATAATATTTCTATTGAAATATCCAATATTCAGGCATACATCCATCTTCAACTGATTGCCCATGAAAATTCTTTTCAGGCAGAATATGATTTTGATGATGAGATTTATGCTTATACAATACCAACGTTTGTTTTACAGCCTCTTGTGGAGAATGCAATTGAACATGGAATTGATGAATTGCCGGAAAAGAAAGGGAAAATCGAAATAAGAATATACTGTACAAATGAAGAGCTGCTGATGGAAGTACATGATAATGGAAGAAAATTATATGAAAAAATAGGTAATGCCGCAATGTCGCCGGAAGAATATGGATATGGAACCAATAATGTGAACCGGCGTATTCAATTGATGTATGGAGAAAAATGCGGGTTACAGATATTTGCAGATGAGAAGGGCACAACATCACGTATCATGTTAAGCAGAAAAGAACTGGAAAAAAACATATTATTATAAGAAAAGACTGTATGAAGATGCTTTATTCATACAGTCTTTTTATATTACAGAATATTGAAAAACCGGAGGGTATTAAAAATTTGATATTTATCTAAAAAATGTTGGATAGAATTGAAGCCGGAGTTTGCATACAATATAGGTATCAAAGGAAACAGAACAGAAAAACAATCGCAGGAGGAAGGAAAACATGAGAAAAAAAGTAATCAGTATTTTATTGACGGCGGCAATGGCTGTAACATTATTTGCGGGATGTGGAGATGAAAAATCGGCAGACAGTCAGGGGAATCAATCTTCTGGTGATGCAAAAACTGTGACCATGATGTCGTGGTATTCTGAGGATCAGATGGATGATGTTATTGATGCAATCGAAAAGAAATTAGGTGGGGAGTACAAAATTGATTATACCTATGTCACAAATTCAGATTATAATAACGTACTCAGTACACAGCTTGCTGCAGGGGAAGGACCAGATATTATTGCGGATGGAGCAAATTTTCCGGCAAGAATTAAAGCAGGGAATGTAAAGGATATTACAGATACGGGGATTACAGACGGATTTAGTGACGAAGGACTGGCACTTTGCACAATTGACGGAAAAAATTACGGAGTTCCATGTTATGGATGGTTTGCTGGTATTTTTTACAATAAAGATCTTTTTGAAAAGGCAGGCATTAAAGAGGTTCCGACTACATATGATGAATTTCTTGAAGCATGCGACAAGCTGAAAGGTGAAGGAATAAAGCCAATTGCAATGGGACTGGCAGATGGAGATAATGGATTGCATGCGTTCACCGGATTCCTTGAGAGCAATTTTTATGAGGTGACGGAAGAAGGAAAAACGTTTGATGTAAACTTTGCCGAAGGAAAAGAAAAGATGAGCGGAGTTTTGAATCCTTACGTGGAAAGTTGGATGAAAATGGTAGATGATGGATACATTACATCCGATATGGTGGGAATTTCATCGGAACAGGCAAGAAATGAATTTTCAAATGGAAAGGCAGCAATGTTTATTACCGGACCATGGGATTATGACATTTTCAAAAAGGTAGAAATTAATTTTGGAGTTATGCCATTTTTAGGTGATGGAGAAGAAGCCGAGTATCTGATTGGAGGACCGGCTGCAAGCTGGGGAATTAATTCTAATACGAAGAATGAAGAGGGGGCAGAAAAAGTATTGGAGGCATTAGCCAGCACAGAAGTGCAACAGGCATTTGTTGATGCAAATCCTGGTGGAAGTACTTACAAAGAAGGTGTGAAAACCGGACTTCCGGAAGAATATGCAAATGTGGAAGATGTGCTTAAAAGTGGAAGAATTGCCTGCTGTTGGGATCGATGGAGCGTAAATATGCCATCTCAGACACTGATTGATGAAATCAATTCCCAAATCCAGGGACTCGTATCCGGAGAAAGTTCAATTGATGATTTCCTGAGCAATCTGGACAGTAAAGCAGATTCTATTCGTTATCAATAGAAAAGTATGAAAAGGATTGATTCAAATTAAGGAAAAGCCCTGTCTGTAACGAAAAAGTAGATCAATAACAGGCAGGGCTGCTTATTTGGGAGGAAGAAAATGCTGAAAAATAAGATTAATATCAAAAAGGAATCTCCATATCTTATTATGGGACTTCCGGCAGTCATTGTGTTTGTTACATTTTTTATTCTGCCACTGTTTTTTACAATTCGGTATAGTTTTTATAACTGGACAAATTTTTCTCCGGATATTACATTTGCTGGATTTGAAAACTATAAAAAAATTTTTTCGGATGCATCCGTTTTTCAGGGCATAAAAAATTCATTGATATATGCATTTTTTACGGTATTGTTACAGAATATCATTTCATTACCGATTGCTGTTGTACTTAATACGAAATTTAAAGGAAGAAATTTTTTCAGAGCGTTATTTTTCTGCCCGGCGGTACTGAGTACGCTTGTTGTGGGATATTTATGGAAATACATTTTATCGGCAAGTGATTTCGGATTTGTAAATCAGCTGCTCCGGGGAATTGGACTGCAATCAGTAAACTTTCTGGGCAGCGGAAAGCTGGCTCTTGGAAGTATCATCTTTACGCAGGTATGGCAGTGGTTTGGATGGTCTATGGTCATTTATCTGGGAAATCTGCAGAGCATCAGTGAAGACCTGTATGAAGCTGCATCTATAGATGGTGCGAATACATTAAGAAAATTCTGGCATATAACGATTCCGGGGCTGGCTCCGGCAATAAAGATTAACCTTGTAACAGGAATGATTTCCGGATTAAAAGTCTTTGATGTAGTTTTGGCAATGACAAATGGTGGACCGGCACATAAAACAGATACCATATTATTAATGATGTTTTCAAGATTCTCTGATGGTAATTATGGGTATGCCTCCGCATTTGGAATTATCTTTCTGGTTGTCAGCATGTTATTATCTGCTGTTTTGCTTGGTTTGTTTGGAAAATGGGAAAGGAGATTGGGACAATGAAAAAAAGGACAGCACATCAGACATGGTTAAAATATATAGTACTGGTAGTATTGGGATGTATTGTGATTATTCCCATTTATTATTTGCTGGTAACAACATTTAAGACACCGGCAGAAGCGACTGCATCACCAATGGGTTTACCATCGCATTTCAGTTTTAGCGGATATAAAGAAGCGTTTGAAAAAATGCAGTTTCCGAGAGCTTTTTTTAATACATTTATCATTACAGCGTGTTCTGTTATCGGAATTATAATAACGTCTTCTATGCTGGGATATGTGCTTCACAGAAAAAGAGAGTTAAAGATTTCAAAAATTGTTTTTGTATTGATTTTATCAGGAATGTTATTTCCGTACCAGATGTCAATTCTGGGATTATATAAATTGATAAGAAGTCTTGGTTTAATGAATCATCTGGCATCTGTAATTTTTATTAACATAGCATGTAATATACCATTTGCCACATTTATGTTCCGGAGTTTTGTTGCAACGATTCCGGAAGAACTGGAAGAAGCAGCAAAAATTGATGGCGCAGGAACTTTTCGTATTTTTTGGAAAATAACATTTCCTCTTTTAAAACCGATTGTGGCAACGGTAACAATACTGAATTCCCTGACAATTTGGAATGATTTCATGGGACCGTTATATTTCCTGCAGGTAAGAGAAAAAGATGTTTTATTACAGGAAATCTACAGAAATATCGGACAGTTTTCAACAGACTGGACAAGTTTATTCCAGATGCTTGTTCTTGGGGCATTACCATTGTTGATTTTTTATCTGTTTATGCAGAGATATATTATCGGTGGTGTTATGAGTGGATCTGTGAAAGGATAATAAGAATTAAGTCAGAGGTGTACATATGAAAAATAATATGTTTTTGATAAAAGAAAATTCAGATGGAACGCTTATATTTCTCAGCAATAAAAATGATCCGTATCAAATGAACTGGATAGAAGGAGATCATGCATGGGGAACTGTAATTGTGCCGGAAGGGATTAAAGTTCAGGTTACAAGAACTGTTACAGAGGAAGGGAATCTGAACGAAGAGTACAAATTTACGAATGAAACTGCATTTCCTGTGTTTTTTCAAAATACAGATATAGGAATTTATGCCACATTTAATGACAGCTATGAGGATGCAGCGACCAGTCTGAAACAAAGATGCCATACACATTTGTATTGTAATGGAGATGCTGCGTATGTGATGGCATTGCGTATGGGGGGAAAACCGCCACATTTGGGACTGATGATGCTGGAGGGAGCTTTAAATGGCTATAGCATACAGCGTAATGAAGAAAATTTGAGTAATGACCGTGGTGACTTTATCATACATCCGGATATTGATAAACTTAATCCGGGAGAAACCGGGAAAATCAGTTGGGAATTATTCTGGTTTCAGTCCAGGGAGGAATTTAAAGATAAAATTTTGCAGAGAAAAGTGATTCCGTTTCTGGATACAAAGCAGTGTACATGGTATAAAGGAGAAACAGTAAAATTTACAGTTGAATACGGACAACCGATTGAAGAAAATAAAATTTCCGTAGTGGTAAATGAAAAAGAGATCCCGTTTTCCTGTGAAAAACAGGCAGATGGAATATCAATTTTGTGTGAATATACGGCAGAAGAAACCGGAGAACAGAATATTGCGGTGCAAACAGGAAACAAAACTTTAAAAGCACGATTTTATGTAGTTTCATCTGTAAAACAGTTGTTGAAGAAAAGATGTCATTTTATTGCGGAAAAACAGCAGTATCATAAAAAAGGGGATGCATTGGATGGATGCTATCTAATTTATGATAAAGAGAGCGATCGTCAATATTACAGTCATTTAGTTCATGATCATAATGGAGGACGTGAGCGCATGGGAATGGCGGTGCTTATTGCCCGGTATTTACAGTTGGATGATGATCCGTTATTAGAAGAAAGCCTAAAAAAATATCTGGATTATTTTTATCGTGAATTATATGACAGAAATTCAGGCACAGTATATAATGACATGCAAAGAAATAATGACTGGCACAGATTATATAATTATGCATGGGCTGCTACCTTGCAGACAGAGGTATATAAATGGAGCGTAAATCCGGTTTATCTGGAGGATGCAGTTAAAACATATCTTAAATTTTATCAGGAAGGCGGACAAAAATTTTATCCGATAGGAATTCAGATAGCGGAAGTGTTAGAGGAAATTGAAAAATCGGATTCCGAAAACGAAAGATGGGGGTGTGACATTGAAAAATTAAAAAATTTATTCCGGGAACATGCGGAAAATATCTGCCAGATGGGAATCAATTACCCTCCATCTGAAGTCAACTATGAGCAAAGTATTGTAGCACCGGCAGCAAATATTTTATTACAGGCATATAAGATATTTGGAAACGAAAAATATTTGAAGGCGGTGGAAAAACAAATGGAAATATTGTCTTTATTTAATGGAAGGCAGCCGGATTATTATTTGTTTGAGACTGCGATCAGACATTGGGATGGCTATTGGTTTGGAAAAAGAAGAATGTTAGGAGATACTTTCCCTCATTACTGGAGTGTACTGACAGGCCAGGTATACAAAACATATGCAAAGATCTTAAAAGACACGGAAATAGACGAAAAAGGGGAAGCGTCTATACGTGGATGCCTGAATTTGTTCGATGAAGAAGGATTTGGTTCCTGTGCAATGGTATATCCGAAGACCATTAATGGAAAGCAGGCTGAATATTATGATCCATGGGCAAATGATCAGGACTGGGCATTATATTATATTTTGGATCTATATGCAAAGGAAGATCACAAAACGGAATATCATCATTTTTCAATGACGCGATGATTTAACCATTTCCGGGAGTGGAAACGGATGGAGAAAATGATTGCGCGCAGCGTCCAGTCGGAAAACATACCGATCCAGACAGCAATCGGGCCGAACCCCCATACCCGGCAGAGATAAATGCACAGGCTTACCCGGCACAGCCACATGGTGCAGCAGGAGGTGATCATGGAGAATTTTACGTCACCTGCAGCGCGCATACCATAGGGTGGGATAAAGGAAAGTACCCAGGAAACTGGCTTTACGATCGTGATGAAGCTTATCATGAAAAAGCACAGTTTTGCGCTGGCAGGTTCCATTCCGGCAAGCATGGTAATCGGTTTGGTCAGTGCAAAAACGAGCAGGCAGCTTGCGATGATGACTGCCTCTGACAGCCAGGACAATTTCTTAATATAATAGATGGCCTCATCTTTGCGCCCTGCACCCAGGCACTGACCGACCACGGTCATCAGTCCGATTCCGATGCCTATGGCAGCAATACCGTTTAAGTTTTCCAGAATATTGGTCATTGCCTGCGCGGCAATCGCTACGGTTCCAAGTGTGGAAACCGTAGACTGGATGGCAAGTTTACCGAACTGGAACATACTGTTTTCAATACCGGACGGAATTCCGATAAACAGGATTTTTTTAATCAGATACCAGTCGGGGCGGATGGAAAAATAATTGCGGATACAGATCGGGGCATTGTCATTGCGCAGCTGCCAGATAACGACGATGGCACAGAAAATACGTGATACCAGAGTGGATATCGCCGCACCTTCGACGCCCATGCCAAGTACAAAGATCAAAATCGCATTTCCGCCAATGTTCATAAAATTGGAAATAACCGAGATGATCATCGGATTGCGGCTGTTGTTCTGGGAGCGCATAATCGAAGCACCGGCATCGTACAGTCCGATAAACGGAAACGATAACAGAGTAAAGAAGAAATAAATCCGGGAATTGGTCATGACATCGCGTTCTACTTTCCCAAAGATTACATGAAGCAGCGGATCACGGAATATCAGACAGAAAACGGATAAAGTTACAGACAGAATGACCATGACAAACAAAACCTGCCGAGCAGAACGGTTGGCATTTTTTTTGTTCTGGCTGCCGAGATATTGGGAGCACAGGATCGCGCCCCCGGCAGATAAGGCAGACAGTGCCTGAATGACAAGAATATTGATGGAATCCACCAGGGAAACGGCAGAAATTGCGGCAGAGCCGACATTGCTGACCATCATGGTATCGGCGGTCCCCATTAAAGAAGAAAGCAGTTGTTCCACAATAATCGGGATCAGCAGCTTTCGTAAGTCCAAATTGTTATATAAATGCTGTGTGTTATCGTGCATAAATGAAATCCTCTTTTCTTACTTCCAGATATATTTTAGCACGATATTTTTCAATGGGAAAGGGAGTATTCGATTAATGATTGCATTGCCCGGTGTGCGGTGCGGAGTCAGTTATAATTTTGCGACTTGACAAGTATGATAGTTTCATCCTATTCTTAAATACAGGCAATTGCGAAACCGGTGCAGCGCATAACGTTCGTACCTGTTTCGCAATCGCCTGTATAGAAACGAAGAGGAAGGAACTCCCATGGAACAACATAAAACCGGCACACTCTATCTGTGTGCCACCCCGATCGGCAATCTTGAGGATATTACATACCGTGTACTGCGGACACTCAAAGAAGTGGATCTGATCGCAGCAGAGGATACGAGAAACTCCATCCGGCTGCTCAACCATTTCGAGATTAAGACACCGATGACCAGCTATCACGAATACAACAAAATCGATAAGGCCTACCAGCTTGTCGCAAAAATGCGTGAGGGTAAAAACATTGCATTAATTACAGATGCAGGGACACCGGGCATTTCCGATCCCGGGGAGGATATTGTGCGCATCTGCTATGAAGAAGGCATTCCGGTCACTTCGCTGCCGGGCGCAGCCGCCTGTATCACCGCACTGACCATGTCGGGACTTCCGACACGCCGGTTTGCATTTGAGGCGTTTCTTCCCAAGGATAAAAAGGAGCATCAGGCGGTGCTTGAAGAATTAAAGACCGAGACACGTACGATTATTATCTACGAAGCACCACACCACCTTGTGCGCACTTTGCAGGAACTTTCGGATACCCTCGGCGGAGACCGCAGGCTTACCATCTGCCGGGAACTGACCAAGCGGCATGAAGAAAAGCTGCAGATGACGCTTACGGACAGTTTATCCTATTACGAAGTCAATGAGCCGCGTGGGGAATATGTCCTCATCATTGCCGGCCGTTCCCGCGAAGAGATGAAAAAGGAGGAACAGGCCGGATGGGAAGCGCTTTCCCTGGAGGAACACATGGCGCATTACGAGTCCCGGGGGATTGACCGCAAGGAAGCCATGAAACGTGTTGCAAAAGACCGTGGGGTCAGCAAGCGCGATATCTATCAGGCACTGTTAAAATAAAAAAGATCAATGGACTTTATTTTAACTGATCCCGCACGGTTTCTTCGAGAACGGAAAAAGGCGAAGGACCGGTGCGAAGGATTGCTTCGTGAAATGCAGACACCGAAAAGCTTTTGTTTTCGAGCGCAAGCTGTTCACGCATCTGGCGGAATTTCAGATAGCCAACATAATATTTTAGGTAGTTTCCCGGTTCTTCGAGGATCAGATCCGTGATTCTTTTTACCGTGGCAGTATCATCTACGCCGTATTCGCTCCAGAATGCGGCGATTTTTTCTTTTTCCCATCCAAAATAATGAATTCCGATATCCGCAGTGGCATAGAGGCTGAGTGTTGCGGCCTGGTTGTGCTGTAACAGGGAGGCGAGATCCGGATCAAGTCCGGCATAATAGAAAGACTGCATTTCCGTGTAGGTTGCCCAGCCTTCGGTGTAACCCGGATAGTTGAGGAGGGAGAGGACTTCCGGAGCACCATAGGAGGAGGTACAGATAGTCTGGTACAGATGACCGGGATATCCTTCATGCGCAAGCGTTGTAAAGTAATAGATATCCGTATCATTTTTAGCATCGTTTATGTAGATCCGGTTGTGTGAAATATCATCAATCGGAGCCGTGATATAAAAGGCGGGAGCCAAGTACTCACTGAGTGCCGGATCAACGTGGCAGATTTCCACTTCTGTCTGTGGTGGTGCCGGGAAGTCAGTAAGGATTTCTTTTTGCAGCCGGGAAAGCATGGCATTTTCCTCTTTCAAGGCAGCATCGGGTTTCGGAGACTGGGAAGCAAGTTTTGGATTTTTTTCCAAAAGATTCTGACAGAACGTGAGATCTTCCCGCCGGGCTTTGGCAATCTGGGAAAACAGATCTTCCACGCTGTCATCACAGCCCGTATCTGCAGACACGACCGCCTCGTAATAGGCTTTTCCTTCCGGGAAGTTACAAAGCCCCCAGTTGTTATGTCCCCGTCCCAGCAGCATGGTAAGTCCTTTGATCATCTGGCTGTAAGCCGGAATGACATGATCACTCAGAACTTTGGAATGTTGCTTCAAATAAGCATTTTTTTGGGTATCCGTAAGCCCATCCATGGCATTTAACCGGTTGGAAAACGTATCGATCAGAAAATTGTCATCGGGATGTTCGGTGAAAACTTCACACCCTTCAATGACTTTTAAGCAGGCTTCATCGGACATGAAAAGTCCTGCATCGGCTTTCTTTTGTTCATAATCTAAAATTCCTAAAAAATAAGTATCCATCTGCGACAACAGTCCGAGATAATCTTTAATATCTCTGGTATTGCGGAAAGTATACTCTGCCAGAAGCACAGGCAGCTGTGAGGTGACACCACCGGAAGGGGTCAGAGGTTCATCGTAATAGGGATAGGCAGCAAGGTTCTGCTGGCGTGAAATATAATCGGAAAGCAGCCGGCAGGTCAAGCGGTCTTTTCCTTTGAGAGAGCGGTGAGAATATTTTTTGAGCTCTTCCGAAAGTTTTTTGAGCTGTCTGGCCTGGTTATGAGGACTGTCACCGGACAGACTGCCAAGCGTGATCTCATAAGAGTCAATGCCGGCAGCTTTTGGATCTTTTAGCGTAAAGTGCAGATTCATGGTGTTGGATTTCATCTCTTCGCGAAAAAGCGTGGTACAAAATTCAGAAAAAGAACCGGTACTTTTTCCGGCAGGGGAGAGGATGGCTGCATAAATAATGGAGAGCACCGCAGCCAGAAAAATACCCACGGAAAGCATCCGGTGTTTTTTCAAAAGATGTTTCATACCAGAAACTCCTGTAAGAAAACTTAAGAAAATTTATGCGGGGAAAGCCTGGGCTATGCCTTCCCTTTTGGGTTTATCCGGTAATTGCAAAAGGAATATGAAAAAAGCAAAGCCCATACAATGATTTAAGAACGCAAACAGGAGGCGCGGATGAACTATTTATGGGGTGGAATGATTCTTGTCGGAGTGGTGTATGCTGCAATGACTGGAAATCTTGGAGCAGTGACCGACCAGGCACTTGCTTCGGCAAAGGAAGCGGTAAGCCTTTGCCTGACAATGACAGGTGCCATGGCATTCTGGGTAGGACTTATGAAGATTGCGGAAAAAGGGGGGATGGTAAACCGCGCGGCATCTGCAATGGGACCGATACTTCGTTTTTTGTTTCCGTCAGTTCCGGAAAATTCCGCAGCAGGCAGATATATGGCAACGAATATGGTGTCCAATTTTCTGGGGCTGGGCTGGGCGGCAACCCCGGCAGGAATTTCTGCCATGAAAGAGTTAAAGCGGCTGCAGAAAATGTCAAATCAGGCGACAGACGCGATGTGTGATTTTCTTATCATGAATATTTCTTCCCTGCAGCTGATACCTGTGAATATCATTGCATATCGCAGCCAGTATGGAGCCGTAAGTCCGGCTGCAATTGTAGGACCGGCCATCATTGCCACTAGTATTTCCACGTTGGCAGCTGTCATTTTCATCAAGCTCCGGCAGGCATTTGGGAGGGTGGAAAAATGAATTTGATTCTGTACTTATCCGAGGCAGTCATTCCGATTCTGGTATTGCTCATTGTGGGAAATGGCCTGATGCACCGGCAGCATGTATATGAGGATTTCCTGGAAGGGGCAAAAAGCGGAATCCGCACAGCAGTGGAGATTATGCCGACACTAATCGGACTGATGGCAGCAGTAGGTATTTTGCGGGCTTCGGGTTTTTTGGATTTTATTTCCGGGTGGCTTGGGAAATTAATGGCGGCGACAGGATTTCCGACCGAGCTGATCCCGGTTGCTGTGGTAAAAATGTTTTCTTCCTCTGCAGCAACGGGACTTTTACTGGATATCTACAAAACACATGGTGCAGATTCGATGCTGGGACGTGCGGCATCGGTTATGCTCAGCAGCACAGAGACCATTTTTTATACCATGTCGGTTTATTTTATGTCGGTAAAAGTAAAAAAGACAAGATATACACTTCCGGGAGCCCTTTTTGCAACCACTGCCGGAATTGTGGCAAGTGTATTTCTTGTGTGGAAAACCTGAAGTTGTAAGAATCGTGTTATTGTTCGCATGGCAACCTGTGTGTAGCAGCAAAATTGTCAAAAAATATCCGGATTATGATAGAAATATGTTGACTTTAAACATATTTTAGTTCAGAATAAAAGGCAGAAGATACAGAGATTTGTATGTTACAACAGAGAGGAAGTATATAATATGGCATTTGGAAAAAAGACAGACAGAGCCGGTCTGCAGGCCGTTCTGGAATTGAAAAATGTAGATTATTCAAAAGATCCGGAGATACAGCAGCTGTATACCCGTCTGGTGAACGGACGCAGTCAGTTCGGTCAGATCTTGGCAAAGAATGCATCCGCATCGTTACAGATCGCAGAGGTTGTGGACGCCTTAAAAGATTATAATTCCAAGATGGAATCTGTTTCACAGCAGATTGCACAGGCATCGGAGGACGCTACGCAGTCTGCGTCAGAAAGTTCGCGTGTGGCAGGGGGGGTTTCCAACCAGCATGAGGAACTGACCAATACGATATTGTCTGCATCGGAAGAATCTGCAGCGATTTACAAAAATATCGAAGAGGGACAGCAGGAGCTGACGGCTATCCGCGATCTGTCCGATAAGACGATCAGTGAATCAAGTACCATGAAACAGAATATGGAGAAGCTTTTTGACATTATCAGTAATATGAATGAAGTCATTGAAGGGATCAACTCCATTTCCAGCCAGACCAATCTGCTGGCACTGAATGCATCCATCGAGGCAGCCCGTGCAGGAGAAGCCGGAAAAGGATTTGCAGTAGTTGCGGAAGAGATCCGTAAACTTGCAGAACAGACCCAGAACATGACAGCCAACATGAGTGAATTCGTGGAGCGTATCAAAGAAGCATCCGCAAAGAGTTCAGACAGTGCAAACACCGCGGTGGAGGCACTTGGGGATATGAGCGAGAAGATTAATTCTGCATGGGAGATCAATGATGCGAACCAGAAGAGTGTGGGAAAGATTTCCGATTCCATCAGTTCCCTGGCAGCTGTCAGCGAAGAGATTTCAAGTTCCATGGATGAGATGGCAAATCAGGCGAACCATATCCAGCAGCAGTGTGAGCAGCAGCAACAGGATGCGCAGAGACTGGAAGAACTCCGGGAGAATTTAAAAGACGCAACAACACCGGCATACCAGATATTGGATGATCTGGAGAATGCAAAGCAAATTGCCGGAGAGATGAAGAAAGATGTATTTTATAATACAGAGGCTGTATAGCAGCAACTGGCATCCTTATTATAAGAATGTTAAAAATATCAATTTGCCATATAGCACAGGAAATCAGACAGGGGTTGTCACACGGTGACAGCCTCTTTTTTCCCTGTTTGCGGAGAAAGGAGAAAAAATGGAAGCAACGGAACAGTTTTTGCAATGGGTGGAGGAGTCGGGTAACATTGTATTTTTTGGTGGAGCAGGGGTATCGACCGAGAGCGGAATCCCGGATTTCCGTAGTGTGGACGGTTTGTATAATCAACAGTATAAGTATCCGCCGGAGACTATTTTAAGCCATAGTTTTTACCGGCAGAATCCGGAAGAGTTCTACCGGTTTTACCGGAACAAAATGCTCTGTCTGGATGCACAGCCAAATATCACCCATTTCAAACTGGCAGAGTTGGAAAAAGCAGGAAAACTGAAAGGGGTCGTGACCCAGAATATCGATGGTCTGCATCAGAAAGCCGGAAGTAAAAACGTCATGGAATTGCACGGAAGCGTATTGCGCAATTACTGCGAACGCTGTGGACAGTTTGTCAGCGCGGAAGATATTCTCCACTCGGAAGGAGTTCCGGTCTGTCCTGTCTGTGGTGGTCCGGTGAAGCCTGACGTAGTTCTTTATGAAGAAGGGCTGAACCAGAAAACACTGCAGGATGCGGTATTTTATATCAGCCATGCGGATATGCTGATTGTGGGAGGAACTTCGCTTGCCGTATATCCGGCGGCCGGCCTGATTGATTATTACAGGGGAAATAAGCTTGTTTTGATTAATAAGAGTGCAACTCCAATGGATGCGCGTGCGGATCTTCTTATCCAGGATGGACTTGGAAATGTCTTTTCACAGATCAAGTGTTAGCCAGAGAAAATAATAGACAATTGCAAAACATACTCCGGCTCCTGCCGCCGCGGGTTTTACAATTGTCTATAAGGGGAGAAAAAGAAGGAGACCAGCTATGAATCAGTACCAGTATGAAGTGGGAGATATTGTGAAATTAAAAAAGCCACATCCGTGTGGCAGCCATGAATGGGAGATTTTGCGCGTGGGCGCGGATTTCCGCCTGAAATGCACTGGCTGTGGACATCAGATGATGGTGACACGCAAGCTTGTGGAAAAGAATACAAGAGGCTTGCGGAAGCCGGAATAAAGTGCATGTAGTGAAATTGTAATTTCCATAGTATTAAAAATTGCTTCTTTAGATACCATGAAAAACAGTATCTGGAGAAGCAATTTTTCTGTTATAAAGGCTTGCGGGCCTTAATTTTTGTAAATTCAATAATTTCTTTCTTATCCTCTTCGGATATCTTGTTAAAATAAAAAAGCAATTCTTTTTCCAGATTCGTATGAAACATGTACTTTTTTTTATTCGCGGGATCATTAAAAAATTCAAGAAACTCAGATAAGTCTTCGCTGGACTGGGAAGGAACCGGTGCATCATAGGAAACTTCGCGGTCAATATCAACAGTCAGATGCATGAGATCGTCAATCGAAATATTGTATAGTCCCGCCAATTTATATAATGCTTCGGCATCTGGTGTCCGTCTGCCAGTTTCGTAATGGCTGTATGTCTGGCGAACAATACCAAGCACCGCGGCTACATAATCCTGCGTGTAATTATTTACCTTTCTCAGTTCTTTCAATTTCTGAGGAAGTTTTTTTTCACTCATAATAAAATACCACCTTTTCTTAAAATTAGTCTATTTTTTCACATATCATGAAATGTTACAGATAGTAGCTATTGATAAAACAGAAGTTAATTTATTGTAGGAAGCGAAAAAATAGTCATATAGTTACAGAATGTTGCATAAAAATGTAAAATATGCACAAAAATAAACGATTTTTAAAGGAATGAGAATGGAAAAATTAGATAAAAAGTAACAA
>ULSQ01028534.1_pt1 | contig 20565 bp, 19 predicted proteins | sample 1956821 | NCBI WGS metagenome assembly ULSQ01 (sample SAMEA4835712, study PRJEB28245) | human gut metagenome | biome: gut microbiome; material: fecal sample | place: Denmark | collected 2008 | reverse complement strand
AGCGTCGAGCGGCTGAGATTGAAGCTGAACCACACATTTGACTGATTCTTTATGTTGATGAACCGCAGAGTGTATGCCGCCTGTATCGCGCCGACGAGAACAACGCAGAATGAGATGAAAACAAGCGAGTCGGGCGAGTCCCTGAACCATGTGAAAAAGACCTTTTCTTTCTGTTTGAACTGAAAATATGCGCATACTGCCGCCTGCACAGTGAATGCGAGAAAGGTCAGCGCGGGTATGACGAGATTTGAAGCAAAGCTGCGCTTTAAGTCGGCGGAAGCAATATTATTCAAAGACTTTTGAGATTTCATCGCTCTTGTCCTCCGTTTCCTGTAAGAATATTTCTTCAAGCTCCATCGGGAACTCGTCGATGAACAGCGGCTCCAATGCGTCGAGCTTTGCTCTCGCGTCGTCGATGTGTCCGCAGACGGTCACAACGGCGCTTCGGCCGTCGATGTCAAGCTTTTTGATGTCGATATTCCCGAATATCGAGCGCGTCGGCTCAAAGTCAAACTGAAGCCTGAATTTGCGCCAGGTCGAGGGGATATCGTCCGTGTAGCAGTTCATCTGCATACGCTTTCCGGATATCAGCACTATCCTGTCGCAGAGGTTTTGAAGATCTGCTATCGCGTGGGACGAGATGAGCATGGTGCAGCCGCTCTGAGCCATGTAGTCCATGAAAAGCTGCTTGCAGATGTCCTTTTTTGCGATGTCAAGCCCGTCGAGGCATTCGTCGAGCAGTAGGACCTTCGGCGACGAGGCGAGCGCTAACGCTATCTCCGTCTGGCGCTGCATTCCTTTTGAAAATCCGCGTATTTTCGCGTCGCCGTCAAGCTCAAAGAGCTTTAGCATACGCTCGAAGTTGCCGAATGAAAACTCCGGGTAGTAGTCTTTGTAGAAGCGAGCCGCGCTGTTCGGAGTCGAGCCGACGGGGAAGAAGAGATCGTCCGGCACGAAGAACAGCCGCGAGCGCACCTCGTCGGAATTGTAGGTGGATTCGCCGTCTATAAGCACCTTGCCGGAGTCCGGCTTATAGAGCCCTGCGGCACATTTTATAAGCGTTGTTTTGCCCGCGCCGTTGTAGCCTATCAGACCGCAGACGGACGAGTCACAGGCGGAGAAGGATATGTCCTCAACGGCGGTAAAATCGCCGTAGCTTTTGGTGACGTTTCTGAATTCAATCATGGCGTTTGCCTCTTTGCTCCTTTCATTTGTTTTCGGCGTAGACCTGCTTTAGAAGCTCCTCGATATCCGCTTCGCTCAGCCCGTTTGTCTTCGCCGAGCGCAGAGCGGCCGAGAGCGCCGAAAGAGCCTGCTCGCGCACGCGGCTGTTGTCCGCCGCGTTTTCGCTGATAAAGACTCCGCGCCCGGGTTGGGAATAAGTCACGCCCTTTGCCTCAAGCTCCTGAAACGCGCGCTTTACGGTGTTCACGTTGAGCTTGAGCTCGGAAGCTAAAGAGCGGGTGGAGGGCAGACGGTCGTGCGGCTTGTACACGCCGCGCCTGACCATGAGCATCACCTGCTCCTCGATCTGTTCGTAGATAGGTGTTTTTGAGTGGAAATCGAGTATAATCACGATTTGTCCTCCGTATTAAAAAGTTAGCTAACTGAGCTATCTCAAATAGCTCAGTTGTATATTATCATCCTTTTCGGCGTTTGTCAACGGAAAAACTTTATTTTTCTCTCGTCAATATTTCCAAATGTCGGGCGCTTTGTTTGTGCATATTGCGGCAAGAACGGCGATAGCACAAAAATAAATCTTTGATTAAAGAGCCGAAAAAAGTCCGACCCGACCGAATAAAACAAAAAACGGGATTGGCGGTCAGTCCGTCAATCCCGTTTCGTATAGCTTATTTTTTTACATATCTGTCAAACGTGAAAACGTATCCGTTGCTCTCCTGCGCGGCGGAGCGCTCGACGAGCTTCCAGCCTGCGCGGGCGTCGAGGTCGGGGAAGAACTTCTCCGCCTTTCCGTCCGCATTCACGCGCGTTACATACGCTTCATCGCATGAGTCGATCAGCTCGTTGTAGACCGCCTCTCCGCCCATGAGGAATATATTCTCGTTATTTTCAATAATGCCCGCGAGCTCGTCAATGCCGTGGCACACCGTGACATTCTCGGCGCTCCAATTTTCGTCTCGCGTCAGCACTATATTCTTCCTGCCCGGCAGAGCCTTCGGCCCCGGCAGGGAGAGAAACGTCGTGCGTCCCATGATAACAGTGCTGCCCATGGTCTTTTCTTTTAAAAACTTGAGGTCGGCGGGGATGTGGAAGAGCATTCCCGTGCCCTTGCCGATGCCCCAGTTTATGTCGGCACAAACTATTGCTTTCATCTTCGCTCCTTATATCGCAACGGGTATCTTCTCGGTGAACTCGTGATATTTGTAGTCCTCAAAATGCACGCTGTCGGGCGTGAATTTGTAGAAGTCGGTTATCGACTTGTCGAGGACGAATTTCGGCGCGTCGTATGGCTCGCGCTTTATCAGCTCTTCGACTATCGGAACGTGCTTGTCGTAGATATGCGCGTCCGCAATGACATGAACAAACTCGCCCGGCTCAAGCCCCGAGACCTGCGCTATCATGTGAACGAGCGTCGCATATTGGCAGACGTTCCAGCTGTTTGCCGTGAGCATATCCTGCGAGCGCTGGTTGAGTATCGCGTTGAGTTTCTTGCCCGTGACATTGAAAGTCATGCTGTAGGCGCAGGGATAGAGGTTCATCTCGCTCAGGTCTGCGTGGACGTATATGTTTGTCAGTATGCGGCGGCTGAGCGGGTTGTGCTTGAGGTCATAGAGAACTCTGTCAACCTGGTCGAAGTCGCCCTCGGGATAGTGGTGCTTGACTCCGAGCTGATAGCCGTATGCCTTGCCGATGCTGCCGTCTTCATTGGCCCAAGCGTCCCAGACGTGCCCCTTGAAGTCGTTGACGTTGTTCGATTTCTTCTGCCATATCCAAAGCAGCTCGTCCGTTGCGCTCTTGATAAAGGTCTTTCTGAGCGTCATCGCCGGGAACTCCTTTGAAAGGTCGTAGCGGTTGACGATGCCGAATTTCTTTATCGTGTGCGCGCTCGTGCCGTCCTCCCAGTGCGGGCGGACGTTGTAGTCCGTGTCCCATGTGCCGTTTTCGAGTATATCCTTGCAGTTGGCGATAAATACCTCGTCTGCGTAGCTCATTTTTTCCTCTCCTCTTTGCCTTTTCTTTATTTATATTATTCCTGTCTGCCGGAGCAGATCGGGTATTCCGTGCTCAAAATCAACGCCGTAGCGAAGATCTGTGCCCGCTTCTTTTGTCCTCACGATGCAGCCGTGGGTATAGTCAACGGCTATCCTCGCGCTCTCGGCGAGGCTCAATCCGTTCATGTATGCGCCGAGCAGCGCGCTCGCGAACACATCGCCCGTGCCGTGAAAATATCCGTCCACCGTGTCCGAGAGGGCGTAGCTTATCTCGTCTGTCGAGCGGTCGTATGATGCCGAGCCGACCTGTCTGCCGTCGAATGCAACTCCCGTCAGAACCACCTTTGACGGTCCGAGACAAGAGAGCCTGCGAAGCGTCGATTCAACATATTCTTTTGAGTAGGGGGCAGGGCGGTATTCCTCGCCGAGCATGAACGCCGCCTCCGTGAAGTTCGGAACGATTATGTCCGCCTTGGCGCAAAGGCGCGTCATTTGCTTTGCAAAGTCCATGTCAAACACCGTGTACATCTTCCCGCCGTCCGCCATCGCAGGGTCGACGAGCACAACCGTGTCTTTTTCTTTGAAATCGTCTATAAAATCGGTCACTATATCTATCTGCTCGACCGAGCCGAGAAAGCCGCTGTATATTGCGTCAAATTTTATTCCGAGGCTTTTCCAGTGCTCCGCAATCGGGCGCATGTCGCCCGTGAGGTCGCGGTAGGTGAAGCCTGTGAACCCGCCCGTGTGCGTCGATAGCACGGCGGTCGGTATGACAGAAACCTCAATGCCCATGGCTGAGATTATCGGCAGGGCAACTGTCAACGAGCATTTGCCGAAGCCCGAAATATCATGTATGGCAGCAGCCCTTTTGAGTCTCTCCATGTGTATCACTCGCTTTTCATTATGATGTCCGCAAGCTCATCTGCGGTCAGATTCGGGATATATTTTTCAACCCGGGCTTCTTCGAGCGCCGATATTATTTCTTCGCGCCGGAACTCTGCCCCGCGAAGCCGCGCTTCGAGCTTTGAAATATCTCCGATGTTCATGAAATCGCCGAAAATGCGTATGTCTTCTATCCGCCCGCAGGCGGCTTTCTTTTTTATATAAACCGTCCCGCAGCTAAGACGGGATCGCTCAGCTTTTGAAAACCGCTCGGCGCCGCAGTTCCATTCGTCGGTCGAATATTTACTGTCCCGAAGCTTCTCAATGGCTTCTATATCGCTTTCGCTGAGTCCATATATTTCTCCGCCGCGCTCCGTCATATATTCAGCCAGCATCGCGCCGATAATGTCGGGGCTGACTTCTTCCGTGTATTCGGATAGATTCGCAACGCGGCTTCTGACCGATTTCACTCCGTGCCCGATCAGCTTGGTTTCGTCCGGCTTCAGCGCCTCGGACATAGCCTCAAGGTCGGCGCTTATCAGCAGCGTGCCGTGAAACAGCGACCTGCCGCCGCGCGAACACATCGCCGTGCCGGAGATTTTTCTGCCGCCGACAAGAATGTCGTTTCGCCCGGAAAGCTCCGCTTCAACGCCGAGGGAGCGAAGAACATCTATAACGGGTCGGCACAGTTCAACTCTGTCCGCTTCGCCGTTTATAATGAACGAAAAATTGAGGTTGCCGCGGTCGTGATAGACAGCCCCGCCGCCGGTCATCCGCCGAACAACGGGCAGCGAGCGGGTGCGGACATAATCACCGTTTATCTCGTCCGCCGCGTTCTGATTTCTGCCGATTACAATGCACGGCTCGTTTTGCCAGAGCATGAAAAAATCTTCGTCCTTTTCGCAGAGAAAGTATTCCTCAGCCGACAGGTTGAAAAACGGATCGCTTTCGCCGAGCGTCAGAATAAACACAAAACTCATCTCCGAAAATCTGTTGCCTTTTATAATATCATTTCGCGGGAAGAAAATCAATAATAAGCGCGAACGAAACACGAAAAAGAGCCGTCCTGCGAGTTTTGCAGAGCGGCTCGTCTGTGTTATTTAAACAGCTTCTTTATAAAATTAATTATAGATGACGTGATTTTAAGAATCGGCTTGAAGATTGCCTGGAAAGCCTTGACAACGAGCGATTTATCCGTGCCCTTGTCGTTCTCTATTTCGGCATAGAAAGCGTCATAGTCGCCGTTTTCGTATCTTTCAAGCATTTCGCCGAAGGTGACGTCCTTTTCCTCGCCGTCCTTCATAACGCTTATCTTCACATAGATGTCCTTGAAGGTGAGGTACTCGGAGTCGGGATCGACGCACTCGAATCTCTTGCCGTCCGTCGAGTCTGCCGTCTTGATTCCGTCGAAGGTCAGAACGTCGAAGTGGAGATACATGGCGTCGGGGTATCTCGATGCGTAGTAGGCGAGGTATCTTCCGGCAACGTTCTCAAAGACGGTGAGCGTGCCCTTGAAGTTTATAACCTTCTTCTCCTCGTCGTAGCTTACTGTCACAAGCGGCATCTCATTATCAAGGGCGAAAGCCTGCGCGGCGGTGTTTTTCTCGTCGCATATGAGCAGGAATTTTTCGTTGTGACCGTCAAACGCATCGTACTCTATTTCCGTGTCGCCCTCCGTTGTTATCGCAACGGTCATGAGGTCGCCGCAGTTTGCGAATGCGAGGGAGTTTATATTTTTTACATCGCTTCCGAGCAGTACCTCGTTGAGATGGGGAAAGCTGTTGAACGCATTCTTGCCGACGGAGGTCACTCCGTTGCCGAATACAACTCCCGTGACCAGATCGGCGTTGCTGCTCCAGGTGAAGTTCTCAGCGTTGTCGTAGGAATACATGTCGCCGCTGCCCTCAACAGTTATTTGGAAGAGGTCGGGCTGCAGGCTCCATGTGAGGTTATCTCCGCAAACGCCGCTCGTCTGACCATAGTTATAGACAATCTTGATATTTTTGAGCGCCGAGGCAACGTCGGTGACGTTTATCTTTTCCCAGTCGCTTTTGCTGCCGCGGTAATATATCGTGTCTATCTTACTCGTGCCGCCGAGCGCACCGGACTCTATTTTCTTTATGCCCTTGCCAAGAACGACCGTCCTGAGATTTTTGCATATCGAGAATATGTTCTTGAAGGTATCTATTTTGTCGTTGAACTCAAAATGTGTCAGCGGTGTGCGCTCAAAAACTCTGTCTCCCAAGTATTCGACAGAGTCGGGGAGATAGAAGTTTGTCATGGCGCAGCCAGAGAATGCCACAGAATCTATCATCCTGACCGTGTCGGGAACGGTGGTTATTTTGAGCGAGCTGCAATTCCTGAACGCGCCGAACGGGATTTTTTTGATTGCAAAGGAGAAGGTCACGTCCGTGAGGTTCGAGCAGCTGGAGAACGCATATTGCTCTATGCCGCAGCTTATGTCGAAAGTAAATGCCTTTTCAAAGTTCGGACAGTGGAGCAGGAGCGACTTGTCTTTGTTATAGAGCACTCCGCGCTCGTCTGCGCTGTAGCTCGGGTTGTCTGCGTCTACCGTGACCGCCGCGGGGCATCCTGCGAAGGTATAGCCGGGGACGACGATATTTGTCAGATTCTTAGATATCTTTATCTCCTTGAGTGCACAGCCCGTAAAGGCGCCTCTTTCGATTCTTGTGACGGAATCGGGGATAGTTACGCTTTCGAGCTTTTTGCATGTCGAGAAGCATTCCGAGGGTATAGTCTCGAGTCCTTCGGAAATAACCGCCCTTGCCAGCTTCGCGCAATCCCTAAATGCTCCGAAGCCTATTGTTTTTACGGATGACGGAATTGTTATGTCAATGAGCTTCGAAGCGCCGTCGAATGCGTATTGACCTATAGTTTCAAGCCCGTTCGGGAGATAGACGTCGGTAACGCCCGCGCTCTTGAACGCATAGGGGGCGATTTCCTTTACGGTTGAGGCCACCGAGCATTCGACAACATCGTAATCCGCCGTTGTGTTCCCAGAGGGGAATCTGATGAGCTTTGTCTTATCCTTGTTATAGAGCACGCCGTTGAGCGAGCTGAGATACGGGTTTAGCGAATCGACCTCGAACGATTTCATATAGTAGAACGGCCATAGCGTGTCGCAGAACACTTTAGCGTCGGTTATGTTGACGTTTTTGCCGATTTTGACTTTGAGTCCGTAGGTGTTCAGATTTGTGTAGTTCCACTTTTTTATGTCATTGAGCGTCAGCACGCCGCTGCCCGCTATTGTCAAGGTGTTGGAGGCTTGGTCGTAGGAGAGAGTTATCTCGTCCGGTTCCTCGGGCTCGCCGTAGTTATAGACGACTGTCGCCGACTTAATAGCGTCGTTTGAGAAGCTGTCTATTGTTATGAGCTTCCAAAGCTCCTCCGTGCCGCGGTAGTTTACGGTTTTCAGCGATGCGTTGAATGCCGCGCCGTCTATTCTCTGGAGCGTTGCGGGGAGGGTCACGGTGTTGAGATTTTTGCAGTTGTAAAATGCGTTCTTCGGTATGGCTCGCAGGTTGTAGTCAATGTCAACGTTTCTGAGATTTTCGCAGCCGCTGAACGCATATTCGTTGAGATTGCATCTGACGGTGTAGTCAAATGTATACGGAAGATTAGGGCAGAAGTAGAGCAGAGTCTTGTCTTTGTTGTAGAGCACGCCCAGATCGTCCGTGCAGAAATACTTATTTTCGGGGTCGACGTTGAGCTTTATGTTGAGCTTTCCCAGAGTCCTTCCGGGCGATACGGCAAAGGTCTGAACATTTTTCGGAATGTCGAGCGTAGTCAGCTTCACGCAGTCCCAGAACGCACCCTCGCCGATTGTGGTTACGGATTCGGGAATCACTACGGTTTCGAGCGTGCGGCATCTGTCAAAAGCCTCTGCGGGCACTTCGGTGACGCCCTCTTCAAAAGTCACCTTGTTCAATACCCTGCACTGGCTGAATATGCCTCTGCCCATCGAAGTTACCGTGCCGGGGACAGTGATATAGAGCAGATTGTTGCAGTTAAAAAACGCAAAAGTGTCTATTGTCTCAAGACCGTCGTTAAGGAATACGGTTTTGAGTGCCGAGGAAAATTCAAAGGCGCCGTAGGAGATTGTCTTTACCGTGTCGGGAACGGTGTAGAACGAAAATTCCTTGCTGCCTGCCGGGTATTTTATGAGCACGGTCTTATCCTTGCTCATGAGTACGCCGTCGGGGTTGCAGAGATATTTGTTGTCCGCGTCGACTTCATACGCCTCAACAAAGTCAAAGTTGTCAAATACCCATCCCTGTTTGATGTTGACGTCGGGGCCTATCTTTACGTGATTTGCCAACCACGACGCACCGAAAAGATTGCTTTCGCGCTCGCCGTCTCCGAGTGTGCCGCTGCCGCTCAAAACAAGCGTCTTGTCGGCGGCGGTATACACCCAGTTAACGCCGTTTAGCGTACCGCTCGCGTCCGAGCCGTCGGCAAAAGCCGCACCCGCGCAGCCGAACACGGTCAGTGCCACGAGAGCAATGCTCAAAAATTTTCTGAGCATTGCTTTGATTTTACTGTTCATCGTTTCTTGCACCCTTTCTCATTATCATCATCACTTCAACAGTGAAATATCCGTTTTCATATTTGAGATTGACCTCGCCATTGTATTTCTTTGCGGCGCTTCTTATGCTGCCGATGCCGAACCCGTGGTTCATGCTGTCGAGCTTCGTCGTTTTGACAGTGTTGTTCTTTATCTCGACCGGGTGGAGAGTGGGGTTGCTGACGGTCAGCATGAACACCGCCGAATCCTGAACGGCGTGAACGCTGATGACCGCGTTGCCAACAAGCTTGCTCGCCTCAACAGCGTTGTCCAGCGCGTTCGCAAGAATAGTGCAGAGGTCGATGTTTTCAATCCCGTCGGCGGGTATTATTCCGTCGAAATCAAGCTTAGTCTGCCAAATCGCCGCAGCGGCGCTCTTCTCGGCGAGTATGGCGTCGGCAAAGTGGTTGCCTGTCGAAAATGCATTTTTCGTCGCGTCGAGCCTGCCGTAAAGCTCGTCTATGTATTTTTCCGCCTCGCCGTACTGCCCGTCGGATATCGACGCCCTGACGGAGGTGAGATTGTTCTTGAAATCATGGCGGAACACACGCATATCGCGGTTCTTCTTAACCATATTATTGTAGTGGTTGAGCTCGAGCTCAAGCTGCTTCTCCATCGCGCGCTTTCTCTGCGAAGCGATAAGATATTTTGTAACCAGATACGCTATGCATCCGACGATGAGCACGGACGAAAGCATAGTCAGCGCGTTTGCCGTCTCTTTGGAATAATCCGCGTTGAGCGACACAGTGACGCTGTAATATGCGGCGAGAAATGTCGCGAATATCATCAAGCTTGCGACCGGCGGGAATCTGTCGAACGATTCTATGGTGTCAAAATCGCCGACCCTGTCGCTTGTCAGCATGATAGCTATGAACACCAATACATACAGTATGACTTTTGCCGACATCTGACCGATGGTGTCGAGCTTGAAAGCGTAGTTTATAATGAACGCGAAATAGTCGAGGCTCGCCGCCATCGCGATACCTATCCATAAAAACGCCGTCTTCTTTTTGTACGGCTTCAATACGAGATAGGGGAACACGATAAAGCAGAGCGTCGATGTTGCGTCTGCGATGTCGGTTATGTCGAAATATTCGGGCAAGAATATCGGGAGAATCGAGAGGGCGGCAAGAACAACGCAGAAAACGACGAGCGGAGCTTTTCTGACCTTTTTCTTGTAGCCTATGAGTGCGTGCAGGAATATGTATACGAAAAACATGCATACGGCGCAGCTGATGAGGTTCAGCGGCGGGCAAACGGCGTTTAGTACCTTAACATTGTTCATCTTCTGTTACCCCTATACTTTAAAGTGCGTTGCGCTGCCGTGCCAGCTCGCGAAGCTTTCTGGATATCTTGTTTAAGCTTTTCGCTCTGATCGGAATGCTCTCCTCACGGTTCTTTATGTATATACCATCCGTATTAAGGTAATCTATCATCGACAGATTCGTCAGATAGCTGCGGTGCGTGCGGAAAAAGTGAAAAGGCGTAAGCTCCTTTTCAAGGCTGTCGAGAGACCTTTTGCAGACGAACACTTTCTCTTCGCCGCCGCTGTCGTAGTGAATATATGCGTCCTTACGCTCGACTTTTATAAAATATATGCTGTCTATGTCGATGAGCTTTGAATCCCCGCCGTTTCTGACGAGCAGGCGGCGGAATGAATATGCGTCCTTGTCCAGCTCGTTGAGCGCACGGTAGAGCTTCTCTTTCTCAACGGGCTTTGTGAGATAGCGATGCGCATGAACCTCAAAAGCGTCGTAGACGATGTCGTCGTATTGCGAGATGAATATAATAGTCTTCGTTGTCATATATTCTTCTCTGATACGCTTTGCAAGCTCGAACCCGTCTATATCCGGCATTCGGTAATCGAGAAGAAAAACATCGAATTCACCGATTCTCTCCGCCAACTCCTCGGAGTTTGAAAAGGCCGTAGCACTTATTCCGTAGGCTGCCTTTCGCGGATATTCTTCAATGAGCGACATTATCTCCCGAAGTTCCCGCAAATCGTCGTCACATACCGCAATTCTCAATATAATCTACCCCCAAAAAAGAACAAAAAAACTTCCTAATGCATTTTAATACTTTAAACAATTTCTGTCAATGAATTTGGATGCTTTGCCCAAAAAAATTTAGTTAATACCGAAAAAAGTAATGTTCGTACTGAGGGGGTAGCCTTTTAATTCTTCTTCCCGTTTTTGCGCTTTTTCGGCAGTCCCTGCGCAATATGCGGAAAAGAATTTTCCGTCTGCGAGGTCGGCTGAATGTTGTAGGTTCCGTATTTGTTCACCATGTCGAATGAGTCCTCGGGTTCGCCTATGACGGGTTCGGAGCTCGGGGTGGGGCAGTGGATGCCGTCGAATTTTTTGTCGTTTTCTTTATTCATTTTAATTTTATCCTTTCTGATAGAAAAAAGCGCCTTTGCATTTATTATCGTTTCCGCCCGACGCCGAAAAAATTTACTCGTTCACAAAGATTTAAAGAAATTTTTATATTCTCTTTAAACCCTATTGCAATTTTGCGTCTAATTATTGTATAATTATGGCACATTTTCAAAAGGAGTATCGCTTTTTCATGAAAGAAGAACACAGAAAGTATGCCGAAGAGGTATACGACATAATCAATCATGCCGCGAAGAACATCGGCGCAAGATTGCCGGGTTCGGACGGCGAAAAAAAGTTTGCTGCCTATATGGGCGATAAGCTCAGAGAGATCGGCATCGAGCCCGTTCGCGAAGAGTTTGCGGTTTCCCCGCGTGCGTCCATCGGCGGAATCCCCTATGCAGGCTGGCTCGGTCTCGCGCTGAGCGCCCTTGTCTATATCGCAATGGGCATCCCCGCAGTCTGGTACGGCATGGCTCTCGCTTCGGCGGCATGCATCGTCTGGCTTGTTTGCAGCGTTTTCCTTTATAAGACCTGGTTCGATATGTTCTTCAAGCAGGAAGTATCGCAGAACACCTATGGCGAGCTGCTCCCGGAGGACGGCAAGTATGACTACACCATCATCCTCTCCGGCCATACCGACACCAGCTGGAACTGGCGTCATTCCGAGCACGCCTCGAAGTTCGCTAAGACAAACCCCGCACTCGGTCTCGTTGCCACCTTCGTCAAGGTCGGCTTCGGCGCTCTCTGCTTCTTCTTCCTTGCAGGCACTTCGATTGCCGTCGCGACCCTCTACACCGGCTATTATTTCGACGCAAGCTGGGCAGCGGAAGCTTTCGCTTCTCCCGCGTTCGTGAACTTCATGTTCGCTATGCGCTTCCTGCCCCTCGTCACCGCCATAGGCTGCGCGTTCCTTGTCATGTGGGCTGATCCCGATCCGCGCAACGCATCCCGCGGTGCTATGGATAACGCCTCCGGCTGCGCCATCAGCTATGCTGTTACAAAGTATTTCAAAGAGAATCCCGACAAGATGCCCAAGAACTGCCGCATCATCGACTTCAACTGCGGCTCCGAGGAGGCGGGACTCCGCGGTTCTCTCGCTTTCACCCGCGCTCATAAGGGCGAGGCCATTCTTGAAAACGCGTGGAACATAAATCTGGACTCCGTCGCCGATAAGGACTATTTCGAGGTTGTTATCAAGGACGATTGGCAGTTCTGCCGCTTCGACAAGGATCTTGAGGCAATGTTCAAGGATACTTTCTCGGAGCTCGGTATTCAGAGCAAGTCCAACGGCTGCATACATAACCCCGTCGGCGGCTGCGACAGCACCCCGATGACCAAGGCGGGCATGAAGTCCGTTACATTTGCGGCTCAGGATCCGACCCTGACCTATTATTATCACACCTGGCGCGATATGCCCGAGCGCTTCAGCGTTGACACCGTCGGCGACGGCTTCGATGTTGTCCTCGGCGTTATCGACAAGATCGACAAGTTCCAGCAGGCGAACGGCTTTACCGGTCCCCGCAGATAAAAGACTGTTTTGAGCGGCTGCCGCGACCCGTATTTGCGGTTTCGGGCGGCCGCTTGACTTATATTTAAGGAGGTAATAAAAATGAATCTTCAGTCAATCATTGACAAGAAGAAAGAAGCGGCCGAGTATATGGTGAGCGAGATAACCCACATATGCAAGGACTTCGAAAAACGCGATCCCGGCTCCAAGGGCGAGCAGCAGGCATGTGAGTATATGGCGGACGTACTGAAAAACGAGTGCGGATGCGAGAGAGCCGACGTCGAGTCGTTCAAAGAGAACCCCGGTTCGTTCTTCGGCTGGATATATTTCACAATTACCTTCGTTCTCGCGGCGGTAGCTATTTCGTTCTTCTATCCGCTCGTCTCGATAATTCTTATCGTCGTCGGTCTGCTTATAGTCTTTATGCAGTTCGGACTCTATAAGAAATTCATCGATCGCTTATTCCCCGAAAAGACCGGCCATAACGTCACCGCAGTCAAGAGCTGCAAGGGCGAGGTCAAGCGCCGCATATTCTTCAACGGCCATCCGGATGCCGCCTGGGAGTGGCCTGTCAACTATAAGCTCGGCGGTGTCGGCTTTGAGGGTCACGCGGTTATCTGCGGCATCGGCGCTGTCTATTATCTTGTCATTTCCATAATGCTCGTAGCAAAGAACGGACTTGAGTATGTCTCGTTCGACGCCTCCGAGACTCTCGGACTTCTTCGCCTCATCGGCCTTGTATTCGTCCCGTTCCTTATCGGCCTTTATTGGATGTGGAACGAGAACCGCGTCGTTGACGGCGCGAACGACAACCTTTCCGGCTGCTATATGGGCATAGCCATCCTCAAGGCTCTCAAGGAAGAGGGCATCGAGTTTGAGAACACCGAAGTCGGCGTTATCCTCACCGGCTCCGAGGAAGCTGGTCTGCGCGGCGCAAAGGCGTGGTGCGCGGCTCATAAGGGCGAGTTCGACGATGTCCCGACCTTCATCTTCTCTTATGATACGATTCACGATCCCAAGTATCTTATGACCAACTACCGCGACCTCAACGGCACGGTCAAGGCGGATAAAGATGTCTCCGACCTGTTTATGGAGGCTGCTAAAGAGCTTGATATCTCCTGCAAGAAGGGCTGGGTTCCGCCTCTCGGCGGCGCTACCGACTCCGCAGCGTTCGCGCAGGCGGGCTTCAGAGCGACCGGCGTCACCGGACTCAACCATAAGCTTGAGGACTACTATCACACCAGAAGAGACACCTATGACAACATGAACGAGCAGGGTCTCGCCGATTGCTTCGCAATCAGCGTCAAGGCTCTCGAGATGTTCGATAACGGCGCAAAGCAGTAAATTTTATCTTAAATAAGCTCACCCCGGACTGTATTTCACAGCCCGGGGTTTTGTCTTTTATATATTTTTTATCCCAAATCCGGCTCGGCGGTTATCTCGACCTCCGCCTTCTCGCAGCCCTCAAGTTCGAGTATGATTATCTCATTCTCGTCCTTGAGCAGGACTCCGGGAATGTACAGCGCGCGCTGGGGACCTATCTCCCAGTAGCGGCCGATGTTGAAGCCGTTTATGTATACGCAGCCTTTCTTGAACCCGTCAAGGTGAACGAAGCAGTCACTTTGGCTCTGCGCCTTGAAGTGTCCGCGCATGAAGAGGGGATACTTGCCGCCCTCGAGCGAAAAGTCTATCTTCTCGGGGTTGTCGAGCGGAAGTGTGACAACATCGTAGCCCATGAGATTCTGGTTGCCGTAGCGGATGGCGTCAATGCCCTTGCGGTCGTAGAGGTGCTCGCCGTAGTTCACTCGTCCCATCGCGTCAACCAATACGCCTATCGTGCAGCCGTCCGTGCAGCCGTCGAATTTGAATGTATCGTAGCCTGCAACTTTGTTCTCGTCGCGGCGGTCAATAGTCGCCTTGTGCTCGCCGTCTATATAGACATACGCAGTGTCGTGGACATTCGCAACGCGCAGCTCGCGCGGGTCATATATCTGTTCGAGCTTTGTCTCGTAATAGATCATGCCGCTGTTCTGACCGAAATATTCCATGCTCTCGGGCAGGGGAACGCGGTGGCGCTCGCCGAGGTTGTCGAAGTTGCTCATAAGCGAGGTGCTCTCGTCAAGCTCGACTTTGCCTATTGTCTGGAGCTCCGGCGATGCGGGAAGCTCGGTCTCGGGCAGGTTCTGAGCTTTGAGCAGAAGCTCTCTGACTGCATAATATGCGGGCGTGTAGTCGCCCCATTCGGTCAGCAGCGCGCAGTAGTCGTAGCTCGTGACCGTCGGCTGATATTCTTCATAGCAGTTCGCTCCGGCAGTGAAGCCGAAGTTCGTGCCACCGTGGAACATGTAGAAATTGAAGCTCGCGTCAATGTCAAGAAAATCTTTAATCTCGCCTGCAACGCTGTCCGAGCCGCGAGTGTGATGTTCCTCGCCCCAGTGGTCGAACCAGCCGCACCAGAACTCGGTGCACATCTTCGGGGTGTTCTCATGGAATCTGTCCATGGCGTTGAATATCTCGGACGCGCGCGAACCGAAGTTCAGCGTCTTGAACACATCGGGGAGCGTGCCGCCGGAGAGCATGCTGTTGTCGTCGCCGTCGGAGGTGAAGAGCATAACCTTTGTGCCGCAGTCGAGCATCAGCTTTTCAATATATCTGAGATATTCCTTGTCGTTGCCGTAGCTTCCGTATTCGTTCTCAATCTGCATCGCGATTATATTTCCGCCCTCGCTCTGCTGAAGATCGCCGATCTCCTCAAACAGCCTGTGATAGAAGTCCGAAACATGCTGCAAATATTCGGGATAGGCGCAGCGCAGACGCATGTTTCTGTCCTTGAGCAGCCATGCCGGCAGTCCGCCGAAGTCCCACTCCGCGCAGATATATGGACCCGGTCTGACTATCGCATAGAGCCCGACCTCCTGCGCCGTCTTGATAAAACGCCTGATGTCGAACCTGCCGGTGAAGTCAAATTCGCCCTTCCGCGGCTCATGCATGTTCCAGCAGACATATGTTTCAACCGTGTTGAAACCCGCCGCCTTGAGCTTTCTGAGCCTGTCCTCCCAGTATTCGGGCATGATGCGGAAATAGTGCATCGAGCCGGAATATATGCGGAAGCTCTTGCCGTCCATTTTGAACTCGCCGTCTTTTATAGTGAGCATTTATTCTGTTCCCCCTAAGATTTTTAGTTGATTATACAATAACGCCCGAGTGCAGTCAATAGAGATATACGCACTCGGGCGTTAAACTTTTATTTCAGCGCTTTCGGCTCGTCCGTAAGCCCCAAAAGGTAGTCTGCGGAGATATTGTAGTAGAGCGCAAGAGTATAAAGCATCTCGGTCGGCAGAGTTCGTTCGTCGCGCTCATAGCGTGAATATACCGTCTGCGAGGTGTTGAGCAGTTTTGCTATGTCCGTCTGGGTCAGGTCGTGATCCTCACGCATTGCCCGTATTCTTTGTGACAGTTTCACGAAAAAGCCTCCTTCGTTTTGTATACTGTCACAATCCTATCATAATATCAAACGATACTATTGACTTTAACACCAAACGGTGTTATATTAAAGCTGTAATATCGAATGATACTATTGCGGTGCGCAAATATCAATCGGATTTTTTCAATCGGCATACGCAAAAAAATAACCGCCCGTGCGGCGGTCATTTGATTCTTCTCGGCTCGTCCGTAAGTCCCAAAAGGTAGTCTGCGGAGATATTGTAGTAGAGCGCAAGAGTTTTTATATGGTGACTCGGTATGTCCCGCACACCGCGCTCGTATGCGCTGTAATACTGGTAGGTCGTGTTGAGCACTTCCGCAATTTCCTTTTGCGTTTTTTCTCTGTCCTCACGAATGTCGCGCAGTCTCTGATAATAGTATTTTTGCATAATTACAGCAGCTCTCTTTTGTAAGTTTTGCTGAATTGTATCATATGTGATTAGTATATCCTTGACAATTAACCATATGTGGTTTATTATAAAATAAAACTAACCTTATATGGTTAGAAATACGCAGAGGAGGATTTTGGGTGTTGAAAGAAAAAATTTTTAGGTACAGCAGTGAAAAGAATATTGGAGGGCAAATAAAAAGAATAGCTCAAAATTTTATGTGGTTTGATACCGTTGTTTTATTTATAGGCGGAATTGTTATGTTTTTTGCCGGAATTATATATAGTGAAGATTTGTGGGGGCTTTGTATTGGCAGCTTGTTTACGGCATTACTTGCTCCGTTCGTGGCATATGTGACGAATCTTCCGATATATGCCTTTGGTGAGCTTGTGGAAAACAGTACTATCACAGCAGGAAAGATTTCTTTGGAGAGTGCAGGAACAGTTGGTGCTTCAGAGGTGATTTTTGGTGTAAACAGTGGCAATAAAAAGCAAAGCTTATGGACAAAAATGAAAGAAAGTAGTGATACAGACAGGAAGAAAGCCGAGCTCGACCGCTTAAAAGAACAGGGGCTTATAACCGAAGAAGAATATCGGAAAAAGGCAAATTCTGATTCCGTGAGCACAAAACCGGAAAGTGATTTAGGTGCAGGAAATAATAAAGGAACGGATAAAAGTAATAGAAAGACAGAGCTTAAACGGCTAAAAGATCAGGGACTCATAACAGAAGAAGAGTATCTTAGAGAAATCAAGAGAGGGGAATAAGAAGTGAATAAAAGATTAAACTATCATGCGGATAAAATGAAATGGGTTTGCTTTTTGCTTGCGGTTGCGGCAGCTATAGTTTTGATTAGTCAAATTGGCTCGGCAGTTGTAAAATACTCCGAATATTATGAAGACCCTTATTATAAAGCAGATGACATATATGATATTACACAAAATGTAATGGAAGGTGTAATAAATTCGATTATTGCCTACGGATTGCCTTTTGGGGTGAGCATATACATATATGTGAAAGGAAAAGACGAAAAGGCAGATCCGTATAAACTCTTTAAAATTTTTGTGTTAACTGAAGTAGTGCTGGAAATATATCAGCTGATTCGCAGTGAAGTTTTTTCCTTTAGCTCTCCGGATATAGAGGATTTTATGGCTTTCCTGTTTTTGCTGTTGCCCATTGCCGCTTTACCTGCAGGTTTATATTTTCTTAAAATTGGTAAATATAAGTTGTTTAAAGTGGCGTGTGTTATATTCTTAGTATTTCCGTGCATTGTATGGATACAGAGTAATGCCGATTTTATAGAGGAAATTACATATATCATAGAAGATTTGTCAGGGTTCGAAGATATAAACAGAATGTGGTTGAAAATTGCAGCTTTAGTTCTCCCCGTAATCACCGTTGCCGCACATGCACTTTTATTATTCAAGGTATTCAGTCCGGAGCCAAGCATCGAAGAACAGCTCAAGAAACTGAACGCCGAACTCTCCGCAGGGACTCTCGACAAGGAGCAGTATGACGAACAGCGTCAGAAGCTGTTGGAGAAGCTTTAATAACTTCATTCTCATATGCAAAAGCCGCCGAGTTAAAATATCGGCGGTAATTTTTTATCATCTTTGCAAATGAAAAAACCGGCAGATTTTACTCTGCCGGTAAATTGTTTTTTTGAAGCTTTTCTTATGCCTTGTTGACCGATCCGAACAGCTCCATCTTCTCTTTGACGGTAGCCTTGATAGCCTCGAAGCCGGGTGCGAGAAGCTTTCTGGGGTCGAAGCCCTTGCCCTCGAGATCCTTGCCTGCCTCGATGTACTTTCTGGTAGCGTCAGCGAAAGCGAGCTGGCACTCGGTGTTGACGTTGATCTTGGAAACGCCGAGGGAGATAGCTTCCTTTATCATGTCTGCGGGGATGCCTGTGCCGCCGTGGAGAACGAGGGGCATCTCGCCGGTGAGCTCCTGGATGTTGGCGAGAACATCAAATCTCAAGCCCTTCCAGTTTGCGGGATACTTGCCGTGGATATTGCCGATGCCCGCTGCGAGCATATCGACGCCGAGATCAGCGATCATCTTGCATTCGTTGGGGTCAGCAACTTCGCCGCCGCCGATAACGCCGTCCTCTTCGCCGCCGATGGCGCCGACTTCAGCCTCAACGGAAATGCCCTTCGAGTGAGCGAGAGCGATTATCTCCTTGGTCTTCTCGATGTTTTCCTCAATGCCGTAGTGAGAGCCGTCGAACATGACGGAGGAGAAGCCAGCCTCGATGCACTTGAGCGCGCCCTCATAGGAGCCGTGATCAAGGTGAAGCGCAACGGGAACGGTAATTCCGAGCTCGTCGACCATAGCGTCAACCATGGCGGTGACGGTCTTGAAACCGCACATATATTTGCCCGCGCCTTCGGACACGCCGAGGATAACGGGGGAGTTGAGCTCCTGAGCGGTGAGAAGAATAGCCTTTGTCCACTCAAGGTTGTTGATATTGAAGTGACCGACCGCGTACTTGCCGGCCTTTGCATCTTTGAGCATTTTTGCTGCGGAAACTAACATAGTAAAAACCTCCTAAGTTTTATGGCTTTATTATACACCATGAGTTTCAAAAAATCAATATTATCGATCCTCGCGGAAGTAAGAAAGTCCGAGGCTCGCGGGCGGCAGATTCTCGCGCTTGCGGCGCATACTGACCGCGACAAGGACGATTATCGTAACAACATAGGGAGTCATCATGAACAGTTCCTGCGCGCCGAAGCTGAGGTTCGGGATGTAGTTGTGAACGACCATGAGACCGCCGAAGAGGAACGAGCCGAGGATGCCGAGATCGGGCTTCCAGACGGCGAAGATAACGAGCGCGATTGCAAGCCAGCCGCGGTCGCCGAAGCCGTTGTTCGACCAGACGCCGTTCGCGTAGTCCATGACGTAGTAGAGACCGCCGAGACCCGCTATAACGCTGCCGACGATTGTCGAGACATATTTGTATCTGCCGACGTTGATGCCCGCTGCGTCACTCGTTGCGGGATTCTCGCCGACCGCGCGCAGCTGAAGTCCTGTGCGCGTGTGCTTGAAGAAATAGGCGGTGATGAGTGCGATGATTATCGCGGCGTAAGCGAGGAAGCTGTAGGAGAAGAATATATCTCCGACCTTTCCGAGCTTTGCGGCGAACGGGAGCGTTGTCTTGAAGCAGTTGCTCGTTGCGCTCAGCGCTATCGAGGGAATGTAGCTGCCGGTTATCTTTATCAGCGAGCCGCCGAAGAAGTTGCCGAAGCCGACGCCGAAAGTTGTCATCGCAAGACCGGTGACGTTCTGGTTTGCACGCAGAGTGACGGTCAGGAAGCAGTAGAGCAGACCCATGAGCGCCGAGCCCAAAATGCTCGAGAGCAGGGGAATGAGCACTGCTAGGAACGGGTTCACCGTCTCGACGATATTCTCATAGAAGAACGCGCCGATAACGCCGGAGATGCCGCCGACATACATGATGCCGGGGATACCGAGGTTCAGGTTGCCGCCCTTTTCGGTTATCGTCTCTCCCGTTGAGCCGAAGAGCAGAGGAATGCTCTGCATTATAGCACGCTGAATGAATGTGATTATCATTATGCCTTCGCCTCCTTGCTGCGGAACTTGACAGAGTAGTTGATGAAGAACTCACTGCCGATGATGAAGAAGATTATGATTCCTGTGATGATATCGGCAAACGAGTCGTTGAGTCCGAGGCTCGTCGATATCTGAATTGCGCCCTTCTGGAAGAAGACGATGAGCAGTGAGGTGAGGATCATGTAAGCGGGGTTGAACTTCGCGAGCCACGATACCATTATCGCGGTGAATCCGCGTCCGCCGACTGTGTTTGTCGCGATGGTGTGGTCGGTGCCGCTGACGAGCAGAAGCCCGGTGACGCCGCAGAGCGCGCCGGAGAGGAGCATCGTGCGCATGATAACCTTCTTGACGTTGATGCCTATGTAGCGCGCGGTGTTTTCGCTCTCGCCGACGACGGAGAGCTCATAGCCGTGCTTGCTGTATTTGAGATAGATGTACATGAAAACGGTCAGCGCCGCAACGATAAGTATGTTGAGCAGGTAGTCCTGACCGCCGAGGCTCGGAAGCCAGCCGTTGTGGCTGACGCTGTTGATAACGCCGATGTGACCCGAGCCCTTGGGGTTCGACCACTTGTAGCAGAAGTAAGCGACGATCT